>Ga0315278_10003002_pt1 | contig 15053 bp, 13 predicted proteins | sample YL17G06_0_MG_FD_203880 | JGI IMG/M metagenome (GOLD analysis project Ga0315278, IMG submission 203880) | Sediment microbial communities from Yellowstone Lake, YNP, Wyoming, USA - YL17G06_0 | ecosystem: Environmental > Aquatic > Freshwater > Lake > Sediment | place: USA: Wyoming | collected... | reverse complement strand
GGGCGATCGAGAACTCAGCCGACTGCGGCCAGTACGAGAAGGTTGACCTCGATACGGTCAAGTTCTCGCTCGAGGTGCCCGCGGCGACGAACAAGGTGTTTACCTATACGTTGACGACGAGGCATGGGACGAGGGAAGACAAACTGTAAGGGATTTATGATTTGTGATCTGTGATTTATGATTGTAAAGACAAAGAACAAGGAGACAAAGATGAAGACGAGAACAATGACAATGGCACTGGTGGCGATGATATGCGTAACCGCTCTTCAGACTGAGGCGCGGATCAAGCTTGTGGCATTGCCCGAGCGGGGCGACACGGTTGTCCGGCTTGACAATCCCGCGTTCACGCTGATCGAGGAGGAACGCGTCCTCACCCTCCAGCAGGGAGTCAACAAGGTTGACTTCTCGTGGAAGGGGGTGTTTATCGACGCCGACTCGATCAGGATGACCGTGTTGTCCCACACGAACGGCGTGGTGCTGCTGAACGTCAGCTATCCGCCGAACGAGCAGGCGCTGGTGTGGGAGATCGGATGCAACGAGGCGGCCGAGGTCAAGGTCCGGATCAGCTACCTGTTGTCGAACATAGACCGGCTGGTCACCTACAAGCTCGTCGCAGACAAGGACGAGACGAAGGTGGACTTCAAGAGCTACCTTGTGCTGAGGAATTTCTCGGGCGAGGACTTTGCCAATGCACGCGTGACGCTCGACTACGGCGAGGCGTTCGAGAAGGGCATTGCCCATGAGGAAACGAAACAACTGCTGTTCCTGAAGCCGGGCAGCGTGCCGATCGAGAAGGTCTGGACGTTCGACGCGGCCAAACAGGCATGGGATCCCGAGAAGCTCGATGTCAACGTCGGCATTCCCGTGTCGTACCGGATCAAGAACACGAAGGAGAGCAAACTTGGCTCGTTCGCATTGTGGAACGGCAAGATCCGCGTGTTCCAGGACGACGGCCACTCGAGCACGATCTTCCTGGGCGAGGACCAGGCGAAGATTGTGCCGGTGGGCGACAAGATGGAAGTCTACCTTGGAGACAGCAGGGACATTGTCGTCACCCAGCGGAAGATGAAGGACGAGAAGACCCATGTGAGGCGGGACAGGCATGAAGGCATTGTCCTGTATGACACGGACGAGGAGCTTGTGGCAAAGATCGAGAATTTCAAGGACAAGCCCGCGAAGCTGACCATGATCCAGAACATCGAGGGCCAGTGGGAGATGACGTCATGCACCCTGGACAAGGACAAGGCCGCGTATGAGCGGAAGGACTTCCGGACCCTGAAGTTCGAGATCGAGCTCCCCGCCCACGGCAAGAAGGAACTGACAATGAAGTACCACAGGCTCAATATCAGGCCCGGGCTGGAGCAGGTGACGATACAGTAGAGACGAAGTGGCGGAGCGACGGTGATAGAGACGAATAGCCAATATCCACCACGGAACACCCACTTATCAACGGAAGACCCGACAATGGATATTGGATATCCCGTGCGGGGTGTTGGATGTTCCTCTGCACGTCATCCTGATCCTGAGCCCGCCGGCTACCCTGAGGGTGACGCGGAGGCACTGGACGTAGTCGCTGGGCTTCCGCGCGGGCAGGTGCATGCACTCGTCATCGAACGTGCCGTCCGGTCTCTGCGGCATGTTCAGCAGCAGGCTGCCCGCTTACATGACCAGCCACCACACCACGGGCGTGTGGAGCGCCGCCCACACGCCGTACCGCGTATAGGTCTGCGTCTGCAACGCGCCGCCCAATGTGGCAAAGTACGCTCCCTTGGTCACCGTGTTGGTCATCAGGGCCACCACAAGCAGCGGCGGCAGCACGTGCTCGAGTCCGGCCGGCTGCAATGCCAACGACATCATAAACGGTGTCACGTCGGTCAGGCCCGTCAGTGCGGCAAGCGCATACAAGCTGCGGATACCGAGGTCATGATGGACAAGATGGGTAAGCACGCCAAGCGCCACGAACAATCCCGCGAACGCGACGGCATAACGGAGCTCGAACGGGTTCTTCAGCGTCGGCAGATGGTTGTCAGGCTCGGCTGCGGAAGGGCCGGGAAGCCGAAGGGACAGCACCATGCCCACCGCCGCGAGCAACAGCAGCGGCAGCCAGGTCCGCGGCACAAACGCGGGCGCAACGATCCACAGCAGCACGAGAAGCCGCACGTAGGTCATGCAGCTCGAGAGCATCGAGGCACGCAATGCGTTCCCGGCCTGCCCGGGCGACTGGCGGGCAATACGGCCCATCGAGATGGCCACTGCCGTGCTTGACACGATCCCGCCCAGGATGCCGGACAGCCACAGCCCCACCCGCGCTCCCAAGTGCCTGGCCAGCAGATAGCCCACGAACCCGACCGTTGACACCAGCACCACCACCCGCCAGATGGTCCGCGGATTGAGCAGGAACTGGGTGTACTCCTTGTCCGGCAGTGCAGGCAGGATGATCAGCGTCACAATCAGGAACTTCAGCACGGCGAGGAACTCCGCACGGTCGAGAAATTCGACGCTCGTCTCGATCTCCACTTTCTCGGACAGGAGGAGGGTGTTGACGATGCCGAGCGCGGCAGCCATCCAGACCTGGCCGATGAGCGCGAGCGCCCCCACAGCGAATGTGAGCAGTGCGGCAATCTCGCTTGTCCAGCCTGTGCGGCCGTCGCGGAGCTTTGCCAGATAGCCCGTCACGCACAACGCCGCGACCGCCACCATGCCCACGGGCAGCGCGGCAGGCACGCCCTGCTGGTGCAGCCACGCGCAGGCAAAGCCGAACAGGCTGATGATGGTGAACGTGCGTACGCCTGCGGGCAGCACCATGTGCGACTCGATCCGCCGCCGCTCCCGTTCGAGCCCGACCAGCAGGCCCAGCGCAAGCGCCACTGCGAACCGCACCTGGACAGTCCACTCGAAGTCGTTCATCGTTACCACGCCCTGTCCAATGCGACAAAATACTGCTGTGGATGCTTGCAGGCCGGACAGGCCGAGGGCGCCTCCTTCCCCTCCTGGATGTAGCCGCACTTCGTGCACTTCCATTGCGCCGCCTCGGACCGCGTGTAGAGCGTTCCCGTTGCAAGCTGGTCGCGCAAGGCGCGGAACCGACGCTCATGAAATGCTTCGGCCTTCGACACCGCACGGTACAGTACCGCGACCTCGGGAAACCCTTCTGCCTTGGCCGTGTCTGCGAATCCGGGATACAGAACCGTGTGCTCCTCATGCTCGCCCGCGGCCGCCGCATCGAGGTTCTCCGCCGTCGTGCCAAGCCGGCCGGCAGGGCATGTGGTCGTGATCTCGACCATGCCGCCCTCGAGGATTTTGAACATGCTTTTGGCATGAACCCGTTCCTGGTCGGCTGTTTCGGTGAAGATGTCGGCGATGGGCGGATAGCCCTCCTTGTCGGCGATGCCTGCGAAGTACGTGTAGCGGTTCCGCGCCTGCGACTCGCCCGCGAACGAGGCGAGGAGGTTCTTCTCGGTCTTGGTTCCCTTGATGCTGGGCATGGCGGTTCTCGATTCGGGTTAAACCACAAAGAAACCACGTGTCAGCACTCATTGTAGCAAAAGCAGGCCGCGCGGTCAACTTTGGGAGGTCGCCCTAGAATTCCGACATAAGGAAGAGACCCACGAGGCAAGCTCGTGGGGGTCTCAAATCCTTATGTCGGAATTTTAGGGTCGCCCTCAAGACCGTGCTCGGACATGCCGCAAACAACCGTGCTGAAACCAGGGCCCGCTGCAACGGTCTTCCCAAATCCGCCGGAACTGGGTCTTGGCCGTGGTTGACCTGCTGAAGGTAAAAGAGTATAATAGAGCGAGGCATTAGCAGAACCTTATAGGTACCCGCGTGCCGGAAGCGAGCCGGGTGCCCAACACTGGGGAACCACATGAGACCAATGACCATCACCAGTTCCATAGTCTGTGCCGTGGTTGGCGCGTTGCTGCTGTGTGCGGGAGCGGCCATGGGCGACGGCGGCAACCTGGTCATTGTCACCGGCTCGAACGGCTGGAAATACGTTGACGGCAAGCACAGCGACAGGATCAAAGGCAAGAAAGTGACACCGCCTATGGCGAGGTACCTGACCAACGGCTGGCAGCTTGGCATCGCGGCGATGGTCGGCGAGAACCACATAAATTTCAGCGGCCCGCACGAGCTGCTGACCAAGGATCATCGATTCTACATCAAGCGCATTCGCAAGCAGATCTCCATTGTATACAACGCCAAGAACGGCGGGTTCGTGCTGAACATTTGGACCCAGTTGCCGCCGATGTGGGTGGTGTACCTGACAATGGCGGCAACCAACTGCATGGAGATCGATGTGTCCGCGGGCGTCAGCGCGTCAAACTGGCCTGTAGCGTACCCGCCATGGCAACCGGCCATGGATGACACGTACAGGACGACAAAGATACTTCTGCGGAGGATTCCCGCAGGCTGGTTCCAGATGGGTTCGCCGGTGACAGAGCTTGGTCGGAAGTCGGACGAGATCCAACGATATGTCACCATATCGAGGGATCATTATGTCGGCGTGTGCGAGATCACGCAGGCCCAATACTTGAAGGTCATGGGCGGCAATCCCAGCACCTACGCGCATGGCGCCGATGGGCAGAAACGGCCGGTGGAGACGGTGACGTGGTCGATGGCCAGGGGCGGCGCTTGGCCATGGCCCAGCACTGATCCGTCATCCTCGTCCTTCATTGGCCGGCTGCGGGCGAAGACCGGTCTTCTTTTCGACCTGCCCACCGAAGCCCAATGGGAATACTTCTGCCGTGCAGGCACGGTTAAGGCCCTGAACAATGACGGCGATCTCTCAGGCCTCACCAACGATCCCTCCGTGGATGTCCTGGGCAGGTATCTTGGGAACGGCGGCGGCGCCTTCACCAACGACCCGGTCAATGGCGCGCACACGGTCGTAGGCTCGTACCAGACCAACCACTGGGATCTGTGTGACTTTCACGGGAACGTGGCGGAATGGTGCCTTGACTGGTATGGCACCTACGAGAGCGTCGCCGTGGATCCCGCCGGGCCGTCAAGCGGGTCTTTCCGGGTGACCCGGGGTGGCGCGTTCAACTCGATTGCCGCAGGGTGCCGTTCCGCAGCCCGGTCCGGCCAGTTGTCGTCCTACGGATCCGATTCCATGGTGGGCTTCCGCATCGTGGTGCCTGCGCCGTGAACCTGCATCCCGCGTGTTGACCTGCGAGCCGGATCCAAGGCTTTTGGCGGCAACGCGAGCCGGTGCGGCCCAAAGACGGCTCGCGCCTTGACGTACGCCCCCTCGTTGTTATACAATATACGCTATGAATGAACAGGGCCGACATCCCTTTTCCCATTGGAGCATCGCCCGCAAGCTTCAGCTTGGCGTTGGGCTTGCGGCCGGGCTGGTACTCGGCTTGACCGTATGGACCAACTGGCGTGCCAACCGTGCGCAACTTGCGGCGCAGATTAACACTGAAGGGATTGCCGCGATTCGCGGCGCCGCCCTCCGGGTGGATGATTTTGTGGCCCGGGTTGGCATGTTGCCCCGCGGCATTGCCATCCGTCAGAGAGCGTTCGGGAGCAATCCCGACCCGGGAATGGTTCCCTATCTGCGGCAGCTCCTTGGTCAGACGCCCACGGAGGAAGTGTACGGGCTGTACATAGCCTACGAGCACAAGGACTGGAGAAAAGCAGATGCATGCCTGGCGGTGCACCGCAAGAACTGGCCCGCCCTAACATCGGTGGAATACGACTATCACGACGCATCCCAGGAGTGGTATAACGGCCCGAAGCAGTCCCGGGCCTTCTATGTGACCGAACCCTACTTTGACGAAGGCGCCGGCAATATCAGCATGGTCAGCCTTACCGTGCCCGTGTTCGACGAGGCCACGAACTTTGTGGGTATTGCCGGAGCTGATCTGTCGCTCGACCGAATCCGGCACATGGTGCAGGCGATCCGGCTGGGGGAGACCAACGAAACAGCAGGCCGGGCCGCGGTCAACGAATACGCCTTTCTCGTCAGCCGTTCCGGGAACGTTGTTGCCCATCCCGATGCACAGCTCATGCTCCGCAAAGGCTTTCCCGGCGCGGACTTGGCGAGCCTGCCTGGCGGCAAGGCCATAGCGGCCCAGCGCGAAGGGTTCGCCTGGATCACCGTGAAGGACGAAACCCGGCGGATCTACTGGGCTGAGTCGCCGCTGACCGGCTGGAAAACAGTCCTGAGCATTTCCGAGGATGCCATCCTCGTGCCCGTGCGCCGGTTGGCCCTGCGCTCGGCGTTGATCGGCGGGCTCGGGCTCGTGGCAATGATCCTGATCGTCACCGCCCTGGCCCGCCGCCTCGCCCGGCCGCTGCAGCAGCTCACGCGCTCAGCCGCGGCAATCGAGCAAGGCGGCTTCCGCGACGATATGATGGGCGACTTGCCGCAGCGCCGGGACGAGCTCGGCGAGCTTGGCCGCAGCTTCCAAAAAATGGCGCGGGAAATCCAGGTTCGTGAACAAAGCCTGGCGGATCTTAATCAGAACCTGGAACGCACCGTTGAACAGCGTACGACTCAACTCACGGCGCATGCGGCCGAGCTGGAGAAGCTGACCCGGCTGTCGCAGGAACGGGCCGCGTTGGAATCGAGCCTGTCGGCGCTGAACAGCGAGCTTCGCGGGAACCTGACGGCGGCCCAGGTGGCGGAAAAAGGCCTGGCAGGCGTCATTGAATTCCTCGGGGCGCCGATGGGAGCGGTGTTTGTCGCCGGAGCGGATGGGATGCTTCATCGCCTCGCGGCACACGCCTATCCGGCGGACGCCGGCATTCCAAAATCGTTTGCGATCGGCAGCGGCATTGTTGGTCAGGCGGCTCAGTCACGGCGGCCAATCGTGAGCGAGCCCGATACGGAAGAACTCCGTGTGCAGTTTGGGTTTGGCGCAGTGACCCCGGCGTGCGTCATGGCATATCCGCTCCTGGCCAATGAAGCGCAGGTCGGGGTTGTCGAAGTGTGTCTGTTCAAGCCGTTGACCGAGACCCAAGTCTCCTGGATGGGGAAAGTGACCGAGATGGTGGCCAATGCACTCCGGTTCGCGTTGGAGAGCGAGGAACGACGACAGGCGGAAGAGCGCACACGTCTCATCCTCGAATCCACGGCCGAGGGCATCTTTGGCGTGGACACCGAGGGCCGCATCGGGTTCGTGAATCCCGCCGCCTGCAGGATGCTCGGGTTCGCCGCAGAGGAACTCGTCGGCCACCCCTCGCACAGCCTCATCCACCATCACCGCCCGGACGGCAGCGAGTATCCGATGGAGGGCTGCCCGATGTTCGCGGCCTACACGCGCGGCGAAGCCAGCCGGGTTGACAACGAGTTCCTGTGGCGGAAGGATGGCGTCGGGCTGCCAGTCGAGTATGGCGCGATGCCGATCGTCAAGGATGGCGCGATTGCGGGCGCGGTAATCAGTTTCACGGACGTCACGCTCCGGAAGCAACAGGAGGCCGAGGTCCTCGCAGCCAAGGAAAAGGCCGAGGAAGCCACCGAGATGAAGTCCATGTTCCTGGCAAACATGAGCCATGAGATCCGCACGCCGATGAACGCCATCATTGGCCTGTCCCATCTCGCGCTCAAGACCACGCTCACGCCGAAGCAGCGGGACTATCTGAGCAAGGTCCACAACGCAGGCACCTCGCTGCTGGCCGTTATCAACGACATCCTTGATTTCTCCAAGATCGAGGCCGGGAAGCTCGACCTCGAAACGACCGACTTCCAGCTCGACGAGGTCATCGGCACCGTCACCACCCTCACCGCCCAGAAGGCGCACGAGAAGGGGCTCGAGTTCCTGGCCCACGTTGCGCCGGGCATCCCGGAGTACCTGTTGGGAGACCCGCTCCGCCTCGGCCAGATCCTGACCAACTTCGTCAACAACGCCGTCAAGTTCACCGAGCACGGCGAGATCCGGCTCGATATCGAGCAGGTCGAGCGCACGGGCGGGAAGGTGCAACTCAAGTTCTCCGTGCGCGACTCGGGCATCGGCATGACGCGGGAGCAGGCGGCGAAACTGTTCCAGCCGTTCACCCAGGCCGACATGTCCACCACGCGGAAGCACGGGGGAACCGGGCTTGGCCTCACCATCTGCCGCCGGCTGGTGGAGTTGATGGGCGGGCGGATCTGGCTCGAGAGCGAGCCGGGTGTGGGCAGCACCTTCTTCTTCACTGTCTGGATCGGGATTGGTGACGCAAAGGGCTCGGGCAAGGTTGTCCCCGAGCGGCTTACTCGGTTGCGCGTGCTGGTTGTGGATGACAATGCCACGGCTCGTGAGATTCTCCAGGAGCCGCTCAGCAGCATTGCCCGCGAGGTCAAGACGGTGGCGTCCGGGCCCGAGGCCATTGCCGCCGTCAAGGCGCACGACGCCACCGATCCCTACGACATCATCTTCATGGACTGGCGCATGCCCGGCATGGACGGCCTGCAGGCCAGCCGCCATATCAAGAGCGACGAGACGCTCAGGAACCAGCCGGCCATCGTGCTGGTCACGGCCTTCGGACGCGAGGAGGTGCGCGAGGAGGCAGAGCGCCTGCAACTCGACGGGTTCCTTGTCAAGCCGGTAACCAAGTCCATGCTTGTGGACACGCTGGTGAACGTCTTCGCCCCGCCCACGGACGAACCTGCCGGAGGGCTCGAGCGGGACGCAAAAGATGCCGCGCGCCTTCGCGGGCTGCGTGTCCTGCTCGCCGAGGACAACGAGATCAACCAACAGATCGCCGTGGAACTGCTCGAGGGCGTCGGCGCGGGTGTCACGGTCACCTGCAACGGCCGGGAAGCCGTGGAGAAGCTCTCGGCAATGCCCACAGGGTTCGATATGGTCCTTATGGACCTCCAGATGCCCGAGATGGACGGCTACCAGGCCACTGCGAGGATTCGTGCCGATCGCCGGCTCGCACACCTGCCCATCATCGCCATGACCGCGCATGCCACCGTCGAGGAGCGGCAGCGCTGCTTGGCGGCGGGCATGAACGATCACGTTGCCAAGCCCATCGATCCGGCGGCGCTGTTCGAGACCGTGGCCCGGCACAAGCCCGCAGGCGATGCCGTGCCGGCCGTTGCTCCTGTTCCTGCAGCGGCGGGCGCGGATCCGGCTCTGCCGCAGATTGCGGAGCTTGATACGCAGGATGGTCTCGCCCGTGTTGCGGGCAATCGGAAGCTCTATCTGAAGCTCCTGTGCCAGTTCGTCGAGCAGCACGGTTCGGTGATCGGCCAGATCTCCACCGCCCTGGCCCAAGGCGACACCGTGCTTGCCGGGCGCCTTGCGCACACGCTCAAGGGCGTGGCCGGGAACATCGGTGCACGATCCGTTCATGCAGCCGCAGGCGCGCTGGAGACACTGATTGGCGACAAGGCCGCCGCCACGGATGTGGCCTCGGCACTGCGCCAGATCGCCGCCACACTCGATCACCTCCTGGGGCAATTGCGGAACGCGTTGCCGTCACCCGGATCCGCACACCCGTTGCAGGCATCTCCGCCGGTTGATCCCGCGCAGACCCGCGCCGCGGTGGCGCAGTTGACGAACCTGTTGTCGGAATCCGATCCCGGCGCGGTAGATTTCGTCGAGGCGAACCATGCGGCGCTGCGTGCGCTCTTCCCCGGCGACACGTGGCTGCAGTTCGGGAACCTTGTGCAGGGCTATGACTTCGCCCAGGCACAGGAACTGCTGGATCAAGCACTGAGGAACCTTCCCGCCACATGAAGAATCTCTCCGAATGCCGCGTGCTGATCGTGGACGATGCCAAGGCCAACCTCGACATCCTGGTCGAGGGCCTGAAGGCGGACCACAAGCTCAGCCTCGCCTTGAACGGCGAAAAGGCGCTCGAGATCGCCGCGCGCACGCCGCCCGACCTTGTCCTGCTCGACATCGTCATGCCCGGTATGGACGGCTATGACGTCTGCCGCCGCCTGCGCCAGATGCCGGAGACAGCCGAGGTGCCGATCATGTTCCTGTCCTCGCTCGAGGAAGTGCAGAACAAGACGCGCGGCTTCGAGATGGGTGCGAACGACTACCTCACCAAGCCGTTCGAGATGCTCGAGGTGAAGGCGCGCGTGCGGTCGCTGCTCAAGGCGAAGGCCTACAGCGACGCCGTGAAGGAACAGATCGCCAGCGAATTGCGCGTTGCCCGCGAGATCCAGATGGGGATGCTGCCCCACGACTTCACCGCGATGGAAACGGCCTACGCCGTCGAGTTCGGCGCCGTGCTCGAACCCGCGCGCGAAGTGGGTGGCGACCTCTACGGCGTGTGCGCGGCAGCCAGGGAGCGGCTGGTGGTCTTCCTGGGCGACGTGTCGGGCAAGGGAATCCCCGCTTCATTGTTCATGGTGCGGGCAATCAGCCTGGCCCGGCTGCTGTCGCGGGACATCGCCGAGCCGGAACGAATCCTCGCCCGGCTCAACGACGAGCTCGCGTCCGACAATCCCTCGTGCATGTTTGTGACGTTCATGTGTGCGGTGTTCGATCCCAGCGCCGGGCGGCTCGTCATTGCGAATGCCGGCCATTGCCGCCCGGTGCTGCTGACTGCGGGCTCACCGCCACGCTGGGCGATCAAGGATCTTGGCACGGTTCTCGGCTTGGAACCCGGCCTCGATTTCGAGCGCACGGAACTCACGCTTCGCCCCGGCGACACCGTGCTGTTCTACACCGACGGCGTGACCGAGGCGTTCAACGCGCGGGACGAATGCTACGGTGACGAGCGGCTCCTCGCCGACACGGGAACGTTCGCCGGCCAGTCCGCGCCGGCGATTGCCGCGGGCCTGCTCCGGGCCGTCCGAGCCTTTGCCGGCAGCGCGCCCCAGTCGGACGATATCGCGATCCTGACACTTAAAGTCGGCGCGGGAGCAGAGGGCCGTGCATGACGCTGGAACTACACGCAACGCCCGAGGAAGTCATGCGCGCGGTTGACGCCTTGCAGGCATTCGGCCAGGCACGGCAGATCGGCGAGAACCTCCTGCGCCTGAGCAGGAAACTGAACTGACGGAACCCCGAGCCCACTCACCACAACCAACGACCACCATGGCCCTCGACATCACAATCCTGCGGAACGTAGACAACCAGAAGACCGGCGCGGTCACCGTGAAGCTTGACGGCAGTCTCGACACGGCAACCTCGCCCGAGCTGGAACGCCACCTTGCACCCGTGCTGGCCGACAAGCCGAAGGACATCCTGTTCGACCTGGCCGACCTGAAGTTTATCAGCAGTGCAGGCCTGCGGGTGTTCTCGGCGGTGCGGAAACAGCTCAAGGAACGGGGTGGTCAGGTCGCCTTTGCCAACCTGCAGCCGCAGATCAAGGAAGTCTTCGAGATCATCAAGGCGCTTCCGGGCGTGTCATTGTTCAAGGACTTGGCCGAGTTCGATGCGTACATCGCGGCTCGGCAGCGTTCGCACGAGGAAAAGAGGTGACGCGCGGCTGCGGTTGTGTCTTGAGGACCAGCGGAATCCGCCAGTTCTTATAGAGGCCCGAAGGCTCATCCGCAAAGGGACAGCCGGAAGTGAAGAGCGAAACAGCCGCGTCGTCCCCGCGGTGCTCCCTCACCGCCCTCTCGAACGCGCCCCTGTGTCCATGCTGTACCTGCTGGTTGCGCCGTATGACCTTGACAGCGCCGAGTACACCGGCGCGATGGCGCGTGCGACACGGATCCTGCGCAGGGCGGGGACAAGGAAGGCCGTGCAGGCTGCAACGACATCAGCCGAGATCCTGGCTGCCGTGCAGCAGTGATGCAGGAGGGAAAGGAGCGCTGCCGCTCAGCGCTTCGAGAACTGGAACCGTGCTCGGGCTCCCCGCTGGCCATACTTCTTCCGCTCTTTCTCCCGCGCATCGCGCGTGAGGAGGCCAACGACTTTGAGTTGCTTCCTCGTCAGCTCATCAATGAGGCTTAGCGCACGGCTGATGGCGTGGCGCAACGCGCCGGCCTGGCCCGAGAACCCGCCGCCCCGCGTGTTGGCCCGGACGTCGAACCGGCCGCCCAACTGCGTCACCTCGAAGGGCTGCTGCACATACTTGACCAGCATGGCCGTGGGCAGATACTGGGAGAGCGGCTTGTTGTTCACCGTGATGACCCCGCCGCCCGGCGTGAGGATCACGCGGGCTACAGACGACTTGCGCCGCCCGGTGGCGCTATAGGTGGCGGTGAATACGCGGTCGTCGCGGCGCTCGGGCTTGGCAACGGTGACCGGCTCGGACAGTTCGGCAAGGGAGGACGTCGGGGTGTCTATCATGGTTTATCGGCCCGGCGCTGTGCCGGGGGGGCACGGTTACAGCTTTACAGCAGTCGGTTTCTGCGCGGCATGCGGATGGTCGGTGCCGGCATACACTTTCATCTTCTTCGCCATGTGGCGGCCAAGCGTGGTCTTGGGCAGCATGCCCTTCACCGCGTGTTCGATGACCCGGTCCGGGTGCGATGCAAGGACTTCCTTCAGCGTCCTGCGGCGGAACCCGCCCGGGTAGCCAGAGTGCGAATTGTAGTGCATCTGCTCGGGCTTCCGCCCGGTCACGCGCACCTTCTCCGCATTGATCACCACCACAAAGTCGCCTGTGTCCATGTGCGGCGTGTACATCGGCTTGTTCTTGCCGCACAGGATGCGGGCCACGCCTGTTGCCAGACGGCCCAGCACCTGGTCTGCCGCGTCCACCACATACCACACCGGCTTGATATCCTTCGTCTTTGCTGAATACGTCTTGTTCATAACTCGTCGGTCATTAGTGTCCATATCCATACAGCACCTGCCGGGCTTGCTGCCCGGCCCACTGCGGGGCCGGCCCAGTCCCGGACACTGATATGATAGCAAAACCGGCCCGCAAAGTCAAATCCCACGAGGACCCAAATCCGGCGGCGATGCTGCGCCGCCACCGAATTTGGGAATTCGCTGCGGCTTTTCGGCGTCAAATGCTGACGAAAATGCCACGCCAGACGTGGTTTTCGCGCCTGGCACGGTCGGTTGGCCGTGCGCGGACAGACCCGTGCGCCCCGGCGAAGCCCGTCGTGGGCCGCGCGCCAAGGCTGCGATGGGATTTTGCCGTCAGAGCCGACGGTACATGAATGCGCCGTAGGCGGGCGCGACTTTCGGGAAGGCGAAGGGCTTGACTGTGCTCCTGATGGCTGTCACTGCGGCGTCCAGCCACTGTGCCGTGGCGATGGCGTACGATGCCGGTTTCAGCGTCAGCACACGGGCGTGCCGCGTGACCTTCGCGGCCACGGCAAACTGTTCCTTGCGCAGGGTGGGCAGGCGCTTGGCCTGCGCCTCCTTGCCCATGCAGTCGAGCTTGTACAGTTCCAGCAGGTTGTACAGCATGCCGCAGGCATAGGCGTAGATGCGGTTGGCGTCGCGGCCCCGCTCACCGCCGCACGGCAGCCGGTCAAGATGCAGGTCCGCCTTTATTTCCTTGTGCCGGTTCTCGCTGTTGCCCCGCGCGTTGTAGACCTCGACGATCTGCTCGTCGGTGGATTCCACGTCATTGGTTCCCACCGCAAAGTAGACGCGCTCGACGACGGGGGTTTCCGGCACCAGGTCTCCTTCGGGCGCCGCGGTGACCGTCGTCTCACGGCACGCCACAAGCAGGAAGGGACCCCATTGCGTGCGCGGCCCGGCCCAGTTCCACCACGCGCGGCGTGCCCGATCCCGCCTGGCGCACACCCTTCAGGTGCCACGCATCCGCCGGCTGCGCGCCGAGGGTCGCCTTTACCGCGGCACCCTGTGGCGCACGGACATAGAATGTGACCCTGCGCTTCTGGCAATACTTCACGAAGCCCTTGGTGTAGCTGGCTGCATCCGCCCGCGTCGCCTTGACCTTCACGCCCGCCCTCGCGCACAGCCGCATGCACGAGATCGTCCGCCGCACCACATGGTCGTTGGGCGAATGGTTGCCCGGCTCCAGTTCCACCATGACGCATACCCGTCCCACATATCCAAGGTACGCCATCGTCCCGCGGTCCCCCGTGTACATCCACTCGCTGTACTTCTTCTCCTCCTCGATGCAGCTCGCGTCGAAGTCCAGCATGCCGGGCAGTTCGCTCCCGAAGCCGCGCAGGGCCAGTGCCGCCACCTCGTAGTGCATGTCCTGCATACGGCGCACACCGTCCGAGTGGCCCCCGTACCGGCCTTCGGCCTTCGTGCCCTGCAGCTCCACGTTCCCCATGCGCCGCAGCCAGTCGCCCACCGCGCTCGACGACGGCAGGCTCTCCATGCCCAATATGCGCAGTACCGCCAGATTTTTCCTCAACGCGTCCAGTGTGTCCAGCGTCGCCTCGCTCCCGTACACCAGGATGTTCGCCCACAGCGCCACCACCATGTCCGACGCCCGGTACCCGTTGTCCGCCGCCGACTGCGGCGGCCGCGCGTCCAGCAGTTCACGCACCCCCTTGCGCCACAGCCATTGCACCAGCGCCATCAGACCACCGTGGCCCGTAAGGTCGTCCTCGCCCGCCTCGATCATGATCCGGTCGATCCGCACCCGGTTGTTACGCGCCATGGCTGCCTCCCCGGTGCCGTTCCCGCTCGTCCTCGTATTCCTGCGTCAGCGCCTGCCGCAGCCGTGCGCTTGCTTCCCGCACCCTGCCGTGCAGTTCCGCCAGCCGCCGCTGCGTCTCCCGGTACGCCCGGAGCGCCTCCACCATCGGCTCCAGCCATTCCATGTCCTCCTGCCGCACGCTCCTGCCCACGCTCCGCCCCCCCTCGTTGCGGATCAGCCCCGCATATCGCCGCCCGCCACGTGTCTCCCACCGCAGCGTCCCGCGCACCATCGGCGGCGTGGCCAGCAATGCCCGCACCGCGTCGTGGTACTCTTCCATTGCCGCGCACATGTCCCGCCGCGCCGCGCTGGCGGCCGCACGCTCCTTCTCCTTCGCCCTTCGTCCTGAATTCCGCATCGTCGTTCTCCTGCATGGTTGCGCGCGGCGCTTCTGCCGCGCCTGCCGCAGGCGCGCCGCACAACTGGCTAACTATAGTATATCATATTAGCCATGTTTTGTCAAGAGGAGATGCTTTGGGGGCTGTCCACCCACCCTATATCGGAACTTGAGTGTCAAGGCTGAAATTCCGATATAAGGTTCTGAGACCCCCACGAGCTTGCCTCGTGGGTGA
>Ga0315278_10003001_pt1 | contig 15054 bp, 19 predicted proteins | sample YL17G06_0_MG_FD_203880 | JGI IMG/M metagenome (GOLD analysis project Ga0315278, IMG submission 203880) | Sediment microbial communities from Yellowstone Lake, YNP, Wyoming, USA - YL17G06_0 | ecosystem: Environmental > Aquatic > Freshwater > Lake > Sediment | place: USA: Wyoming | collected... | reverse complement strand
AATAGTGGCTACAAGTTCATGGCGGGCTTGAAGCAAGCCCGCCCTACCGGACTACCCAAGTCGTGGTACAAACAGAGTGAAACAAAAGATCCGCACAGAGGGACTCCACCCAACCAGACACTCATAACGACAGAATCAGTTCTGCGGTAGTCGAATTCCAGTGGGAGAAGCAAGTACCACCACAGTACTATACGAATTCGCTCCCAATGGGTAGTGCGCGTACGCGAGATGGATAGCGTCCTCAAAGTAGCGGATGAATACACATCGTTTGGATCTTAGGACATCTTCACATTCAGAAGGAATCGCCGAAGTGCCATAAATGTGATCTAGTTCTTCGCGCACCACTATCGGCACCGAAAAATCGATAGTGCGCAATAGTGAGTCTGAGTATATGTTCAGGATCGGAGCACTACTAGCCTTGAATGTAACAGATAGCACAGATGGTGCATATCGCAAGATAGGTACAAAAGCGTCGATCAAACCTTTTGCCGCGCCGCAGTATTCCCTGTACGCAGCCTCCAAGGGCGCACTGTCATTAAGTGTTGCCCCCTCTTGCGTAATGCCCCATCCAACTCCCAGTATGCTCAGCACTCGCGATTGTGTTGAATCGGACCAGCGGTAGATCTTGCTCACGAAGTCTTCCTGTATCAACCTATACTGCAGCAAATGCCACAAGCTATCGTCCTCCGAGTTAAACTTCGTGAACGAGCGCATTAGTCTGTTAGCATGTTCTACTGCTCTTGTTATCGAATCTGCAACTGAACGCAATTCTGTAGGTAGATAAGAGCGTAATGAATCCGTACCACGATCGATGCCAACCAATGCGGCGTTACCAAAGTCAAGACGAGGAGGCACGAATTCTGTTTCGGCCTGAATGCGAGAAGACAATAAACTGAAGCCGATTACCGGCGTTACGATCATCACTGTCCATACTCTACACATAATAGGTCTCATTCACTTGTCTTGTTCGAGCGGCTGGGAAGCCCACAACTCTGCCGCGGATCGTGCAATTCTCAGAGAAATCCCTCATAACTCAATCCGACCTGCAGAGAAGATATATCACCCTACCCACAAATGCAATCAAAATACCGAACCCACAGCAGAGCTGTGGGCTACCGATTTCCGAATCAACAATTGTCGATACACTCCGAGCAACTTCTCGAAGTACTTGTCCCAGGTGTATTCGTGTGATCGGGCGCGTCCCCTGGAAATCAATTCCGAACGATACACCGGATCGCTCATCAGATGCTCAATCGCTGCCCTGCTTTGAGACGGCTCTGCAGGATCGACCAGAATCGCGGCCGCCTCGGCTACTTCTTTCGTTGCGGAACAATTCGATGTGACCACCGGACAACCTCGGATCATCGCTTCCAGCACCGGCAGGCCGAAGCCTTCTTCCCAGGAAGGCTGAAGTGTCGCCACAGCATTGCGGTAGAGCAGGTCGAGATCGCTCTCACTGATTCGGTTGAGCATGTGAAGGCGGTCGGTCGGGACGGGTGGCTCAGGTAGAGGTGCCCCACCGCTTGCGGTGGGTTGAGATTCAGAAATCAGGTTCGTCCATCGCCAGTGGCACATACTCTCTGCTCTCATATCAATTGTAACTCGACCAACGCCAATTCGCCGGAACATCCACTAATCCTCGCACTGCCGGATTCTTGTAACAATACTAAACAAACCGACTCCTGACACTACAGGGAATATGCTCACAATCTTTTCCCACCGCAAGCGGTGGGGTACCCGGCGCCTGTCAGCTCAGCAATTGCCAATACACTCCAAGCAACTTCTCGAAGTACTTATCCCACGTGAATTCTTGGGACCTGGCGCGTCCTCTGGCAATCAATTCCGTACGACACGCCGGATCAATCATCAACCGCTCAATCGCTGCCCTGCTTTGTGACGGCTCCGAGGAATCGACCAGAATCGCGGCTGCCTCAGCTACTTCTTTCGTTGCGGAACAATTCGATGTGACCACCGGGCAACCTCGGATCATCGCTTCCAGCACCGGCAGGCCGAAGCCTTCTTCCCAAGAAGGCTGAAGCGTCGCCACAGCATTGCGGTAGAGCAGGTCGAGATCGCTCTCACTGATGCGACTGAGCACGTGAAGGCGGTCGATCGGCATTCTGGCCAAAATCTCCGCTCGGATTTGCTCACCGCAGTGCCCGTTCTCGCCGACGATCACAAGATGCAAATCGCTGACAGGAAGAAGTGCGTCGACCACATGTTCGAGATTCTTGCGCACTTCGATCCGTCCAACGAACAACACGAAATTTGTAGAGAGAAGCTCTGCCACGGTCGCGTTTTCTGCCTTCCCTGGCGGAAACGCTGGCTCGGACACGCCGCACGGAACAACATGGCACCGGGTCACTTCCACCAACTGCAATTCGAGCAGCTTGTCCAGCGTGGCCCGGCTGTCACAGACAATGGCGTCCGCCTGCTGAATCTCCGCTCTCATGCGTGCGCCCACGCGGCGTTGGAAGTCGACTCCCTGGTACGGGTTTGGATACAGCGACCAGGCGTCGTGCAGAGTGTACACTAGTTTCCTCCACCGAGTGGGCGGAATCCGATGCCCCAGCGCGTGCACGATGTCATAGCGAACCAGACCGAGACGGTCCACCCAGCCGATTTTGCGCGCGTTCACACCGCGTATATTGAGACGCGCTAGTGTTCCTCGCCGGTAGAGCGCGAAGGGTTTGATATGCTCACTTCGCCCGGCCTGTTCGAGCGTGTGCCGACAGACCTGCGCAATCCCGCCATACGGGTTTTCAGCCAAAGAAGTGACATCGTACGCGACGGATATCATAGCAAGGCAATGTCTGCTTTGTAAGCAGTAAGGCAGAACCCTTTAGTGGTTCTGCCATTATCAATTGGTGCCGGAGGCCGGACTCGAACCGGCACGGACCTTACAGTCCAAGGGATTTTAAGTCCCTGGTGTCTACCTGTTCCACCACTCCGGCAAACGATGCAGGATAACGACTTAAACGCGGCTGTGCAATGTCGATTATAGGCCCTGTGACCAATTTGTGACTATCCCAAAACTTCAGCGAGTTCACCGCGCTCCGCTTGTGCATCGGACTCAAGTGCGCGTACCGCAGAGTCATCTGAATCGTCTTGTGTCCGAGGAGTTCTTTCACCGTGACGAGCTCGACGCCGTTCATTACGAGGTAGCTTGCGAACGTATGCCTGGTGTCATGAAACGAAAACCCCTCGATCTTCGCCCGCTTCACCGCCCGGTAGAAAGCAGTCTGAATACTCACCACCGGCGTACCGTCGGCGTGTCGAAACACCGGGCCACGCTCTGCGGCCATTGAAGACAAAATCGAGTAGACAGTATCCGCCATCGGGATCTCCCGTGCAGCGCCGTTTTTCGAGTTGCGCACATAGATGATCCGGTGCTGCAAGTCAACGTCACGCCACGTCAAGCGTAGGATTTCACTCTTGCGCATGCCGGTGTACAGCGCGACGATGAGGATCGGCTTCAAGTGGTCTGCCGCTTCCGCTAGGAGTCGTTCGATCTCCTCGGCGGACAGGAAGCGTGCCCGCCCCGGCGGTTCGCGGAAGAATGTCACCTTCTTTACCGGGTTGTTCGTGGCCTTCCCCCAGATAACAGCTTTCGAGAACATAGTCTTGAAGCACGCAAGTTCCCTGTTGACCGTCGCGGGTCCCACAAGCTTGCGCCGCGCCGTTTTGTGCTTCTCGACATCCAGCGGCCTGATCTGGTCAAGGAGCTTTCCGCCGAAAGATCCGCGCAGCAATGCAATGCTTCGCTCGTCGCGCTCGTATGACAGTTTGTTGGTTCGCGAGTAGGCCAGAAAGAGTTCCGCGATCTCGTCGAAGGTTGTCGTGGGCTGCTCCTTGACGTCGAGGAAACGCCCTTCGGCGACTTCTACGAGCCGCTTTGCCAGCACGCGGTCCGCAAGCTTGCGGTTCGGTCCTATCACCTCGCGGTAGCGCCTGCCGCCCGCGTAGTAGTCAATGTACCAAGTATTGCCGCGCTTCGTTACAGCCATATATATTAAACCTACCTTCCTTATCTAATAGCAGCCGCGCCGACGCGCAATCACTTTCGGTCGGCGCGGCTGCGCTCGTGCTACTCAGGGCGTACCCGGTTCTTGTCGATCCAAGCCTGCACGTCCTTCGCATCGAACATGACTCGACTGCCCATCCGAATGAACGGCAACTCACGCCGCTGTGAGACCCAGCTGTCAATGGTATACCGGGACAGGCGAAGAAGCGCTGCGACCTCGCGCTTCGTCAGAAATCTCCGGTCGTCCGTCATCGCGTCCTCCGGCGTGGGCGGAAGAGGTCTTCCAGGTCCTGGCTATTATCGTCTTCGTTAGACGGCATTGTCGGTGGCGCGACAAGCTGACGCCGGGATGCAATCAGCGAGTCAACCTCGGCTACCGACAATGTATGCCGCGCTGCGATGTAGCGTAAGGTATGTTCGATGTCCGTGGGTCTCACACGGACTGGCTTCACGAATGCCGTCACGATCGGAACCGGGGGATTATCGCCTACCTTCAGGATCGCCTGTCGACGAACCTGTTGTTGAATCGTCGCAATCCGCTTCTCCAGTTCTTCTTCAACGCTGTAGAAGTTCCGGTTGGCCAATTCCCTGGTGTGTTGGTACTCGTAGAACGGCACCACCGCTTGCGATTGGGACCGACCGCGGGCGTGGCTGTGGGTTGTCGTATGTGAACTGGTCGTCCCAGACATTGTCGAGGACGAGGCAGCGGAAGCACTGCTCATGCTGGAGAGTTCTGATGATTGGAGCATGTCACCAGTCGCACCACCGAACGACTGCCCCTGACCGTCCGAGGAGCCATCAACCGAAGCGAATCCGAGGCCAGAACCCTCGAAACTCGCTTCACTGTCGCTCTCGCTCGTTGCTTCGCTTTCACTCACCGACGAGCCAACCACCTTACGGCGACTCTCACTCGGCAGTAGCAGTGTGCGATACAGTTCGTCTTTCACCAGGTCACCCCGGAACGTCCCGGGGAACAGCTCTCGGGCCAGCAGGGCGCCGTCCTCGTAGCTGGTGTGAAAGGCGATCTTGATATCACAACATGACATTGCGGCGGCGTACAGCCGATTGGTGTCGTCCCGTGACCGAAGTTGCTCGAGAAATTGGAAGAATGACCAACAGAAAATTCGGCGTTTCCGGAGTGCTTGGAACATCGACGCGAAATCAGGACTGGCCAGTTCGTCAATCTCATCTATCAACGCTAGCAGCGGATTCTCCCGCTTCGTTGAGTGCATCGCATAGTTAGTTTTGTTGTCAAGGATCATCGTGCCGATCATCTGCTGGCATTCACGGGATACCTTGATCGGTTGGAGATTTACGAGAACCGTAAGCCGCTTTCGGCGGATCTCTTCCCAATCGAGGTCACATGTGGCAGTCCCAATGACGCGCCGAACCGGGTCATTGAGAATGATCTTGGCCGCCCGATTCAAAACGCTCTCCAACAAGTTCTCCTTATCGGATCGCTTGGCCATCCGATCGAATTCTCCCCATTCCTGCAAAACGTACGGATTACTGACACGAGATAGCACCTGCTGACGGAACCGCGCATCACTCACGGAGAGAAAATCCAACATTTCGGCCAGGGTAAGCCCGGCTTCGATCAGAGCAATGAGCGTCGCACGTTCGCGGCGTTCCAATCGCGGCTTCGTCTCGGCATCTTGTTCGCGGAATACCTTCGCGAGTGCCTTCATGATCATAGCCGCATGGGTGGCGGCGTCGAGCCCGTTCGGAGCAAGGAAATTCAACGGGAACACGGCATTGTTGGCGGCCTCGTTGGCATCAATGGTGATAATGCGGTTCTGCAGCCGCCGAGCGGTCGCATAAGCGATCATGTCACGATACAGGTCACCGTGCGGCTCCATGAGAATCTGAGCTATGTGATTATCGAGACAGTACCTGCTAACTAATTGGGCAAGCTGGCTCTTACCCTTGCCGGTGCCACCGGACACAAGGGCGTGAGCAAACAGGTCATCCGGACGCAGGAGTACCCTGCGTCCGGTATCCCGATCATGACCAATGCAGAGCGGTTTCATGACTCACCGCCCCCGCCAGATTCGTATACCCGGCGGTCATACGAGTCGATCGTCTCTTCCCAAAGGTCTTCCGGCACATCTCGTTTGACCTGCTCGATGAAGGCCGCGCGATCAAGAGCAGCCTGCGCGGCCTGTGTCCGAAGCTGGCGCTCAACCTCCGCTCGAATGGTTGCGCGTGCTTCCAGCTGCTTCAGCGTCCGGAGATGACGGTCAACTATCCGCTTCACCGGATCAACCGGCTTGGGCGGCGTCAACTGCCTCGCGCGAGACAGAGTTTCGATAACGCCGAGGCGGTGCTGGGCCATGGCGAGCCGCTGACGGCTCACCGTCTCACGCGCTTGCACGAACTCGACTGCGGTCTGGTTCCGCTGTCGTACATGCTCGGTGACAATCTTCTGCCGCAAGGCGAGAACTTTGCGCGCATGCTCAAGTACCTTAATTGTCTTCATTATCATCCCCGTCGTACGGCAGCTGCCGCATATCTTGGGCGTACCCCGCGTCAATTGCACGGAGGTCCCGCCCAAGATTCTCCAACAGGCGCTGCTCGGGAGACTTAGTGATGTTCTGGACAACCTTATAGGCACCATAAGCAGCCAGACCCAGAAGGGCGGCCGCGACCATTCCATCGACAAAACTGTCGTCATTATTTGTGCTCACTATTATATCCATTCTTGTTAGTGTGTTTACGGAAGTACCGCACCGCTACAGAAGCCAACGGTGCGAGGGTCAAAAGGAGTTTGCAAATTGGCGCGATTGGAGCCGCGCCGGTAACATAGACCGCCACGATCTCAAGTCCGCTGCTGGCGAGGTCGAGCGCGGTATTGACGATTTTCGGCATTTTGATATGCTCCAAATGAAAGTTGTTCTTTTGACTTTCCCCTTGCCGATTGCGAGCCTCGTCTCAACGTGGCGCTCAATATCGGTGGGGGTTTCAGTTACGCGGGATTTTGGGGATAAAAAAATATCCCGGCCACACCGCGAAACGGTCTGGTGGGATTTATGATTGTGAGCTTTGTTCGACTACTACCAGACAAAGTATAATATGTCGGCCTGGTCAGCGCAAGAAAAATCAGCGATGGGTTGCCCCACCGCTGACGGTAGCGAGCCGAAGCTCACTGAGCTCTTATCCGTGGCACTTCCAAACTCCTTTGATTATCGGAGTTAAGGGGCCCATGATAAGCCAGACATCTCATTGATGGCCACGGTCCCGATTGCTCATCTCGGGATTTCCGGCTCTTCCGCTCCATTTCTGGAGCTGACTCTCCAAAGGGAAAGCTGATGGCAATATACTGCGGATATGCGGCGGATCAAATTCAAATTTTCAACCCAGCCGCACCGTTTCACGTCCAGTGCCAACCAGAAGGGTTTAGCCGCCCTGTTGCTTGACCGGATTCGTCCTCAGCTCAGGATAAAGGCCGCCGCCACGACCCAGCCGGGGGGGTACTTTCGGGCTGACTAAACGTCGGCAGCACGGCTGGGTGCAGGACAGCATGGCAGACCACATCTGGTCAGTCGAGGTCGGGCAAAATTGCCAGCTTTCCGCCGCCCGGATTGACGATCTGCCATATCGGACTGAATAAGGCAACGGGCCGCTCAAGACCGTAGTCTAAATCCTCTGTGCAGAAGAGAAACCGCTTCGTCGACTCCGGAATCTCTGGCACAAGTCGCACCGTTTCAATCATGTTCATTTGACGGGCGCGGTCCGGGGGTTTGCCGAACTTCACTTTCTCGACATCTTTGCGGACGGCGCGCGTAACGAACAGAACCTGGAGTGTCCGCATGCCATGTGCGACAATAACTTCCTGCTTGGCCGGGCTGATTTGATCCCACTTTTCGGCCACAACGCGAAGTTGCGGATGGTCGGCGCTTTCGCCGGCGTACGTATACTTGCGCCGATGCAGTCCTTCCTCAATATAGTGCCAATGCCCGCGCGCTTTCAGGGCGATGCGGGACTGCGGCATGGTCGCCATGTCGAATTCCAACGCGAAGTGCGACAAAGTCGTCCGGCCGTTTGGCTTGCGATGTATCAGACTGAATACTGCATCCGGCACGACCGGAATCGCCTGTTCCTGCCCGTCAACATCCACGCGCACACGGTCATTCAGGCCGTCCTGGAGCCATGTGCCCAACCGCACTGTTCCACTGCTACGCTCGCACGCCAGCTCAAGGCACGTGTGGAACTTCGAAATCCCAAGTTGGTGTCTCAAAAAGAATGACGTGACTTCGTTTTTCTCAATAGATGCCTTGAGCTGGCGGCTACTTAGACCGGTACGTTCAGATAGAACGTCGATCGCGGCTCGACCGATGGAGTACACCATGGGACGTTCTGTCCGGTAGCCTCGGCCTGATGGCTGGTCGCGGAGGAATTGCCAGACCAAGTAATCATGCTCTCGGAGCTTCTGGCAACGGGCCCGCAGCGCCGTCAGGGTGAATCCGTATTTGCGACCTTCGGCCGGCGGCTTGAGCAGCATGGCGGCAAGCAACTCTATGGACATATACCGGTAGTCGTAAACCAACTGGATAATCTCCAAATCCCGGTCGTTGGGTCTAAAGGGCTTCTCTCGGCGCATTATATCCCTAAAAAACATAAAGCTTTGGTCTTCCCCAAGCATTTCCTTTTTCTTTTCGCGCGCGTTCGTCGGCGGCCGTGTGGCTCCGCGCCGCGGACCGGCAACGGACAGGCGGCGCGGGAACCCCGCACTTTTCGGCGGGGTGTTCGCCACACGATAGCCGCCCGACTGCCGTCAATTTCGTCAAGGCCAGGAAGCGGTCTCCTCTGCGAAGAACTGACACCGCTGGATGGCCGCCGACCGAAGCCGAGCCGCCGCATACCGAATCAAAAAAGGGTCTGCGGCGGCGATGTCGCCCATGTTGGGCGACCGGCGGAGCCGACACCTTTCCCGGTCCCTCCCGCGGCCATTCTTTAGCTGATATCGAGGCCGCTGGGAGGTAGAAAGGTGTCGGGGAATTGACGGCAGTCGGGCGGCGAAGCGAACGACATTCCGACAGTGTGACAAGAGGTTACGCCCTCAAAAAAGTGGAGGCAATGCTTACTGTCTTTGCCTCCACTTTTCCACGTGGTCCGCACCTTTTCAAGGACCACGTCACACTGGAAGAATGGAGAGAAGCGCCGCAGACCGACGAACGCGCGCGATTTCGCCGCCGGTACGCGCCAACGGCGCAGGCGGCAACAGAAACAAAAAACCCCGGTGTTCAATCGTTACTGACGGCTGCCCCTAGGATTACCAGGAGAATCACAGCGCCCAGTCCGGCTAGCCGCCGTTGCTCCTCCTCCTTAACGTTCTTCTTGTTTGCCAGGAAAGTACGTAGCTGAACCAGCCCTTCATCAGGTCTTACCGGGTTGAAGTTGACCCACTCACGTCCAGTTAGCATTGCAAGATGTTTCGGATCGAATCCGGGAAGGACTATCGGTACGATAAGCTTCTTGCTCTTCTTCGCGTAGCCGATTTCCTGGTGTGTGTAGGCTGACGTTTGGCTCGTGGGTGTCAGCAGAACGACAACGGTGTCCGCTGCGTCAATCGCCTGCGTGAGCTTGTCTGAGACTACGGCTCCCGGCTTCGGGTCCCACTCGAACAGGTATACCTCAATGCCTATTTCAAGCGCACACCGCGCGATCTGCAATGCCGACGCCTTATCGGCGGTCGCGTGACTTAAAAACACTCTGTACGCCATACTACTCAATGACCTCCGCGTGAAAAGTACGTTTAGTCTAATTACCAGTCCGGCTCGGCATCACACAATCACAAACTTTGGAGTCGCTCCCGCACCCGGCAGACGAGGACGGTCCTCATCCGCCGGGCCCATGCTCACCCCTAAGCTAGCTCGGGTTGTCAGGTACCGCACACTGGTGGTTTACCTGGTGCGATCGGGAGCTTCGAAGGGTAGGACCCCGGAAACGGGCAGGTGGTCAACGTGTTCCCGGACTGGTCGATAGTGTGCCAGACTGACTCAAGCAGCCGCTCAGGCCGGTCCAGAGAGTATCTGGTGAAACAGGTCAGGCTGAAGAGGTCAAGACGGACATCGGTGGATTTGAGGCTCTGCAGGGCGCGGAGCATATTCTGGAGGCGCTTCTCTGTCGTGGTGACGTGGAGGACTCGGAACGAGCGGACGCCAAGCTTCGTGCACACCGCCTTTGATTGCCAGAGGTCGTGGTAGGCGAGCATCTTCGTTTTGATCCGCCCAAGGTCAGTGGTCCCGCGGTCAATTTCCAGAAAGTAGGCGAAGTCCCGTCCTCCCATTTCCAGGATGAAGAAGGCGTCAGGAATCAGGCGAATTTCCTTGGTGATGTTGCCAACCTTAATCACAGCAGAGAAACGGTACTCCGCTCCCTGCCCCCAAAACCGAAGTTGCGGGTAACCGGCGTCGCGGGTGGCGAGCGACAAAGAAACGCGAAAGTCGTTGATGCGGAGTGCATGCTCGCCCAGACTTACGCGCACCCGTACAGTAGCTCCAGTGCCAGGATTACATTGGGGCTTGGCGACAGCACTACCCTTCCGGGTCACCGTGTACAAGAGAACGGCGGACCCCTCCCCTAACCGAACCGGCCTGACGTGGCGGTTCAGGAGCCCATGCTGCCAGAGCCGTCGGAGCCGCTTGCGCGCCCGGCTGACGGACGCAAAGCAGAGCCGGTGCAGGTGGTCGGTAGACAGAACGCCGTACTCCTGCACGAGCGCCAGAAGTCTGTGGTCGCGTTCGGTCAGGGTGATCGGCTTGCAGTTCTGCTTGGATCGTTTAAGGCATAACGGCATGGTCTTATGATTGGTTACCCTGCGAGAGTTGCAGGAATGTGAGGCCACAGGCGATAGCATCGAACATCCTGAGGGTGTACCACTCTTGCCGTCCTTTGTGACGGCCCATCTGCGCATGGAGAGAGGGATAGCGGCGGCAAATCGCTTGAGCGACCATGCGTTTTGTCGCTGTAGAGTCACCGGTGGCCTCTTTCCTGATGGACTTTGACGTAAGTTCGTGCACCGGGACGCGGTGTATCGCGGAAACCGCCTTGATCGTTTCAGGTACCTCGGCGGGCACGGGGTATGGGTCAGCATCCGCTGGACTGCTGCTCTGCTCCAGCGCAACGGCATCCGGCTGCTCGTCCGAAAGGAGATCACCCAGCGCCCGCCGAAGCACCTCCGGTCGGCTCTGCGTTGGCGGCGACCGGCGAATCGATTTGACGCCGTAATCAGCGAGCTTGCCTTTCTGGAAGATTGCGTACCCGAACTCCCGCGACCCGGGTTTAACGGCGAGAACCGTTCCGGTGGTCATAGGCATAGAGGATGGCGAAGAAGATGGCCGGACGGGACTTCCTGACCTGGTGCGCTGGGATTTCCATGCTCTCGCGGAAAGCCTTGTGTACGACGCTGCGGTCGTGGGTAGCACAGACTCGCCGGTACAAGAACAGGCGCGCGGTGTCACCGAGAGCTTCGGCAATCTCCAGCGCCAGAGCGTCAGCGGCGGTGTCCGGAACGAACGGGGTCAGTGTGGCGTCGGTCATAGGGGTTTCTTTGCGGGTAAGGCTGCACGTTCTCTGACGAGCTCGCGCATCTGCTTGGAGCGATCAAGGTAGAGAAATTCCAGGGGCACCTTGAGCGCGGCGGCAAGCAGCAGCAGGTTGTCCAGGGTGGGGACTTTCCTGCCCTTCTCCCAGTTGGCCACGTTGGATGCGCTGGACGTCCCGATCAGGTGCGCCAATTGGTAGAGCTTCAGGTCTGCGCGGCGGCGGTAGAGCCTGATGTCGTTGCGAACGCGATTGTCTTTCGTTCGTAGCATGGGTGAGATTCGTAGTGCGTATCCGCAAGATACGGGCACCTCAAAAGAGGCTCAATGGTCGAGGCGTGCAGGGTACTGGGGATAACGGTGAAGAACTTGTACAGCAGTGAGGAGGGCGGCGGGATACTGAACAAAAGCCGAACAGACAGGGCAAAAAAATCCGCCTATGGCCGGTAGAGCCGCAGCAACGCCGTCACCTTTCCTTGAGAGCGGAGCGCTCGGACAGTGATGGGCTTCTTCTCAGCAGCGATTGGAAACAGCCGGATGCGGTGGCGTTCGCGGTACACCCGTTTCAGTGCGGCGGTGTTGTCGTCCAGCAGGACAAGAGCAATCTCGCCGTCGCCAACCGGAGCCTGTGGTGCGACAATAATGAGGTCGCTGTCCAGCACGTGCTCGTCGGCCAAGCCGTCGCCGCTGACCCGTATGACGAATGACCCGGGCACGGCTACAGAGCGCGGCAGGCTAATGGTGTCCTTTTGGGCCGGGTCAGCTTTGATGGGACCACTCGCGGTTAGGGTGCCTGTAATCGGCACCTCGACGGCGTCGGACGATTCGGCCGTCTCGGTGAGCATGTGGATGCCGCGTGAGGTCCCGTCGACGATAATCCAGCCCTTCCTTTCCAGGGCCTTGAGATGCTCGTGGACGGTCCCTAGAGCGGACTCGGTTAAGCCCATGAGGTCCCGGACCGAGGGCATGTAGCCCTTGGTCTTCCAGTATAGACGGATGCTGTCCAACATCCGCTTCTGCTTTGGAGTGAGTGGAGATTTCATAGAATTCCCCACCCTAGCGTAAAACCGCTAAACAGTCAAGGGCCGGGCCGTGCACCGACCCATTCGGGATTCAGCCATCTGCTGCGGTCGTAAGAATTGGCCAATCGCCCTGCTGACGACGTAGCGGAATTGCGATTGCTTGCGGAGCGCACTCTCGTGAGAGATTCAGAATTGGCGAGTACCTTGTCGTGAGAGTTTGCGGCCGTACGCCACTAAGCCAACAGCAGTGACGGCACCGAAGAGATACGCTCCGGTATCAGCGAAGATCAGGTAGCCGATGAAGGCGGCAGCCATCGTGCACGCTGCGAGAACGATAATCCGCGTCATAGGAACTGCACTCTCCCTATTGGATCAAAGGGTTCACCTCACAGATTGATTATCGACCGCGCTCGCACCACCTTGACCATACGCACGTGCATCAGAATTCCCCACCTACCGCAAATCCACCTGCCAGCCCCTTGGCTGGCAGGTGCGCGTCACAGTACCGACTCAATCGGAGGTGATGGCGACCTTCAGCAATCGCACTGTTCCTTCCGCGAAGCGAGTCGTCACCACGAATAGCGCGGAGCCGGGCAGCATCCCGGAAATGACGCCCGGCATCGTCGCTTGTGCGATCTTCTTAGGATGGCCCGGATCGGCAACATCATAGGCCAGGAGCAGACTGCCGTCTCCGACTACCAGCGTGTCACTCCAGCAAGCCACATACTCCGTCGAGTCGTGCGTTGAAGGAATCGCGGCAACAGGTGTGGCAACATTCGGGAGTTGAAAAACGCGTACGCCAGCCGTGCGTTCGGCAACATACAACGTCGAGTTGTGCAAAGCGGCATCCACAGCCTCATCGGCTGAGGGAAACAATACGGTGATGGCGGGGTGGGCCGGGTTCGTTATGTCCATCACGGCTACAGAATCCCAGGCAGAGACAACCAACTTGCTACCGCCGACGTCTATCCTACCCATGCTAAAACCTCGAAGCGTTTCACTAATCGAGATCGAAGCGGGATTGCTTGCATCAAACGTGTAGAAAGTGCTTGCTGTAAATCCGTAGATATACGTCCCACTGTTGCCATGGACGCTCATAAATCGGTAGTTAGGAAAAAGCGGGAAGGATCCCAGAAGGGTCAGTGAGCCGTTCAACGCGACATTGTAGGCACACAGGGTGGCATCAACATCGTTCGTGCCAGCAGTCGCGAAGAGCATGTTGTTGTGCGATCCAGCCGGGAAAATGCCGCGACCCCTATGTAGTATTGCAAGTCCACCAGCAGGATTGACGATGAACAGGGAATCGGTGCTGAGCGCCAAGACGCTGCCGACCTGTACCGGTGTGCCTACAAACAGTCCCGGCAAAGGGAGGCTGTCCACGATAACAACCTTCGCTGTACTTCCTCCCCCTCCGCCACCACCGTCATCGTCTGGGTTGGTTGATTTCTTTCCGCACGAGCCGAGCACTACTGCAAGTCCAAGTAATGCTGCGCTTACGAAGATGGTTCGCCTACTCATGGTTTGCTTATCCTTCCTTCCGCTGCTTTGGTTTTGGCCAATTGGCCCATGGTTTTGTCGTAGTTCGCTTGGATGTCTGCAAGGCTCTCTGTGCCGTAGACATCCCAAGTCGTCTTGACCGAACTGTGTCCGAGTATCTTCGATAGGGATTCGATGCTCCCACCCTCGGCTTTCCAGAGCCGGGCAAAGGTATGCCGGAGCAAGTGGCAGGTGACTTGGTGGTGCTTCGGATTCGGATGGCTGACACCGGCTCTTCTGCCGGTAGCAGCGACAATCCGGTTGATTTGCCGTACGGACAAAGGCCGAGACTGCCGGGACAGGAACAGGTGCGAATCGAAACGACCGTCGTCCATCGCGTGGATAGCCAATGCAAGTCCTGCCGTTATTGGGATCACTCTCAGTTTTCCGCCTTTGCCGTTTCGGATAACCACCAGTCGGTTCCCGCCGTCGATATCTATCCAAGTGAGTGCGGCCGCCTCGCTTCGCCGCACACCGGTTTCGGCCAGGAGTCGAATGAGCGTGCGGTCGCGGTGGTCGGTCGCGCCCCGGATGAGTTGCTCCACCTGGGATGCGGTCAAGGCAAACTCAGCGTTCGTCAGTTGTGATCGAACGCTTTTTCCCGCTTCCGGTGTGCGTCTCGGTGAGCGATTGGAGAGGCGCACCCTCCGGCACAACGCAGTTGCACGCGCAATCAGGCCCACTTTGGATAGAGTAGGACGCACGTGAGCATCAGAGGTGTAGGCGGAACGAAAGTTCCGGGGCGCATTGCATTGGCGTTCAAGCGAGTATTGGCATCGTCGAGTGCAGGAGTGTGGAGCGGCACAGCGTTGGAACACCAACTCCGCTTGACGAGTAGAAGCTGAAGAATTAGGCTAACTGACAGAAGGATAATCGGTTATGGGTTCGTAGCTGCGTCCTACTTTATCCAAAGTAGGACACTCGAATA
>Ga0315278_10002998_pt1 | contig 15061 bp, 12 predicted proteins | sample YL17G06_0_MG_FD_203880 | JGI IMG/M metagenome (GOLD analysis project Ga0315278, IMG submission 203880) | Sediment microbial communities from Yellowstone Lake, YNP, Wyoming, USA - YL17G06_0 | ecosystem: Environmental > Aquatic > Freshwater > Lake > Sediment | place: USA: Wyoming | collected... | reverse complement strand
AGGGCGGCGTCGATCCGGCGCACGCGGTGAGGATCGGTGGAGCCGTTGCCGACGCGCTGGCGCACGCACACGAGCGCGGCGTGGTGCACCGTGACATCGCTCCGGGCAACATCATGCTCACGTCCGTGGGCACCGTGAAGGTGCTGGACTTCGGCATCGCGCGCGCGGTCCGGGGATCCGCGCGGTCCGGCTCACCGTCCGCCCACGGGACGGTAGCCTACGTGGCGCCCGAACAGGCCCGTGGCGAACCGTCGGATCAACGAGCCGACGTGTACGCGCTCGGGGCCGTGCTCTACGAACTGCTCTCGGGCCGACCCCCGTTCACTGCCGACACCACCGTGGACCTGCTCGAGCGGGCGCACAACGACGCACCAGCTCCCGTGTGTTCCCTCCGCCCTGACGTGCCACCCGCGCTCGACCTCGTGATCCAGCGCTGCCTGGCCAAGGACCCAGCCGAGCGGTACGTGCGGGCGGACGACCTCGCGCGGGCGCTGCGGCAGGCGGCGCCCACCGGAACCGCACGCAAGCGGGCGCCCGATCGAGCCAACCATCGGGGCCCGGCCGCCACGGCGCCGATCGTGCGCAGGGAGACCGCCGCGCTCCATCCCCGGCGGCCGCCGCGATCCCGGCGGCGAACCGGCCGCGCCGCGCTGGCCGTGTCGATCGCACTCATGGGACTCGGTGGGCTGTGGGTGGCGGTGCCCGCTATCTCGGCGATGTCGTCGGGCACGATCCGGGCACACGTCCGGGCGCCGAAACCGGTCCCGGTTCCCGCCTCCCTCACCGCCACCACCTCGTGCGACGGCTTGTTCTCGACGCGCGCGGACCTGGCTTGGACCCCGGGGGGGCGCTCCAGGGGGTACGAGATCTGGCGGAAGGAACCCGGCATGCAGACCTACCGGCTCGTGGCCAGGATCTCCGATCGGCGCGTCACCTCCTACTCCGACACGGCCCTGGGGATCGACCAGACCTACCACTACGTCGTACGGGCCACGACGGGTGCCAGGGTGAGCGCGCCGAGCCCAGAGGCATCGGCCCCGACGCCGCTGCTGTGCCTGGCGTAGGTCAGCCGCGCGAGGCGGGCGTGGCGCCCGATCGGCGACGCCGCACGCCCACCCCGAGGGCGCGGTCCTCGCGAGCAACCTGATCTAGCGCGGTCCCGGCCAGCGTGGCGCGCACAGCTTCGGCCACCCCCGACCAGGTCGGATGCACCGCGCAGGCGTCGTCCCACCGGCAAGGTCCCCCCGAAAGCGGGCAGCGAGCGTTGCCGAGCGGTCCCTCCGCTGCCTCCACCACCTCGAGCATCGTGATCTTCGCGGGCGGCCGGGCGAGGCGGAAGCCGCCGCCACGACCCGGGCGCGAGGTGGCGATCCCGGCCCGGACGAGCATGCCCAGGATCTGCGGGGTGTACGAGCGAGGCAGGTCCATGTCCTGCACGACCTCGTGGATCGTCAGGTACCCATCCCGTTCCCAGGCGCCCGCGAGCGCGATCGCCGCACGGACGGCGTAATCGCCGGCTCGGGAAAGGGTCAGGTCCATGGTCCCGAGTCTAGCGGGACCTTCATCCCATCACTAAACGTTTAGTTATGCACTATAGATAGTGGATCGACCCAGACGGGGTCCGCCAGGAGGGCGATCGACATGCGCAAGTTCATCCCCATCGGAGCGTTCGTGCTCGCCCTGGCGGTGATCGTCGGCCTCACCATCGTCGCCCCCGCCATCAACGGCGGCGGCACGGGACAGGCGGCCGACGCGCCCGCCTACAAGGTCGAGGACGCCAACGGCACCATCGTGAACATCGACCTGAAGGCGTTCGAGACGACCCAGGAGATCGCTCCCGACGTGAAGTACCACGTATGGACTTTCGACGGAACCGCGCCCGGCCCCGTGATCCGCGTGCACCTGGGCGACACGATCCATTTCAACCTCACGAACGCGAGCACCATCGGGATGCAGCACTCGATCGACTTCCATGCGGCGATGACGCCTTGGGACGTCAACTATCAGCCGGTCGACCCGGGCGAGACCCTCACGTTCGACTGGGTGGCGATGTATCCCGGCGTGTTCATGTACCACTGCGGCGTGCCGCCGGTGCTCCAACACATCTCCAACGGGATGTACGGCGCGATCATCGTCGAGCCGGACAACCTGCCGCCGGAGCGCGAATACGTCTTGGTCTCCAGCGAGTTCTACCCCGGCGATAAGCCGATCGATGGGGTGTACGAGGGTGATCTGGACCGGATGGCCGCGGTGGATCCTCAGTACGTGGTCTTCAACGGGATGGCCGACCTGTACAAGGAGACGCCCCTCCTCGTGAAGCCCGACGAGCCCTTCCGGCTCTGGGTGATGAACGCGGGACCGACCCTCAACAACGCGTTCCACGTGATCGGGACGATGTTCAACGAGACACACGACACCGGCAATCCGGCCAACACCGAATACGGGCTGCAGACCTACAACATCCCGCCGGGGAGCGGGGCGATGTTCGAACTGCAGATCCCCGACGCCGGCCTATACCCCTTCGTCACGCATGCCTTTGCCTACACCGGTCTCGGCTCGGTCGGGCTCATCAAGGTCGACCCTGAAGCTCCGCCGGCGCCGGAGAGCTACCCCGTGATGGCGGATGCGTTCTCGGCCGGCGTCGCGCCGTTCGGACCCGGGGGCGGCGGTGGAACCGGCGGCGGCTCGGCCACCGCGACGCCGTCGATGAACATGTCGCCCAGCGCTTCCGCGGCGGCAGCCACCTGCGCACCGAAGGGCACGTCGCTCAGCCTCACCGCCCAGAACAACGCGTTCGATGTCGCGTGCCTGGCGGCGCCGGCGGGGAAGGCGTTCACGATCGCGTTCGACAACAAGGACCCCGGGGTCCCGCACAACGTCTCGATCTACACGGACGAGGCGGCCACATCGGCACTGTTCACGGGGGATCTGGTTACAGGCCCGAAGAAACTCACCTACCGGATCCCGGCTCTGGACGCTGGCACCTACTTCTTCCGGTGCGACGTGCATCCCACGTCGATGATGGGGACGTTCGTCGCCGGGTAGGTCTCGCGTCGGCGGGGATCACCCTCCTTGCACGAACGACAGGAGGGTGATCCCCGCGTGCCGCTCCGTGATGGCGGGCTCGTAGCGGAACCCCGCCGGGTGTTCCCAGCGGGTGAGGTCATCGGGTCCCGCGTCCGGAGCTGCGAGCAGCAACCGCACGAGGGCTCCCTTCAAGAACTTGTTCCAGTGCGATACTGCCGTGAGCGCACCGTCCTCACGGCGTTCGAGGAAGCGAACCGTGTACTGGTTCAGATCCTCCGGGGCACGCCACGCCGACGCGTGCTCGTTCGGGAGCAGGTTCCACACGGGTCGACCCCGGGCACGCTCGAGAAGGCGAGCGGAGAGGTCGGCACGCCACCAGGTCGAGAGCTTCCCCAGCCGCGGCAGCGAGGCGCCCATCTTCAGCTTGTAGGCGGGGATCGGATCGGCGGGAGCCACGGCGCCCCACAGACCCGAAACGATCACGACGCCGGCGTCGAGTCGGCGTCGGTGCGCGCTCGACAGCGATCTGGCGTCCAGCGCGTCGTAGAGGACCCCCGTGTACCGATCGATCGCGCGCATGGTCCGGGCGCTCTGGAGCGTTCGGTCGGCCTCGGTAGCGGCCTCGAGCGCGCCGCCTTTCACCCCGAGCAGCTTCGCGCGCGCCACCGCCGATCCCCGCATAGCACGCAGGAGCGCTGCCATGACCTGGATGCGCTGCTCGTCCAGATCGACGGCCATCGTGCCCGGGGCCCAGGCGGGACCGAGGCCGCCGGAAGCCTTGCCCTCGGAGGGCGGCAGCAGGATCAACGGGAGGGCGGGGGGCATCGGGCGGTCATGATGCCACGTCGCGATCGCTCCCCGGCGGCCTCGCGCACCGAGCGGGGTGCCGCGTACGATGTGCCGACCATCGAAGGGAGGCTCCGTGGCGTCTGTCGACACCGCAGCCCGGGGAACGGACTTCGTCCGCCCGGACGGCAAGGAGAAGGTCACCGGTTCCGGCCGATACACGGCCGATCTCACCCTCACGGGTCAGGCCTACGCACGGTTCCGCTACACCGACCACCCGCACGCGCGGATCCTGCGCGTCGACACGTCCAAGGCGCGCGCGCTCACCGGTGTGCTCGCCGTGCTCACGCACGAGGACGTGCCCGACGTGAAGTACGGACAGATGGTGCAGGATCGCTACCTCTTCGCCAAGGACATCGTTCGCTGGGAGGGCGACATCATCGCGGGGGTCGCCGCAACCTCGGAGGAGATCGCGGATCAGGCTGTGGCACTGATCGAGGTCGACTACGAGGTCCTCGCCCCCCTCACGGACTTCGCGGGGGCCTCGGCCGAGGGCGCCACGCTCGTGCATCCCGAGTGGTCCACCGACGGGCGCGACGAGGCGCTCGTGTCCGACGGCAATACCCTCGGCTATTCGACCATCGTGAAAGGTGACGTGGATGCCGCGATGGCCGCGGCCGACGTGATCGTGAAGGGCCGCTACACCTCCGATCCCTCCCACGGGGTGCCGATCGAGCCGCACGCGGTGGTGGCCCAGTGGCAGGGCGACCGCGTCACGATCTGGACCTCCTCCCAGGTCCCCTACATCGCGCGATCCGGCGTGGCGCACACGCTGCAGATCCCCGAGGCCAACGTCCGCGTGATCGTTCCGCTGCTGGGCGGGGGCTTCGGCGCCAAGTGTGACTTCCACTTCGAGGCCCACGTGGCGGCGCTCGCGCGAGCGGCCGCCCGGCCGGTGAAGCTGGTCTTCTCCCGCGAGGAGGAGTTCGTGGCGATCGACCACCGGCGTGAAGGGACGGTCATCGAGTTCGAGACGGGCGCCATGCGCGACGGCACCCTCGTGGCGCGCCGTGCCCGCTTGATCCTGGACAAGGGCGCGTACTGCGGCGAGGGTGGGTTCCTGGGGCAGATGGCCGCGATGCACGCGTGCGGCCCATACGTCCTCGAGAACGTGTTCGTCGAGTCGTGGCTCAACTACTCCACCACGCAGCCGTCTGCCTCGGTGCGCGCACCCGCCGCGCCGCAGGTCTGCTGGGCGCTGGAGCAGCACATGGACGCCGTGGCCGGAGCGCTCGAGATGGACCCGGTCGAGCTCCGCCGCCGGACCCTGATCGAGGAGGGCGACGAGGGTCCCACGAAGCAGGTGTTCGACCACATCGCGATACGCGAGACCCTGGATCGAGCGGCCGAGCTGATCGGCTACGGAAGGGAGTTGCCCGAGGACGAGGCCATCGGATTCTCGTGCGGGTGGTGGCCGAGCTTCTCCTCGAACGCGGGAGCCTACGTCCAGCTGAACCCCGATGGGTCCGGCACGATCGTGACCGGCGCGCAGGAGAACGGCACGGGCGCTGTCATGGCCATGCCCACGTTCGTGGCGGAGCTGCTGGGCATGCAGCCCCAGGACTTCCAGATCTTGTACCAGGACACCGATGCCGCTCCGTGGGACATGGGCTCGGCTGGCTCGCAGACCACGTTCAACGCCGTGCGGGCTGTGCTCGACGCCGCGTCGGACGTGCGCGAACAGCTCCTCGGCGCCGCCGCCGAACAGCTCGAGGCGGCTCCCGACGACCTCGAACTCGCCGACGGCGCGGTCCGGGTCAAGGGCTCGCCCGACAAGTCCGTCACGATCTCCGAGATCGCGGCAGCCACCACGATCCACGGCAAAGGCGCAGGCGCGCTCCCCGACTCACCGCCCGTGGACGCCGCCTCGTGCGTCGGGAGGCTCGGGTTCGAGTCGTTCCTGGCCCCGCAGCTGTTCACCCACGCCGCCCACGTGAAGGTGGATCGCGACACCGGCGTGGTCCGCGTACTGCACGTCGCGGCCGCGCATGATTCGGGACGCATCCTGAACCGCATCGGCGCCGACGGCCAGGTCTACGGAGGCGTCGTGATGGGCATCGGGCTGGCCCTGTCGGAGGGCACGATCCTTGACGCCGACGGACGCCAGCGCAACCCGCACCTGCTCGACTACAAGTTGGTCACCTCAGCCGACGCGCCGCGGATCGACATCGACTGGATCGAGATCGACACGCCCGACGCCGGGCCCAACGGGTCCAAGGGCGTGGGCGAGCCGCCGTGCGTCCCGACGGCCGGTGCGGTGGCCAACGCCATCGCGAAGGTGCTGGGGCGGCCCGTCACCGAACTGCCGATGACGCCCGAACGGGTCTGGCGCACCGCGCATGAGGGCCGCGCATGAGCCGGTCCTTCGTGGCCCCGACGTCGCTCGAAGACGCCCTCGCCGCGCTGGCGGCGGGCGCGCGCCCGGTTGCCGGCGGTACGGACCTCGTCGTAGGCGCGCGCCAGGGGAAGGCTCCGCTCCCCGACGCGCTCCTGGCGATCCATCGGATCGACGCCCTCCGCGGTATCGAGGAGGTCGACGGCGCCATTCGGCTCGGCGCGCTGGTGACGCACGAGGACATCGTGGCCCACCCGGTGGTGCGCGAACGGTTCCCCGCGCTCGCCGATGCCTCCGCGATCGTGGGCTCGCACGCCACGCGAGCCCAGGGCACGATCGGTGGCAACGTGATGAACGGATCGCCCGCCATGGACGCGGGCGGCCCGCTGCTCTGCTTCGACGGCACGGCCACGCTCCGCTCGTCCTCCGGCGAGCGCGTCCTCCCGCTGGCCGACCTCTGGACCGGCCCGGGATCGACGGCCGCCGCGCCCGGGGAGCTGCTCGTGTCCATCGACCTTCCCGCGCCCGCTCCGGGCACGGGGTCGTGCTACGTCCGCCTGGAGTACCGGCGGCAGATGGAGATCGCCGTGGTGGGAGCGAGCGCCGTGGTCACGCTGGACGGTGGCACCGTGACGCACGCCCGCGTGGCGATCACCGCCCTGGCTCCGACGATCCGCCGGGTGCCCGAGGCCGAGCGCGCGCTCGTGGGCTCCGACGGCGGCCCCGAGGCAGTCGATGCCGCTGCCGACGCCGTGGCCGCGTCATCCTCGCCGATCAGCGATGTTCGCGGCTCCGCCGAGTACCGCCTGGCCATGGCGCGCGTGATCGGCCGCCGAGCCGTGGCGAGCGCCCTCGCCCGCGCGCGAGGCGAAGCGATCCCGATCCCGGCCAGCCCCGCGCTGCACGGCGCCCATTGACGTTCCCAGGAGGAGCCACGCCCATGAAGGTCGACGCCACGCTCACGGTCAACGGCACCGCCTACCCGGTCGAGCTCGACCCGCACATCAGCCTGCTGAGCGCGGTGCGCGACGTGGTGGGGCTCACCGGCTCGAAGGAGGGCTGCGACGACTCGGAGTGCGGTGCGTGCATGATGCTGCTCGACGGCAAGCCCGTGAACTCGTGTTCCTACCTCGCCCTGCAGGCCGACGGTCGCGAGATCACCACGGTGGAGGGACTCGCGGGTACCGAGAACCTCAGCACGCTGCAACGCACGTTCCTCGAAGAGGGCGGCGTCCAATGCGGATACTGCACGCCGGGCATGCTGATCTCCGCCACCGCGTTGCTCAGCCAGAACGCGGATCCTTCGGAAGAGGAGATCCGCGTGGCGCTCGCGGGGAACCTCTGCCGCTGCACGGGGTACGACGGCATCGTCCGCGCGGTGCGGAGCGCGGCCGGCCAGACCGCCTGAACGATGCCGGCCGACGCGCGGTTGGTGCCCTTCGTGCCCGCGCACCTGAGCGCCATGGCGGCGATGCTGGATGATCCCGACGTCCAGCGCTTCACCCGGATCCCGGTCCCGCCACCGCCCGGCTTCCCGGAGCTCTGGATGCGCGAGTACGAGGAAGGCCGCAGGACCGGGACGCGCGAGGTGTTCGCGGTCGTGGATACCCGAGACGGTGGGTTCCTTGGCGTGGCGGTGGTACCGAGCATCGACGCCGTGGCTCGCACCGCCGAGCTCGGCTACGTGATCGCGCGCGCCGCGCGCGGACGCGGCGTGGCCACCGCGACCCTCCTGCGACTCACCGATTGGGCGTTCGCGGAGCTCGATCCGAAACGCCTCGAGCTCTGGATCAACGCCGACAACGAGGCTTCGAAAGGGGTGGCCGCGCGCTGCGGATACACCTACGAGGGCACGATGCGCGCGATGCACTTCAAGCAGGATCTGTGGGTCGACACGGAGATCTGGTCCCGCCTGCCCACGGACCCAAGGCCCGCCGCGGCGCCGACCTAGCCGACCGGCGAAACCGAGGTGACGGGGAGGATGCCGCTCACATGGGTTCCCTTGCCCGGTGCGCTCTCGATCCGCAGCGTGCCCCCCAGGGCACCGAGGCGGTCCAGCATGTTGGTGAATCCGGCGCCCGGCTCCCGTCCGCGCACGTCGAACCCGGCGCCGTCATCGCTCACCTCGAACACCAGGCTCCCGGCTTCTTCCCGCGCGGCGACGATGACCGCGCTTGCATCGCCCGCGTACTTCCCGGCGTTCTGCAGGGCCTCGAGCACACAGAAGTAGACGGTGGCCTCCGCCTCCGGCGCGTAGCGGCCCAGGTCCTGTGCGCGCACCGTCACGGGCAGCACGGCCCGACGAGCAGCGGAACCCAGCGCTGCCGGCAGGCCCTTGTCGGCCAGCAGCGGCGGATAGATCCCGTGGGCGAGATCCCGCAGCTCCTGCAGCGTCTCGTCGAGCGCCACCGCGATCCCTTCGAGAGCCTCGTGCGCTTGCTGGGGATCGCGATCCAGGAGCTGCTCGGCCAGTTTCACCCGGACAGCCAGCGCCACGATGTGCTGCTGGGCGCCGTCGTGCAGGTCTCGTTCGATCCTGCGCCGCGCCTGGTCCGTGGCCGCCACGATGCGCCCGCGCGAGGCCTGGAGTTCCGCCGCCTGGCGCCGCACCTCGTCGAGGGAGGCCTGCAGCGCGGAGTCGAGTTTGGCGTTGTGCACCATCACGCCCACCTGCCGCCCCAACTCCACAACCACTCCCTCCTCGTCGGTCGTGAACGGACGCTCGTTCACCGACCGCTGCACCACCACCACGCCGAGCAGCTCCCCTCCGTTCGCCATGGGAGCCAGACGGACGTATGAGTCTTCACGTCCCTGCAGCATCGACGGCATCCACACCTGCAGCCAGCCGTGGCCGCTCAGGCCCGCCTGCACCACCGTGACCGGGTCCATCCCTCCCAGCGAGACAGGTTGGCGATCGATGCCCGGGTCGCCCACCCACGGGCGCAGCTCGTCGTTGGCCAGGAGCCAGACCTCGGCCGCACGCAGCCGCATCGACGAGCGCATCCCCTCGGCCGCTTGCAGGACCAGTTCGTCGAGTGGAACCGAGCGCGACATGCGAGAGGAGAACGAGCGGGCGACGTCCGCGGGCGCCGCGCGATCGCCACCCGTGACGCGCCTGATCGCAGCACCCATCCGTGGCCCGAGGGTCGCCACCAGCCCCGCCGTGATCGCCATCGCCGCGATCGAGGCCGTGATGATGCCCCGCTCGCCCTCGCTCGGAACCCGGCCGAGCAGCAGGAAGAGCACGACCACGGCGACGGCGACCACGGCGGCGATCGCGAGCGTCCACAGGAGCGCGCGTGTCGCCTTCCGGATCCAGCGTCGATGCATCCTCACTCCGCCTTCAGGACGGCGGCGGGCCGGGTTCGGCGGGCCACGAGACCGGGGCCCGTCGCCACCAGCAGCGAGACCAGCAGGACCGCGGGGATCACGATCAGGGACAAGGGTGAGATCACAGGGTCGGGCACCACGCCCAAGCGGTAGGCGAAGGCCGACCAAGCCAGCCGGCCCGTGAGGATCCCGAGCGGGATCCCGAGCGCGAGGGCGATGCCGGTGAGGATCAACGCCTGCCAGGCAACGGTGGCCATGATCTGACCTCGCCGGAACCCAAGCGTCTGCAGGATCGCGAGGTCCCGACGGCGGCGGCGCACCGACGTCAGCAGCAGATGTACCAGGGTCGCGAACGCCGCGAACGCGAACAGCAGCGAGAGCTTCAGCGGAAGAGAGCCCGCACGCAGGGTCGCCTTGATCGTGGTGCCCAGACCCTGGTTGTCGTCGGCCGTTCCGATCGTCAGGTCCTCGAGGGGCCCCTTGGGGATCCCCGACTGGACCCGTGCGATCACAGCCGCTCGATCAGCGCCCGCGGTGAAGTTCCCGATGGCAAGGTTCAGGGTCGCGTCCGGGTAGAACGCTCTCAGCCCGTCCATCGTCATCGCCACGCCTCGCCCCAGCCCCGGGCCGAACCCGAAGTCGGGGAAGACCGGGATGCCGACGATCGTGAGCTCAGCGGTGGTGGTCGCGCCGGTCGCTGTCACGGTGTCCCCCACGCGGAGCCCGAGCCGCGACAGCGTCTCGCGACCCATCGCGATCTCATCCGGGTCCTGGGGCCAACGCCCCTCCAGCATCGTGGTCCCCAGCGGTTCGCCCTTGAGGGTTTCGAACGCCCAGACGCTCTCCTTCAACGCCCCGCCCTGGCCCGCCAACACCAGCGATTGCTGGAAGTTCCCCGCGTCCAGATCTCCGATGCCCGGATCGGCCTCCAGGAGCGGCACGATCTGCTCCTGGAACGCTGGGCCTACGAATGGATGGCCTGTCGCGAAGTCGAAGTCGTCCCCCGATAGCGCCGGGTCGGAACCGAAATGCTGCATGCTCGCGCTGAACCCGAACGACGCGACCATCGCAGTGATCGCGATGGTCAGACCCACCAGCGTGCTGCGAACCGGCGTGGCGGATCGGCCGTGGCCGGGCTCGAGCGCCAGGCGGGCGCCCGCTCCGGCCGGCGGGGGCAGGGGCAACCTCCCGATGAACGAGGCGAGCGGGGAGTGTCGTTCCGCGCCCCGATACTCGACGGCCCCGTCCACGCCGCTGCGAGCCGACGCGAGATGCCGCGCGGGGATCGCAACGCTGAGAAACGTGGTGATCACGATGACTGCTACGCCGAGGAGCACGGCGAAGGGATCGAAACGGAGACCGGGATCCGGTTCGGCGATCCCCGCTGCGCCGAGCGGGAACGACCCCGAGGCGAGATAGGCCCCGACGATCGCGACCAAGGTCCCGCCCCCGGCCACGGCGAGAGCGGGCAGCGTCGCACCCCACACGATGTCGCGCCGCGTCATCCCCAATGCTCGCAGGACCGGGGTGTCGATCGCCCCGAGCGACGTGCGCCGAGCGAGCGATTGGCCCAGGACCATGATCCCCGCGAGGGCAGCCAGCAGCGCGAGCGCGGTCAACACGATGCTGTGCAGGTGGGCGGTGCGCGACACGAAGAGCTCTTCATTGGAACTGTCGTTCAACAGCGCGTCCGGCTGCTGCTTGAGCACCGCGGCGTTGAAGGCCGGGAGATCGGACGAGCCGCTCCTGAGTCTGTAGGCGCCCGCGTCACAGGAGAAGATCTCGGGATGGGCGGCGAAGAACCCCGGGGCCACCATCATCTCCCCTTGGTCCCCGGTAAGTTCGAACGGCAGGAGCACCCGCCCCACGACCTTGACGGGAAACGCGATCGCGTCGCTCGGGCTCGGCTGGCGATCGGGCGTGAATCGGTCCTTCGGGATCAACCTCATGACGATCCGCTCGCCGATGCTCGGGCGACGCAGGTCGGTCTCCCCGTAGCCGACCGCGACCTCATCGAGCGATCGCGGAAGCCGTCCTGCGAGCACCCTGGGGTGGAACGACGCTACGTCACCCGGGTCGCGGAGGCCGAGCAGGCTCGCCCCGTCGTCCTTCGGCGAAAAGAAGAGCGGCTTCCGTTGCTCGTCGATGACGAAGGCGAGCGTGTAGCCGAACACCGTGGACGATGCCACCTGCGGGATGCGGTCGATCTGCGCGAGGTCGGTCGCGCTCCAAGGGAATCCGGAAGCGCAACGCACCACGATGGCGTCGGGCGCGTCCTCAGCAGCGCGGTACCGCGCGTACGCGGAATCGGTTCGCCGAGCGCCGGCGAACGCCGCTATCGCGAGCGCCCCGATGAGGCCGACGAGGATCGTGACGAGGATCAACGAAACCGGGCGAGCGCGGACATCCGCGCGGGCACGCATCCGGGCACCGCTCACGGCCGCGGGACCTCCCCGAGTACCCCGAACACGCCCCCGTGGGCGGCGCTCAGCTCCGGAGCGCCATCGTCGATCCGACCGTCCCGCATCCGCACGATCCGGTCCGCGGTGGAGGCAACTTCGTCGTCGTGGGTGACCATCACGATCGTTTGGCCGCCGGCGTGGAGACGCTGGAACAGACCCAGGATCTCCGAGCCGCCAGCGGAGTCGAGCGACCCGGTCGGCTCATCGGCAAGCAGGAGCGTGGGTTCGTTCGCTAACGCGCGCGCGATCGAGAGCCGCTGACGCTGGCCCCCAGACAGCACGCCGGGCGCCTTCGGAGCCTTGTCGGCGATCCCGAGGAGGTCGAGCAGGTCCATCGCGCGCGTCTCCGCCTGCTTGCGAGCACGGCCGGCTACCACCATCGGCAGCGTGACGTTCTCCTTCACGCTCATGCCTTCCAGCAGATTGAAGAACTGGAACACGATGCCGATATGCCGGCGGCGCATGACGGCGAGCTCGTCGTCTGAGAGGCCCTCGATCGGCTCCCCATCGATCGCGATGGTGCCGTCCGTCGGGGCCTCGAGCCCTGCCACGAGGTTCAGCAGGGTGGACTTGCCGCAGCCCGACGGCCCCATGACGGCCACGAACTCCCCGCGGTTCACCACCATGTCCAGACCCCGGAGAGCCCGGACCGGCACCTGCTCGTCGTCGGAGGCATCGAAGGTCTTCCGCAGGCCCTCGACCTTGAGCGCGTCGTTCGTCGCGGATCCGTCCATGCCGTGAACGGTAGCGGGCCGAGACCCGGCAACGCGAGCGCGGCAACACCACACTTCGAGGGGGGGAAGGCACCCTGATAGCTTCCAGGCATGTCGGCCACACCGCCCGCTCCCTCGCGCCGGGTCCGCCTGCAGCGACGCGCCCTGCGCCTGGAGTACGCAACCATCGCGTGGAACCTGGGTGAGGCGGTCTTCACGGTCAGCCTCGGGGTCGCCGCAGGTTCGCTCGCGCTGATCGGCTTCGGCACGGATTCCGTCATCGGGGTGTTCGCCTCGTCCGTCGTCGTGTGGCACATCAGACCCGAACACACCACGGAGGACGCGGTGCGCACGCGACGGGCACTGCGCCTCGTGGCGATCGCGTTCATCGCACTCGCGATCGTCTTGGGCGTGGTGTCGATCCGGGATCTTCTTCTCGGTCGCCGCGCCGACGAGAGCGTGGTCGGGATCGTCTACCTCGCGGTTACAGCGGTGATCATGTTCTCTCTCGCGGTGGCCAAGCGTCGCACCGCGGTTGAACTCGGCTCCGCGCCGCTCCGCTCAGAGGCGTCGATGACGTTCCTGGACGGCATCCTTTCCACGCTCACGATGACCGGGCTCGCGCTGAACGCCGTCCTCGGTTGGGCATGGGCCGACCCAGCGGCTGCGCTCGTCGTAGCCATCGCCGCCGCCCGGGAGGGGCGTGCGAATCTCATCGAGGCAGACGAGATCTCCTCGTCCGACTAGGAGTTAGCACGTCTGCGATCCTCCTCCGGCTCTGCGTTCGCACCCCTCGGGTGACGATGCTCCCGGCTCGGGAGAACCCCTCCCACCGACTAGGCGAACAGCGGCCGAAGGTGGTTGTTGAGGAAGATCCCCGCCGGGTCGAGCTCGCGTCGGATCCGGATGAACGTCTCCGCCGACGGGTACCGCGCAAGCAGCTGCTCGCGGGTGAGGAAGTGGAGCTTGCCCCAGTGCACCCGGGCCCCGAACTCGCCGAGCAGGCGATCGACGTCTCGCAGGTAGCCCCAGTAGTCCATGCCCGGGACGCCGGAGACGGAGATCACCGTGGTGGCCGTGCCGTGCTGGGAGGAGAGGAAGGCGTCGTCGGCGGCGACCGTGCGCACCTCCATCGGGAAGCGGGCGTCGGGCTGGCTCGCCAGCATCAGCTCGCGCATCGCGGCGACTGCCGCCGGGCCGTCGCCGATCGGCACGAAGTACTCGAGCTCGTGGAAGTTCGGCTCGAACACCGCCGGGTAGATGCGATAGGAGCGGTCGACACGGGCGTGCGGAGTCGCGTCGTCCGGCTCGTCCCGTGCGGCCTCGTCGTAGATCTTGACGTAACAGGTATCCCCGTCCGGCACGCCTTCCGGCGTCTCGAGCCCGTAGAGCGCGCCGGAGCCGTCGACCGGGATCCAGAAGAACGAGAAGTGCCGGTGGGCGTACACCAGCTCGTCCCATCGCTCGGCGACCTCGGCGTACGGCAGGTGCAGGACGCGTTCGCGGATCCGGTACGCCGGCGCCACCGCGACCTCGACCTCGGTCATCACGCCGAGCATGCCCACGGCGACCTGAGCGGCGTGAAGCAGCTCCGGCGTCGACTCCGACACCTCGATCACCTCGCCGGTGCCCGTGACGATGCGGGCCCGGCGGAGGGTCGAGGAGAACGAGCCGAGGCGGATGCCCGAGCCGTGCGTGCCGGTGCCGATCGCGCCACCGATCTGCTGGGTGTCGATGTCGCCCTGGTTCGCGAGCGCGAGGCCGGCCTCCCACAGCGGCTCGCCGAACGCCCCAACGCTGGTGCCGGCGAGCGCCGTCGCACGACGACGCTCCGGGTCGACGTCGAGCACGCCGGCGAGATCCGCGAGCTCCAGCACAACGCCATCGGTGAGGCACACCGGCGTGAAGGAGTGACCGGTGGCGGCGACGCGCACGTTCCGGCCCGCCGCGATCGCGTCGCGGACCGCGGCGACGACCTCGCCCTCGTCGCGAGGACGTAACACGGCCGCGGGGTGGCAGGTCTGGTTGCCCACCCAGTTCGTCCAGGTCGCTCCGCCCACGATGCCCGCCTCCGGCGCCTCCAGGTTGCGACCCAAGGCTATACCGCGTCTGGCGATCCGGATCGCACGTTGGCGTCACCAGCTCGTCCGCCACGGGTCGTCTTGGGAAGCACCGCGCGATGCCCTGAGGATCACGCCGCCGCACGTCAGAGGTGGTGGGCGAGGGGGGAGTTGAACCCCCACGTCCTCTCGGACACAGGAACCTGAATCCTGCGCGTCTGCCAATTCCGCCACTCGCCCGAGTTGCGTGCAGCGATGGTAGCAACCGGGGTGGACCGGTGGTCGTCC
>Ga0315278_10002997_pt1 | contig 15062 bp, 12 predicted proteins | sample YL17G06_0_MG_FD_203880 | JGI IMG/M metagenome (GOLD analysis project Ga0315278, IMG submission 203880) | Sediment microbial communities from Yellowstone Lake, YNP, Wyoming, USA - YL17G06_0 | ecosystem: Environmental > Aquatic > Freshwater > Lake > Sediment | place: USA: Wyoming | collected... | reverse complement strand
GGGTGAGTATTTTATTGGTCGCTTTCCTGGAATGGCTCACTCCTCGGCGCCTGTCTAAGGCGATTGTACTATGTGCCCTTATCGGACTGGCAGTCGGCCTGCACCTGCGAAATACGAACGATTACCGCTGGTCCTGGGTCAAACAATCCCGGTTCTATTGGCAGCTTTATTGGCGGGCGCCCAACCTGCAACCCGGGACCGCCATCCTATCAGATGGCGAAATCTTCAATTACGTGGGCGGGTATTCGACTACCGCAGCCTTAAACGTGCTCTACCCCCAACCTCCCAACCAACCAAACCTGGCCTATTGGTTCTTTGATATCTATCGAGAGTTCGGCAGGCGCTTCACGGACCTGACCAAAGGAATCAGTATTGACCGCTCTTTCCGTACTTTTTCTTTTTCGGGCAATAGTGAGAACAGTCTGGTTATTTTTTACAGCCCGGAGGAAGGCCGCTGCTTGTGGGTAGTCAACTCTTCGGACGCCGATAACCCAGAGATTTCGGCTGCAACCAGAGCCCTGCTCCCAATTTCTAACTTCAGTAGGATTGGGGCGGATTCTCCAGCAGCCGGATATCCTCCCACCAGCATCTTTGGCGCTGAACCCCCTCATGACTGGTGCTACTACTTCCAAAAAGCGAGTCTCGCTGCCCAATCGGGAAACTGGCAACAAGTGGCTGCACTGGGGGATGAAGCTACAAAGCTAAATTTCTCACCCAACAACCCTCAAGAATGGTTGCCATTCATCGAGGGGTATGGCCACCTTGGACGCTGGGCCGAGGTAGAGGATTTGTCTCGCCATGTTATACGCGTCAATTCGGCCCTTATTCCCCGGATGTGCAATCTGTGGAATCGGGTCGAAACGGACACCCCATCAACGCCCGCTCGCGACGAAACCCTTGCCTCACTTCATAACAAATATACATGCGCTCCGTGAATATTAAGAACTTCCGGTTTCGGGCCTGGACCGTGCCGTTTTTCCTGCTGATTTTATGCATCATCAGTTTTGGGGTGCTCATCCCCTGGCTGGGCGTTTACTGGGATGACTGGCCCACCATCTGGTATCTCCACTTGCTTGGGCCGTCCGGGTTCAAAGATGTTTTTGCCATCGACCGGCCCATTCTGGGATCGATCTTCACCATCATTACCGCACTGGTTGGCCAATCACCTGCTGCCTGGCAGGTTTTCAGCATCCTCACCCGCTGGGCCAGTTGCCTGGCCCTATGGGGAGCACTGCTGACGCTATGGCCCAAAAACATTCGGCAGGCCAGCTGGGTCGTCCTGCTCTATGCAGTTTACCCTGGCTTCAGGCAGCAGTATATCTCTGTCACTTACAGCGGCACCTGGATCATCCTGACGGCGTTTTTCCTTTCCTTGGCCTTAATGATCTGGGCTGTGCGCAGGCCGAAAGGCGCCTGGCTGATGATAGTCGCCTCCTGGCTGCTTTCCGCCTTTGCGATGTTTTCGTCCGAATACTTTTTTGGCCTGGAATTCTTACGTCCGGTCCTCCTATGGCTGGTATTGAGCGAACAGACTGCCGACACGCGCCAAAAAATTCGGCAGGTGGCTATACGTTGGGCCCCATACCTGGTAATAATCGCCATTTTCCTTTACTGGCGTATCTTCCTGCTCAAGACGCCGCGCGGCCAGATCCAGCTCTTCGACCAATTAGCAGCCCACCCCCTGATAGCTGGCTTCAACCTGGCGAAGACCATCCTTGGGGACATCCTCGAATCGACCGTCATTGCCTGGGGGCAAACTCTGAACTTCCTCAACACCCTGCGCATGGGCTGGCTTCTGACCCTGGTCTATCTATTGATCGTGGTTGTAGCTGCGGGCCTGACAGCGGTTTACCTGGCCCTACTCCGGACAAATTCTGACGTAAACCCTACCAGCCTTGAAGTCAGACAAACAAAGCGTTGGGCAAACCAGGCGATCTTCCTTGGGCTGCTTGCGCTGTTCTTGTGCGGCTGGCCCTTTTGGATCACCGATCTGCCTATCCGTTTGAAGTTCCCTTGGGATCGCTTCACACTGGCCATGATGCCTGGGGCCAGCCTGTTGTTCGTAGGCTTGCTCGAACGCATTATCAAGAGACAGATTGTAAATGTGGTTATCCTCGGAATTGTAGTTGGTCTGGCAGTGGGAGCTCAATTCCAGATTGCCAATCAGTTCCGGGTCGATTGGGACGCTCAAAAAGCTTTCTTCTGGCAATTGGTGTGGCGGGCTCCGCAGATCAAGCCCGGAACCACTCTATTAACCACTGATATCCCGCTTAAGTATTTCAGCGATAACTCATTAACCGCCCCGCTCAACTGGATCTATGCGCCCAATAGCACCTCGCGCCAGATGCCCTATTTGTTGTATGATATAAAAGTACGCCTGGGGTCAGGGTTAGATGGCCTGGAAAAAGGGTTGGCGATCAACCAACCCTACCGGGCAACCGATTTCTCCGGGACGACTTCACAGGCGATTGTCATGGTCGCTTCTCCAAAGAGTTGTCTTAAGCTGCTTGATCCGGTGCTCGACATCGGATATCCCCTAAAACAGCCCCTCATCTCGCAAGCGTTGCCTCTTTCAGACCTGGAGAATATCGTATCCCACCCGGACCGGCCCGCCTTGCCCCCAGCCAATATCTTTGGCCCTGAACCTACCCATGACTGGTGTTATTATTATGAGAAGGCCGAACTGGCCCGCCAGATACAAGACTGGCAACAAGTTTCCAATCTCGGGGAGCAGGTGCTCCAGGGTGCAATAAACCCCATTGACCCGGCGGAGCTGCTGCCATTTATTGAAGGATTTGCTCATACCGGAAAATGGGAGGATGCCAGGCAGCTCTCCTTGCAGGCTTATAAATCATCCTCCCGACTTCAATCAATCCTGTGTTCGACCTGGTCCAGGATCGAGCAAACCTCAACTTCGGATATACAAGGAAGACCTGTGATCGACGCGATCAAGAATAGCCTGGAGTGCACATCCCCATAAAATGAACTCCCTCATGTCTGCAAGCAGCCTTTCTATCGTGGTCCCCGTTTATAATAGCGAAAGCACCCTGGATGAGCTGGCTGCCCGCCTCTCCCAGGTACTCCCGAATCTCACACCAACCTACGAGCTGGTGTTCGTCAATGATGGCAGCCGCGATGGTTCCTGGGACAAGATTTGTGACCTGGCCAGCCAGTACCCCTGGATCCAGGGCATCAAACTGATGCGCAATTACGGGCAGCACAACGCCATCCTGTGCGGCGTCCGGGCAGCCCGCTACGACGTCATCGTCACCATGGATGACGACCTGCAACACCCTCCGGAGGAAATCCCAAAGTTGCTCGAAAAGCTGGACGAGGGGTATGATGTGGTTTATGGTTCGCCTTCCAAGCTGCCCCATTCTTTATGGCGCAACCTTTTTTCCAGGTTCACCAAGCGGGCGCTGGCCTTTGTGATGGGAATTAAAACCGTACGTGACATAGGGCCGTTCCGCGCCTTTCGCAGTGACCTGCGGCGGTCGTTTGCCACATTCCAGAACCCCAGCGTCCTGCTTGACGTGCTGCTCTCATGGGGCACCACCCGTTTTGCGACCGTGAAAGTTGACGAGGCACCCCGCCAGGAGGGCCAATCGAACTACAATTTTCTCAAACTATTCAGTTTGGCTATGGTGGTATTGACCGGATACAGTACTGCACCTCTGCGATTTACCAGCCTGATCGGTTTTCTGTTTACTATCTTTGGCTTGCTCGTCTTTTTCTATGTGTTGGGAGTATATTTCATCGCGGGCAGCGTACCTGGATTCCCGTTCCTGGCATCCATTGTCGCTTTATTCAGCGGCATGCAGTTATTTGCTCTAGGTATTATCGGCGAATACCTGGCACGCGTCTTCGACCGCAGCATGGAGAAGCCCGCGTACGTTATCGGCTCTGTGACAAACGAAAACAAAGAAGTTAGCAACCACTCCTTTGTATCAAGTAAGAAGGATTAATTAATTGAAGTGTGTTTTCTTACAACCCTCCTATATTCCTTGGCGAGGTTATTTCGACCAGATCTACCAGGCCGACGTCTTCGTATTTTTCGATAATGTCCAATACGATAAACGCGGCTGGCGTAACCGAAATCGAATAAAAACACCTCATGGTGTCCAATGGTTAACCATCCCGGTTCATAGCAAGGGCGCTCAGACAGAAAATATCTCCATCAACCAGATCCGCATCTCCTGGGACCGCCCCTGGAATGAAGAACATTGGAAGACGTTGAAGATGGCTTATACTAAAACACCCTACTTCAAACGTTACGCGCCTTTGTTGGAAAGTTTCTATACCACCCGACCGGAATTGCTGGTGGATTTTAACATTGATACAACCATCGCTCTCGCCAGGGAATTGGGCATCACCCACCCCAGCTTTATGCGCTCATCCAGCTTGGGTGTGCCTGGAAGCAAAACTGGTAATAAAACAGATCGCCTTATTAATATTCTGAATAAACTCGGAGCTACTACTTATATCACAGGTCCTTCTGCTAAAGATTACATTGAGCAAGAAAAATTTGAGGAAGCGAATATAAATCTAGTTTACATGTCTTACAACTATATCGAATATCCACAGCTTTACCCACCCTATGATCCACAAGTATCAATCCTTGATCTGCTCTTTATGACTGGACCAGATGCAATGAATTTTATTATTCACTCGAAGGAAGAATAAGGAAACATAATCATGCGTGAAGAAATCAATTTTGAGGAAATAAAAAGCTTTTTCGGAGAGACTCTCGAAACCTACGGAACTACCCCGCTTGGCGCGAACTGGAACTCGGAAACCTCCCAAGAGCTGCGCTTTGAACAGCTGGTCAAAATCTGTGACCGAACCCGCCCTTTTTCGATTATTGATTATGGCTGCGGCTATGGCGCATTGATCAACTTTCTGACGGTCAGAGGCTACACCTTTACTTATACGGGTTACGACCTGCTGGAGTCTATGGTTGAAACAGCCCAGGAATTGTTCAAAGATCGTGCGAACTGCGCCTTCACGACGCGCCTGGATGAATTACAAACCTCAGATTACGTCGTTTCCAGCGGGATATTCAACATCCGCTTCCAATACCCCCAGGATATCTGGACCGAATACTTACTGGAAACCTTGCATAAGATGAATGATTTCAGTAGTAAAGGCTTCTCGTTCAACATGCTGACTAGATATTCGGATGCCGACCATATGCGCCCGCATCTCTATTACGCCGACCCGTGTTTCTTATTCGATTATTGTAAAACCCATTTCGCCAGGAATGTTGCTCTCCTGCATGATTACGACTTGTACGACTTTACTATTCTTGTTAAAAAACTTCTATGAAACAAATCATTGTTGATTTCAATCAACCGGCCCTGGCTGGTAAAGAACTGGATTATATCAGCCAGGCGCTTGAGAGAAGCCACATTTCTGGGGACGGCTATTTCACCAAACAGTGCCAGGCTTTGTTGGAGCAGGAGCTGGGTGTGCCCAAGGTCTTGCTGACTACTAATTGCACCCATGCACTGGAGATGGCTGCTTTCCTGTTGGATATCCTACCTGGCGATGAGGTAATTGTCCCTTCCTTCACCTTTGTCTCAACAGTCAACGCCTTCGTGATCCGGGGCGCCCGTCCGGTGTTCATAGACATCCGTCCTGATACATTAAACCTGGATGAAAGTCGGCTCGAACGGCAAATCACGCCGCGCACGCGCGCCATTCTCCCAGTGCATTACGCCGGCGTGGGCTGCGAAATGGACGCCATCCTGGAGGTCTCCAATCGTTACGGCATCCCAGTTGTAGAAGACAACGCCCACGGGCTGTTCGGAAAATACAAAGGCCAATATCTGGGAACCTTTGGCTGTCTGGCTACCCAGAGTTTTCACGAGACCAAGAACATCACCTGTGGGGAGGGTGGGGCGGTGATGATCAACGACCCTCAGTACATTGAGAGGGCAGAGATAATCCGCGAGAAAGGCACCAACCGTAGCCGCTTCTTCCGCGGCCAGGTCGATAAATATACCTGGGTGGATGCAGGTTCTAGTTACTTGCCTTCAGATATCTTATCGGCGTTCCTATATGCCCAACTCGAATCCTGGAAGGATATCCAGGTAAAACGAAAACGCATATGGGAATATTACGACCAGCACCTGCGAAGCTGGGCGGACCAAAATGGGGTTCGGCTGCCATTCATCCCACAAACCTGTGAGCAACCCTACCATATGTTTTACCTTTTGCTGCCGTCTTTGGAAACCCGCCAGGCGTTGATCGCCCACCTTCGAGCGCAGGGCATCATCAGCGTTTTCCATTATCTGCCGCTGCACACTTCAGAAATGGGCCGTAAAATGGGCGGCAAGCCGGGCGATTGCCCGGTCACCGAGAACATCAGCGATTGCCTGGTGCGCTTGCCGTTCCATAACCGGCTGACCGAAGGCGACCAGCGCCTGGTAATCGAAGCAATCCAGGGCTTTAACTTGGGCCAGTTCGCTCAATCCTAAAAGCATGAAGACTCAAATCCTGCGACTGGAAGCGCACGATGATGTCATCTCAGCCCGCGATAAGATGGGCTGGAGCCAGACCAGTCGCATCTTGTTGGTTTGGCCTGAAGACGGACAGGTGCTCACCCGCAAACTAGACCTGGCGCTTTTGCAGCGCCATAGCGTTAACATAGGCGCCCAACTGGCCCTGGTCGCCAATAACTCCGACGTCAAATATCATGCCCGCCAGCTTGGCATTCCAGTTTTCAAGTCCTTGCGCCAGGCTCAAAATGTTAATTGGAGGATGCCGCGCCGCTCCCGGCGCGGTAAATATCCCTATCTGGCTCGACCGAAATCTAAGGCGGTCTCTGCAAACGACCTTCAAGAACAACGTCCTGCGACGCAGCCCCGCCCTCTTCCCGTAGCCGCGCGACTGGGGTTCTTCGCCCTGGGCGTGCTGGCTGTGCTCACACTTATTGCCGCCTTGCTGCCCAGCGCTACGATCGCCCTTGTCCCCCGACATCAGAATCAAGAGATCAGCTTTGACGTACAGGCTGACCCACTTTTTACATCCGTCAATCTTTCCGGCGCAGTCCCGGCCCATTTCAAATCCGTGACCGTGGAAGGGCGTCTTAGCTTGCTTACCAGCGGCACGGTCCGGTCTCCCGACCAACCCGCCACCGGTTGGGTCGAATTCACCAACCTCACCGGCCAGCCTGTCGAAGTTCCCAAAGGCAGCGTAGTGACCAACGCCGGTCCCAACTTCGTGCGCTTCGCCACCACACAGGCCGGTGTAGCCCCGCCCAGCCCAGGCAAGAAGCTGAGTCTCCCCGTCATCGCCATGAAACCGGGCAGCCAGGGCAACCTTCTAGCCAACCGCCTGGTGGGCATTGAAGGGCCTTTAGGCACCCAACTGACCGTCAACAATCCACTGTCCACCTCAGGGGGTAAGGACCGTGTTGACCGCGCCCCTAGCGACGAAGATCGCAGCCGCCTATACGGGCAGCTTTTCGAATCGCTGCGCCGAACTGCTCTCGAAGAGCTGCAAAATGGACTGGCGCCCGGCGACTTGTTGCTCACCGAGACCCCCGTCCTGCTGCATACCTTAGAAGAGAATTACGCACCCGCCGAGGTCCAGCCGGCTGACCAGCTTAGCCTGGGGTTGCGGTTGGAGTTCCAGGCGCCTTATGCCTCGGGCCAGGACCTGGGCGCCCTGACCAGCACAGTGCTGGACGCTAACCTCCCAACCGGCTTCAACCCCGTACCTGGTTCGTTGGCGATCGACGCTGCCACCAAGCCCATACCAGGCAGCGGGTCGCTCGCCCGTTGGAAGCTACATGCCCAGCGCAAGCTGCAGGCCACGCTCCCGCCAGGCCAGGCAGCAATGCTGAGCTTGGGTTTGTCTCCCTCTAGTGCCAGGCAGCGCCTCTCTGCCGTATTGCCTCTGGAAGGTTTGCCCGACATCTACCTGGCGCCTGCCTGGTGGCCGCGCCTGCCGCTGGTCCCATTACGGATTACGGTGACGGAAATGAAGGGATCGGGTAATTAGTCGATTAGGGATTATGCGCATTTTAGCTGTTGACCCCGGAGAAAAACGCCTTGGCATCGCTCTGAGCGACCCAACTGGAACGATCGCCGGCCCACTGACTGTGCTGGAGCACGTCGCCCGCCAGGTTGACGCGGCAGCCATTGCTCAGCTTGCTGCCAAAAACGGGGCTGGCCTGATCGTGATCGGCCAGGCAATAGATGACGATAACCAGCCCACGCCCCAAAGCCGTAAGGCACAGCGCCTGGCAGAAGCCATCCGCGCTCAGACCGGCCTGCCAGTCGAGCTTTGGGATGAAACCGGCAGCACCCAGGCCGCCCAGCAAGCGCGCCTGGCTCTGGGTGTTTCTCGCCGCAAGCGGCGCGGCCACCTGGATGACCTGGCAGCCACGGTCATTTTGCAGGATTATCTTGATGCTCACCCTGGCCCGTAAAGCGTGAACCCGGACACTCGACACATGGCGCCTGGCGCTTTATTGATATGACAAAGAAGACACATCGTTCTCCTTTCCTGGCCTGCTCTCTGGGCGTGGTTTTTGTCCTGTGCATGGGGTTATTCGCAGCCAGCCTGGCTGTGCTCACCTTACCAAACCAGGCCACAGCCGCTTTTGGCCCTCCTGCTCCGTCGCTAGGCCTGGTGCAGCGTACCTACCTCTCCGCCTTTCTACTTCTTAATAAAAACGACCTGACTCTTCCCAACGACCCTAACTTGGAAAAGCAGCCCTTCCTGGTAGAGTTTGGCGAACCCCCAGCCTCGATCGGCGAGCGGTTGCACGGGCTGGGCTTGATTAACAACCCGGCCGCCTTCCTTAACTACTTACGTTATTCGGGGCTGGATAAGTCACTGCAAGCCGGCCAATACACCTTTAGCGGCAGCCTGACGCCCCTGGATATTGCCCATGCCATGCAGGATGCCACACCCACCGAAGTGACCTTTCAAATCTTACCCGGCTGGCGGATGGAGGAGATCGCCGCCGCCCTGCCAACTTCTGGGCTTGAAATCCCGCCGGAAGCTTTCCAGGCTGCCGTGGATAACCCTCCTGCTGGCTATAGCATTTCCAGTGAGCTTCCCCCCAAAGCTTCGCTGGAAGGATTTCTTTTTCCCGACGCTTACACACTGCCACGCACGACTACCGCCAATGAGCTGATTGACACACTGCTGAAGAACTTCGACGACCAGGTAAGTCCCGAGCTGCGCACCGGGTTCCAGCGCCAGGGGTTAAGCCTGTACGAAGCCGTCACCCTGGCCTCGATCATTGAGCGCGAGGCCGTGGTGCACGAGGAGATGCCCCTGATCGCATCTGTGTTCCTCAACCGGCTCGTAGCGGACATGAATCTGGCCTCAGATCCCACCGTGCAGTATGCGCTGGGCTACAATTCCGAACAAAAAACCTGGTGGACCAACCCGCTCAGCCTGGACGATCTCAGGGTGAGCTCGCCTTATAATACATACGCCATGCCTGGTCTACCGCCTTCCCCAATCAGCAATCCGGGACTGGACGCCCTGCGTGCGGTGGCCTTTCCCGCACAGACCCCCTATTATTATTTCCGCGCCGCCTGCGACGGCTCTGGCCGGCATATCTTTGCTAAGAATTTCACTGAGCACGTGCAGAACGCCTGCCAGTAGGGGATTGGGGTTTTAGCAAGAAACTCCACTTTTTATTTGTTATACTGTATAATCAAGATGATATTTCTCTATATATCACAGGAGGTTCTTTAATGCATCCCCGCCATATTTTTTCCATTAAACTCTGGCAAGCCGCGCTTTACCTTGTGCTTGCTATGTCCGCTCTCAGCCTGCCTTTCTTTGCCCAACCCCACCGGACTGTTCAAGCTGCTGCAGCCAGGCCTTCCGCCTGGCCAACGATCTCCCTGGTGCGTATCGCCAATAATTACCAATTCGACTTCCCAGTTTACCTGACGCATGCCAACGATAATAGTGGGCGAATTTTCGTTGTCGGACAGCATGGAGTCATCCGCGTTATTAAGTCCGGTTCGGTGCTCAGCACGCCCTTCCTGGACATTTCCGACAGGATCGGGATCGACTCCGAACGGGGCTTGTTGGGCATGGCATTTCCGCCGCAATATGCCAGCAAAGGATATTTTTATGTCTATTACACCCGCGTGGACGGCGACAACCAGGTTTCACGTTTCCATATCACCTCGAACCCCGATATTGCCAACCCTTCCTCCGAAGAACCAATCCTGAAGCTGCCCCACCCAAATTTTGCGAACCACAATGGCGGACAACTGGCTTTTGGACCAGATGGCTATCTATATATCGGTCCCGGGGACGGCGGAAGCGGCGGAGATCCGTTTGGCAATGCCCAAAACACGAATTCCCTGCTGGGCAAGCTGTTGCGCATCGACGTGGAGCCACACCATGCAAAAGCGCCAGCCGGCGCGACCTTGCTCTACCTGCCCCTGCTCTCCAGGAACCTGAAAATGCCTGCCGTTAACCAGCCCTACCAGATTCCACCCAATAACCCCTTTGTGGGCCTACCCAACCACCGCCAGGAAATCTGGGCGTTAGGCTTACGCAACCCCTGGCGCTTCTCCTTTGACCGGCAGACTGGCGATCTATATATTGGTGATGTGGGCCAGAACCGCGTAGAGGAAGTAGACTTCCAACCCGCTTCCGGCCCCGGTGGTGAAAACTACGGCTGGAACATCTTGGAAGGCAACCTGTGCTACAACCCATCCAGCGGCTGCGTGCCCCCTGCCAACTACTCTGCCCCGGTCGCCACTTATGAACATGGCCCAAGCGATTCCACCGGATGCGCTATCACAGGGGGATACGTATACCGCGGCTCGACCTACCCCGCTCTCCAAGGCATCTACTTCTATGCCGATTACTGCTCTGGCAGGATTTGGGGTTTGCAAAAGGACAATTCCGGCTGGCATGCTCAGGAACTGCTGGATACTAATTATAATTTCTCCAGCTTTGGTGAAGACCAGGCTGGCGAGTTTTACATCCTCGATATCAGCGGTGGGATCTACCGGATCTCAACACCATAAAGTACAAGAGGGTTTATTTGGGTTTTTCAAGGCGGTGAACGAAACTCGCTCGCCGTCCTGAAGAACCCCTTTAAAAATTTATTGCTCCTTTACTCTCAACCCGAGGGATTTGTGCTATGCTGGCAGCAAAGGTCAATCGCTTGAGTTTTACTGCGGAGCGACGAAAGTGGGACGATCACAAATCACGGTATGGTTTTCCAGCATCCGGGGACAATATGCGACCTTGGCTTTCCTGGCTGGGTTGGCCATTTTCGCAGGAACACTGATACTCAATTCGCTGGCCCAACCCCCAGGCTTTAGCGCCAACCAGGTTGTTACTCAGCCCTGGCTGTGGTGGCTTGCTGCTTTGCCTTTTGCCCTGGCTGCTTCTGGATATTGGGCCGGTAAAAGCCAGGATGCCCTGCTGGAAGCAAACCACCAGCTCGAGTTGGATTTAGGACAGCGCACCGCTGAGATTGTAAGAATCACACAGGAGCGCGAGCACGAGAATGCCGAGCGCCAGCGCGCCGAGCATATTTTCAGCCGGGGCAAGCGTGAATGGGAAACAACGTTTGACGCCGTAGCCGATAGCATCCTGATCACTGACCAGTATGGCATGATCATCCGCTGCAACCGCTCCGCGACCCAGCGCATGCACACTACCGTCAACGAGCTGATCGGCAGGTCTATCGACGAAGTTTTTTTTGGGGAATCAGTAACCGGGCAGACTCGCTTCCCGGGTCAGACGAAGGAGGCCGAGTTCCCGGCGTTCGCCGGCTGGTTTGAAGTAGCCAGCCATCCACTGATGGTGGAAGGAGTCACCCGGGGCACGATCTATACCGTTCGCGACGTGACAGAGCGCAAGCGCGCGCGGGCCGAATTCTTGCTCCAAAAACAGCCGGCTGAGTAACCCTGCCAGTCTCAGAACGAGTTTCCGGCGGTGATCAACCAAGAAATCCGTACATTAAGACTATTTATTTATGAACCAACGGTGATACCAGAATTGCAATGACCTGGTCAGGAAGCCACACCTCTGGTACAAGCGTTGGGCTTTTATATTTCGTCCTTGAGTGACAACTGAGACTTGTGTGACATTTTTCCCCACAAACCAGTTTAGTGCGCTATCGATCAATAAATTGCCGATTGATTTGCCTTGAGAATTCTGGCTTACTCCAACCAATCCAATATTGCCCTTACCTTCACCCAATAGATGACATGAAATATAGCCAGCTGATTGATGATCAATTTCCAATACAAACACGGCATCCGCATATCCTTTACAGCTTTTTTCAATCCAAATTTCATACAAAGCATCCGCACGCGCAACCGGAAAGTTAGTATCAGCATAAAAACGGGTGTCATGATAACTTACCCGCGCAATCGCTTTTAACGCATTCAAATCATCCGGACTGACCAGGCGTATAGAGCCAATCGAGGCTTGGTCAGGAATAGTTGTGCTTTTGTCTATTATTTTTTCAAGGGTAACCCGAATGTCGACCATGCGAAATTCATTAATTTCTGCTAGTCTGATTGTCTTCAAATCACCAATATCGGCAAGAAAGTAAAGGCAATCAATTCTTTGCAAATCTGCCCATTGATTAATTTGCTCAATTGTTTCTGGTTGGAGTCGGTTTTCAGTTACCCGACCTATTCTAAGCCCGAAAAACTCCGAATCCCAATCAAGATACTTGCAAGGGGCCGCTTGTGCCATTGGTTAATCGCTTGCGCTCGACGTGTCAGAACGAACTACATAAGATGGCCGTTCCATCAGACGGAAGTGCATACGCGCCAAATACTCACCCATGATCCCCAGAGCAAACAATTGGGCACCTGAAAAGATAGCGATAATAGAAGCCAGAAAGGCAAAACCAGGAACCACGCCACCTTGGATCAGATAACGACCCATCACATATATAAAGACTAAAACACCAAACAAGGTAAATATAAAACCTACCAGACTGGCTACCTGGAGAGGTAAGACGCTGAAGCCCGTCATCATATTAAGAGCATGTATGACGAGTTTTTGGAACGTATAATTAGATACTCCAAAACGACGAGGATTATGGCGTACCTCAACCGCCGAAAAACGAGTGGTGCCCCAGGTAAGTAAGACATCGATCGAAGGAAAAGGACCCTGATAATTTACAAAGGCTTCACGTACCTGGGTTCGAAATGCACGGAAGGCGCTGACATTCCGGGCAGTTTCTGCGCCCATTGCTCCCTGGAGCGCTATCTTAGTCACCTGAGAAGCCAGATCACGCCATAAACCATGTTGCTCTTTTTGGGGTTTACCATACACCATATCAAACCCTTCATCCAGTTTAGCGAGTAACTTGGCTATTTCTTCAGGTGGATTCTGAAGGTCATCATCCATTGTAACAACGACATCATATCTGGCCGCACGAATGCCACACAGCAGAGCATTATGCTGACCAAAATTTCGCATCAATTGTAAACCATGCACCCAGGAATATTGTTGTGCCAATTGACGAATGATGTCCCAACTACGGTCACGACTCCCGTCATTCACCAGAATTATTTCATACGTATCGCTTATTTTAGGGAGTATCTGCGCAAGTTGCGCCTGTAGTTCTGATAAACTATCTTCACTGTTATAAACCGGAACTACAATAGAAAGCGAACGCTTATTTTCCATTTATCTCTCCGGGAAAGAACCTGCACCTGGCGTGGCCCAGAAATAAGATTGAAAGAGATTATCAAGAGCTCATTTCAAGATGTAATAAGTTGCCCGTTTGTCTCCCACTTTAATCAATGCACCTCGGGTTACCAGCTCAACCAGATCGCGGCGCAGCGTTTCAGGGTGCACATCCGGGCAAAGTTCCTGGTAATCACGGCTGGTTATGCGGCGGTACCTGGCTAGGAAACCCAGCGCCAGCTCCTGGCGTGGGTTTAAACCCATCTCCTGGTATTTGGATGGGTCCTGCAGCCCAGCCGTCTGCCTTGCCTGGTTGAGGCCTACCTGCGCCTCAATATCCCCATACAAAGTAACGCGGAAAGAACCTGCCACCTCCTCAAAGCGCGGCGGGCGCAGGCCATTCTGGCGCATCACCGCTACTACCCTGTCCAACCCATAACCCAGCCGCTCGACAAATCCAAGGTCGGACAGGGCTTGGACGATGACGGCGTTGCGCGAGAAGCGCGCCTCCAGCAAGTTGTCCAGCGTAACTGGACCCGGAAGACCACCAGGGGAATGGATCTCGATCCGGTCCGCGAAGATGTAAAGGTGGATATTGTCGCCCTGCAGGTTGTAATCCCGATGGGCCACAGCATTGACCAGCAGCTCGCGCGCCGCTTCGGGCGGGTATTCCAGGGTTTCCTGATGAGTTAACCCTACCAGTCGCACTACGCTGCGCAGGCTAGACTTGACAAACGCCTCAGCCTGCCGCAGTTGGTCAGGCAGAGCCCCCCCAATGTCCTGCTTCAGGTAGTGCTCGCTCAGCGTAACCCCCGAGAAGCGCGCCGCCAGGATTGTGGCGTTGGGCAGCCACTGCTGAGGATAATGCCCAAAAAGCAGGAGCGCAGCATAGGTCGGGTGTAATAAATCCCCCTCCCGTTTCAAACACCCACGCCGCAGAAGCACTTCTTGTGCCGTTTCCTCTCCCGGCAGGTTGAGTGCCTGGAGAAAGGCATTGATCTTGTTGGGATCCAGGTCAGCCAGGGAGGCTAGCGGCGGGACCTGCGCTTCGAACTGGACGACGCCTCGCTCCAGCAGGAGTTGGCGTAAACGCCTGGCAGGCAAGGGGTTGGTCTGGAAGCCTTCCCGTCCCAGGAAACGGCCCTCCAGGCAGTAAACGTTCGGTAGTCCCGCCGGGACCGTGATCACTAGCACCTGGGCTTGCTGTACAGGGTACAAGCGGGGAACCGGCAAAATAAGCGGCGGGTCAGACAGCAAAGCCGCCTGAAATACACGCTCCATGGCGTCATTCGGGTCTTTCAACCCATGCACCTGACTCGAACGCGGCGCGATTCCCAACAGAATAATCCCCCCCTTCGTATTTGCCATGCCGACCAGCACCGCCGCCAATCGCGAAGTCTGTACGT
>Ga0315278_10002993_pt1 | contig 15071 bp, 23 predicted proteins | sample YL17G06_0_MG_FD_203880 | JGI IMG/M metagenome (GOLD analysis project Ga0315278, IMG submission 203880) | Sediment microbial communities from Yellowstone Lake, YNP, Wyoming, USA - YL17G06_0 | ecosystem: Environmental > Aquatic > Freshwater > Lake > Sediment | place: USA: Wyoming | collected... | reverse complement strand
TATGAGCGGGGATTGCTCATGACATTGGCAACGTAAGCAAGGTGCAGCAGAAGATCGAGGTCTTACTCGATTCCACCGTCACTTCTTTTTTTCGCCACTCCCACGTCGGCACCGGCTGCCAGTGGGGACGGGCGTGAACCTAGATTGTCAGAGGCTTAACCGAATCCAATACATGGCGAGAATGGTGAGACATCACAGCCTGATCGACAGCCCAACGCCCACAATAATTCCCGTTGCGGGTGCCAGGGCGTCAGCGACGGCAAACTAGCTCGACTAGACTAAGAGAGCACGGGCCCGGCAGGGCTGGGGGGCTGGATAACCTTAGTGAGCCGCCCGCCCGACCGACACGCGGTACTCTGAGGGGTACACGGCGGTCAACAAGACTTTTCCCATCCGGCTGAGACGGTCCACTGACTTGAAGACTTCCCCCCACCCGATGCCCGTCAGCGTAGCGAGACCTTCTATTGTTTGTGTCCCTTTCCGCCTCAGGAGCAGAAGCAGTGTTCGATCGAATGATGGTGAACTGGAAGTCTGTTTAATAGTGGGCTTCATGGTTCCCCTCCGTAACAGAAAGGTGAGAAGCAGCGTGGCAGATGCTCACGGACTACGCAAGAATTATACCTATGGCAGGGATGCGGGAAGCACGATAATCCTATGAATACCGATCACAACGTGACGCCGAGAAATAGATGGTGCACAAAGACGGTATTGTGGTGGCGGAATTTGAACACGCACATCCTTTCTTGGCCTCTCGTGCGTCCTGCTCTAACCCTTCCAGCACCGAATTCGCTGAAAGACAGGAGACGTCTTTGAAGGCGATTGGCGAGGGTGCCTGTACGGCATTTAGGTTCGTCAGTCATATCAGTCAGTCATAGCGCCAGACGTCTTTGATCCCCCCTCCTTCGTAGTCCCTCTCTTGGGTCTTTCGCACCCCCGAGCTTCCCGCTAGTCTTGCCTCATACAAGACGCGGATCACCCGAGTGTCATCACCATCAGGAGGAAACACGATGAAGCCCCGATATTATCCCCGAGCAGTCGTCCAGGCATCCGCGATCTTTACCGTGGGCGGGCTCACGGGCGAGGGGCAGGTGCTCGATCTGACCGTACCGGGCTGTTTAATTGACAGTCCTCGGTCGCCCAACGAGGGAGACTCGCTGACGCTCTGCGTCAGTCTGTCCCAGGGGGGTGCCACATTCCGTGTGGCACGAGGAGTCGTGCGCTGGGTGGAGGGGTCCCGCTTCGGCGTGGAATTTATCGAGATGGACCTACGGGAGCGGTTCCGCTACAACGCCACCGTCGGCACATTGCTGAACCAGCAGGTCGCCAGCCTGGCGTCGTGAACTGGCATCTCAATGAACAGGGGGTGTTGACCACCCACAACACAGTCACAAAGGCGGTGGCCGGCCGCCTTACGCGCTAGTCGAAGGGGTGGAGGCGCGGAGGCATCGCCCTTCGCATGGAGGGTTCTCTAACAACCAGAAAGGACTTGTTCATGTCGTGGGAACATCGAGAGCAGAAGCGAGTCTTGACCGTGGTCCCAGTGCTGATCTTCGGCGAACTGACTCACGCGAAAGGCCACACCGTCAATCTCAGTACAAACGGATGTGTGATTGCCGCAGCGTACGCTCCGGAGAAGGGGGAGCACCTGCACCTCCTGGTACAAGTCCCGGAGCGAGAGACATCGATCAAAATTCAACTCGCGGTGGTCAAGTGGAGTGCCCTGGGACTGTTTGGAGTTGAATTTATTCGCGTCAACAGCCCGCACCAAACAGGCCTGCAGCACTATTCGTACATGATCGACCTCTGTCCCTCCCTGGGCACACTGGTTCATCCAAAGGGCTCTGCCGAGGAGGCCCAGCCCCGCCAACAAGAGGCGGCCTGACAGACACAGCCCTCCCCCCCTTAAGGCTCAGTGTCGCTCGTGGTCTCCACAGGACCACCGCCTCCGCAAAGGACGGTGTTTTCCCGTTTCCCATTATCTACGGACCTTCTGCGATGATGGGTTTGGTCTCAGCATGAACGAGAACGGGAAGACAAAGAACCAGGATGTAAGAGGTCCTGATGAGGGCAGAAAGTATGTTGGATGAGCGAACCGGGAAGGGAATGGGAGCCTCGCAGGAAAGCGTATTCCAGGCTGGTACTGAAGAAGGCGCAAGGGACGACCAGAGAAATGAGTGTATTTCAGGCTGAACCGGTTTCGAGGTTAGACCTTCCAATCGAGACGTGGGTAGGTGTCAAGACTACAGTGGGAAGATGGTGGTATGTGGCACAAAGGAACGAATGAGCTGCTGCCTAAAAGCGGGATGGCCGTGCTCGGCGTTTCTGCGCGGCTGAGTGGCTCTTGTGGGAGAGGATTGAATACGACATGGCAGGTGTTGGAAATGTGTCGACGTTGATCCCGATCAACAGTCGGCCCAGGATCACCGTCGTCGCGATGAAGGCACTGCTATTCACCCAGCCAATCAAGGACTGTGCCCCGAGCAAGACACTGGTCGAACTGAGAAGCCAGACACCGACCCCCATGGCCACGAGATACGAGAACCGCGTGATGTTAGCAACCCTGAGCGCGATCGCCACTCCCACCGCCCCCGTGAACAGGGCGAGCAGAGGATAGGCCACATGATCGGTCTGTGGCGTGACGCCAGAGAAGGCAAACACCAGCCCCGATAGAAAGGTGGTGCCATATACAATGACCATCCCTCGCACAATCGCTCGCCACTCCATGTACTGGTTCCTGTCCGTCATACAGCTCAGAGTACAAGCATGACCGAGAGAACTACTATCCTACAGAATGGGGGGATGGGCAGCCTGGTACGGCCTCCTGCTCGCGGAACGCGCGGCCCTACCTGTAGAAGGAGGTGAAGGCTGAGGCTGAGCAACGATCAATCTGACCCAGCGTCTTCTCGACCCTCGACCAAAGCCTTGGCCTTCCGAATGGGACACGCGCAGTTGGGAATCCACCAGACTCGCCCCGTTTGGCCCATCTCGCACGTCTCGCGTCAAAGAAACTATGTTGGCTAGCACCGCTCTGTTCTCCCTGCCTACCTCCCATCTGAAAAACAGCGGAAGCATAGTACCCATTGTTCCTGACACCTTCTTCCGATTTCTTTCTTGGTGGTCGGTACGTCGGCCCCTTCGCCAACACGGGCCGCTCTTACTTCTGCTTCGCCACAATCTTTACTTAATCCCCTCGTACGTGGCGCGCGGAAGAATATTCTTCTGAACCAGCTCATCCTTCCTGGCGTACGGGCGACCCTTGATGATCTTGATGGCATAGACATCGCCAATACCGGGCAGCTCCTTGAGTTGGTCCGCAGTGGCGGTATTAATGTCGAGGAGGTCAGCCTTCTCGGCAGCTTGGCCCGCTGAGGAATCGGTCACGGCCAAAGGAAACATTGGGAGCGCCAGCAAGAGCAGGCTTCGCAGTCCTATACGGAGTGTCCACCTCACGAGCGTTGATTCCATAGCAGCCTCCTTGTTAGTGCGTCGTTCGTTTCACTGACCACATCGTTTGAGATGAGTTTCCAGTGCCAGATCCATCACCCGCTTTGAACAGTGAGGGCACAGGCAACGACATGTGTGACTGAACCATCGTGGCATGGACAATTGCAAATGCCAACGGTTTCGAGGGACAGGCTTTCAAGTTTGGGGCAGTTGTTGCTCACTGAATTGCCTCAGCACATCTGCTAATTTCGCGGGCTACGTATCACATCCCTTGCATCATACAGCAACGACCGGTTCAAGACCTCCTGCCCTTTGTACATGCGGAGCGTCACGGACGCGAATCGCTGATACGCCAACACATCAAATCTCTCCGTCATGACAAAATAATCATATCCCTCACGAAGGGTCACTTCAGCGCATCGTCTACGCAGAAAATCATCCAGCACATCTTGTGACGTAAACGGACTCACGCGATACTCCACGCGAAAGCTGCTGTCGTTGAGTTGCTCAACCCCCTCACCCTGCAGCTCGACCAGGGGGTCGTACCGCGTCGTCGCACAGCCCTGCAATATGATCAAGAAGCTGAGGAGAAAGACCTGCGCGCGAACCGGGATCATATGACGCATGGAGTCCTTTATTGTCTGCATCAGTGGGGCGGAGCAGTTCTGACGGCGCATTGCACCGGGAAGCGACGAACGGGACGACCGACGAATGTCATGGGAGCCGCCCAGAGTAGCTCATTCTAGGGGGAGGACTGAGGAAACCGCAAGGCGGGGGAATTGACAACGGAGCACGAGAGGGCAGACTAGAAGGTCTCCTATGCTCGTGCAACGCGCGGCTCCACCGACAGAAGGAGATGAAGGTTGAGGCTCAGGTTGAGCAAGGATCAATCTGACCCGGGATCTTCTCGATCCTCAACCTCGGCCTGGGCATGGGCCTTGGCCTTCCAATGGGACACGCGCAGCGGGAGACCATTCAACCCGTCCTCAAGGGAGAAGGGAGAAAAGCGTTGGACACTCCAGCAAGAAAAGACTCCCGATCCGTTTTCTTTATTTCCACAGCGGCACCGGGTATCAATCCAGCATCTAGAAAAGAATGAGGGGGCGTTTGTCGGCAGGACGGGGGGAGCTGTCCCAGGGAGTACACCCTCCCACGATCCCGCATCTAAATGAAGGTCTTGAACGTAGCTACAATGTTCGGTACGCTCCCTCGAGCCACGACCTCGGCATGCAGCCACTCTACTAAGGAGGAATTATCATATGAGACAGCTAGCCCCTGTTTCCCTGACACTGTCCGCCATCATCCTGGGTACGGCCTTGGTTGCCGCAGGGCAGGCCTTGTCGCCTAAAGATATGCAGCAAAAGCTCGATCAAGAAATGGCCAATACGAAGCGTTCCGCCAGCGAGTCCGCGTCCGGTACTCGCCAAAGCGCCGACGATGTGGCGTCCGATGCCGAGCGGAAAATGGAGGAGGCCGCCATCCAACACAAGAGCCAGGCAGAAGCGAAGATGGCGGAGGAAACGGAAAAGGCGAAGAAGAAGCAGAAAGACCAAGACATGGGACGATAGGCCGGACTCAATCCAATGAGGCGATGGGGGAGAGCAACGGTCACACGACTCTCCCCTTCTTATTTGTGCGGGAGAAGCATGTGCTGGTCCGTCCTCAATCACAATCTGCCCATGATTGAACTGAGAATATGTGAATAACGAAAACGCCAATTTGAACTTGTCTCATGGAAGCCTCGTACGTTGAAGACCCTATTGTTTCCACCACTCCCACGGCGGCACGGGGTTTAGGCATGGATTCACAGCGCTCGTGTATAGAACCAGTTATTTCTGGATCTGCCGGAATTTTGCCTTGAAATGGATTCATCCTCTTGTCTACCATTTTGCTCCGCACTGCAGCTGAAGTGTTCGTTTGATGAGAGAGTCGGTCGGGCGTGTCGCGCAGCGTCACTTGGAATGTCGACAACACTTTTGTTAAACCACACCATCAACTCGACACAGGAGGTGAACTGATGTTCCGTAATTCAACACGCATCGTCTCGTTCGTGCTGGGAGCGCTCTTGCTCACCGGCTGTGCGGAATTGCAGGCCGTGGGGGGGACCGACACGCTCACCAAACTGCTGACCAGCCAGTTGGGAGTCACCCAAAATCAGGCCACTGGAGGAGTCGGATCCGTCCTCACTCTCGCTAAGGAAAAATTGCCGAGCATGGATTTCAACACGCTTGCCAAGTTCATTCCCGGCTCAGACACCTTGCTGAAAGCCGCGAAAGAGCTTGGCGCAGTCACCGGCCCAATCAGCGAAAAGGCCGGATTGGAAGCTGCCTTCTCGCGCTTGGGAATGGGGTCTGACAGCGTTCCAAAATTTATCCAAACCATGGGCGACTTCGTGGGAAAGGCCGGGGGCGATTCGGCGCGCAATCTTCTGGCGTCCCTCCTGAAATAGGTGAGAGGAAACGGGGCACGTCGACACGCGAAGGCGATGAGGAGAAAGATGATGATGACACAGCCACGGATTGCTTCCTTCGTGCTCCTGGGACTCATTCCCCTTTTCGCGACAGCGTGCTCCACGATGCCGCGAGACTTCGAGACACCCAAAGTGAGCATAGCCAACATTGCGCCCAAGGATTTGGCGATTTTTGAGCAACGCTTCGACGTCCAACTTCGGATTCAGAATCCGAATGACGTCGACTTGAGTATCAAGGGTCTCCGCTGCGAAATCGAGTTGAACGACAAGGAGTTTGGTAGCGGAATGTCCGGGCAAAAATTCACGGTACCCCGCTTCGGGTCCGAACTCATCAACGTAGAGGTCATCACCGGTCTGGGTAGTTTTCTCAAACAAGCACAGACCCTGAATTCCTCAGGGGGAACCAAATGGCGGTACCGCCTCAAAGGAACAGCCTTTGCGGATTCCCCCGGCACCTTCAAAGTGCCGTTCGATGAAACAGGCAAAGTGGACCTAAATTTCAGCGCACCGCAGGAGAAATAATCCTGTTCGCCGGGGTATGAGCCCAAGCCAACCGCGCAGGGCCTTGCCGATGCTGACCGACCACTTTGAGTGGAAAATTCTACGTATCCGTGGACATCAAGTGATGCTGGATACAGATCTGGCCAAGCGGAAGGGGGTTCCCACGAGAACTCTCAACCAGACAGTAAAGAGAAACTCTGCCCGCTTCCCAAATGATTTCAAATTCCAACTGACAGCGGAGGAGACAGCCGTTTCGAGATCACAAATTGTGATCTTGCAGACCGGTAGTGGGCAACACAGAAAACTGCGCCGCATCGACTTCAAGACCTGAGGAGAGTTCCGCCACCCTCGTCCATCTTGTTCATTTGATTTCTCCGGTTTCTCTGGTTCGCCTGATGGGTGTGCCGTCCGGCCAACAAGACAGAGCAAATAGACCAGACAAATGAGATAGACCAGCCACGCATTGCATCTCGCTCGTTGTGCGTCGAAAAACAGCGCAAGGGGCTCAGGACATGTTCCTGCCTCCGCATTCCGTTCCGATCCGATCCGATCCGATCCGATCCGATCCGATCCGATCCGATCCGATCCGATCCGAACGTTCCTGCTCTTCAATCACGCGTTCGGCTTCACGCAGTGCGTGCCACCCCGCTCCGAACACAATCGGTAGCGGGCCATGTCCGACCAGATCTCCAAGGTCTTAAAGACCTCATCCCACGAATCAAACGAGTCTGCATCCAAGCGCTTGTTTCCCACATGTCGATCCGCTCCCGCTCCGAGAATCTGACCGGTGCGCGCGTCGGCAATCTTCACTTCGATGCTCGCGTCACCGACAAAGAGCGGTTTCCCCGTGCCGAGATTCTTGAGCAACTAGCCCAGCGCCAGCACGTTCATCGGCGCAGGAATCGTGGACACCGCACGCAACACCACATCGGCCGGATCGGCTCTCGTGATCGCGGCCTGAATGCGTAGCGTGTTCGGGCTAGGCTCCAACACCATCTCATAGTCGTTCGACAGGCTGAGATACGCCGGACCATAGAGGAGATCGGCGACATGTTGGGCTTTCTTCTGGCGAGTCGCATCCCTAGTGGGAGGCCCCCAGACCTGCGCGTGGTCCAACAGGAGCTTCGTATAGGTCCCACGAGGAATGGCCACCACGGTCGGATTCTTTTAGACCAGCAAGGCTTCCCCGTCCAAACCCTTATGCATCAAGGGGTACAGATCACCGAGAAAGCCGAAGGTCTCAACGGACCGCGCCTGCTTGGTGGAGGCACAACTCGAGAGGAGCAGGATCGCACAGAAGAACACGATGATGGTGGACCAAGGCATGAAGACTCCTCCTATATAAGAAGGTTGAATCAGACCGCGTTCGCACCCATGCGGCACCCTTGCTGCGACCCGTCACCCAGATCGTTCGCAATCAATCAGAACTCGAGGGCCGCGTAAAGATCGTCGACGATTGCTTGGGCGATGACTTCGGGCACGATCGATGGGAAATGGATTCTGACACCGTGAGTGCTTCGCACTCACTACTGCCGGAAAAATCTAGTAAACAAAATTTTACTCGGTGCGCAAACTCTGATATACACACACACAGTTCAACATTTTGACACCGAAGGGGGGTGGAGTGCACATGGCAACGAAGAAAGCAGCAAAGAAGCCCGCGAAGAAGGCGGCCAAGAAGAAGAAGTAGTCGCACCATGAGGAGGCGGCGGCTACGTCGCCTCCTCACCGTCCCTCTACCTCGATGTCCCTCAGACCAGAGCCGTATCTCATCGGCGGCTGACCAATCAGCACATTCCCCCGCACAACTTCCTGTCGGCTCGATCACCCGAGAGAACACGTCACGTGGTCGAAACGATATGCCACGACCAGACCGTCATCGGTTTAGGAAGGGCATGTGTGTCTGGATACAACCGGAATGGTTCAAACCGGCAACGACGTGGTCGTGACAGCGGCGGTCGTCCTGTCGCCCGGTGCATGCCGGACTAGGCGACGACGACGACACCGGTTAGCCGTCAACGCGAATACCCAGATGAGGAGTCAGACATAGCAGGAGAAGACGCCCGGCGTGCTGAGGGCACCAACACAAGAAGGCTAAGAGGCAACAAAATGGGGAGGTGACGGCTACATCACCTCCCCGACTTTCTCTGCGCCGAGGGAGAGCCCATAGCGTCAAGAAAGCAGCGGGTAAATCTTACCATGAACATTCCTGCGAAAAAAGGACATATATTACCATATAATCAATGGCTTGTGAAAATGGCCTATCGAGGTGCCTCTCCGAGGAGAGGAGACAAGAAGCCCCCCCGCACCACAAATCATGGGATGTGGGGGCCAGAGGAGTGGTGGATGGAGCCTGTTAATCTCCTGTGCTCGCGCAACGCGCAGCCTTTAGCGTCGTTCGTCTATCGTGCGTGAAGCGTGAAACGTCCGAATCCGAAACGAGATACGCTTCACGATGCCCGTTTCACGAGACTCAGGAAGACGCGCGCAGTGGAGGATCAATCAGGCTACCCTGTAAGGAGAGAATCAAGCGGGCTAGGAGGGATCATTTCAGACCTGAAGAACAAACTCCCGAACCCGTTTTATTTTCATAACGACAGCGCGTCCGTCATCGACCAACTGTGAGCCAAACATAGGGCGTCAGATAATAGCCCGCCACGGACAGCAGCACGCCGAGCACCGCCCCTAACAACCCGGTCACATAGAGCCCGGCGAACGGGAAGAGGAGCACGATCAGGATCATAGAATCGCGAGGAACCGATGGCGCGCGTAAAAGTACTGGCGCTGCTTACGAGAGAGCGAATCGGTGAAGGAAAGCTCGGAACGAAGCGACATACGCGCAGTATAGTCTATGCCACGAGTAGAGAACAGCACGAGAGGCCCACTCCCTTAGGGATAATGAGCGAGCTTGGAAGGATGGGAAGGAGTGCCCAGGTGCCCTTCTTGCTCGCAGAACGCGCAGTATAAGGCAGCCTCGGCCACTCCTCCAGAGAGACATGTAGAGAATTAGGAAATGCTCGCTCGCCGGCTGCAGTGGGACCAACATGGGTGCCAATCCATAGGAGAGAAATAATTACCTTGCCTGCAAGCCGGTATATGAGGACACAACTCAGGCCTCCCGTTCCTTGACAGGGTGTCAGGTGGACCGTATGATCCATACACTGGTGCCGCCTCTCTGTGCCTCAGCCTTGGTGGGAGGGACCTCTCGATGATTGACCCGAGAAGTCGTCCTCGTCCGCTGCTCCCCCAGCAAATCCTCAAAAGAGAGGCCTAATCATGCTATTCGCTCCCGGGCTCCTGCTGGTCGCCGTCCTTACGGTCTTCGTCATCAAACTGAGCGTCAAGGTCCTCCCTGAATACGAACGAGCCGTGATCTTCCGGCTCGGTCGCATTGCGAGAGGCCTCTATGGCGGCAACGGCCCTGGCCTCGTCATCGTCGTCCCTTTCATCGATCGGATGGTCCGCGTCAGTCTGCGAACCGTGGCCATGGACGTACCGCCGCAAGACGTCATCACCAGGGATAACGTGTCCGTGAAGGTCAACGCCGTCATATATTTCCGTGTCGTCGACCAGCAGCGAGCGATTGTCCAGATTCAGGACTACCTCTATGCGACGTCGATGATGGCCCAGACCACGCTCCGCAGCGTCCTCGGCCAAAGTCAACTGGATGATCTGCTGGCCAAGAGGGAAGAGATCAATGGCAAGCTCCAGCTCATCCTTGACCAGCAGACAGAGCCCTGGGGCGTGAAGGTCTCAGCGGTCGAGGTAAAGAATGTAGACCTACCGCAGGAGATGCAACGGGCTATCGCCAAGCAAGCCGAGGCGGAGCGCGAGCGCCGAGCTAAAGTCATCCATGCGGAGGGTGAGTTCGAGGCATCGCACCGCCTGGCCGATGCCGCCGACGTGATCGGCCGAAATCCTGTCGCCTTACAACTCCGTTACCTGCAAACGCTGGTTGAAATTGCCGCCGAGAAGAACTCCACGACGATCTTCCCAATCCCCATCGATACCATTGCCCCCTTCCTCAAGTACTGGGGCAATAAGGCAGAGCCGTAGGCCTTCTGCCACAATGCCCCAGCGGCCCGGCGCATCTCCTATCATCAGACAATTCTCATCTAGGCGCCTACATCAGTGACTCTTCGACGCGTTTTCCACCATCATGAGAGACGTTCATCTGGCAGGCTGTTGAAAAAGTCCGCCAGCGGCGTTCTCGCGTCGCTCAGAGGGTCAATGTATAGCAAAGATTACACTTCAACTTTTCGCTCACGGCGGCCTTGCTGGACGGCATTTTTGAACAGCCTGCTACCGCCGCTGAGTTTCATTCCAAATGCAAAATATTGAATGTCCAGGATTTCTCTCACAGCCGAGTTCAGCGCGAGCGGTTCAGCGGTAGGAAGGGCGTCCCGTGGTTATAGCCATTGGCCGGGTTCAACGGATTCCGCGGGTTGTATTCATTCGCGGGATTGAACGGGTTGTAGGGAATGTACCGATTCGCTGGATTGGTAGGGTTGTTCGGATCGTACCGGTACCCAAGGTTGGGGGTATTATTGGGCGCGGAGTACTTCTATGCGGGGTTCAACGGATTGTCCGGCGGAAACAGTTTGGCTGGATTAATGATGTTGGAGTCGCGTTCGGATTTCTCATGGAAGCCGGATTCGGCAAACGCCGGAACGGCGAAGAGGAAGCAACCGAGGAACCAGACCATCCACATGGCGAGCCTCTTTCCTGAGCCTCAACCTTTCTTTTCTTCCCCACTGCCAGCCTACTCACTGCCAAGAGAACGGCGCAAGCGGCTCAGGCGATGCAGGGAAAGCAGCCTGTCCCGTTTTATTCTTTCCAGGCCTGAGAAACGGCGCCATGCGCCTGCGCCTTACGACGCAGCAAGATCAGCTAGCAACGCGTCGGCTGCCTTTCGGCCCGACAGCAATGCCCCATCCAAGGTTCCAGTCTCCCGGTAATCGCCGCACAGGTACAGGCCTGCGGTCAGTCGTGGAGACGCCCCTCCATCAGGCGCATGAAGCAGGTCGACCGGAGGCAGCGCGCTGGGGATTCGATCGGTGCGGAGATGGCGCCACGTATCGACGAGAGAACCGAACCAGGCGCGGAGCGTCGACCGTACCGCCTGCGGGAGATCACCGACTGCTGTGTCCAGCCGATCGGAGAGGCTGACGGAGACCAAAGCCCGTCCCGGTGGTGCTTAGGAGGGAAACACTTCGCTCAACACGCACAGCGTCCGGACCGGACCTTCTGCGTCCCCGTTCACGATCAACCAGGGACCGCGTATCGGAGAAGCAGGCGCATCGAAATACAGACAGACTGCCGCTCGTGACGCCCTAGGTGGTGGGCTCTCGCCACGTCGCCGGGCCGCGGTCGCGTAATCGGTCGCGATGACCAAAGCGTCACAGGTGAGGTGTTCCCCGGACTCCAGCACGACGCTGGTCCCCTCAATGCGGTTCACGGGTGAGCCCAATTGGATCGTCCCTGCGGGCAAGGCGTCGACAAGTTGATGGGCGATGGCCCCCATCCCGTCTCGCGGGAGCGCTACCGCCCCACGGGAGAAGGCGGCCCAGACGAATTCAAAAGTCCAGCAGGGCGTCGACAGCGCCTGTTCCAGAAACACCCCGCCGAGAAAGGGGTGAAAGAAGCGCGCCTGCATCTCGCCCGAGAAGCCATACGCACGCAAGACCTCCAGCGTCGAGCGGGAGGAGCCTCCCACTTTCGCACAGAGACGCTGCTGCAACGCGACTCGTCGAAGGCGAAGCACCCTGAACTTGTCGGCGAGCGAGCCAATGGGGCATAGAAGCGTCTGCACCATGTCCTGAGGCCGGCGAAGAGGATCACTCATCCGATGAAAGCGCCTGGAGTAGCGAATGACCGCGCCGGGATGGAAACGCTGCAGACCCAGCGAGGGATAGTCCAGCGTCTGTCGAGCTTCCGGATAGCCGGTCAGGAAGACCTGGAACCCGCGATCAAGCTGGAATCCCTCCATGCGATCAGTCCGGACTCGCCCACCCACATTGTCAGCGCCCTCAAGAACCGTGCACGCGAGGCCAGACTGCGTCAAGCGACGCGCACAGGCAAGCCCCGCCAGACCAGCGCCAATGATCAACACTCGAGGGGTGGAAGACATCGTCACGCGATTGTAGTGGGAAGGATGAGGAAATAGAATCTTGCGATACAGGCTACCACCGCGCTGTTGTTGAGCCTACTCCCCGCCTGGAGATCAGCGCATGCGGTCCACCACGGCACAGTGGTGGACCGGGGATGTTGCTCAGGAAGGAAGCAGTAGACATTGCGGCAAGAAAAGACTCCCGGCCCTTTTTATCGGCTCGCGAAACTCCAAAATCGCTTGTTCACCCCCCCCCGTTCATACAAATCGCACGGCCGGTTGTCCGCATCGAGGCGGTAGCGGTACGTCGGTTCGTTCACCTTCGCGATCATCAACCCCCTCTTCTCCATACGCTGAATGAATTCAAAATCTTCCGCAAAGGGGAGATTGCGGATCCCGTTCAATGTCTTGAACAGAGACGTTCGGGCAAAAAATGTCCCGCTTGCATAACACTGGCTCAGATGGATCTTCTTGCCAGGACGCAGTGCATCCGGCGCGTACTGCTTGTAGAGAGGGCCAACATACTCAATGCCTCCGTAGAGCAACGCCAGCGAAGGTGTGTGCTCCATCGCCTCGAGTCGGACCGCCAGATGATTGTCTCGATACTCATCATCTGAATCGATAAACGTTGTGGACTCACCTGAGGCGAGTGTGATGCCAATATTGCGCGATCGTGGAAGACCGGTAGTCGTGTGGTAGCAATACGTGATGCGCGGGTCGGATGTCACAACCGGCATCACGACCTGCCAGGTGTCGTCCGCACTCCCGTCGTCAATGATGATGAGCTCCCAGTTACTGCAGGGTTGTGTCAGCACCGACGCCATGGCACGAGTCACAAGGTGTGCACGATTGTACGTGCAGAGGATGATGGAGACGCGAGGTGAGTGATTCTGCGTGGAGACGATTGTCTACTTTCGAGATCTGTTCCCTTGAGGTTGACCTTCGTACGTCTCGTCGAAGCGGGGTGTGGTCGTGCCGGTGTGACGGAGAAGAACAGCGGCACGAGAAGGAGGAAGACAACCGCCATGGCGAGCCTCCGAAAAGAGATGTGTCGTTCATTGACGCACCTCTTGGTAGAGTGTGACAAGTCCCAATCGATCTAGCCACCGATTTAGATACCCTGTGTCGAGTCCATGCACTGATCTGAGTAGATTCCGGACATCATCCAGTTGCATCTGGGACCGGCTCTCCTTGGCCCAATCAAGCTTGGAGAGGATGAGATCTTCGGGCGACAGGATGAAAACCCGCTGGCCTGCGACGGAGACCGCCCGACGACGCGCAAACTCTTTTCGACGGTATTCCGTCTCTTTTCTCACGACACAGTCTGCCTTGACCACTAGGGCGTTGTGAATCATGTTGAACATGGCATGGTCGCGCACGGCTCGTTGAACCATGTCGCGATCGATTTAGTATTCCTGTTGAAACAGGCAGGTAATTCGATCCACATCCCGCTCGGATAATTCAATGACGAGGTCGATATCGCGGGTCATCCGTGGAACGGCATAGAAGTTCGCCGCCATCGAGCAGGTTACCATATAGGGAATGCCGACCCCTTCCAATTGTGCGGTCACAGATTTTAGAACCTCTAGCTCGTCACTCACTGGCAGACTCCCCTCCTCGCCGTCGTTGCCGCGAGGAATACGCTTTTCGTGGTGAGAAATCACTTTGGTTTTCAGGGAATCGTGAGACGTGAGGGGGAGAGGGCGAAACGAGCGGGAAACGCGAGACAAGGAAAGTTTATCTGGTTCATCTTGTTTCTTTGGTGCATCTCGTTTCTTGCGTCCGTCGAACCAGATACACCAAAGAAACCAACCCTCTCCTCAGGATGTCTGAGGCTCAGTGGGATTCGTGGCTTCGGGTTGGTACGGAATCGCGCTCGGTTCGGTGGCGGGGGTGACACGTCCTGCATCGAGGAGAATGGCGACCAGCATGTCGCTCATGACATTCACGCCTGAGCGGGCTCGGGCGATGATCCAATCCACCGTCATGATGAGCGGAATAGCCGCGACGATGACGCGATCCGACAAGCCCGCGGCCGAGAGGACGAGCGGCAACATGATCAGCCCGGCTTCCGGGATGCCAGCCACGCCGGCCCCCGCGATGATCGATGCGGCGACGATCAAGAGCTGATTTGCCATCGGCAGGTCGAAGCCCAACGCTTGGGCGAGAAAGAGCGCGGCCATCGCTTCATAGAGGGTGACGCCGTCGTTGTTGAGGTTCGTGCCGACACAAGCCGCGAGGCGCGACGATTGAGGCGAGACGTGCATACGCTCAAGGCACCGGAGCGTGACCGGCACGGTGGCGAGGCTGCTGTTACACGACACGGCGGTCATGATCGCGTCGGCCCCCTGCCCCAGGTAAATCTTCGGCGACTTCTTCCCCACCAGCCAGGCGACGAGCGGATAGTAGACGAGCGCGTGAATGGCAAGCCCCACGAGCATGGAAGCGAGGAAGATCCAGAGGACGGTGAAGACGCCGATGCCCGCCTTACCGACGACCTGCGCAACGACGCCGAAGACGGCGAGAGGCACGACGAGGATGATCCAC
>Ga0315278_10002992_pt1 | contig 15073 bp, 10 predicted proteins | sample YL17G06_0_MG_FD_203880 | JGI IMG/M metagenome (GOLD analysis project Ga0315278, IMG submission 203880) | Sediment microbial communities from Yellowstone Lake, YNP, Wyoming, USA - YL17G06_0 | ecosystem: Environmental > Aquatic > Freshwater > Lake > Sediment | place: USA: Wyoming | collected... | reverse complement strand
TGCTGAGACGGTCGGCAAGAGCCGCGTAATGGACTAATGGCCAACGCCGCAGCGGCCGCCGGTGGGTCGGACTGAGCAGGATGCGAAGCGGCGCCGCCTTTAAGCCCGGAGTCGCCGCCAAGAAGTCCGCGACATAATCCGCGGCCGCCGCCGGCCACGGCAAGATCAACTGCTCGCTGCCAGAGGCTACCCCGGCGGCCTGCAGCAATAAAAACTTATGCCGCACGATGTAATCCTCCGTCGTTGGCTTGCGCGGCGCCTGGGTGTAGGCCCAGGAACGTGCTGAGGCAAAGCCAAGACGGCAGGCGGCGCCGGTCATGCGCGTGTAGAAGGCGCTGCGTGGATTGTTCATAAAGTCAAAGACCAGGTCGAAGCGCCGAGCCCGCAGCTGACGCGCCAAGGCCCATTCGGCGCGCCAGCCGGACTCAGGATCGTAGGTGACCAGCTCGTTTAAATGGGGGTTATCTTTGAGAATCAGCCGGCCCATCGGATGACTGAGAAAGACGATCTCGGCCTCGGGATAAGCCTGTCTCAAAGCGCTAAGGCACGGAGTTGTTAGTAAAATATCGCCAAGCTGGCGAAGCTGCACGAGCAGAATCCGCTGCGTCACCGGTGGCCTCCGATCTAAGCAAAGAGGCCAAAGATAGCAGCGACCTAGCCATAAATACAGGGATTTACCAGGCAATGTGCAAGGAGACATAGGGACGGCCCAAGCCTCAAGTTTGAGCGAATACAGGCCGATACGCCATCAGGCTCTGGATTCACGCCGTTGCCGGGGATCTTGCTCTACCTCAGGAAAGGGAGATGCGGCCATGCCGATCGAACGGATTATGATCGTCGACGAAGTCGAAGCCAATATGCTCTTTTTCAACGTCGTGCTGACCGCCCTTGGTTATAAGAATGTCGTCACGGCAGCCAATGGTGAGATCGCACTGCGCGAAGCCAAGAAACAGAACATCCAGCTGGTGATCTCGGCCTGGGAGATGTCGATCATGCCCGGTACGACGATGATCCAGCGCATGAAGTCAGACCGCAGGAAATATGTTCCGTATCTCCTATATTCCAAACGAATGACAGAACAGGATATCGCACTCACCCGCGACCTGGGGCTAGGCGATATCCTGACTATGCCGCTGGACCGCGCCAAGGCCACTACGGCGATCGAAGCCTTGATTGAGCGCGAGAATACGCTGCCCAAAGAGGAAGTCCTACTGCGCAAGATCGAGGTTTACCTGGCCGAAGGTAAGCCTAACGATGCCCTGCAACTAGTCGACGCTAAGCTCAAATTGCCACCCTACTCGATGCGCTGCAACTGCCTACTCGGCCAGATCTGGACGATCACCGGTCAATTGGCGAAGGCCGAGGAGTGCCTAAAAGCTGCTTTGGCCGAAGACCCAAATCATTTCGAATCGGCCAGCGCCCTTGCCAATGTTTATTCGCGCACCGGACGCCACGAGCTAGCGATTGGGCAACTGCAATCGATGTCGCAAAAATCGCCGAAAAATATATCCGTCATGGTCAACCTCGGTTCCGCTTATGTCGAGGCCGATCGACCAGAAGACGCGAAGAAGACCTTCGCCGCAGTCGGCAGCATCGATCCCGACTTCGCTCCGCTAAAGGATGAGCAGGGGAAATTGGCGTTTAAAGAGGGCGACCTTTCACTTGCCGCGCAGCTGCTGGCCGAGACGCAAAATGGCGACGGCCTCGCCCGTCATTTCAATAATATGGCGATCGCCTTGACCCACCGCCAGTCCTTCGAGCAAGCGATCGCCACCTACGAAAATGCCATCAAGCTGCTAAACAACAAGGCCAAGACACACGCGCTACGTTACAACCTTGGCCTGGCCTTGGCGAAGAAGGGCGAGCTGCTCAGAGCCTTTACCGAACTGGTCGCCAGCTATAAAGGCGACCCAAGTTTTGACAAAGCGTATGCCGCCCTGGCCAGGGTCAGCAAACAGATGACGGAGCAAGGCATCGCTTTCGATAAGAACCTCGTGCGCGAGGTCAATCAATTGCGCGCCCAGCAAAAGCCGCCGGTTCCCCTTGCCTCCTGAGGCGCCTCAGCTCATCAGGTCTTGCGGCTTTTGCTGCTCACCACCATCGAAATTGATCGGCGCCAGCATCAACGGTGGGAAGCCCCCAAGCAGCAAAGCTTGATCAATGGTCTGCCGAGCATAGGGGAAAAGCACATTGGGGCAAAAGACGCGCAGCGCTTTTTCTAGACCGGCACCCTCTGGGCCGCGGATATCGAACAAGCCGGCCTGCTCCAGCTCGACGATGAAGCCGGTATCCGTTCCAGCCTTGGCCTCGACAGTGATGCCCAACGTCACCTCATAGAAGTTGCCATCGACCTTCTTTGGCCTGACGCTGACGTCCAGCTTGATCTCAGGCCGCCAGTTTTCGCGGAAGATCTGCGGTGCCTTGGGCGACTCGAACGACAAGTCCTTGAGGTAAATCCGAACGATGCCGATCTGTAGAGCCTGTTGCTCCTGCATAATGTCCCCCCTGCGAAAAGCTTAAACTTGGCCTCAGCGGCCCTGAGTCCTCTCTTGTAGCAAAGACCCAGCCGAGAAAAAAGGGATCTGCGTGGCAATCCTACGGGGATCGCATCTAATTGGACTTGACAGGTTGGGTGTCTAGCTGGAAAGCAGGCCGATTTCGCGTTGCCCTAATCCCATGGCCATCGCCTCCGACTTGAGTTCAACCTTGCTAGGTCGATCCATCTAAGCAGCGTAGAGATAGCATCATCAAATCGAGCTGGATCGTCCCTTGCCGGGTTGGACCGAGCGCCACCTTAAGAAGAAAGTCGTGATCCTAGCCCGCACGCAATCTGCGAGTCGCAATGCCGACCTTGGAAGGAGCACTTTGAGCAAGGCGAGGGCGATACGGCGCAAGGTGGCAAAGTTCTCTGCGGCGTGATCTTTGCGGTCGCGGCTTTTGTCCTCATTGAAGCTGACGTCGAGTAACCAGTGCGGATTATTTTCCACGCCCAAGTGCGCGCGCCCCGTCTGACCAAAAAGGTCGGCGGGCATGACCTCGCTTAGGGGGTATAACGCTCGCTCGGTAGCGATTTTACCATCCGATTCGCGAGTTCTGTCGGCAATGCCTAAAGGTTGAATACCCGGCAAACAACCCACCCTGGGTGACCGGAGGCTCACCGGGATGGGACATCTATCTGATCCATAGCAGATGCTCAGCTGGGGCGATGCCGGTTAGAATTAATCATAGGCTATACCGCTGTATCAGAGTTTCAAGACTAGCCGGAGCTTTGGCGATTACATGATCGATCGAACCTGCGAGGTCCAAGCCATTCATTTCGCCATCGCTGCTTAGAAGCACGGGAATTCCAGGCCGCCGGCTCTTAACCAGCTTGCCAACGTCCATGCCGTCGTAGACGGTGGAGTTGTCGAAATGAAAATCCGTGACCACGCACGCCAGGGTGTTAAGGAAATTTGGATCCTTTTCTAACGCTTCCAGTAATTCTTCCGGACTGGCAAAGCTAAATACCCGCGAATCCGCTCCTAGAGCGTCTGTCCACGCCTCTAGGATGAAGATGTTGTCATCCAGAATCGCTACGGACGGCCTGTGCTTGGCATTATCAATTTTGATGGCTGCCATTACCTGTTCCTCCACTACCCGCACGGACTGAAACGTTTGGATGAGAAGCTTGAGCAGCGCCACACTGCTAATCGGCTTAGAAATAAAGGCATCGGCGCCCTTGGCAATCGCCGTTTTGTGGTCCGATGGCACAATACGATTGGAAAGGACGCAAATCACGGCTTCGTCGCGCTGCTTTGCATTGAGCTGGGTCCGCATCGCCTCAACTAGATCAAAGCCGTCGATTGGCGACCCTCTCCCAAGGTCTACGTCGGTGATCGCAAGGTCAAAGGGCATGCTTTCGCAAAGGCCTAACGCCTCGTCGCTGGTGCAAGCTTGGCTGATAGCCACTGCGGCTGCAAGCTCGGGCGAATGCGTCAGCATACCAACCAAACCAGAGCGATACACCTCCTCGTCGTCAACGAGAAGGATTTTTAAAGGTCTACCGAGCTTTTTACTTGCTGCGGCAACGTCGGTCTCTAGTTTTAGCTCCTCGGCAGATTGTGTGCTTGCTGACGTAGCACCATGATCGGTTAACCCTAGCAAGGCTTTGGTAATATCCGAACTGTGGTTAGGAAGCTTGCCCTTATAGGCGCTTACATGGGTCGCTGCAACTGGGAGGGTAAAACTAAATTCAACGTAGCCGTCTGGGTGTTCCAAAGTCTTGGCCGACTCGCACCAAATCTTGCCACCGTGAGCCTTGACCACTTTTTCCGCGATAGCAAGGCCAAGCCCAGTACCACCCTTTTTACCGCTGGTAAAGAAGGCATCGAAGAGCTTCGGTAGGCTCTCATGAGGAATGATTGAACCGGCATTACCTACTCGGAACTCAACCAAACCTTCGCGTTCTCTGGTTTTGAACCAAATCGCTCCTTTTTTTCCCATCGCTTGGACGGCGTTGCCCACGATATTCGATAACACCCGGCCGACCTTCTGGACGTGAACATCAACCATGTGCGTATGCTGGAGGTCATAGGCAATAGCGATCTCGGCCTTGGGATAGATGCGGAAAGTCTCGCCGAGCGTTGCCTCGATCAAGACCTCAGGGGTGGAGTATTCCTGAATAAGCTGGGTACTCGTCGACCCAACTTCCATGACATCGGCGATAAGCCCATCAACGCTCCCAATGGCCTTGTCAATCTCGGGCCGTAGCCGCGACAATACGCGCTTAACGTCAGCCGGGTCTTTGGCACCGCCAAGCATCACAAGACCCATTCGTAGGATGGAAAATGGCTTGCGAACATCATGTGCAAGCATTTCGGTCATGCGCGATACCGCCTCAGAGGCGGCGAAGCGTGTCCTGCTTTCGGCCAAATCAGTCTCCGCCTTTGCTTTATCGTCACGAAGAATACGGAGGCGAGCTCCAAGACCAATCGACAAGAGCATGACCTCACTCGCCGAGCCAATTTGAATCGCGTAGGTCGTCAAGAAGTTGGACGGTATTACTCCAAGATTCCTCAAAGCAAATAGCCCTAGGCCGACCAAGAACAGCGACCAAGCCAAAGTGTAGTATTTCGCAGCGGGCTTCCTAGCCCTGACGCCATATGCCCCCGTCACTAGCAACAGTGCGACAGTTATGAAACACATGTCGGCATTGATCTGGTTGATGTCCTTGTAGGACAAATAGAATGCAGCGAAAAAGAGCACCGCCGTGATTCCCTGAATAGCGTGTAGTGCAAACCAGCAGACCTTGGGTATGCTGGTTTTTCCTAGGTATGCCTTAGCGAACATCACCATGCAGAACAGGAACACCGGTATTTCGATCGAGATGGAATTCACTGACCACCAAGAGGGAAACGGCCAAAGATACTGCTGAGCTAGGCCGTTCATAGACATTTGAAACAGCCCGAACGTTACGACATACATAGAATACAGGGCGAAGACTCTCTCCCGACTTGACAAAAACAGAAAGAAGTTATAGATCGCGATGGCCGCGAGAAGACCATAATACAAGCCGAAACAAAGGTATTCAGCGGATACGTGGTTCTGGAACGACGAGGTGGAGTAGTACCGCATCGGAAACTGGAGAGACCCTAGAGATGCGATCCTCACAAAGATCGACCTTTCTAGATCGAAGTCTGTCAGCCGGAATGCCGGAAGGCGGTAGAAGATCGGATGACTGCGGTAGTCAGTGTGACCACCAAAAGAGACTTTATTTATACTGAGTTTATCATCCGCCCGCTGGAATGCCTCAACGTCTGTTAGATTCGGGTACCCGAAAGCCAATATTGACATCTGTTTTGCTGCTGCTGAGCAAGATAAGCGTAGCCAGAAAGCACTCTTAGAGAATCCAAAAGATTTGCTTGAGTCCTGGAACGTTTGCCATTGATCAGATCTCATTGCCTCTACATCGTACATCTGAAGCTTTCCCGAATGGTCTTCGTAAAGATCTGCAATGCACGGTTCGCTCGCATTAGCATTAGTACAAAGTGAATATAAGGAAATGGCAAGTACGAGCCTGAATTTACGAAATAGCATGAGCGTCGAGTCCCCTGACCTCAAAGAAATGAGAGTGGATGAGAGCAGATACTTCCTCGAAATGGGAGCGATCTACCCAGTGGCTGGCATCTGGCAAAATCTCGACAGTCAGTTTCGAGAGATGGTCGCCCAACCCAAGAATATTTGCTGGTACGAGTGCATGATCGTTTGCCGCCCAGATAACCTGGACTGGAGCGCTGATGGGTAAGAGTTCATCTGCCCAATGTTTAATGGACCCAAAGAACGTCGTATAATACTGGAGCATCGCGTCGAGTCGCGCCGGATTGCTCCATCCCACCGCTAGTTCTTCAAGCTCGTCATCGGAGATGCCATTCTGCGGATCCGTGAGCGCAAACTTCATGCGCTCGAAATTTCTCTTTGTGCAGAAATCAGCGCCCGTTGAGCTGCAAAAAATATTGATGTACTTCGAAGCTAGCTTCTGCGCGGAGTCTCTCTCAATGAGATTGGCAAATATTTTCGGGTATGGCGCTGCGATGGCAGTGAACCCGCGCATTGTGTGGCCAAGCTTTGCGGCGATGTACCAACCAACTATGCCGCCCCAATCATGGCCCACGAGGTAGATCGGGTTCGACGAGAGTTTGCGCCACTTAGAGATGACAAGCTCGGCAATGGCTTGGACATTGTAGTCGGCGCCGTGCAGCAGGTCGGATTGGCCAAAGCCAGGGAGGTCCATTGCGACCGCCCCAATTCCCTCTTTGCCACATTTCTCAAGAAACTTGGCCCACTTCCTGCTGCTCTCTGGGAAGCCATGCAGAAAAAGAATCTCAGGATTTTTTACGGCATTGCTTCGTGTGAATATTTCGGGACAATTTTCCGCCACGGAATTCCTCGTAGTTGTAGGGAACACTTTTTAAGAATTTCTTTAACCGAGAAAAGCGCCAAACTGAGGGACAAAGAGGCCTTGTTCCATTTCGACGGCCTGTATTTCAGGTGAAACGATCCGCGCAAAATGTTTGCGAAGGCATGATTTTGGCTCTTTGCGGCGGCCTTCCAGAGTAGATCCTCGTGCCACCTCATCGTGACGTGATCTTGGCCGAGCTGCTCTGCCGCCTGCCAATCTAACTCAGTGCCGCGGACGTATCTGACGAGGCGACTTAGTGCCTTGTCGGTTGCCGAATAAAACAACGCCGGGTCAGGCTGGAAACCTTGCTCAAGCAGGCTCTGCATTGTCTCCGCCTGAAACAAAGCCATGCTCAAGCCGAACCCATGATATGGGCTAAGTCTCGCTATGCCATCACCGACAAGAAAGTACGGGACTTTGGTCTTAACCTGCACCCGCCGGATTCGATTGCTACCGTTTCGGTAGTAGTCGACCTTAGGAGAAACGTGCGCGCCATCCAATAGTTTGATTATGTCACCTGGATATTTCAGGCCTTGGATGAAAGCCGATATTTCCGTGTTTCGCCGTGGCGTCCGCTCACCCAGTAGTCCGCACATAGTAAGTACATACGTGTTTTCAGCGTGCTTCAAAGCGATGGCTGAGCGTTTAATTTTTGGTGGGCTGGCGTTGGCCATCAGCATGTCCCAGTCCATCTTTTTATCGGTCACAACGGTCACACTGGAATAGGCGATATTTGAGTCGAATGATTCTTCTTCGAGGCCGATCCAGCCTTGTTCCACAGCAGTGTTGACAGACGCACTCTGCCAACCCGTAGCGTCAAGAAAAAGGTCAGAGGAAAGTGAACATTGAGCAGCGCTTGTTTTGATCGTGGCGCTGAACCTCTTAGTGGAGTAGTCATAGGCCACCTCAGCTGCTAGGCCTTCTACAAATCGAATGTTCGACGTGCGGGCCAGAGATCTGTGCATTGCCTCAAGGAGTTGCCGGCGGTGACCTATTAGGGTTCTAATACCTGTCGCCGATGTTGCCATTGGACCATACGGCGTAACCCATTTCAGGCGCAAACCTGGGTCTACCAAGCGTGGAAATGACATGCCGGCGAATTCTAGGTCAGGAAATAGTCTCAAGAGAGCGTCCGTGCCAGCGCCGAGAAGAACGTGTGCGTGAGCGTCTTGTGGATTTTTGGCGGCGGCGGGAGTGACAGCGGGATCGACTACGAGAACTTCTTGAGCATAGCGGCTTAGGACTTTCGCAAAAGCCATACCGGCACAGCCGCTGCCAGCGATCAAAACTCTGTCGAATCGCTTTAGCATTTGTCTACGGCCTCGCTCATAGAGAATAAAAATGGGATGAGCCATTCAGGCAAGTTTGATGGTTTGCCTGTATTTAGCTCCATCGTGCTGTAGGTCAGTTTGCCCTCGGCAAACACGCGTTTACTTGAGGTATCGCATATTTGGAAAATTACAGGAAATTGGCTGTCGATGGGTCTGGACTCAAGCCACGAGCTAATCACGACATCGCTGAGGCCTTGGATGGGACGCCTATAGGAGCATTCTACGTGCTTAAGGAACCAACCACAGCCGCGGGCAATAATCGTCTCAGGGCTAAGGCCGAGAGTTCGTGACACGTAAATGAGTCTCGAAGATCCGACAAGGTCGATGTAGCGGCTGGCGTTGACGTGGCCATAGGGGTCAAGGTCGTCGAACCTGATTGTCATGGTCTGACAATAAACAAGCGGGATTTTGTAGAGTGCTGGTTCTTCAAGATCGCCCAATTTCATCGAGATACTCCTAGCCTTGTTCAGCGCTCTGACCTTGCACCTGGGGTGGCCTTGAAGCTCTTTAGCAACGGAACTTCAATATTATAGAATAATTTTATAAAATACAACAACTTTTATTTAAAGTTTTAAAATTTCTATAAAATGCAATGACAATTCAATGACATTAATGTGACTGGCTTAATGCGACCGATGCTTGGTGGTCTTGCTTGTCGGTGAGCCCGCGACGGCTTGGGCTCGTTCTGCTAATAGCAAAATCAGCGCCAACGTCGACATGATGGAATCATTGCCTATTTTGGCAAAGGTAGCGTGTCGGTGGTAAAGAAAACGCCCGGTCCCCACGCTATAATCCGTGACCGGTGTCTATTCAGCTCCTGCCCGCGCTGTTTACGCTAAGGCCTGGACGATCGGAGAGGCTCTTGCCGACCTGGACATTCCGCGAACACGTTGACAACCAAACGGAAGAAATGGGGGTGTAGGGCGCCAATGAATATGGGGCCACGCCGCCAACAACAATAGGGCCACCTACGCCAACATGACTGTCGGCAGGAGGCTCCTATGATTCGTTGGCGGCGTGGCCCCATTTTCAGTGGCGCCCTACAACTGCAGACAAGCTACTAGAAAGTATGTAGGTTCTCTAAGTATTTGTAACGGCTACCTATTTGGACGCGATCGCCCTGGTGGCAATCCTACGGGCGGTCCTGCTATGATCCGCTCACCCCCCTTGGTTCTAGGTCGCCACCCCATCGAGGCCGCTATGCTCGCTACACCGACTTCATCCCCACCCCAGCGTCAACGCCCCAGCGAGATGCTCATCGTTCTGATCTTAGCTGGAGTCCAATTTTCGCACCTGATGGATTTCATCATGATGATGCCGCTGGGCCCACAGCTCATGCGGGTGTTCCACATCAGTCCGCGCGAATTTGGCCTGGTGGTCTCCGTCTACACCTTCAGCGCGGCCTTCAGTTGCTTCTTTGCCGCCTTGTTCATGGACCGGTTTGACCGCAAAAAGGTGTTGCTGACGATCTATGCTGGCCTCACTGTTGGCACCTTTTTATGCGGCTTCGCCCCAAGTTTCGGCTGGCTACTTGCCGCTCGGGTGTTGACGGGACTGTTCGGCGGCCTGCTGCAAGCGATCATCCTCGCGATCATCGGTGACGTCATCCCGCAGCATCGCCGCGGCCGAGCCACCGGTTTGGTCATGGCGGCTTTTGCCGTCACCTCGGTGGCCGGCGTGCCGCTGGGACTGATGGTGGCAAATTCCCTCGGCTGGAATGCCACCTTTCTGTTACTCGGCGGCTTTACGGTCTGCAATTTGACACTCGCCTGGCGCTACTTGCCCAGCGTCACGGGCCACCTAGCGCAGCGGCGCACCGATTCGGCATGGGCCGGAATCGCCAAGCTGCTTGGCGAACCGAATACATGGGTCGCCATCGCGCTGACCATCAGCATGATGTCGATCTTTGCCTTGATGCCCTTTGTCAGCCCTTTCCTGGTCACCATCGCCGGCCTGTCCGAGGCAGATTTACCACGCATTTATTTGGTCGCCGGCCTCGCCTCCTTGTTTATGGCGCCACTGGTCGGTCGCTTATCGGACCGCTTTGGCGCCCGCCGAGTGTTTATCATCTCCTCGTTCTTTTCAGTGCCAGCTCTACTCGCCTTTGCCCACATGGGCCACGCTGGATTTGCCGTGGCCTTGGTGCTCAACACCCTGGTCTCTGCCGTCGGCGCGGCGCGTATGACGCCGTGGCTGGAGCTGGTCAACCGCAGCGTCGATTCCGGCCGGCGCGGTAGCTTTATGACGTTGATCGCCTCCGTTCAACAATTGGCGGCGGCCGGCGCCTCCTATGGTGGCGGTTGGCTGATCGGCGCGAACAGCGAGGAGTTGGCCAGGTTTAGCCAACTCGGCATCGTCGTCGCCGCCTCGATGATCGTCTCGTCGATCCTCAGCTTGCTTCTGCGGCCAGTTGTGGAAAAGCCGGCACCGGCGTAGTCTACTGGTCCAGATACTGCCTCACATGCAGTCGTTAGTGGGCCTGAAAGTCCGGCAGACCTCCTGATACCTACACCATGATGGTCAACAGATATGACGCTCCTTGAACGGTCTCTCCGCGCTCGCCTCATCGTGGCGGTTGGCTGCGCCTTGTGGCTTGCTGCTAGCTACGCCATGCCGCTCGAAGCCGAAGTGATGCATGCGCTTGGACCAGCCTGGTTTGCTGTAAAAATCTTGTTTACCTTTGCGGCCCTACTGCCGCTGCTGCACGGACTTGGCCAACTCCCCCTGATGCCGCTGCGCCGCATCGCCACGGCCTTCGCCACTAAGCCCGGTCAAGACGCTTGGCGCGAAGAGCACCGCTGGTTGCAACTCACTCTGCCTGCTCTTTTAGGGACCGCCACCTGCGGCCTGGTGGTTTTTGTCATCGGCCTGATCACCCCACCAGCGCCGTGGCTGGTCGCCGCCACCTCCTGCATCGGCTACGCTTTATTTTGCTGCTTCCCACCACTTTTGCCGCCGTGGTCTGAAGTCTGGCCGGAAGTCCCATGGGAACGTGCGCTGCTGCTGCTCGTCGCCCTTGGATATGCTTTACGCTGCGGCAATGCGCTGTTCTTTCAGGGCCAAGAAGATGCTTATCTGTATCATTTGAGCCTCGCCGAGATGTGGCTGCGACACGGTCAAACCGGAGTGCAGCTTGCCAATATCTATTCCGGATATGCGCTTGATATCGAACACTACTACCTGTGGCTAAAACTATTGGCGCGCGGCACTGCCGAACAAAACGCCTTGGCCCAGCTGACCCATCTGACCATCGGCTACGGCGTCTGCCTTGCCGCGCTGCGCGCCTTGGGCGGCCGCTGGCTTGGCGGGTTTAAGACCACCGCGCTGCTGGGACTATGCTTAAACGGAACGCTCATAGCAGCGATGATGCTACCGAAAAACGACGGCTTCCTCGCCGCCTGCGCCTTGACCTCGCTCTATGGTCTGATCGCATCGCAGCCGCTGTATTTCTTGGCTGGGGCAAGCTTTGCCATGGCTATCAAACCCACTGCCGGCATGATCTTTATCGTCATCGCTATCACTGCGGTCGCCCAAACAGTGATTGATGCGCGCGCACATCCATCACCGCTGCCAGCCTGGCCAAAAGCGGTGGGCCGCTTGCTCCTGCTGTTAAGCTGCGGGGCAGCGTTGATGGTCTGCGGCTTTCTACCGTACGCTTGGCGCAACTGGGCCATCACCGGCGATCCCTTCTTCCCGCTACTCGGTGAACTGTTTGCCACGCCCTATGCCCCTGGTCTACAGAGCGTCATCGTCGAAGCGCGGCCCCTGAGCCTCTCACCCTGGGCGCTGCTGCGTTCGCTCCTCACATGGCTTGCGTCCGAGCCGGCGTTTCTCTTGGCTGTAGGTGCCGCGCTAGCCGCACAACTGAGCCGGGCATCCAGTCAAGGCGTGCAGCGCTTTATGCGTTGGCCACGGCTGATTCCACTGCTGTTATTTGTCGTCGGCGGCTTTGTTCTGCTGCAAGAAGCGATGGGAGCGTATGGCACGATGGTTGCGTCGCGTCACTTTCTCACGGTGCTGGGCGTTTTAGCCACGACGGCTACGGCGCTACTTTTTGCCGGCTGTGTCCAGCGTCGCCAGCTGATGGCTGCGGCCTTCCTGGCCGTAGGCATCGGCCTGGGCTTTTCTAGCCTGGATGTCTTAGCGCGAGAACTCACCAAGCATCTCTATGGCGGCAACCTGAGCCAGCAGATCATGGAGAAAAAGCCGATCTTCCGTCTCTATACCGAGCTCAACGCAAGGCTGGCCGGTGGTGCACCTGCCCGCGTCTACGCTGCGACCGAGACCAATATCAGTTCCTTTCTCACTGCGGCCGACCTATGGCACGCGAGCATGACTTACCCCGCCTGGACCTGGCCGCCCGGTGTCAGCGGTGAAGAGCTCGGCTGCCGACTGCGCCAAAACGCCGTCGACTACCTCATCACTGAGACAAAAACCAAGCTAAAGCTTGGTGTTCCCCGCAGCGCGCGGGCCTTGATGACGGTCCAGGACATGACCCTGTGGCAGCTGGACCCGGCCGCTGCCGGCGATTGCCCGCCCTGAACGGCTGTGCTATGGTCCGCCACCTATGAAACAAACATCCGCCGCCAGCACCAAGCAAAAGCATCCACCCGGACTCTATGTCCTGTTTTTAACTGAAATGTGGGAGCGCTTTTCCTACTACGGCATGCGTGCCATTCTGGTGCTGTATCTGGTCACGACCACGGCCAAGGGCGGCCTGGGCTGGTCGGAGCAAGATGCCGCGCACCTCTATGGCTGGTACACCGGGCTGGTGTTCTTGACGCCGCTGATCGGCGGTTGGCTGGCTGATCGTTGGCTCGGGACGCATCGTTCGATGCTGATTGGTGGTGCTATTATCGCCGCCGGTCATTTCACGTTGACGCTGCCGGTCGCGATGGCATTTTACCTGGGCTTGATTCTTATCGTGATCGGCACGGGTTTTTTCAAGCCCTGCGTGTCCACTATGGTCGGCCACCTTTATGGCGAGGATGATCCACGTCGCGACGCGGGTTTCACGATCTTCTACATGGGCATCAATCTCGGTGCTCTGCTTGGCACCTTGCTCTGCGGTTACCTCGGTGAGAGCGAGCGCTTTGGTTGGCACTATGGCTTCGGAGCCGCGGGTGTTGGTATGGTTGCGGGCCTAATCGGCTACGTCATCCTCCGCCATAAGTACATCCCACCGGACATCGGCGCTCCGCCAAAAAAGGTTCGGACGCAAAAAGCAGAGCGCGCCAGCCGGGCCCCGCTGACCGCGGAAGAACGCAAGAACGTGCTGGTGATCTTGATTGCCGCCGTCTTCACCATCTTCTTCTGGATGGCCTTTGAACAGGCCGGCTCGTCGATGAATCTGTTTGCGATGCGCTTTACCGATCGCACGTTCTTCGGCATCGAAGCCCCAGCATCCTGGTTCCAATCGATTAATTCCACCGCCATCCTGATCCTCGCGCCGGTCTTTGCCGCCGGATGGCTGCGCCTCGGGGCGCGCGGCAAGGAGCCCAGCACGACGGTCAAGATGGCGCTTGGCATGCTGCTGCTTGCGGCGGGCTTTGTCGCCATGGTCGCCGGCTCACTCGCGGCCCGCGATGGCCAGCTGGTGAGCCCGCTTTGGCTGACCTTAGCTTACGTCCTACACACCTGTGGTGAACTTTGCTTGTCGCCTGTTGGCCTTTCTCTGGTGACGAAGCTAGCGCCGCCGCGTTACGCCTCATTGTTGATGGGGATCTGGTTCCTCTCCAGTGCCGCGGCTAATCTGATCGCTGGTTATTTAGCTGGCGCGCAAAAAATGATCGAAGACGGCCAAGTCTTCCACATCTTCGGAGGTATGGCCGACTTCTACTTGATGTTCGTGGCGACGTCGCTTTTGGCAGGGCTTATCATGTTGGCTTTGACGCCAAAGTTAAAGTTGTTGATGGCGCACCACGAAGGTCGAGCTTAGTCATCGATGGTTTAGGTGCCGGAGCCGTTGCAGGTAGGTCCGATCTTGGTAGAGAGTGAACTCCACACCGACTTTAAGTCATCGGGTGTCGCCGCCCGGTAGTATTGACCGACGAGATCAGGATAGGTCGTGCCAATGGTCGGCAGAGCCAGGGCACGAACCGCAGACTCGCCTTTGCTCGGGACATCTGGACCTGAGGCGATGGCGATGATCGCGGCGCCTTGGCTGACGACGCTGGCCGCGGCCCTTTGAATGGTATCGGCTCGGTCGGCATTGGGGAGTCCATCGGTGAGAAAGATGAGGTAGTTGCGGGCCTTGGTACCAGCGGTCTGCAGATTGATGTCGCTTAACAACGCTGCGGCATCATTGAGCGCCGGACTGTAGGAGGTGTTGCCGTTGGGGTTGGTGGTAGCGGTGGCGATATCGGCTTTAATCTGTGCGGCATGATCTGGACTAAGCGCCAACCAACCGTCGACGCTGCGGATCGAAACGGTATTGAAGCTCAACACGTTCATATTGACCTTCGCCTTTGGGTTGGCTTGTACATAGGCCAAAAACTGATCGACGAAGGCTTGGCCACCGGTACCACGGACATTCATTGGATCGGTATCCTTTTGCGATCCGGTATTGTCGAAGGCAAAGACGATGTTGTAGTTCACCGACGAGGTGCTGCTGCTGCAATCACCGGTGCTCGTAATCTTTCCACCGCTACCGCCGCCATTACCTAGGCTGGGGTCAGTGCCGCCGCCGGGGCCACCGGGGCCGGGGGCGCCACTGCCGGCACCATTGTTGGTATCATTCGAATGATCTCCGCCACCGGCCGGCAGTCCCGCCGGCAACCCGTCGCCAGTTCCAGGAGCCCCGACA
>Ga0315278_10002991_pt1 | contig 15075 bp, 17 predicted proteins | sample YL17G06_0_MG_FD_203880 | JGI IMG/M metagenome (GOLD analysis project Ga0315278, IMG submission 203880) | Sediment microbial communities from Yellowstone Lake, YNP, Wyoming, USA - YL17G06_0 | ecosystem: Environmental > Aquatic > Freshwater > Lake > Sediment | place: USA: Wyoming | collected... | reverse complement strand
CCAGAACCTAAACTAACACCAGAACCTAAACTAACACCAGAACCTAAACTAACACCAGAACCTAAACTAACACCAGACCTTGAATCTTCAACCAAAGATCCGTTTGCAGGAATTGACGATGTTGACATTTTCAATTATTCTCAATTATATGATATTCCTCCACCCGAAAATGATGTTGAAGCAGTTAAACTTGGTACCAAAATTCGTAATTGGATCAATCAAGGACGCCCAAAATCTGAAGGCTCCAAAATTGATAATAAAATAAAACAGGATGTAATAGTGGAAAGTTTGTTTAAAAGAGAAGAAATTAAAGAAGAGGAACAAAAACAAGATAAAGAAGAAAAATCTAAAAAGAAACGAGGAGTATTTGGATTCTTTAAGAAATGAAACTCAAAACAAAAGATCTACTCACTTTAGCGGAATTAACACCAAAAGAATTTGTTCAATTAATTGACTACTCTATTATTCTGAAAAAAGAGCTAAAGAGAAATGTACACAAACCCGTATTGAAAAACAAAACTTTAACTATGATTTTTCAAAAACCATCCACCCGTACAAGAGTGAGTTTTGAAACTGGTATGTATCAATTAGGGGGGCATGCGATAAATCTTTCATCGAATGATATGCAACTATCACGAGGAGAATCGATAGAAGATACTGCAAGAACTCTTTCACGTTTTACTGATTGTATCATGGCACGCGTTTATGATCATAATCTATTAGAGAAACTATCTGAATATGCAAGCATACCCGTCATAAACGGTCTATCGAATTCTTTTCACCCCTGTCAAATTTTAGCAGATTTTATGACAATTAAAGAAAAGAAAAAAAATTTCAAAGGATTAAAAATTGCATGGATAGGGGATGGAAACAATGTATGTAATTCAATGATTTATGGATGTGCTTTATCTGGTGTTAAAATATCAATTGCTACTCCAAAAGGGTTTGAGCCAGATAAAACCGTCATTGATGAATCTAAAAAATTTATTGATATTAATTTAACAACAGATCCTGTAAATGCAATTAAAAATGCCGACGTAGTAGTCACTGACACATATTCTTCAATTCATAATGATGATTTAAAACGGATCAATAAATTCCTGCCAAAATATCAGATCACCCAAACTTTAATGAATAATGCTCAGCGTGATGCAATTTTCATGCATTGTCTTCCTGCAAAAAGAGAAAGTGAAGTTACGTCTTCCGTAATTGATGGCCCTCAATCAGTTGTTTGGGATGAAGCAGAAAACAGACTTCATACTCAAAAAGCTTTACTTACTTCTCTAATTCGCGCTTAACGTATATAAGAGCAGTTTCAAACTCGTTTTCTATAGATGGCTTATTCCAACATATTAAGAAGATTAAGAAATGAAAAGACCAATTACAAAAAACGTGGAACCATGTTAATGGGTAAGCGTGACTTCATTACAGTCAATATTACTAATGAGAATACTCAAGTTCAAGTTTTAAAGCCAGGTATGACAGGTGACAAGGTTATTGCCTCAGCACATTCTCGATATTTACTTGAAAAAGGATGGAAGGGTTCAAGAAAAAGTGTACCTGCAGCATATCTGACTGGATATCTAGCAGGAAAGAAAGCTATTGGTAAAGGTGCCAAAGATGCTATTTTGTATACTGGTACTAGAAAATACACTCAACGAGTTGCAGCCGCACTAAAAGGTGTAGTTGATGCTGGAGTAAAAGTTCCTGCAGATTTAGAAACATTTCCACCAGATGATAGAATTAACGGAGATCACCTCACTGTAAAAAATGATATTTCAAAAATTAAGTCGGCTATTGACAATGAGGTCAAATAGACATGAGTCAAACAACACAAGGTAAACCTGCTGGTCAGGGTAGACCTGCTGGTCAGGGTAGACCTGCTGGTCAGGGTAGACCTGGTGGTCAGGGTAGACCTGGTGGTCAGGGTAGACCTGGTGGTCAGGGTAGACCTGGTGGTCAGGGTAGACCTGGTGACCAAAAAATTTATGGTGGAGGTAAACCTGGCGGGCAAGCTAGACGACCAAGAAGAGAACCTGAAGTAGAAGCTTGGATTCCAAAAACAATTTTAGGAAAAAGAGTGGCATCTGGAGAAATTACTTCTATTGAAGAAATTATTCAAGATGGTTTAAGAATTCAAGAAGCAGGTATAATTAAAAAACTACTTCCTGATTTGAAAAGTGAAGTTGTTGATGTTGGAATTATTCAAAAAATGACTTCAAATGGACAATCTACTAGATTCAAAGCAATTGTTGCAACCGGAAATGAAAACGGTTACTTGGGAATAGGCCAAGGAAAATCTAAGCAAATGAGAATTGCAATTGAAAAAGCCACAAATCAGGCTCTTCTTAATGTTAGTCCAATTAAACTGGGATGTGGTAGTTGGGAATGCAGATGTGATCAAAAACATTCTGTCCCATTTAAAATTCGTGGAAAAGGTGGTAGTGTTACAATTGAAATAGTTCCAGCACCGCGTGGATTGGGTTTGGTAGCTGGTGGTAAAATTAAACGATTATTGGAACTAGCTGGGCTTAAGGATGCATGGACAACTGCTAAAGGCTCTACTCCCACAATGAATTCTACTTCTAAAGCTATATTGGACTGTCTGAGACAGACATTTAGTCAGGGTTGATATAAAATGGTAAATGCCTATCTTGTAGTTAGAATTAAAGGTCAAGCCGATGTTCCTTATTGGGCAACTACCACTATGACTTTACTAAAACTTGATAAAAAATATCGAGCCACAATTTTACCTGCTAAAGACAATACATTAGGAATGTTAAACAAAGTAAAGCATTATGTCTCTTGGGTTGAATTAGATGCTAGTTTAGCTAAAGAACTAATTGATAAAAAAGCAAGAAAATCTGGATATCAAAAAATTACTGTTGATGATCTTAAAGAGATTGGATTTAGTAGTACTGAGGAACTTGCATCAGCACTAGCTGACGGAAAAGCAACTCTCTCTAAAATAAAACTTCTAAAACCCTGGTTTGCTTTATCTCCACCAAGATATGGATTCAAGCGTAGTACAAAAAGATTATATGGACAAAAAGGTGTACTTGGACAAAATAAAGACCTTGGAACATTAGTAAGGAATATGATGTAAAATGGCAACACGATTAAGAAAAACAAGAAGACTTAGGGGTGGACGACATATGGGATGGGGACAAATAGGACAACACCGTGCAAGTGGTCATAAAGGTGGTCTTGGAATATCAGGCCTGCACAAGTATCATTTTAGCACTTTACTAAAAGAAATGCCAGATCATTTTGGACATGATTCTACTCACCCACCTCATCCAATTATCACAAAAAAATGGGCCAGTGTACGAGATCTCGATGATCTATTCTCAAAATTCGGTAAAGAAGAAGGAGGAAAAAAAATCGTAGATCTCATAACTGCAGGATATGATAAACTTCTTGGTGGCGGTAAGATATCAAACGCATATACCGTCAAAGTTCCACGATTTACTGCTTCAGCAGAAGAAAAAATAAAAGCAGTAGGCGGAGAGGTGCTATCTGATAATGGTTGAAGGCAGCATAAGTAATATTATTAGAAAAGTAGTTTTCAAAGCTGAACCTTATATTCCGCAAGTACCAAAACCAAAAAAAAAGATATCACTACAAACTAGATTACTCTGGTCTGGAGGAGTATTGGTAATCTATATGGTTATGGGACAGACTCCATTATTTGGAGCAACAGCACCTGCATTCGACTTTTTACAATTTGCACGAGTTATTTTTGCATCACAGCAAGGAACTTTAGTAGAATTAGGAATTGGACCTATTGTCACAGCCGGTCTTTTGATGCAGTTACTCAAAGGTTCAGATATCCTAAAGTTTGATTTTAAGAAGCCTGAAGAAAGAGGAGTATTTCAAACTGCTACTAAACTAGTAACTTATGTTGTAATTGCAGCTGAATCAATAGTCTATGCTACGGCTGTATATGGTCCAGGTGTACCTGAACCATATGTGCTATATGTAATGATTGGCCAATTGATGGCTGCCTCTATAATTATTATGTTCTTAGATGAATTAGTTCAAAAGGGATGGGGTCTTGGTAGTGGAATTAGTTTATTCATTATGGCCGGTGTAGCTCAACAAATCTTATGGAGTTTATTTAGTCCACTACCTGCAGGAGACGGAGGTGCTGTTGGTATTGTTCCATACATTGGACAATCAATAATGAATAATGACTTGTCTAATGTCTTGTTCCGTTCAAATCAACTTCCTAGCATATTTGTATTATGCCTAACAGCTGGGGTACTTTTGATTCTAGTATTTACACAGGGCATGAAAATTGAAATTCCTATTGTTTCAACAAAATACAGAGGGTTTTCAGCAGTATACCCAATTAAAATGCTGTATACTTCAAACATTCCAGTAATTTTATCATCTGCTCTAACTGCAAATGCAGTATTTCTTGGTCAGATGCTATGGGCAAATTTCAATCCTCGAAACAATAATGCATTTATGAATATTTTAGGCCAATTCGATCCAACTAGTCCATCAACTCCAATTGGAGGAATAATTTACTATATTACTCCTCCAAGAGGATTAGCTGTTGCAGCTTTAGACCCTGGAAGAGCTATAGGATATGTACTGTTTATGATTGGTATTGTAGTTTTGTTTGGCAAGCTATGGGTTGAATTGGGAGGTCTATCTCCAAAAAGTGCAGCTCAAAACCTACTTGATGCGGATGTACAAATTCCAGGATTTAGAAGGTCAAATGCACCTGTAGAGGCATTACTTGCAAAGTACATTCCATCCGTTACCATTATTGGCTCTATGATTTTAGGAGCGTTATCTGGAATATCTGATGTATTGGGAGTTTTTGGTGGCGGAATTGGAATTTTACTTATGGTGGATATTCTCATCAACTATTATACTCAACTAGTACGAGAACAAGTTGAAGTTGTAATGCCACGACTAGGTGCACTACTTGGCAGAAAGTAAGAAAGTTGTAGTAGTGGGAATACCCGGTGTTGGAAAAACCTCTCTGTTAGAAAGGATAGTTGAAATTTTAAAGAATCAGAACAAGAGTGTAAGTGTTAATAGTTTTGGAACTATTATGTATGAAGTTGCAAAAGAAAAAGGCATTAAAGATAGAGATGAATTGAGGAAACTTCCAGTATCGGAACAAAAAATTCTTCAAAAAATTGCTGCTGAAAAACTGGCTCTCTTAAATGACGATATTGTAATTATTGACACTCACGCTTTCATTAATTCATCTGAGGGATATTATCCAGGTTTGCCAGAACATGTTTTAAAAATCATCAAACCTTCAAATTTTGTATCTGTTTCAGCATTACCTGAGGAAATTTATAATCGAAGGATGAAAGACGACACTAGAAATAGAGACAAAATATCACTGGATAATATTAAAAAAGAATTGACTGCTCAATCTGGCATGATCTCCGCATGTGCTGTTATTTCAGGCTCACCTGTAAAACATGTACTTAACAGGGAAGGAAAGATTGATGAAGCAGCTGATAAAATAATTAGAGCGATAGGACTGTAAAATGGTTTTTAATTTTATCTTGTTATTTTTGGATTCTGTATTCCTTGAAGGTAACGGTATCTTTGGATTTCTTGGTGGCAGTGGTAGCAGAGGTGCATTAGGAAGCGATGATCCAATTGTCAAAGGTCTAATTCTATCCGCATTTGCAGTAGCTGGGTTTGGAATTATGTTGAATCTATTTAATGCCGCAGTTAGAAAAAAAATGGTTGATCAAACAAAACTAAAACGAATAATGAAAGAGACACGTTCTTGGCAAAAGGAAAGAATGTCTGCAATGAGATCAAAAGATCAAGAAAAGATCAACGAGTTAAATAAAAAATCATCCTACATGAACAAAATGTCTATGGAGATGATGCAGATGAATATGAGGCCGATGATGATTACATTTGTTCCTCTTATATTGATATTTTATCTTGTCTTGCCCGTACTATTTACACACATTGTCGCACTATCTCCAGTTTCACTCGACATAATTCCTGGCAACTTTTTCCAACTTACTTGTACGGCGGCTCAAGCTGCGGAACCTGAGAATGCATGTTATCAAAAAGAAAATGGTCTGTATCTTTGGGCGTGGTACTTCCTATCCTCTATTGCATTCAGTGGCCTCATTATGAAACTGACAAAAACATCAATGGATCTCAGTTGACCAAGTCAATTGTAATTTCTGGCCCCCCAGCTGTAGGAAAAACAACTGTAGCTAAAGGACTAGCGGATGAATTTAACCTGAAATATATCAGCGGTGGAGACGTTCTAAAAGAAATGGCACGAGAACAAGGATTTGATGCAATTGGTGATGATTGGTGGGATACTGAAAGTGGGATGAAATTTCTTAGGCAACGAGAAATTAATTCTGAATTTGATAAGAAAGTTGATGATAGATTAATCCAACTTTTTAACAATGGTGGAATGGTTATTACAAGTTATACTCTTCCATGGTTAGTTGAAAATGGGATTAAAATTTGGTTATCTGGTTCTCATGATAGTAGTTCAAAAAGAATGCAAACAAGAGATAACATGACTTCACAAGAAGCGTACGAGATAACAAAATTAAGATATGATAAAAACAGAGTATTATACAAGAAATTATATCATTTTGATTTTGGAAATGATATGTCTGTGTTTGATAAAATTATAGACACTGATGATCTTAATGCAACTCAAGTAATTGATATTGCCAAAGAAACTGTGAGGAAATCACAATGATTCTAAAACAACTACAAAATCTAATTGTAATTGATCAGGATATCACAGATGACGCTTACGGAACATATTATGATAAAAGAACTCTTGAACAATTACTTAACTATGGTTTGATAATTCTAGACAAACCTCCAGGTCCAACTAGTCACGAAACAGTTGCTTGGACAAAAAGAATCCTAAAAATTCCAAAGATTGGACACAGTGGAACTCTTGATCCTCAAGTTTCAGGAGTTCTACCTCTAGGTCTTGGAGAAGCAACAAAGGCACTTGGAGTATTACTTTATGGCCCGAAAGAATATCATGCACTAGGAAGAATACATTCTCTTCCTTCAAAAGAAAAACTTGATGCCGTTCTTGATATGTTCAGAGGAGAGATTTTCCAGAAACCTCCACAACGTTCTTCTGTCCTTAGACAAACTAGAACAAGAACTATCTATGAATTAGAACTTCTTGAGCAAAAAGAAAGACTACTCTTAACTCGTATCTTGTGTGAAGCTGGAACATACATTAGAAAACTTTACTATGATATAGGAGAGATACTTGGTCCTGGAGCTACTATGATAGAGTTGAGAAGAACAAGAGTCGATCAATTCTATGAGTCTGATGGTTTGGTAACTTTGCATGAACTTGCAAATGCTTTTGCACTTTGGGAAGAAAAAAAAGATGATACTAAACTTATGAAAATGATTAAACCTGTTGAATATGCTTTGAGTGAATTAAAATCTGTAGTGATTCGTGATTCTGCAGTGGATGCCATGTGTCATGGCGCGCAACTTGCAATTCCTGGCGTATTGGAAATCTCTCCTAATCTCAGAAGAGGAGACATTGTAGGAATTTATACTCAAAAAGGCGAAGCGGTGGCTTTAGCTGAATCAATGATGTCTGAAGAAGAAATACGTGATGCAACAAAAGGATATGCATTTGAAACAAAACGAATTATTATGGCTCCTAACACATATCCAAAGAAATGGAGAACAAAACCTTCTCCAAAGGATTAAAAAATCGAACTAAAGACTCTTGAATAATTGTTAGCGAGGAGTCTTGTAATTTTTATTTGTGTTGGGATTTTGGCAGGTTTTATTTTTGGATTTTATCTACACGAAATAAAAAATACTAATCAACTGGTATTCGTAGATGGACCTTCAATTTCCATAGTAACCGAAAAATCTGATTTTAAGAAAGATGAAAAAATTAAAATAACTATTGTCAATTCTGGAACCACGCAGATTACTTTTTCAGACACATCTTATGGTTTGAAGATAACTGGATTGTTTGGCATTATGATATATTCTCCGCCAGTCTCTCAAGTGCCTACTATCCTAGAACCAAGAGAAGAAATTGTATATGTTTGGGACCAAATAAAAAATGACAATGCTCATGTTTTAGAAGGTCTTTACAAAATTAATTCAAATGGAATTGATTCTCTAGGAAACAACGTAGAAAAATCAGTAATTGTTAATATTTGGAAGTAACTTTTTGTAATTCTAAGTAACACAATATATAATCAAATTTTGAGGAATTACTTTGTCGAAAGACAAGTGCCGGGGTCGCCTAGCCTGGTAGGGCGCGCGCCTGGAAATAATTCACCATAAAGCGCGTTCTCGCAAGGGAACGGGAGTTCAAATCTCCCTCCCGGCGCCAGTCCTTATAATGTTAATTTTTCAATAATCTCACTAAATTTCCAAGGTCCACACTGTGCATCTTGATTCTTACTTTCAAACAGTCCTTGTTTGTTCAGATTATTGACAATATATGCAGAAAATGGTAAAGCTCCTGTAGCTCCTGGAGAATTATAATTCAAAATATGAAAAGACATTGAATTGTTTTTAAAAATTACATCTGGAACAAATTTTCCATTTTCATCTATTACTGAGGATCTAATTCCTGCTGTCCCTTTTTCTGTAATTTTTTTAGTATCGATTTTTGGCAAGAACCGCTTAACTCTATTAATCATTATTGATTTTGACATTGAGGATCTAATTTCATTTATTGCGAGTTCCTGAAACTGTTTATCAAATATTGTCTTTCTTGCACCAGACCTAAGCATTTCCAACATTTTTGGAATAAATTCTTTAATATTTTCTATTTTATTATAGCCATATGGACTAAACACCGGAACTGCATTTGGTCCAATTTCACAACTTCCATCAACTCGAATAATCCAATGTGGATCTAAAAATGGATAATCTGGATATTCTGGTACGGAATATACACTTGTTTTTGTCAAATTATGATATTCTTTAGGAGTTTTCCAATATTCTCCTCTGAAATGTACATCTGTAAATCTCTCTGCAATTCCAATTTTATGTGCAATGTCTATTGCTTCGCCTCCTGCTGCATTGATAATATAATTTGCGATAATTTCCTGTTGTTTGTTTAATATAATTTTCCACTTGCCATCAACATTTTTGATATCTGTTACTTTACTATCTAAAAGAAACTTAATTCCGTTTTCTGTACTGTCTCTCATCACAGAGTCAGTAAATTTAGAATAATTCGCAGAACCATCCTTGTACACATAGAGTGCAGACTCGCATTTTATTTCAGGTTCTATTTTTTTCAATTCATTTTTATCAATCAATTTGATGTCATTATCTTGTAGTCCGTTTTGTTTTCCCCATTTCAGATATTTTTCAAGTACTTTGGTTTCTTTCTCCTCAAGAGCTATCTCTATCACACCATCCTTTTTAAATGGTAATTTTTTTAGGTTAGCGTACTCTTCCCACATTTCATAACCGTGAAAGGCTGCTTTTGCAAAAATCTTTTTTCTCTCAGGATCATATAGGTATGGGGCATGAACTTTTCCCGTGTTTCTTCCACTTGTATGAAATGCAACACTGTGCGCTTGGTCTACTACTGCAATTTGTTTTGATTTATTTAAAAAAGAGAGAAAATATGAAATCGATGTACCTAGTATTCCTCCACCAATAATTACAAGATCAAAAGTATTAGTCAATGCGTTTCTATTTCTCCATCGTCAATATTAAATTGAATATACCACAATCAAGATTAATATCTTATAAAATACAATTCTTGATATGCTGCCTGACAGATGCTCAATTATGGAAAATGGAAATCAATGTGTCAATCCACCAGAATTTGTTGTGTCTGTTGTGGTAGAAAAAGATGAATACATGGTTGGAGTTACATGCGATAAACATAAACAAATAGTCTTAGGAAAAATTCAATTTCTCCAGAACCAAGATAAAATACCTAGTGGAAAAATCAGTTTCTCTCCTTTAAAACCCGTTGGGACTGACTGTATACGTGGCGATCCGGATGATTTTGTCCAATTAGACCCATAATGTTCATAAAAATTGAAATAATTTCTTTTTAATCATATTATATTGCTTTTGGATATTTTATCTGATTTATTAAAAATTGATGATGTTTTATTGATTATAAAAAACAACGTCGCTGTCTCTGAAATCAGAAGTAATTCCCTACACATTAAACAGAAAGAAATATGGATTACAATTGGTGACCATGATGGACCAGCTCACATGCACATTAACTCTGAATTGATACAAATTGCTGAGTTTATTGTAGAAGAAAAACCTAATCGTACAAGCTTTAGCGTCCAATTTTTTGATCAAAATGGAGAACGAATTTTGGGTGCATTTTTTACAAAAATGTATGATCACGCTAATAATCTTAACTTTGAGAGAAAAAAAATGTATGAAAAATTATGTAAAAAATATGGTTTAAAAATTCAGTTTTAAAAAAATACCTTGTCTGAAAATGACAAGGAGAAAAACTTTTTTATTCTTCTAATTGTTTTTTCTTCTTTTCTTTTTCAGATTGCTGTTTAGCTAATTCTAATTCTTCATTTGTGTGTTTAAATTTTTTCAATCTATTTTAGGTTATAATCTTCATATAAAAACTTCACAGTTTTTTATGTAATATGAGGATAAATCCTAATTAATTTTTAATACCCTACTGAGTAAATGGGTTTTTTTCCACTAATGCCTAAATTCAAATTTTTTACTGTGATTTCTGCCATTTTTACTCTTGTTTCCTTTGTTGAACTTCCTATATGTGGTGTCAAAACAACATTTTGTATTTTTGTTAATGGATGATTTTCATTAATCGGTTCTGATCCATAAACATCCAGAGCAGCACCTGCAATAATTTTTTTATTTAGTGCTATAACAAGATCTATTTCATTGATAATTTTACCTCGTGAGGTATTAATTAAAAATGCAGATTTTTTCATTTTTTTAAAAATTTTCATATCAAATAATTGATCTGTTTCTTTTGTATGTGGAGCATGAATTGAAATTATGTCACTTTGAGTTATTAGTTTGTTTAATGTAACATACTTTAATCCAAGTCTGTTTTCTTTATTTTTAGAAATAGGTTTTCTATTATGATATATTATTTTCATATCGAATGATTTTGCACGTTTTGCAAAAGCACTACCAATTCTTCCTAATCCAAAAATTCCCAATGTTTTGCCCCTAAGATCCATTCCCACATAATCGAATGCACCATAAATTTGCCTCCATTTTCCATTTCTGATTATTCTATCACCTTCAGACACTCTACGTACAACATCCAACATCAAGGAAAATGTCAAATCTGCAGTTGCGTCCGTAAGTACTTCTGGAGTATATCCTACACGAATTTTCTTTTTCTTTGCATATTGTGTATCAATATGATCAAAACCCACACTATAAGTGCTGATAACTTTGAGATTTTTTGCAGCATCTATCAAATCACTGCCAATTTTGTCATATGGAAAACAAATCAATCCTTCAATATTTTCTATTTTATCTCGTAATTTTATTTGCGAAATTGGAATTTTACCTGTATGGATTTCAACCTGATACCTCCTTCTTAATTTTTTTAACGCAAAGTGATGAATTGTTCTGGTGAGGAAAATTCGTTTTTTTCCCATTACTCATGAGATTTATCTCAAACCATTTATACGATTTCTTTCTAGATAATCAAGATGTCAAAGATCGAAGAAGAGGAATTTGCAATTTGTATTGAATGTGGTAATTCTATTGAAAAATGTGGTTGCGTCTGTCCCTATTGTGGTGAGCGAGACAAATGTGAATGCGCATTGTTTGATTCAGCTACTGGTGGTTAGCAGAATTAGTTCACCACATTATTAATACTCAAAAATGAGATGATTGTATATGAGTTCTGTTGATTTTACTTGGTTAATTGGAGGTCCACAAGGAAGTGGGGTAGACTCTGGGGCTAATGTTTTTTCTAAAGTTTGTGCCCAAACAGGGTATCAAATTTTTGGTAAACGAGAATTTTATTCCAATATTAAGGGTGATCATAGTTACTTTGTAGTCCGAGTTTCTGATAAAGATATTCATTCAAATGTAAATGACATCACATTAATGGCATCTTTTGATGCTGAAACAATTTTTAGACATTTTAATGAAGTTTCTAAAGACGGTGGAATAATTTACGATTCTGATTTGGATAAAATAACTACTGATGAAGTACATACTCTTGATACTTATTTTAAAGAAAGATTACATAAAGAATTAACCTTTAAAAATAAGCCTTTTACCATCACTGGAGTCCTTGAGATTGCAAAAGAGAAAGGCGTTAATCTTTATCCTGTTTCTTTTCGAGAAATCCTATCTAATCTTGCGGAAGAGACAGAAAATCCAAAACTAAAAGGACTAGTTAGAATGTTTAATGTACTTGCAGTTTCGTTATCACTAGGATTAATCAAAATGCCTCTAGATCCTTTACTCCAATCTATTGATTCAATTTTTTCAAAAAAATCCCAGATAGCAGAAATTAATAAGCAAGCAGCAAATTATGCCTATGATTATGCTAAATCAAAATTCGATAATTTTCAATATAGTTTAACTGGTACTGCCAAACGACCTGACACCATTCTTGTTCAGGGTCATTTTGGAACTTCTATAGGAAAAATGGTTAGCGGTTGTAGATTCCAATCGTACTATCCTATTACTCCTGCTTCTGACGAAAGTGTATATCTTGAATCACATGAACTCTTGGAAATTCAAAATGATAGACCTGGTTCGACCATTGTTATCCAAACTGAAGATGAAATTTCTGCAATGGGTATGATGATTGGTGCTGCCTTAACTGGTACGCGTGCTTCTACATCGACTTCTGGACCTGGTTTTGCATTAATGACTGAAGCACTAGGTTGGGCTGGAATTAATGAAGTCCCAATTGTGATTACTTTGTATCAAAGAAGTGGACCCTCAACAGGACTTCCTACAAGGCACGGACAAGATGACCTCCTTTTTGCAGTCCATGCTGGTCATGGTGATTTTCCAAAAATCGTTTATGCTTCAGGCGATATAGAAGAAAGTTTCTATGATACAGGGCGATGTTTTAATTATGCAGATATCTATCAAATTCCAGTTATTCATATGATGGATAAATTTCTTTCAAGTTCTGTTGTAACATGCAAAAAATTTGACCCTCAAAAGGTTTCAATTGATAGAGGACTATTATTAGATAAAATTGAAGGAGAATACAAGCGATTTGCTTTCACTGATGATGGAATTTCTCCCCGCTCTAGATTAGGATTAGATAATGGCGTTTTTTGGAATACTGGTGATGAATCAGATGAATTTGGCCATATTACGGAAGATCCTCAGATTCGTATCAAAATGATGGATAAAAGAATGTCTCGTCTAGACTTGGTGTTAAGTAGAATTCCAGATGATGAACAAGTAGTTTCATTTGGCGTATCTGATTATACTATAATTTCTTGGGGTTCTACTAAGGGTCCAATTTTAGATGCTATTTCCATGCTTAAAAAAGAGGGAATTGATATTGGATTTATTCAAATTAAATTAATTCATCCTTTCCCATCTGATTATGTTTCATCTCTTTTAAAAAATACAAAAACTATCATTGATATTGAAGCAAATCATTCAGGCCAGTTAGGCAAGATTTTCAAGCAAAATATTTCTCGAGAAATTGATTATTTTATACTAAAATATACTGGAAGAGGAATGACTAGTACTGAAATTTATGATTCATTAAAAAAGATAGTTGAAAATAAAGCAAACAAAAGAGAGGTTTTAAGTCATGGCGCTTAAACTTGCTGATTATAAAACTGAAGTACACAATGATTGGTGTCCTGGGTGTGGGGATTTTGGAATAGTTAATGCGCTACAAATGGCATTGGCAGAAATGGGGATAGAACGTGATAAAGCAACTATTTTTTCTGGCATTGGTTGTTCTGGAAAGACATCTCATTTTATCAACACATATGGTGTTCACACCCTACATGGAAGAGTTTTAACTTTTGCCCAAGGTGGAAAACTCGCAAATCCTGAAATGACCGTTGTAGCAGTCGGCGGTGATGGAGACGGATTAGGAATAGGAGCTGGTCATTTTGTTGCAGCAGGAAGACGCAATATTGACATGACCTACATCATATTTGATAATGGTGTATATGGGTTAACTAAAGGACAAGCTTCCCCAACACTAAAGCTTGGTGAGAAAACAAAATCACTCCCATCTCCAAACACCAACTATAACGTAAATCCTATTGGATTGGCAGTCGCCAGTGGGTTTACATTTGTAGCACGTGGCTATTCCTATGATGTTAGACATCTGAAAGATCTGATCATCAAAGCTGTTCGTCACAAAGGTCTTTCTTTCCTTGACGTGTTACAACCATGTCCAACTTACAATGATATCAACACAAGAGATTGGTATGCGGGAGTAGATTTAGCACAAGAATCTATGGAAAGACACTCTAGAATCTATAAACTTGAAGATATGCATTTTGACCCTATGGTACATTATGATGATGAGTCAGAAGTTAATGAAAAATTGTCTCAAGCTTTGATTAAATCTCTAGAATGGGGGCAAAAAATTCCTATAGGGGTATTTTATCAAAATGAATTAATTTCTCAATATTCTACTAGACTGACTGATAGAATTCCTAATTATCTTGAAAATCCACCTGCAAAACAAAAAATTTCTGAAAACGGATTACCTGTTACTGATGTTTCAGAAATACTTGATTCTCTTAGAATTTAGAACATGAATAACCAATGAGTTATAGACTAGTTTATTCGTAGATCACCTTACTGTTGAACATAAACGAGGCAAATAAAATATTTAGAAAATCTATTATCAAAGGGTTCTTTGAGCCACAACTTCTTAATCTTGATTTTAAAAAATCTGGAGTTAAACATCCCCTCATAAACGAAGATGGGTTAATGCAATCTGATTTACTTCATATATTTTTTGATGTGGATACAGGGTCTGATTATCCTGATGGTGACGAATGGTTTATTGTAGAATTACTTTTTCCTCATGATATTAAACTTCCAGATTCATTGAAAGGACCTGATTATTTTACTACCATTTCAGTTGAAGATGGA
>Ga0315278_10002987_pt1 | contig 15092 bp, 11 predicted proteins | sample YL17G06_0_MG_FD_203880 | JGI IMG/M metagenome (GOLD analysis project Ga0315278, IMG submission 203880) | Sediment microbial communities from Yellowstone Lake, YNP, Wyoming, USA - YL17G06_0 | ecosystem: Environmental > Aquatic > Freshwater > Lake > Sediment | place: USA: Wyoming | collected... | reverse complement strand
TTGAATTTCTGTTCAACCGCACGTCCAACAAACCCCAGTAAAAAAGCATCGGGGGTTTTAAAATCTCTGGCAAGCGCCTGTTTCATTTTCAGTTTTTTTTTCAGTATTTGGCTAAATTCGCTGACCGTCGGCATGAAAAGGTACTCAAAGCCGTTCAGGACACCAAGTAATTTACCTTCGTCATTCAGTCTTCGGGTAATCGCATCGAGTCCTTTCCCGCCGGCGAAATACCGGTCTGAGTTCTCCGGCTCTGTAATTTCCCGGCAATAGTTGGCGCTGACTGTATTGATCCGATGTGAAAGTTCAAGGGCCAACCTGAGCGCATTGACGCTATGCCATGCTTGGCGCGGGTCCAGGAACAGCGGGCCGATTTTCTTGTCGGCAAGAATACTTTCAATATGCCAACCTTTAATCGTCTCGATGCCGATATTGCCCTGATAGCCAATATTATGAATGGTCAATACCCGTTTTTGCGGCAAGCCCTCCATGGCCATTCTGCCGAAGAGGTATCCCAAAACCCAATCATTGATGTGCACGATGTCCGGTTGCTTTTCTTTAATGATTTGCAGGCAGGCCTCGGAGAAAAAGGAAAAACGAAGGATATCGTCACGGAATGGTATGTCTTGGCTGACAATATATGGTTGGCCATATTTCCCGCCAAAATATTCCGCATTGCTCACCAAGGAAACAGGTACCTGAAAATCCGCTTCCTTTGTTGGCACCCACTGATAGACCTGGACGTCCTTGGATTCACGCTCTGCTGCGAATTTCATCTGCGCGGTTTTATCGGCACTGGTTTGCACTTTGAATGGAAAGCTATATTGGGTCTTATTGAGCTGCGTGATTGTTTTGCCGGCCAGGAAACCATGTTCGCCATCATACAGCGGGGTGATGATTTCAATATCAACACCCTCCTTTTGCAAGGCCACTGGAAGTTCGCCTGCCACATCGCCAACACCACCCACCTTCGAAAAAGGTTTGCATTCGGCTGCGATGTATAGGATTTTCATCCTGGACCTCCTAGGTAGAGTGAGTAACGAATCTCGCAATTGCTTCTGGTTGCAGCGAGTGATTTGTCATTCCCGGATATTCAGCGGCCGCCATTGCGCCGCCCAGCGGCTGAAGGGTTGGCTGTACGCGGCGGCGAAGGCCGTCTCCAAGTCTGTGCCGTTGCTCAGTTTATCCAGCAATTGATGCGGGCGCGCCATGCCGAAGTCCTTCAGCAAGTCCACCACCGCCTGCCGGCTCTCCATGTAGGCCGCATAGGCACGCTCATCGCCCGAAAAGCCGTTAACCAGCAGCGACAGTGGGACACATGCCAACCGCAAGCAACGATATTTCCCGTAATTCGTATTTTCCCATTCCCGGCTCATCATCCCTTATTGTACCTAAATTCGGCCGCCAAGGGAATGGCTGCGGTTCAACGAACCATCGGCAATAGTCCGTTGTGTTTATTCCCACAGGTCGGTGCTCAGATATTTCAATCCCGAATCATTAAGCGTAGTGGCAACGGTTTTCCCTTGCAAGGGACCCTGGAGAAGCTTCATGGCCGCGGCTATGTTGGCCCCCGAAGAAAATCCGGCAAAAATTCCTTCCTGGTGCGCCAATTGCCTGGCCGCTTCAATGGCTTCCTCATCCGTTACTTCCAAAAAGCCGTCAATAAATTCGGGCTGCACACATTGCAGATCAGACCTTGAATAGCCGCCGCCCTGGATACGATGGTTGGGATGGGTGACCGCTTTTCCGGCCAGCACCGCAGCTCCTTGGGGTTCCACAATATAGCATTGAATGGCCGGATCGAATTCCTTGAAAGCCGCCGCGCAGCCGGCAAACGTGCCTCCGCTGCCGACGAAATCACAGAATCCCTGGATCCTTCCCTTTGACTGCTTGATAAACTCCGGCCCCGTATGCAGATAATGAGCCCGGAAATTGCCCTGCAAACGAAACTGGTCAGCGTGAAATGCCTTTCTTTCTTTTACCAATTCCATGGTTCGCATTTCGACAAGTTCCAAATCCCCGCCTGAAACCTGCCCTGGAATCGAACCGGGAAGCTGCTCAACCAGGACGACTTCGGCGCCCAAAGCCTTCATCATGCGAACTCGTTCGGTGGAGTTGCCCTTGGACATCACAGCTGCAAAAGGATAGCCTTTCACCCCGCAGACAATGGCCAGCCCCGTACCTGTGTTGCCGCTGGTCAATTCGATAACTGTTTGCCCGGGATGGAGTTCACCATTTTTCTCCGCGTCCTCGATGATCTGGCGTGCGATCCTGTCTTTTTTGGAAAACCCCGGATTCAGGTACTCGAGCTTGGCCAGGATCCTGCCAGGCAAATCTTTTGTGATCCTGCTCAGTTCCACCAAAGGCGTAGCGCCGATGGCTTCGATGACCGAAGGAAGAAAAACTTCATCCCTGCTCATTTCACTCCAACCTTGACGGCTGCCAAGTCATCCACCGGATCAGAAAACAGTATAGGCGCCGTCAGCCATGATGGTTTCACCGCGGCCGCCGGCATAGCCCAGAGTGACCTGGCGCACCGCGACGCGTGGCTGCGCCTGCGGGATATAGATGCGATCAAGGTGGATGACAGCCGCTGCCGAAGAAAAGTCTTTGGAACCCACGGCGCCGCCGAAGTGGTCGCTGCGGCCGAAGGCAATGTGCAGCCCTAATTTTTCATCGAGCAGAATCTCGCCGATCGGCTCCAGTCCGAAGTCGGCCAGCACGCCGAAGCCCAGTTCGGCCATGTTGCCGTAGGCCGGCTCGGCAGCCAGATGGACGCGCTCGGCTTGCGCCGCCGGTCCATCGCCTTCCACACTCACGGCACGGTTGGCCTGGATAGTGAAAAGGACCACCTCGCCGTCGATCTCGACCGGCAGGGTGCCGGCGCTCCGGCTCGCTTCGCCTGAATCGCCCTCATAAGGCACGATATACGCTTCGCCGCTGGGCAGGTTGCCCGCAGTGCCAAGTTCCGGGAAGCGCCCTGAACTGGAATGCGCCTTGCGAAAACGCAGATCGAGATGGATGCGGTATTCACTGCCACCGTCCACCGTAAATAAAACGTCGGCATGATCGGCCTCATCGAGCCTGGCTTTCAGAACATCGACACGCCGCGCCACCTCACCGTAGTCGATGCGCAGGGCCGGGATCATCGAGGAGGCGAAGCCGGGCATGGTCGCCGCCCGGAAAAGGAAACGCTTGGCCGCGTTTTTCAGCGGCGCCGTGGTCGAAAATTCGGTCGGGGCCAGGAACAATTGGGTCGCGGCAAAGAGCTGTTCAAAACTCACCCGTTTCCCCATTCGCTCCAGCTCGGCGGCAACATCCGGCAAATCCCCGTCCATCAGGAAGCCGTCCGCGGGGAGGTCGGCGTTGTTCGAGCCGACATCGGCATAGGCGACCAGCTTCACTTCGGCCAGCGGGATCTCTTCCTTCCTTGCCTGCAGCAGGGCATGCCATTCGCCAGCCAGGCGCCGGCGCTCTTTCCAGGCCGGGTTGTCCAGCGCTGCAGCGCGCGGGACATCGACCAGGACGGCCAGGGCGCGGTCGGTTTCAAAACGCGGGAAAACGGAACGGACCAGGGCGACCAATTCCTCGGGAGCGAGTGTCATCATGGGCATCCTCCGCCGGCTATTATACCTGTTTTAAGCCGCCTTGCCCATCCATTTTTTCATATTTTCAGGCTTTTCGCTTTCCTTATCATTGTGGATAGAACCAGTTCCTCAATTTCCGCTGGCAATTGTTCCAGCCGTGTCTTTTGCCATTCTCTTTCTTTACCCACCGATTTCCCCCCGCGGCCCACGGCTTTCAAGGCATACAAGGCCGCTCCCGGCGCATGGTCGGCCATATGAGCTGTAGCGACAGCATGGCCAATGGAACGGGCGACGGCTATGGAAACCGGATCGGAAGATTCCCTTGCCGCGGCATGCGCGCTTGCTGAGGCTTTCATGGCCTCGCCTGTTTTAGCATTTCCCTTTTCCCATGCTTCGGCCACGCGCAGGGCATGGACCAGCCGATTGTCCACATCATCACCGATGAGTGACAGCACATGTTCCGAACACTCCCTGGCCCAGCCAATTAATTTGTGATGATTGTCCTTGCTGAGTGCTCCGCCGCGGTGCGCGGCCACAAATCGTGTATCACGCATGATGAAATTATCCGTTATTTAAATCGGGAATTCTCGTGACTGTATTTAATACTTGTTCCTACCACGACATCTTCAATCTTTTCCCGGCAGCGCCCCTGATAATCACGGTTTTTGTTCCCTGCAAGATTTTCTCCAGGACCTTTTCTTTATCATCGCAATAGACCAGGTGAGCCATAAAACCTCCTTTTAAGCAACATTAGGATATCTCGACTCGCTTTCCTTATCAACCATTCAACCACGCCTGATTCAACAAATCGCAGTTCATGTTGACAAAGAAGTCAAGCACTGAAAAATATTAATTTCCAAAAGTTATCATACTCACAACTTCATCATTATCTTCAGAATCTTGAGAAGCGGAATCATGATTTTCGGTGCACTGTAACGGGCGGGCTTCTTGTTCATGCATGCTTCCAGATGGTCAACCGCCTTTTCAACGCTCATCATGAATGGTTTCATGACACCCTTGGCCATTTTGGTATCGACAAAGCCGAAGCGGACATTGGTGACATATACACCCCTGGGCTTCAAGGCCAACGCCAAACCGCCAAGATAATTTGAAAAACCCGCTTTAGAGGCATTATAGGATGGAGCTTCGACCGAGAGCAGCTCATCGGCCATACTGGAGACACCGATGAAGTGGCCTTGTCCTCTTTCAACCATCCGTGGGATCACTGCCGCCGCCGTTCTGACCATGCCGGTCAGATTCACGTCAATGATTCTCGCTTCAGCGCTCATATCCAACGGATTCAACAGTTCCCCAATCCCCACGAAATAGATGCACAGATCCAATGGGCCTTCCTTCACCAGTTCATCCATCAAGCCCGAATAACTTATTTCACTGACATCGGCAACCCGATGCTGATAGTTTTTGTTTGCAATCGGTGCTGCGCTCCTTGAAACGCCGATGATATCCCACCCGGCCGCCAGCAGCCTCTTCGTTGTGGCCAACCCTATGCCATCAGAATTACCAACCAGCAGCGCTTTAAGTTGCACCAAATATCTCCTTCATTCTCTATATTTTTTTGAGTAATATTTTATTTTGTCTGTACTAATAACTTTACAAATATAGAGTTGGATTATTTATTTGTCAAGAAAGAAACAGCTGAGAAATATTCTTGTTATTCAAATCTTCAACTTAATTTCTGGATTCTGGAGACCCGACCCCGATGCTATAACTCGCAGTTCGTGTAAATTAAAATAAAACCCAAGTGCCGAGCAAGATCTTTTTTGTGCGCGCTGTCAATCGGCTTCGAACCAGGAGGCGCAGGCGACAACATGATCCCCGGGATTGTTGGCATCATAGAACACGGGAACGCTGCCGCCTTCGCGAACATCATACCCAGTATACAACGCCCGACCCGGGACAGTTGTCCCGTTGGTGGTAATAAAGTGATAGTAGATTCGGTCGTCCTGCCACTCTGCCGTGTTTTCTCGACTCTCGATAAACGCCATCGCCACGTCACCGCTTCGCAGGAGCCGGATTTCACACCAACACCTGCGAGCAACTATAGTTATTATCCCCAACACGAGCATGATCACGCCATACAAGACGCAGTCGATGTCAAAGTGCATCCGCAGGATCGCTAGAAAATGCCACAGAATAAGGAGGAATGGCGCATAAGCAGGCAGCCGAACAGCGGCTCTCCAGGAAAGGTGAACACGGCGAGGTGGAGAGCGATAGTCCTGTTCATTTAGCCAAGGCAGCGGAAGTTTGTCCAAGATCACTTTGGCGACAACAAAGGCGCAGGCCGACACTATGCATGGCAGGAAGAACCACCATGGGCCATTATTTGCATGCACACCGCCGAGCGCCAGCGAGAGGCTAACGTAGATGGCCGTGAGCGCTATGGTGATTACTATTTGCATGGTTCGCTCTCAATTCGGCGCGGATGGGAAGTTGTAAGGGCGAAAAATAGTTCGCCACTACTCTTGGCGCTTTCGACCGCGTGCAGGATGTCGCGCTTCTTGACTGTTTCCATCATGGCGTTGTGTTCGGGATAGAGCAATAAATGAACAAATTTAAAACGATCGTCCTTGAATATTCAACTTTAAAAAGCATTCCCGGTACCACAAGCTTATTGTATCCAAGTCGCATATTCTGCAACATTTTCAGTAACTTGAATGATTGAGAGATCATTCAAACCAATGATAAAAATCTTAGTTATGCCCATCCTAACATCTAAGGTCCGGCAAAAAGCAATTTGTTGTCCATCAGGAGACCACGCGGGAGAGTAGTCTATGTTACCACTTGTAAGCCTTTCTGGATTGGAACCGTCAGAATTCATTATCCATATTTCCTCATTATCCCCTATTGATGAACCATGTTTATGAAAAGCTATTTGCTTTCCATCAGGTGAGTAGATTGGTTCATCAAACATTTCTTCACCCCAATTACCTTCAGCTTTCAACAATGGTGTAACAGATTTGTCGAGCAAATTTACTTTAACGAATGAAACTTGTGTTTTTTCATCCGCTACAGATATGACAAGAGATTTACAATCAGGAGACCAGGCTGGACGAGATGGATTGCAAGATTCTTTTCCGTTATAAAAAAAAGTACTTCCATCTATTCTGATTTCACCCAAATGCTCAACGCCATTGTAAAAATATGCTAATTTCCCATTTGTTGACCAAGCGGGATTGTTACATTGTGCATCTCCTGGATAGATATTCACCAGATTGCTTCCATCTGGGAAAATATTGAATAATTGCCAGCGCCATTTATTTAAATCAAAATCTGAAAATGTGAGTGTGCTGCCATCATATTTCCAAGACAAATTTGTGAATTGCACTCCTTCTGCTTTTTTAACCAAGTTTACCTTCTTAGAATTTCCGTCAATTACAAATATATAGCCTGTCAGATCTGGGTCGGATTCTGTTCGTGAATATGCGATCTTTCCGCTAATCACTTGCCAAGGGATATTCTTTGCTTCGTTATCCAAATCTGGTTCTGTTGGAGATATTTTGCAGCCAGAAATTAAAAAGATGATTAGCAAAATCGCAGCCCATGAAAATCTTTCCATTTCCCACCTCGATTTGAATATTTAAAGGATGATTTATTGTGACAAACGGACTGGGAAATGTCAATATTGATTGAATAAAAGACTAGTATATGCAAGATAAAAAAAGTAGGGGCGAACGGTCATTAAAACATCGGTGCGTTTGGAAATATTTTAATAAGTTAAAATATTTCTGAAGAATAATATACAAGGGGCACGGCGCGCCGTGCCCCTACCATTATTCAATTCAATACGTCTTCAGCTCGCCGATGGCGCTTTCAACCGCGTGCAGGATGTCGCGCTTCTTGACTGTCTCCATCATGGCGTTGTGGTCGGAGTAGAGGGGCCGGTCCTCTTCCAGGTGGGCGACGACCTTGCGCACCGCGGCCTTGGCGGCCAGGGTGCCCTTGCCCGGGGTGAATTCGCGGAAGTCGAGGGCTTGGGCGGCGGCGATAAACTCGATTCCCAGAATTCCGTAGGCGTTATCAATGATCTGCCGGGTTTTCAGGGCCGTGTTCATGCCCATGGAAACGAAGTCCTCCTGGTCGGCGGCGGCCGGGATCGACTGGATTGAAGCAGGCATGGACAGGATGCGCTGCTCGACGATCAGCATGTCGGCCGTGTACTGGCTGAGCATGAGCCCGGAATACATGCCGGCGCCCTTGGTCAAAAAGTCCGGCAGGCCGATACTCAGGGCCGGGTTGAGCAGACGGTTCAAACGCCGTTCCGAAATGACGCAGGTCATGGTCACGCAGGCGCCCATCATGTCCAGCGGCACCGATATCGGCGAACCCTGAAAGTTGGCCCCGGTCAAGACCACCTGGTCGTCGGGCATAAAAATAGGATTGTCGCCGACACCATTTAATTCGATCTCGATCTGGCTGCGCGTCCAGCGCAACTGGTCGCGGGCGGCGCCCAGGACCTGCGGCGTGGAACGCATGCTGTAGGCGTCCTGGACCTTGACCTTGACCTTGCCCAGCAGATCAGAACCCGCAATGATACGTTTGATATTTTCGGCCGAGGTAACGGCACCCTGGAAACCGCGCAGCGTGTGCAAACGGGCGTCGTAGGGTTTCATGTTGGCCATCAAGGCTTCCAGGGTCATGGCGGCGGCGATCTCGGCCTGCTTCAGCAGCCGTTCGGTCTCGTAGATCTGCAGAGCGGCCATGGCCGTCATCAGGTTGCTGCCGTTGATGGCCGCCAGGCCGTCGCGGGCCTTGAGCCCCGGAACGGTAATGCCGGCTTTTTTCATGGCCACGGCGCCGGGCAGACGCTCGCCTTCAAAAAAAGCTTCACCTTCGCCCATCAACAGCAAGGCGATCTGGCTCATCGGTGCCAGGTCTCCGCAAGCGCCGACACTGCCCTTGTTGCAGACCACCGGGGTCAGCCCCTTGTTCAGCATGGCCACCATGGTCTGGGTGATATCGGGGCGGCAGCCAGAATTGCCATGAGCGTGGACATTGATGCGGCCCAGGATTGCCGCCCTGACTTCTGGGATAGGCACCGGCGTGCCGATGCCGGCCGCGTGATTGTAAATCAGGTATTTTTGAAACTGCCCGACCTGATCGTCGGTCAGCACCATTTCGGAAAACTCACCGATGCCGGTGTTGACCCCGTACATGATCTCGCGGGCTTCGATGCGCTTCTCGATGAAAGCCCGGCATTTTTTAATTCGATCGACGGCATCGGCATGGAGTTCAACCTTCTCCAGGCCATAAGCCACCCTATACACATCTTCAACCTTCAGATTTGTTCCGGTCACGATCACAGCCATATGTCCTCCTCAAAATATTAAGTAAAAGATTTTATCAAGAAAAGCCATTGTATAAAATTTAGCGGATTTAATCAATAAAAAGCAGCAAAAAATAGCCCATCTTGACAGAAATGGTATAATAAAACTTCAATCACTTAATCCAGCAGAGCTGGATAAGAGCCTTAGATAACAAATTCAATATTTGTTCTAAAAAGCTAACAAATTTTAGAATTTGTTATAAGGCTCTTAAGGAGAAAATCATGGAAACGGAAAAAGAAGAGAAATTTGAATTTCAATCCGAAGTCAAGCAGCTGCTCGACATCCTGGTATATTCGCTTTATAAAAACAAGGAAGTTTTTCTACGCGAACTGGTATCGAACGCGTCGGACGCGCTGAACAAGGTGCAGTTTGAGATCCTGACCGCGCCCGACAGCGAAGACAAGGACCAGGAACTGAAGATCACCATTGCCATTGACAAGAAGCACAATAAAATAGTCATCGAAGACAACGGCATCGGCATGACCAAGGAAGAGCTGATCTCCAACATCGGCACCATTGCCCATTCGGGCACTCTGGATTACCTGAAAAAAATCGCCGCCACGCCGGCCAAGGGCCAGGTCGATCTGATCGGAAAATTCGGCGTCGGTTTTTATTCCAGTTTCATGGTGGCCAAGGAAATCCATATCCTCAGCAAGTCCTGGCCGAAGGACAGCCAGGCCTGGCTGTGGAAATCCACCGGCGAAAGCAGCTATACCATCGAAACAAGCGATAAACAAACCCGGGGCACGCGCATCGAGCTGTTTTTGAAAAAAGAGGAAAAAGAATTCCTGGAAACCTACCGGCTGAAAAGCATCATCCTGAAGCATTCCAAATTTGTGCCTTTCGCCATTTACCTGGAGCAGGAAAAAATTGAAAGAAAGGAGGCGATTTGGACTCAGCCCAAATCCCAGCTGGAGGAAAAAGACTATTTCGAGTTTTACAAGTTCCTTGAAAACACCCAGGAGGATCCGGAAACCTACCTGCACCTGTCCTCGGACGCTCCGGTGCAGTTCACCGCGCTGCTGTTTGTTCCCAAAACCTCGTTCGAAATGCTGGGCTTGATGAAAACCGAACCCGGAGTTGACCTCTACTCCAAAAAAATCCTGATCCAGAAAGGCTCCAAGGACATCACGCCCGAGTATTTGCGCTTCGTCAAGGGCATCATCGATTCCGAAGAAATCCCGCTGAACATCTCGCGCGAAACCATCCAGAACAATGTGCGCATCGACAAAATAAAGAAACATGTTTTAAAAAAACTGCTGGAACACCTGGAGAGCATCAAAACCAAGAAACGCGAACAATACCTCAATATCTGGAAAAATTTCAGCAAGAATTTCAAGGAGGGCGCTGTCAGCGATTACGACAACCGGGAAAAGCTCGCCAAGCTGCTGCTCTTTTCCAGCTCCAAAACACAAGCAGATCAATTAATCGATCTTGAAGAATACATCCAGCGCATGCCCGAAGGACAGAAAGGCATCTATTTTCTTGGCGGCACGGACCGCCAGACCATCGAAAAAAACCCGGCCCTGGAAATTTTCCGCAAAAAAGAATACGAAGTCCTCTACCTGCTCGATCCCATGGACGAATTCGTCCTCGACCACTTGCGTGAATACGATAAAAAAACATTCAAAATGGCCGAAAGCGCCGACATTCCCCTGGAGGAAAAATCCGAGGTCACGGACAGCGCGTATTTGAAAGACGCCGACAATTTCATCACTTACCTGAAAACCATTTACGGCGACCAGATCAAAGAGGTAAAAATTTCCAAACGCCTAGTTGACAGCCCCTGCCTTTTGCTCAACCCGGGCGACGGCCCGTCGGTGCAGATGGAAAAAATCATGAAAATGGTCAACAAAGACTACCAGATTTCCAAGCGCGTTCTGGAGATCAACCCCGAGCACGCCCTGATTAAAAAAATGGTGTCTTTGCACAAAAAAGACCCGGCCGCCGTCAGCTTGAAAAACCTGGCCCTGCAGCTGCTGGACAACATGAAACTGCGCGAAGGTATTTTAAGCGATACCGAAGCCTCGATTGCCCGCATCCAGCAGATCATGCTCGACAGCGGCGATCCAGCCTGACATTATCCCCTCATCAGCGTATGGTTACTTTAACTGGTTAAGCCGGTCAGCTGCTTCAGAGCATTCGGGTTCAATACCCAGGATATGCTGCAATTGTTCTTTCTCTTCATTCAGTCGGCCAGCTTGATGAAAAGCAGTAGCCAAACTGAGTCGCGCCGTGACATTGTCCGGTGCAATTTCCAGCCCGCGCCAATATTGCGCGATCGCGCCTTGCAGTTCTCCGGCACAGAAGAGCGCATAACCAAGTCCAAAACGAGCGGACACATTCCTTTCATCCAAGGCAACGGCTCTCTTAAACCATTGGATCGAGTCGGGCAGGAAGTTGGAGCGCAACTGCTTCATCGCGATGCGGATATTTGTGACCGCATCGGGATAAACAGTTTTGTTCACACCTTGAATTGACCAAGGGCCGTCCAGATTGCGAAAAACGATTTTTTGCATGGAACCGGTCAGCGGTGATGCAAGAACCTCCTGCAGATATGGGTAACGGCTGACGATTGCGCCCAAACTGCCGTCCGGATCAATGAAATCAATATCGCTGCCAGCCATCGATCCCCAGGCTTGCCTGAAATAGAGAAAAGCATCACTGCGATACAGTATGTTCAAAGCGGCCAGATATTTGTCAAGAAAAGCGACAATAGAGCGGGGTTTGCCATTGGCAAAACAGTCCGGGCACCAGGCGGCAACTCCATTTACCTTGAACAATTCCGCCGGCAGTCCGGTTTCGCCGAATTTGGAAATCATGCCGTATTCCATGGAACGATTGTCGTCGGTTACCGCTTCGGCCTTGCGCGTCGCCTGATGCAGGTCCGCACTGTTGGCCACAAATGTCCCGACGATTTCCGTCAACGTGCCCATGTGTATCCGCTGCAGATCGCTTTGAACCAATGGGGCCCTGGCGAGATTGGCCGAACAGCCATTGGGGTCGAAAGTGGCAGTCGTACTTTCTCGCCCCATAAGAATCAGTTCCTTATGCATTCCAGAAAGCATTACCGCATTGGGAAAAACATCAAGAAAGGCCCGGACCATCGATAGGCTGACGGCCGGGGAAACCTGATACAACGGCATCCATTGCGTAACGAATCCGTCGCGCTTCAAGCGACTCCGCGCCAACTCATAGAATTCCCGTGAATAAAGCGAGGAAACCCCAGCAAAGGAAATCGGGGGCGGCTCGAGCGTGATCAAGTCATAGTGAGCCGGCGGCATCATCTGCAGATGGAGCCGGCCATCATTAATGAAGACCGCAACCCTTTTGTCCGCAAGGACATCCCGGTTGCTGTCGCGGAAATAAGACGCGTGGTTAAGTATTTGTTCCGAGAGATCGACGATATCGAGCCGGCGGATGGTCGGATGCAGGGATGCGGCATGGACAGTGTTGCCAACCCCAAAGCAGATGACAAGCACCGATTGGGGGTCAGCCATCTGCAAAAGCGGCAGATGAACAAACGCCCGCATGTAACGCTGCAGTTTCATGTTGGTACCCGACATGGAATGGCCATTGGTGAAGAGATTGCGTTTGCCTGAAGGATTGTCAATGACCATCAGCATCTCGTTGAGTCCTTCGCTGGTAGTCAGGATTCGCTGTTCAGCTGAAAGCGAGGGGAAGCTCTTGATAGTGAGATAATTCGCCGGCAGCAAACTCCAGGGGATCAGGATGGCGCAGGCAATGAAAATACAGCCGATGAACAGGCCAACCCTTGGCCAGCCTTGAAGCGCCGGCTGCTCTTTTATCTTGGCAATTTGCAAAAAAAACAAAACCAGGCAGGAGGCAAAACACAATACGAGAACACTGCGCTGACTGCCCAGACCTGGCAGCAGCATGAAACCGGCGACCAGCGCTCCCAAAACAGCCCCCAATGTGTTGGCCAGGTAAAGGCCGCCGGCCCGGCGTCCCACATGTCGCTCCAGGCGCTGGACGACAGCGTTGGCCAAGGGAAACGAGAAGCCGATCAGAAATGAGGGCAAGCCGATGACGGCCAGAATTGGCCGTGCGATTCCCCAAATTTGGGTCAGCCTGGATAATCCCATAGCGGATGGAAGCTGCAGAATGCGCTTCATGAGATAAACTTCGCCCTGGCTGCCATTGAATGCCACAAGCAGCAGCGGTGTTGAGAAAATGAAGATGGCCTGGACAAGCATGTAGCGTTCCACCGGCTTGCCCCAACGCTTAACAGAATACCCACCGGCCAGCGAGCCCAGCCAAATGCCGACAAGGATTACCGTCAGCAGCAGCGAAAACACGACCCGAAATCCGCCCAGGCAAGCGCTCAGGAATCGAAACCAGACAATTTCCATGCCCATGGATGCGAAGCCTGAAAAAAAAAGCGCCAGGGCAATGGGCATGACGATCCCCGATGCGAATGGGGGATGAGCAGCATCACTCCGGCAATCAGCAGATTCAGAAAGGACCAATGGGGATTCGGCAATCGCTGCTTTTTTTGTGAGGAAAATGGCTGCAAATCCCACCGTGATATTGATCGCAATCGCCAGCAATTGCGTCCGCAACAGGCCAACCATTGGCACCAGAAAGAGATCGGTGCAGAAACAGCCCAATGCCGCCCCGGCCGTATTGAAGCCGTACAGCACGCCAATTCTCCAGCCGGCTGCCTTTACATCCTCGGCAACCAGTTGCCGGATCAGCAGACTGAGCGTCGCCCCCATCAGCGTGGTAACCGGCAACATGAGAATGATCGCGGCCAAAAACTGGCTGAGATGTGAAACCAATGACAGATGGTGCCAGCCACGCGCATCGATGGCATAGCTGGCAAACGATCCCGAGAAGCCTTCGAGAACCGGAAAGGTCAAGGCTATGAGCAATCCCAGGATGGCAATTCCCAGTTCTGCATATCCATAGGTTCTGAACAATTTGAGAGCTTTGCCTTTTTTATATCCGCTGTCGCTCCAGATACCGGCAATATAACTCCCCAGGCCAAGGCCCAGCATAAAAACCGATGTAACAATCGCCGCTGAATAGATGGTGTTGCCAAACAAATTGCCAAACATGCGCACCCAGACCACTTCGTAGATCAGTCCGCTGATTCCGGAAAAGAAAAACAACAGATACATGAGCGGTTCTTGAAATTTTTTTTGAGCCATCAGATCTTTGAACCGGCATATTGCAGCGCCAGCGGAGCCATTCGCGGGCAGCGCGGAAGCATTTTCGGCGGCCAGGGAAATGATAAAAACAAAATGTTTTCAATCATCGAAAAATTATAATGAAAACAAATTGTTTTTGCAAGTCAATGCCAGGCCAGTGTCAATGCCAGGCCAGCCTTACTGCTTCGCCATCCAAATATAGATTTTTTTTAAAAGTTCCAGACTGATTTCGTGCCCGCCTTCGTATTCCTGGTACTCGACTTCGTAACCGTATTTTTTTAATTTTTCAGAAGTCTTGGCGCCAAAGCCAATGGGTATGGCGCGGTCATTGCTGCCTTGGGCGATGAAAACCCTGAATTTTTTCCCGCTCTCAATTTCCTTTTCTTGCAGGATAGAAAATTCCGTGTCGGTCTCGGGAAAAATTCCGCCGATGCTGATGACTCCGGCCGCCAGTCCGGGATATTTGAAACCGGTCAGGAAAGCGTACGCCGCACCCTGGGAAAAGCCCAGGATATAAACTTCCGAGATCGGGTATGTATTCTTCAGCACCCGGACCACTTCTTCAATGTTTGCGATGGAAAGGGGATCGCCGATTTTCCATAGTTCTTGATTACGGGTCTGGATTTCCCAGGAAAAATGCTGGCCGCGCAGCTGCGGGAAATTGGGGTAGGCGCCCAGAGGAGCAGCCAATATCAGCGGTTCTTTTTTCATGGCAGTGTACATTGCCACCAGGATTTGTTCGGCATTACCGCCATTGCCATGCAGCCCGATCAATAACGGATACTTCCGGGAGGAATCAAATTTATGGGGAAGTTTGACCTGCAATTCCAATAACTTGCTGGTCTTGACATAGAGCACCTCGCCGCGGTTATCCTCCCAGACAGGGATGCGGGACAGCAGGCCCATGAATTCCGGAGTGCTTCTGATGGCGGCGAAATCCTTGTCTTTTTTCAGCAATTCAAAATCGCGAAAACCGGCTCTGACCGCCA
>Ga0315278_10002985_pt1 | contig 15096 bp, 12 predicted proteins | sample YL17G06_0_MG_FD_203880 | JGI IMG/M metagenome (GOLD analysis project Ga0315278, IMG submission 203880) | Sediment microbial communities from Yellowstone Lake, YNP, Wyoming, USA - YL17G06_0 | ecosystem: Environmental > Aquatic > Freshwater > Lake > Sediment | place: USA: Wyoming | collected... | reverse complement strand
CCCAGCCGGTATGGCAGAAGCTTGCTCCCTCCGCCCACATAAGTTGCTTGCTTGGCAAGCAGTATGAAATTTATCAAATCTTGGATGGATATAGGTTGCATAACACACTCCTGAATGGTACTTCAATAAAATATTCGGTTTTCACGGCTGGGAAAATTCTATCATGCCTTCCGGGTATTGTGCCAATAGCAGGCTTATGCTATGATTTCTGCTGGTGACATAGAATGAGACAGGCAAAGCGCCTTTTTTACATCGTAATTCTCAATATCATAATTTCAGCGATCACCGTAGGTGTGGTGCTCCAACTTTGGGAAAAAGACCATCCACCAATAAATGCTGAGAGCACACCGATAGTGATCATCGTCACAGCGACCGAATCAGGTATCCTGCCAAGCTCTGATAATGAAGTTGCCTCTGGGACAATTGCACCTGTTGACGCGGGAATAATTATCACAGGAACGCAACAGGTGGCTCCCACAATAGAAATGCTCACTTATCGCGTGAAGGAGGGTGATTTTCTTGGGGCGCTTGCAGCCCAATTCAATGTAAGCGTCGCAGATATTATCGCGGTGAATAGTCTGACTGACCCCGATAGTCTAATCGTTGGACAGATCATATATATTCCTACCGCACCGCTACCGAGTGTCACTTCCACCTCGATTCCTCCTACCTTCGTTGCATCAGCCACCCCAAGACCATCGGCCACAGCGAGCAATGGACCCATACCCACATCGACTCCAACGATCATTGGGCAGGAGGCTCAGGTGGTGATTGATAAAGTTAGCGGGGCAGGTGTGTTGGAAAACGAACGTGTTGTGCTCCGTCGCACAGGTGATGGTGAGCTTTCACTGGCAGGATGGCGACTCACGGATGGCCAGGGAAATGATTATATCTTCCCTCAGCTGACCCTTTATAAGGATGGAGCAATTAACATAAATTCACGGACAGGGCAGAATTCGGTGGTGGATTTATTCTGGTGTTTACCCTCCTCAGCTTGGAGCCCGGGTAAAGTAGTTTCCATTTACGACGCTCAAAACAACTTGCGTGCAACCTATACAGTACCATAAAGAACTTTTCTCGATGTAATGGGTTATAAATATACCGGAGTGCAGTATGATTGGACATAAAACAAAATTTATTGTTAATCCGAATGCTGATAGGGGTCGTGCTTGGAGGATGATTTCAGACCTACGCCCGCTAGTAGAGAAATTTGGCGGGGCTGACTGGTCAGGGACAGTTTACCCAACCCATGCTACCGAGCTGGCTTGCCAGGCAGCCGAGGCCGGTTACACCCTCGTCATTGCTGCAGGTGGTGATGGAACTGTTCACGAGGTGATCAATGGTTTGATGCAGGTCCCGCCAGAAACCAGACCCCGCCTGGGTATTATACCGTTGGGTTCTGGGAACGATTTCGCGCATTCCATTGGCATTATTGGAAGTCCACTGGAGGCGCTCAATAAAATATATACCGGCCAGCCAAAATTTATGGACCTGGGTATGTTCGAGATTGGTTCTGGGAAGCGCGAATACTTCGACAATACATTTGGTTTGGGTTTTGATGCCTCAGTAACCATCTACACACACCGCCTCACTTACTTGAGAGGATTTATGATGTACCTGGTGGCAGTCCTTCGAACGATTGCCCTCAAACTTGACGCGCCCATGATGCACATCACCACAGATACAGAGTCTTGGGGCGAAGAGACGATCATGATGGTAGTTTGCAATGGACCACGCGAAGGAGGCGGTTTCTTGGTTGCACCAGATTCGGATAGCTCAGATGGGTTATTAAATTATGCCTCCGTATGCCGTGTCTCAAAACTGATGATGCTGCGGTTGATCCCGGAAGTGATGAATGGTACCCATGGTCGCTTCAAACAAGTGCGGATGGGTAGGTTACACAAGATGCAAATCGAGTCGGACAAACCCGTAGCAATCCATGCGGATGGGGAGGTCATCGCGGGTTTTGGTACAGAAGTTCGGAATGTAACAGTTGAGGTCGTTCCGAGTGCAGTGGCAATAATGACATAATATACATAATGTGGGATTATGCCCAGTCTATCTGAAAGCCTGCAGGGCCGCGACCTGGGGCATTTACGTATCATTGCTGAAAAATGGGGGATAAAGCTGGATGAACAGGATGCCCGTACTGCACTAATCCATTTAACTTCCATAATATTGGGCTCATCCCAAGTGGATAGTTTGGTAAACAGCCTTGCTCCATTTGAAAAAGAGGCGCTCGTTGATCTTATCCATCATTCAGGCAAGCTACCTTGGGCACAATTCACTCGCCTGTATGGAGAGTTGCGTGAGATGGGGGTGGCGAAGCGTGATCGCGAGCAACCATATAGACAACCCATTTCTGCAGTTGAAGGGCTATGGTACCGCGGAATTTTAGCCAAAGCTTTCTTTGATACCCCCGCAGGACCGGAGGAATTTGCTTACATCCCCGACGATCTATTGATGCAAATCCATTTAGCTGGTGATAGAGGTATTCAAAGAATGGGCAGGCAGGCCTCAACTGCGGAATATGCTCAAGTATCCCTGGCAAATGATCGTATCCTTGATCATGCCTGCACTCTGTTGGTGGCATTGCGCATGGGCATCTCACTGCCAGGTCCAATACCCACCCATCTTGGGGAGGAATTAACGCCTGAGATCCTAAAGTCCATCCTAGTAGGATCAGGAATAATCGGTGAGACTGGCTTACCACTTCAAAAGCCGGTGAGAGTTTTTTTGGAAGCTTCCCGTGAAGAAGGCCTTGTCGGACTTGTCCAATCCTGGAAGCATAACAAACAGTTCAATGAGTTACATCTACTTCCCAATCTGAACACGGAGGGGAATTGGGAGAATGATCCTATGCGTGCGCGCCAGGCAATCCTGGGCTTTCTGTCAGGCATTCCTGCTGAAACATGGTGGAGCCTGAGTTCTTTTATTGCTGCAATCAAACAGCGTACCCCTGATTACCAAAGACCAGGCGGGGATTATGATTCCTGGTTCATCCGCGATACCAGGAGTGGAGAGTATTTACGTGGCTTTGAACATTGGGACGCGGTGGATGGCCGTTTGGTCAGGTTTATTCTTACCGGACCACTGTACTGGCTGGGGGTGCTTGATCTGGCATGCACGGAAACGAGCAAGGACGTGACTGCATTCCGCCTATCTCGATGGTCAAAAGCCTTGCTCAAAGGTGAACTTCCCAAGGGAATGCCCGTTGAGGATGAGCCCGTAGTGGTTCGCTCCGATGCCCGAATAGGCGTCAGAAGGTTGGTGCCTCGGCGGGTGCGCTATCAGCTGGCCCGTTTTTGTGAATGGGGGAAGGAAACCCCGGAGGAGTACCAATATTTAATCAGCTCTGCCTCTCTCACCAATGCCAGGAAACAGGGGTTGACAGTCAGCCAGCTGCTGGCACTCTTGAATCGATACGCCAAGGCGGTCCCACCCAACCTGGTGAAAGCCTTGGAGCGATGGGATAAAACTGGAAGTGACGCCCGTTTGGAAAAGTTAGTAATCTTGAGGGTTACATCCATAGAAGTACTGCAAGCTTTGCGTAATTCACGCGCCAGCCGCTTTTTGGGAGAGCCTTTGGGACCTACCACAATTGCGATAAAACCGGGTGCAACCCAGAAGGTGTTAGGAGCTTTGGCTGAGCTGGGATATCTGGGGGAGATACGCGAGGATGTGAAAGGTTCCTGACCAGTAATTTACACCCGGTTTGCGAGCTGTTCAATCAAACGGGCAACCTCGGGTAATGCCAGTTCTACCTGCGGGCTAAGTGATTCCCCCAGAGAGAGATTACCTGCTTCTATCCCGATTAGAATGATTTTTTCCGGCATGCTGGAGGGCATGAGTTTTTCCCCAAGAGATAGGGTTTCTGCCACTCCCCAACCGTGGGCTGAGCCTGCCCCACCTGTAAAAGCTTCAAGCTGATCATTTGATAATAAATGGATCGTCCCGGGTTTTGAATTGCTATGTACGGCATCGACCAGGATGGCAATGCTGGTTCCTATCAGCAGGTTGAGCAACCCGATACCTGGCAGCTCTGCCAGCTCCACCTGCAGGTATGGTCTCTCAATATTAGCCTGGTATCTCTCCTGCCAGAAACGGACAGCTGCCAGGCCGGCTGCATCGTCTCCACGCAGGCTTTGACCTATGCCAATGATCTTGATGATACCAGAGGTTTCATCTCTGGCATCATCGGGTAATTGATTCATGCTGCGTCGATATGCAGTTTCAGGAAATGTGTTGCACAGGAGATGCAGGGGTCGTAAGAGCGCAACAGATGCTCAAAAGATAAGGATGCTTCTTCCTGCGGCTGGTTAATGACACTGGGAGCCAATGCCCAAAGATCAGCTTCCATCTGGGCGAAGTTCTGTGCTGTGGGTGGGGTGATCCTGGCAAAGCGGATCATACCTTGTTCGTCAACAATATAGCGGTGATAGAGTAAACCACGCGGAGCCTCAGATACCCCGCAGCCTTCACCAGGTTGTATGTCAAATTCTACATGGCTGGGTCCTTGAGGATGGTAAGCATTCGCAAGCTCAATTGCCAGGTCACAAGTGTGCACTAGCTCGATGGCGCGTGCCAATAATCCCTTATATGGGTTACGCAGAGGGATCTTTAGCCCGATCTCCCGGGCTGTCTCCTTGGCAATTTGGCGCAATTTTTTATAGTTAAGGTTTAAACGTGCCAGTGGGCCAACAAAGTACGTGCCATTGTCTGCTGTGTGGCTGTGTAATGCATTGGATCGTTCGACGTGGGTCTCTCTATAGTGTTGTTCAAATTCTTGTGGGGTAATCCTTTTCCCATTTGATGAGAGGATATAGCCATCATAAATGGCGTAATCATCAATGCGGTTGAGGGCAACAAATTCATAATCTTGTTCGAAGTCGGGGTAGTTCAAAGTTGCGGCCCATTTCACTGTGTCGATCGATGCCTGGCGCGCCCATTCCAGCTCAGGGACTAATCCATGAATAGCCTGTTCATCTGGCCAGCGATAAAACCCGCCGACGCAGGTGTTAACAGGATGGACAGAGCGCCCGCCGATGGTTTTTAGCAAGTCATTACCGATCTTCTTGAGTCGGAGTCCCTGCTTCACCAGCTCAGGTGCTTCGGCAGCCAGACTTAATGCACTTTCCTGGTTCACCAGATCTGGCGCTTGTAGAAAGTAGATATGCAATGCATGGCTTTCGATATATTCTGCACAATATAGCAGCTGGCGTAATTGACGAACCTCTGGAGATATCGTCACCTGCATGGCAGCCTCCAGGGCTTGTACAGAGCTCATTTGGTATGCCACCGGGCAAATCCCGCAGATACGTGCGGTAATATCGGGTACATCCTGGAAAAATCGCCCATGCAGAAAGCCTTCAAAGAAGCGAGGTGGCTCATAGATGTTGAGAAGGATTTCGTTTATAGCACCATCCTTAAGGCGGATGGTCAGCGCCCCTTCACCTTCCACACGCGCTAAAGCGGGGATATGGATATCCTGGTTCATTTCTTCTCTCCTGTAGTCTGGTTAGGCTGGGTCGCCAGCATCTCCGCTGCCAGACGGAAGGCCGGTGCATAGTTACTGATATTAGCGAATAAACCCCTTACCTCACCAGGGTAACGCTCTACTGGAAGCATCGCTGCAATGACAGTCTTCATATCTGCATTGGGGGCGGGTCCGAAGCAGCCATAACAGCCGCGGCCGTTTGCGGGGCAGAGCACACCGCAACCCGTGCGTGTGGCTGGACCCAGGCATGCGACTCCATGTGCCACGACCATGCATACAATGCCTCTGCGCTTGCAGTCGAGGCAGATACTTTGAGTGGGGAGGTTAGGCCGCCGCTTTTGTAATACCGCTTGGATAACTTCAACTAGCTGATACTTATTCACCGGGCACCCCCACAACTCGAAGTCAACCTTGACATGCTCGGAGATGGGAGTAGATTTTGGTAAAGCATGCAAATATTCGGGGTGTTCATATACTGCAATGGCCAGGTCGTCCAGGTTAGCAGTATTGCGTAACGCCTGAATCCCTCCAGCAGTTGCACAAGTACCTAAAGACACCAATGTTTTTGCCTGCTTGCGAATCTCCTGGATGCGTTCTAGCTCATGGGGGGTGGTGACCGATCCCTCAACCAGGGCGATGTCATACGGACCGGGCATGGTTCGGCGGCGCGCTTCTAAGAAATAAGCAATCTCGATAGCACCTGCCAAATCCAGCAGCTCATCCTCAAGGTTTAAAATTGAGAGCTGGCAGCCATCACAAGATGAGAATTTATACACAGCAACGGTAGGCTTGCTCATTAGAACTCCTCCACATTGACGTATGGCTGCAGCTTGTCAAAGCTGAAGACTGGGCCATCTTTACAGACGAAGAAAGGACCGACCTGGCAATGACCACATGAACCCAGACCGCATTTCATATTCCGCTCAAGTGAGACGAAGATACGCTCAGGCGGGACTCGCCTGGCCAGGGCTTCGAAGATGACGAAGCGGATCATTATCTCGGGCCCGCATGTCAATATGACAGTATTGCGTGGGTCGAGGCGCGTGTTGTAGAACAGGATGGGAACCACACCAACCCTACCATCCCAAGAATCGTCACCGCGGTCTACTGTCACCTGGAGCTCGATCCCAGCATCCTGCCAGGCTTTATATTCACGGGTGAATTGCAAGTCATTGGGTGTGCGGGCACCGTAAAGAACGATCACCTTACCAAAATCATGGCGGTGATGCATCACATAGTAAAGCACAGGGCGGATGGGAGGCAGGCCGATACCACCAGCTGCAATAACGATATCTTTGCCAACGCAATCATCCAACGCCCACCAGCTTCCAAAGGGACCACGCACGCCCAATACATCTCCCACATCCATGCGGTTGATCGTTGAAGTTACATTGCCAGCAGAACGGATGGTATGACCGATACGGTGACTTTCTTCCATATCCGAGCTGATCGAGATGGCCACTTCTCCCAAACCAGGCAGCATCAGCATATTGAATTGACCTGCTTTGAAGTGAAACCCTTCCCGAAGGTTTTTGTCGAGGAATTGCAACCAAAAGGTTGAAACGCCAGGTGCTTCATGCACGATTTCAACGATTTCAGCCCAATAAGGTTGCATGGGTGCTGAAGGTGAAATGGCGTGGGGTTTTCCAAGGGTCTGGATCATGACCGCACCTCCTCACGGATGGCTAGCAGCTCAACTGTCACATCAATCTTGGCAGGGCACCAGGTGATACAGCGCCCACATCCAACGCAGCCTGAAGTCCCGAATTGTGCATACCAGGAACCAAACTTGTGTGTCAGCCACTGTCTGTAGCGTGAACGGGTGTTTGGGCGTGAATTCCCGCCCACGATATAGGAATAATCAGGGTTGAAGCATGAGTCCCACACCCGCTCCCGGCTGGCTGTCTGACCATTTAGGTGGGCAAAGTCACGCGCATCCCAACAGAAACAGGTTGGGCAAACCTGTGTGCAGCTGGAACAGCTCATACAGCGCCGGGCAACATCATCCCATTGCTGCGCATTTAGATTATTGAGCAACAGGTCAGGTAGCTCTCGCTGATCTGGCAGGCTGCGACCCATCTTCGCACTGGCATCTTCCAGTCCTTTTTGTGCAGCCTGGAGCCAGAAGGCGCTAGTAGGCAAGACGGATATCCCTTCCATAACCAGGCGACCAGCCTCAGAACCAATCTCCACCAGGAAGACATCCTCTAGCTCAGTCAGACGCAGATCGAAGCCTGGGTTGGCTTTGGGACCTGTACCCATTGAAGCGCAAAAGCCAGTCCCGCAGGGATGCAGGCAATCCACTGCCAAAATAAATGCGCTTTGGCGGCGTGACCAATAAATGGGGTCTTTCCATTCTTCACGGAGGAATATATGGTCTTGTACCTGGATTGCTGCCAGGTCACAGGGGAAGACACCGAACAAAGCGAGAGGTGTCATATCAGTATCTGTTTCTTCCACCTGCCAATGCCCGTGATCATCACGTGTAAAGCTAGCCAGCTCTGAGAATGCGGGAAAGAAGAATTGCTTCCAGGATTGTGCCCCGGGTGTGGCATCAAAGAAACGCCTATGACCGCTATAAACCAGGCGATAAAACCCTGAATCCTGCTCACTAATATACCCTTTTGGAAGCTCTGCAGTACTTTTAAGGGGTTTGTATACAATGGCACCATCCTGGATTTGCGGACCCAGGACGCGGTAGCCCATCTGGAGCAAGTTCGCGAGCAGCTTCTCCAGGCCAGTCTTTGGGAGGGCAACAATCGAACCAACAGAGATTTGTATTTCAGCCATGCTATTCCTCTTTATAATCGGTGGGGTTCGCAAACATGTCCAGCAGCTGCAGGCGAGTAGTCATCAAACGACCTGCTACCACATTTACTAGCCGCCGCATGACGTAATATCCAAAGTCGTGGTCTTCGTCGCACAGCTTGCGCAGCTCACTGGCATCAAATGCCACCAGGCGACTGGGCAAGACAGCCCGCGCTCCAGCAGTGCGTTGGCGCACCACTGGGGTCACGCTCGACCAGCCGACTTCATCCATGGCATCCGCAGTGAGGATACGCATCCGGCCGCGACCAGGGATGCTGATTTCAATTGCCACACGGCCTTCCAGGACGACATAGAGGTAATCTTCCTTATCTCCTTCATGGAAGATCACCTGGCCAGGTTCAAACTTGAGGATCTTGGCAATGTTTGAGATTTTTTTGAAATGCTCTGTGGTCATCACCTGGAACCATGGAATAGCCTGTAGGGCTTTAACCAATTCTTGCTCGGTAGTCATAATTCATTAACTCCTTATCAAAAAGACGCAGAAAACTAGGAGAAGAGGTATTTTCTCCTAATAAAAACTTGATAGAAAATTGCGTATATTTTCACAAAGAATTGGTAAATTGTCAGGTGCATTTGGTCATCATGTGTTTGGGCAGAATGTCACACGATTAAGGAATAAAAACACTCGGCTCAAATTTCCGGGCAAAGGCAGTTTGGGTATGACCTATGAAAGATCATCGAGGAGTCGGTAAGATTCCTATGGGCTTCTTATAGTCTGAATGTTGTCTTGTTCGATCATAACTATACTAGAGAAACCCATTCATGTCAGCTAATTTTAGTTAAGGCATTGCAAATATCGAATCAATCAACCGGGGCGTATCGTACCGGTTTTTTTATTCGATGTATACAATGCTGGTAATCCATGAATATACGCGATTGCTGCTCCACTTCCATGATTTACGCCTTCTATCACTAGCGATTCTAGGTAAAAATCATCGTAATTGCGGCACTTCAGCGCTTCAATAAATTGGGGAAAATAGGGTACCTGGTCATCTTCTAATGACCCAACCGAGAAGAAAGCACGGACTGGTAGGGATTTCCGCTGCCGGGCAAGCTGCTCCTCATAGGTCAGATAATCTGGGAGCATATGTTCCCAGATACCACTGCCGATGAAATATTTGTGAAACAGTTCGGGCTCATGGAAAAGGGAATAAATTGAAAATTGTCCACCCAATGAATAGCCGGCAAGACACCGATCAGCTGGATCGGCCTGATAGGCTGATTCAATGAATGGGATTAACTCATTTTTTAGGAAACGTAGAAAATCCGGAGCCCTTCTATCCTTGAAGGGTTGCATCCACTCAGGAGAGGTTACATTGGGATTTTCTGGAGGGTTGAAATCCACTGCCCGTGCTTTCCACCATTCATCAAAAGTGTTAATATCATGACCTACTCCAACAACCAAGCAGTCGGGAATGACCAGACCCCAAATAAGGCCACTGACAATCCCGGATACCAACCCAATGAACGCTTCGCCATCCAACAGGTAGATGACTGGGTATTTTCGATTGTCTTCCGGGTAATTGGGTGGAAACCAGGTAGATATTTGGTAAGAGACCCCCATGATTGAAGAAAAAAAGCTCCTTGATTCAGTGTAGAGCAGTGTAGCGCGAGGAAGTGAGGAAACCATCTAAATCTCCTTGTCCCGACCAATGCAGAATTTGGATATCATCTTTTATTAGAGAACAAAAAAGCATAATATATTATCCAAATATTCTTGCAAAGCTATTGATCAATTGCCTCATAATATTTTCACTCAGGCTTGCATATGACGAATCATCGCGTCGCCAAACTCGGAGCATTTAAGCAGGGTGGCGCTTTCCATCTGGCGGTGGAAATCATAGGTGACAGTTTTGGCTGCAATGGCACCTTCCATTCCTTTGATGATAAGGTCTGCAGCCTCATTCCAGCCCATGTAACGAAACATCATCTCGCCGGAAAGGATGACCGAGCCCGGGTTGACAATATCTTTATCGGCATATTTGGGCGCTGTTCCATGGGTGGCTTCAAATACTGCATGACCTGTGGAGTAATTGATGTTTCCGCCAGGGGCAATACCAATCCCACCCACCTGGGCAGCCAGGGCGTCTGAAAGGTAGTCTCCATTCAGGTTCATCGTCGCCAGGATGTCAAATTCTCGCGGGCGGGTGATGGTTTGTTGGAAGACAATATCGGCAATCACGTCTTTGATAAGCAGCTTTCCAGCTCGCAAAGCAGTGACCTGTTCGAGATTGGCAGCTTCTTCACCTTTTTCATTTTTAGTCTGCTCCCACTCAGCCCAGGTGTATACTTGGCCGCTAAACTCTGCCAGAGCTAGTTCGTAGCCCCAATTGCGGAAGGCACCTTCAGTGTATTTCATGATGTTGCCTTTATGCACCAGAGTAACCGAATGGCGCTTATTGGCTAGTGACCATTGGATGGCGGCACGTACTAGTCGGAAAGTGCCTTCTTTGGAAACCGGTTTGATTCCTATCCCAGCCGTTTCTGGAAAACGTAATTTTTCATATTCAGCCGGGAAGTTTTCTTTCAGTAGTGCCTTGAATTGTTGGTTGCCTGCAGTGCCATATTCAAACTCGATCCCGGTATAAATGTCCTCGGTGTTCTCACGGAAGATGACCATGTCCACATATTCAGGGTGTTTAACGGGCGAGGGAACTCCTGTGAAGTAGCGAACCGGGCGTTGGCAGACATAAAGATCCAGGGCTTTGCGGAGTGCGACATTGAGGGAGCGTATGCCTCCGCCGATGGGAGTGGTGAGGGGACCTTTGATCCCCACCAGGAATTCCTTGAAGGCTTGCACAGTCTCATCTGGGAGCCACGAACCAAACTTTTCGTATGCTTTCTCGCCAGCAAAAACCTCCATCCACTCGATTTTCCGCTCTTCTCCATAGGCCTGCCTGACGGCAGCATCAAAAACACGTTGGGAAGCACGCCAGATATCTCTACCGGTGCCGTCGCCTTCCACATAAGGCAGGATAGGATGGTTGGGTATAGTTAATTTAATGCCATCGATGGTGATTTTTTCACCCATCTTCGGTACGCTGATAATTTGATAAGACATGCTCATTCTCCTTTGGATTTATATCCTGAAGGTTACCAAAACCTAAGATTATCTAAGGTTTATATTCCTTATAGGATTTATAAATTTTATCATCCTTCACATCCTCTGCTATAATTCGTGAGCCATTTACCCAAATTGCTGGGGAAAATCACATAGGAGAACCAGATGACTGTTGACAAACCAACTTCAGCATATGAAAGCCAGCCTCAACTAGACTGGCATGCATTGACACATGAAGAGATCATCCACCAATTAGCTACGCCGCCTGAAACTGGACTGACCTCAGAGGAAGCAGCCAAACGGCTGCTTTCTTATGGTCCGAACCAGCTTGAAGAGGCTCCTGGGATTACTTTCTGGCAAATGTTGATTGACCAGTTTAACAACTTTGTGGTGATATTGCTGATCATAGCGGCAGTTATCTCGGCATTATTGGGCGATCGGGTGGAAGCAGCTGCCATCCTGGCGATTGTAATTCTAAATGCCACCCTGGGGGTGGTCCAAGAGCGACGGGCTGAGCAAGCGCTTGCAGCATTGAAGAAATTGGCAACACCGGAGGCGCAAGTTGTTCGGGATGGGCAAAGACAATCAGTGTCTTCAACAAAATTAGTACCGGGGGATATTGTCCTGCTTGAAGCTGGCAACTACATCCCAGCAGACATCCGCTTATTAGAGGCAGCCAACCTGCGGATTGAGGAAGCTGCCCTGACGGGAGAATCTGTACCGGTACAGAAGGATGCCAACATTCGCCTGGAGGCGGACATCCCGCTGGGTGACCGCAAGAACACTACTTTTATGGGCACACTGGTCTCATATGGACGTGGGCGGGGCGTGGTGGTCAGCACTGGCATGCATACGCAGATTGGTTTGATCGCCGAGATGCTGCAAGCCGTGGAGAATGAACCCACCCCACTACAAAAGCGACTGGACCAGCTGGGCAAGCTCTTGGGATGGGCAACACTTGTCATCTGCGGGGTGGTGTTCGCGGTAGCAGTCATGCGCTTTACCGACCTCAGCCTGCTAAAGGCAATTAATGGTGGGGTGTTGGTGTACTTGAAGGCTGCCAAGGAGGAGATCGTCAACATGTTCATGCTGTCGGTGGGGCTGGCGATTGCAGCCGTGCCGGAAGGCCTGCCGGCTGTAGTGACGATCAGCCTGGCGCTGGGGATGCGCGAGATGATCAAGCGGCATGCTCTGATTCGCAAGCTGTCATCGGTGGAAACGCTTGGCTCTACCACGGTGATCTGTTCCGATAAGACCGGTACCCTGACTCAAAACGAGATGACTCTCACGCGCATCTGGGTGGACGGCAGGTACATTTCCATTACGGGCAAGGGACGCACGCTGAGGGGAGAGTTCCAGGAAGAAGGTAAAGCTGTGTTGTTGGATGATTTCCCGGCGGTGCGCACCGCCTTGTGGGTGGGGGCATTAAATAATGACTCTGAGTTAATCATATCCGGCTCGAGTGATGAAGAGCAGACTTACAAGATGACCGGGGATCCGACAGAAGGTGCACTGGTGGTGGCAGCTGCCAAAGCCGGAGCATTACCCAGGCCATTGAACCATGCCTACCCACGCGTGGAAGAGGTGCCTTTCGATTCAGAACGCAAGCGTATGATCACTGTCCATCAAGTCCGGGAATCTAGTCCGGATGATTTTTCACCCTTCTACCACCATGAAACCAGTGGGTATATCGTGGCAATCAAAGGTGCGCCGGATTTGGTCCTTGATTTGTGCACACACTACCAACACTCGGATGATTATCCGACGCTTTTGACGGAAGAGCAGCGCATGCGCATCCTGAATGCCAACGATATGATGACCCAGGATGCCCTACGCGTGTTGGGTGTGGCATACCGGGTGAGCCAAACCCTACCCAACATGGAGGACCTAGAGAAGCTGGAAGAAGGGATGGTCTTCGTTGGTCTGGTGGGGATGATCGACCCGCCGCGCCCCGAAGTGGCACCCGCCCTGGCCAAAGCTGCTAAAGCAGGCATACGCACCATCATGATCACGGGAGATTTTCCCAATACCGCACGTGCGATCGCCGAGGCAATCGGTTTGTTGAAACCCAACCACCAGGTTCTCAGCGGGGCAGAACTCAATAATTTGACTGACGAACAGCTCAAGCAACAAGTTGAATATACGGATGTGTTCGCCCGGGTTTCGCCTGAACATAAGCTGCGCATCGTGGAAGCGTTGCGCGAGGATGGTGAGATTGTGGCAATGACCGGGGATGGGGTGAACGACTCGCCTTCGATCAAACGCGCCAATATCGGAGTGGCGATGGGCATCACCGGGACGGATGTGGCTAAGGAGAGCGCTGACATGGTGCTGACCGATGACAATTACGCCAGCATCGTTTCAGCAGTGGAGCAAGGCCGGATCATTTACGATAACATCCGTAAGTTCGTCTTCTTCCTGATATCGTCGAATATTGCTGAGATTATGGTCATTTTCCTGGCGACACTGGCGGGACTGCCTGCACCATTGACAGTGATCCAGTTGTTGTGGCTGAATCTATTGACGGATGGAGCACCTGCGCTGGCGCTGGCCATGGAAAAAGGTGACCCGGAAATTATGCAACGTAAACCACGCCCACCATCTGAGCCAATCATAAACCGGTTGATGCAAGCGGGTATCGTCATCCAGACGATCGCACAGACCGGGGTGGTGTTGGTGGCATTCGTAATTGGATTATTGTGGCACCTGGAAGCGGGAGCTTTGACGCCTGCAGGAGTGAACCCATTCTTTTACGTGCTGCAACACAACTGGAGGGGTGTGGATGTACAGACCGCGGAAACCATGGCATTCGTGACCCTCAGCTTATGTGAGCTCTTTCGAGCTTACACCGTCCGTTCGGAGAAGATATCCATCTTTAAGCTAGGTGTGTTTTCAAATAAATACATGCAGTATGCGGTCGGTCTGTCCATCTTTTTGATGATACTGGTGGTCAGTGTGTCATTCCTGCAGCCTATATTCAACACTCACTTTCCGGACTTGCGTGAGTGGGGAGTGATATTGGGTCTTGCCTTGGTGCCGGCGGTGGCGGAGGAGGTTTTCAAGGCATACCTGAGATGGAGGGATGGGAGGGAAGAGCGTTTGAATGTTTGAAAGTTGGAACGTGAGGACGTTGGATCATGAGACAGTTAGAACGTTAGAAAGTGTGAAAGTTAGAATATAAGAACTTGAGAATGGCGAAGACCACGCCGTAGGAATTGTTTCAAATAATTCAATTGCATTCAATTCTTACTTTTGATGCGGAGTAATTGAAGATCCATTGTGTAGGGGCGGCTAGCCGCTGCTCCCTACTCGATTGATTTGTTCCTCAATATCACTCGCATAAAAAGTTCGCGACTGCGGGCAAAACCCGCCCTGGAACGAATACCTTTTGATCATTTGAAAGTGGGGGGATATTGGGGACAGTGTTTATGTACATTGCGATGATGACCCGAGTCTATGTAATTACTCACGGATATAAAAGTGGCGGTTAAAACCGCTCCTTTCCTCGCTCCTACAGTACAGTCGCGAGGCTGCGTCGCAAACACCGCTCCTTGTAAAAACACCAGGTCGGCCTACGCCGACCCCTCAAGGAAAGATTATCTGCGAGGCAGGTGAGATAAGGAATTCCATGTGAGGTAATACATAAACAAGCACGTATCAACGTAGAAAATTTGAGTTTTAATGTTGGTGAGTAGTTACAGGTCTATGT
>Ga0315278_10002984_pt1 | contig 15098 bp, 15 predicted proteins | sample YL17G06_0_MG_FD_203880 | JGI IMG/M metagenome (GOLD analysis project Ga0315278, IMG submission 203880) | Sediment microbial communities from Yellowstone Lake, YNP, Wyoming, USA - YL17G06_0 | ecosystem: Environmental > Aquatic > Freshwater > Lake > Sediment | place: USA: Wyoming | collected... | reverse complement strand
AGCTCGGCCGGCCGCGTGCCCCGTCGATGCCGCGTCTGCTCGAAGACCCCGACGCGTGGGCACGCAGCGTGCGTCTGCTCCTCGACCGCGGCGCGCGCCGCCTCCATCCCGCGCACGGCGGACCGTTCGACGCCGACCACGTCGCCGAGCTGCTGTAGAAGTTGGCTATTGGGCGACCTGTCCGATGCTCCACACGCCGAGGATGACCAGGCCGAACCGTACGGCCGTCGCTGCCCCTGCCGCGAGCGAGAACAGCACCGGCCGCTGGCCGATGACCGCGAACAGATAGAGCGACACCGTGTCCGGGAATCCCGGAATGCACAACAGCAAGAACACGGCGAACACCCCGTAGCGGCGGACGAAGCGCTCCGACCAATTCATGACCGCACCCAGGACGTCGTAGCGGGCGACCAAACGGTGGAAGCGCTCCGTGTTCTTCATGCGATCGCCGAGGAAGAAGACGAGATACGAGCCGACGACCTTGCCCACGACCGCGAAGAGCGTCATCCATCCGACGGGCAGCCACTTGTACGTCACGAGCGGCAACTCGGCCGGCGTCGGTAGGATGACGGCAGCTCCTATCTCGTACAGGAAGACAAGGAAGAGACCCGCCAGCACGTGCATGGATCCACCGTAGCGGACGCAGCTCGACCCAGCAAGGGCATATTCACCGCAGAGCGCGCAGAGCTGTGGAGGAAAGGAGACAGGTACCAAGAACGGAGGTCACCTCTCTGAACCACGGGACGGCCTTCCAGTTCCACGGCAATTCGAGACACGGCATGCGGCGGGTTGTCGTCACTCTGCGTCCTCAGCGACCTCTGCGGTTGCTGGCTTCGGACAACCTAGATCGCAGCGAGGAACTCACGGATTCCCGAGAGCAGCATCTGCACCGCGACCGTCATCAGGATCATTCCCATCAGCCGTTCCATCGCCACCAGACCTCGCGGCCGCAAGACGCGGCCCAACCCCTCCGCGCCGATGATGACGAGCGTCGAGATGCACCACGCCCCCGCGAGCGCCGCCGTCCACGCGAGGAGTCGCGTCGGCTCGCGCGTTGCGAGCAGCATGACCGTCGCCAACGCCGACGGCCCGGCGATCAGCGGAATCGCGATTGGCACGACGAACGGCTCGCCCTTGAGCGACGGCCCGAACATCCCGCCCGGCTGCGGGAAGATCATCCTGAGCGCGATGAGGAAGAGGACGACCCCGCCGGCGATGCCAAGTGCCTCCTGCGAGATCGCCAGCATGCCAAGCAAGTAGCGGCCGAGGTAGAGGAAGACGAGCAAGAACCCGAGCGCGAATACCGACTCGCGCAAGAGGACCCACCGCCGCCGTGCCGGCGGCACGTTCTCCAGGAGCGCGAGCAACACCGGGATGTTCCCGAGCGGATCGAGAACCAAGAGCATCAAGAGAAGCGCCGCCAGAATCGTCACCGTCGCCTCACCTCCGGCAGATTCTAGCGTGCCAGGCGCGCGGAGGGCCAAGCGCGGAACTCGTTGCCGCCAAGGCGTCGGCTGCATCTAGCAGAGTCTCCCGAAAGGGCACTCGGGAGGGGCACGGAGAACGAGAATTGGTGCGCCTTGGTCGACTACTTCCGAACCGGGCACTGAGTTCGGGAGTCGTCCCGTCCGGTGCACCCCATTGGACAGCTTTCGGGCTCCCGGCGATTGACATGAAAGCCCCATCGGTTGGCATCTTGGATCATGTAGTCGCCGACCTCAGGTAGTGGAGCCTTCGGAAAGGCCGCGGCGGTTCAGGTGAACGAGATCCTCCGTAAGGCGTCAGCATTCTTCGCAAGGGGAACTCGACCGGCAACCGAAGCGGTGACGCCGTTCATCGATGAACAGCGAGACGTGAGCAGCGGAGTGCGCTTCGCCACCCGCTGTGCTACTCGAAGACCAGATCCCGGCGCCCCTAGGCGAGACACCAAGAGTGAAGATCTGCCCCCCCGCGCCGCACTCGTTCTCCCTCCACGATGGCGACGACCGCGACAACGGCTTGCCCGATATCAGGCAAGTCTGCCGCCCGAGAGATAAGCGAGGAACAGGTGCAAGCGTCACCTTGACGTGTACCGGCACGCTCCTACCGGGTCTTGGCCCTGAGCACAAAGCGGCGACGCATGTCCTCCCACCGTTCCGAGCTTCGGACTAGAGCGAAGAGAGTTCCCTTCTCCCGTTCTACGGCCTCTTGGAAGGCATCGGTCTCGACGTCACAGCACAAAGGCCAGAACTCTTTCCAGAACGCATCGAATGCTTCCTTTGACCTGGCCAAGCTGTGCAATGCGGTGTGGTCCATCTTCTGACGAAGCCAGACCCCCGCGAGCGAGACTGAGTGGAAGCGAAGTCGCCTGTAGTAGCGCAGTTCCGGATCCTTGCGACCTAGATCTTTGGCCTCCTTGTCTGCCCGGGAGTGAATCGTGTACGCCAGAAGGGCCTCCTCCAGAGTCTCGTCTGCCCATACTGGCAGAATCTTCCCTTCGACACCGAAAGCTTTCTCGTAACTCCCTCCGTCCTCTTCAAGAGTCCAGAGCAGACGAGTGGCCGAGTGGATGAGCGTTGGCTCATACAAGTAGGCGTAGCGGACTTTCGCCATCTCTTCTAGCGTGATCTGCTCTCCCGCGCCCGGTTTCTTGGGTCCTCGTCGTCTCTTGTACGCGTACTCTGCTATGGGGCCTCTCGGCTTTCTCGCTGAGATCGCCTTCTCAAGCGAGAGCTGGATCGGGTCGTTGGTGCGGAAATCAGAGACCTTCAGTATGTTCTGTGTGTTGTTGAAGCGGATCATGTCCCTGGTCATGCCCTTCTCAGTCTTGACTGGATGTGTCTGCGTCAGCCTGAAGAGGACCTGGATGTCGCCGTTCGCCGGGCACTTCTCAAGTGTCGTGACCGTCTGCGCGCCGTTGATGATCTGGAACTTGTGCACCGTCAGCTGATTGCCACTCAGCGCGTAGTCTGAGCAGATCGCTGATACACCGTTGTTGAAGTAGAAGAACGAGCTCGGGGTGTTCTTCGCAGTCTCGCTCATGCCTTTGTTGATGCCGCGATTCCCCAAATACCCACGGATATTCCATGCGTAGAGGGACTGCTTGTACTGCTTGCCGAGATTCCGGAGCGCATTCCCCTTCAGTACTGCCACGATCGTCGGGTGGGGCCCAGGGATCTCAAAGAAGCTCTTCTCCGGCAGCTTGAGGGTGACCTCCTCAGGTACCCGCTCTCCAGCAGACACGGAGCGAATCAGGTACTCCTTCAACGCCGACAAGTCAAGTAGCTCGCAGGTGATTGGCAAGTCGTTCTTGCGGTACTCGTCGTTCTTGGTTCCTACCGCCTCATGAACTCGTGGGGAGGCATCGCCGGTGGTCACAAAGTAGTACCACGCGGACCATCCGTTGTTGATGCGTTCCGCGTAGTCCTCAAGAGCGGCGACAGCCTCCTCGGAACCGTTCTTGCGTACCCAGTCGGTGTTCATGTAGTGCTCGTGACGAGAGAAGAAGTCGTTCACCTCGGCCTCATCCACAGGCGTCTTCTCCTTCACATACTTGCACTGACATATCACGAGAAGGTTCGCGGCGGTGTCCTCAAAGACCAGGTCAGCCTTCAGGTCATTCGTGCGCAGGAGAGCGTCCTCAGGCTCAGTGTCCAATGTTGGCTCGGCCTCATGAATCACTGTGCCGACCCAAAGCGAGAAGGCATGCCCCCTCTCTCCCGCTTTGTCCAGGTTCCAGCCATGCTCCGCTGCCTGTTTGTCGACACCCTCATGCAGCACTTTCAGGAACTCCCGGACCGTCAAGTCCCCATCCACCTGAGGGGTCGTCTCTCTCTCACGGTTTGCCATGGCTCTATCGCCTCTCCTCGCACTCGCGGCTGGTCTCTACCCTACTCCACTCCTGGGCTGGTAGCCCGACGTCACAAGGAGTGACCTTCCGCCACATCCGGGGACGCCCCCGATCACCGTTGCGCTTTCCTAGCTAGTCTAGCCCGCCTACGGCAACGCCGACCAACGGCGCAGACGCAGGCAGATCGTACTTCAACAATGCGGCTCTGGCGCGCCCTGGCCAGCGACACCATTCGGCGTGGTTCGGCTCATTCCTGTGGACCCGCCCGGCCGGGATCGCCAGAGAGAGAAGAACAGGCATCGAGGTATGGGGGTCAAATCTTTACTTATCGCATAGAATCGGGTGGGCTCCTCCCATGGCACGACCCTTGCGTGTAGAGTACGAAGGCGCCTTCTACCACGTTACGAGCCGCGGCAACGACCCCGTTTCGAGTACCTTTTTTCGTGAGGCAATGCGGACACTTCCCTGGGGAGGTCTTTTGGTGTAGAGTGGCGATCCATACGGAGGTCACCGTGCTGAATGAAGGACCGTACGATCAGAGCGTAGTGGCAAGCGAGAAAAAGCCCGGGAAGGGAGAGAGAGAGCACCACGGCGAAGAAGAGGAGAAACAGTAATTAGCCCGTCGGGCGGAGGAGTGCTCTCCTCCGTCTACTTTTTTCCTTTCTTCCTGTGCTGAAGGTTGCGGTTCCCAGGCTTGTTCTGGTGCTTCTTTGACCACTTCGTGTTCTTGATCCTCCACTTGTAGTTGCCCGTTGGTGCTTCGTCGACTTCTAGCCGCATCCTGAATCTCTTCTCACCAGAGTCGTACTCGGCCGCTGGCCCCTGCTTTCCTTTGAGTGCCTGGTCAGACAGCATTTCGTACTGCCCGCTTGCGGCATCCTGTGGGGCGAAAACGTCTATGACCAGCTTCTTCACGGGTTCCTCGCGGTCCGTGGCGACAACGAGTTCTCCGGCGTCCTCTCCTCCATCGAAGAGAGGAGCCCAAAGCTCAGGCCAGTTCGCCTCGACAGTAATGGTGAAGGATGTGATCGGTCGACCTGCCGCGTACACGAACGGGCGAACGAAATGCCAGTAGGAACTCGTTGTAGGATCTTCTTGGTCTGGGTCGACGGGAAGCAACAGCACGAAGATGTCGGGGTCACTAGCAGTCACCTTGAGCCCCAACGCGTCCAAGGGAGCGGGTTTCGTCCCGTCTCCGCGGGCGCCTATCCGCATTTCTCCGAGAACCGTAAGGAGGAAGTCCGCTTTCTGATCCATGACAATCTCTGTCCGTCGCTGGAACCTTCCCTGCGAACGGTCTTCGTCGATCCAGTAAGAGGCGTGGAGGCACGTTGCGTGCCACGGTTGGTGGACCCTCTCAGCCAGCTTCCGAAGGGTATCCGCGAAGTTGCTCTTGGTCAGAACCAGACGCTGCACGCGATCTCTGACTGCCTTCATTGAGCGACGCTGCAGTTGCCAGTAAAACTCACGGCAAATCGACAGGAGGACAAAGAGACCAAAGGCAAGAGACACGCCAGCCAGGGGCGAGACGAAGAAGCCAAGCAAGAAAGCAGGCAGACCGGGAACTCCATAAGCCAGAGCTACAGAGAGAACCTTTGACAGCCGCGCGCGCCCGGCCCACCTTACAATTCGGAGTCCTCCGACTGCATCTAGGAGGCCCAGGATCGTCCTTGAAACTGCGGCGACGTCGTCCTCGATTTCCGCTTCCTCTTCTCCCGGGACTTCCGGGGGATTCTCATCAGGCATTCTGAGCAAAATTATACAGCAATCGCAGGGTTCAGTAAATGCTGGCGCCCTTATGTGTGTCATGAACTCCAGACTCTTCACGCTGGCATGCATCTCACTGGACGCGGGGATGGCTGCGCTTCCGGTTGCTCTTTCTACCTCCCGACTCAGCGAATGCACGCCACCCCTCCGCCTACGGCGAGCAGCGCTTCCATGATGGGTGTGGCAGGTTCATTCCATCGGTCTGGTGGCCGCGGGCCACCACGACCTCTCCTTGGTCTTCAGCCGAGCCAGTGTGACAATCAGCTGTCCGGTTGTGCCCGCCACCTGGTGCAGACGCTTGAAGGGGCGCGTGACGAATTCCACCAAGAGCTCTTGATCTGCGAAGACGACACCTTGATCTCGCGGCACTGAGACGGCGGGAATGCTTCTCTCTCCCTCTCGCGGCTCGAGCAGTCCGCCGCTCTACCGCTTCTTTGCGACGTCCCGTCACCTGGTGGCAAGGCCCCAGGTCGATCTCAGTATTCCCGTGGCCAAGTAGCGCCGGAGTTGAGACGCTGCTCATCGAGTCGGGCAGTCCGTGGGAGAACAGGTACAACGAGAGCTTCAACCACAAACTTCGTGCCGAGCTCCTGAACCCGCGATCTTCTGCACCCGAGGCGCTAGTCGGCGCCGCCGGCGGCGGGGTAGGTCGGCTTACGAAGCGGACCGTCGTTCGGGGTGGGCCAAACTCGGAGGCTAAATGAATGAGATGCCATAGCCATCGGCCTGGTTTGGAGGCTATCGCACGAATCGGTAGACTGATCCTGTGAGATGTGGTAGTGGCCGCGAGGAAGGGACCCGAAAGAGGAGCGCCCAGCGCCTCTTCAGAGCGCTCCGCAGTGCGTGGGGCGTGGCCATCGCATTAGCGGGTGTCTGCATCGCGCTGCTTTCGCTGCTGCTGTCACTGCACGCCGAGAACTTCCAACTCAAGGAGCAGTTGTCTGCTAGGCTTGCCCAGCCTGCTGGATTCGAGAACCCTCAACCCTGGGTTGGCGTGCAGGAAACCGCAGACCAGGAGACAGTGGCCATAACCGATGTCCCGGTGCTTGTTGTCGTACAGAACATCGGCAAGAGCAACGTGTCAATCAGAGGATTGACGCTCTTTCCGGGAGAGGATCGCAGCAGCTGGAGGGCGGAGGTTGTGCACCAATTCGCGTGCTACCGCGATTGGATGTTCCCCATAGCTGTGTCCAAAGGCGGCCAGCGGACGAGACTCCCGGTGATGCTGATGCCGGGCGAGGAGGCCGGTTTCGAAGTCTCCGGGGCGTTCCGGCTGGGTGGCGAGTACGCCACTCGCTTCATGGCCGAGTGGCGCTCCGATCCGTCCGGATTGAGAAATCCGACTACGATCGCATCCATACATCATGTCTTGGTCGAAGCCCAGCTCTCCGCGGGTCCGAGTCTGGATCTGCCCATTCTCGTGACGACTTCTCGGGGCACGCGATTCACGTTCGATCTGACCTGGAGCCCACTCGAAGGGTACTGAACTGCCCAGTCGAGGTGGGATGCGCAGGTGTCGTCACGCTAGGAGCCAAGTCCTCGCCGCCTGCCCTTCCAGAGGGTCCGGATGGAGTACTCGGCGGGAGGAGACGGTGCGTGCCGTCTTGGGCGGTGGGTTGCGCATCAGTTCGCTCTTCCTTGACATCGTGCACGGAGTATCTCAGAGTCTGCGATACAGTCCGTAGAAGATAGAATACGCCGTACGGATGATCTCGTTTGCCTGAACTGGGGGCGCGAGGGTCGGGTCTTCACTCTTGGTGTCTCGCTTAGGGGCGCCGGGCTGTGGTCTTCGAGTAGCACAGCGGGTGGCGAAGCGCACTCCGCGGCTCGCTGTTCATCGATGAACGGCGCCATCGCTTCGGTCGCCGGTCGAGCTCCGCTTGAGCTGCCGGGGTCGGATCTTCACTCTTGGTATTTCTCGCTCTGAGCGATGCGCTTCGCGATCATGCTGATGGTCGAATAGTGGAGACCGAGGAAGTCAGCGACTGCCTGAAGCGTATACTCGTGGACGCGGGTGGCTGCGGGGATCTGCTGGTCGCGTGCCTTGGAGAAGAGCTCGTCAAGGCTCGGTCGGGTGGCGAGCCGCTCGCGACGCGAAACCTCTTTCAGCGCCTCGTAGTCTGAGAGGAGCGGCTTGAGCTTGTCCACGAACTCGTCGCTGCCCAGCAGGATGCCACCCCGCAGCTCGGCCCACGCGTCGACGCCACGGCCCTGCTTCACGAACCCGCGATAGAGCTCGATCGCGCGGCGAGGGCTCCGACGGAACTGCGCCAGAATCCAGCTCGGCGTGAGGAAATCGGGCGCGTCCACCATGCCCGCCGGCGCACGGTAGCTTGACCACGACCCGTGGCGGGCGCTCCGAACAGCTCGTGCCCGTACGGGGTTCAGTACCACGTACCGTGCCAGTTCGAGCGGATGAGTCTCCTTCTCGACGAGGATCGCCCTGGCCGCTCACCTCGCCAAGATCGAGCGGCCGCAGATCACCCAAATCCTCTGCAGCGGGACAAGGACATCCTTGTTCCAGCCGCATGTCCTTCGGAGGAGGGTAGCCCATGCAGCAGTCGAGGTCCTCGGAGACCGAACTCCTGATCCAGCAGGCGTTAGAGAGAGGTTGATGGTCAGTCGCACGGCCGTCGTCATCGCCCATTGCCTACCAACAATTCGCAGCGCCGGGAAGATCGCAGTACTGCAGGACGGCCAAATCGAGGGACAGGTTACACACACCGAACTCAGAGCCCAGGACGAGCCGTACCGGTTTCGCAGCCGGGGCAAGACAAGCCCTAGCACAGGCTGCCCTCCGCGAAGCGTGAAACCGTCAGCGTGCCCGTGACATCGCAGGTGCGCGCGCGCGAGCAGCCAGCTGGACTGGGCATCGACCGACGGGAACCTACCCGTCGCACGTCCGGTTGCGATTCGCTGGGACCTAGTGTATGACCCCGCCTGGTGCCGTGAGCTTCCGCGCAAGCACGACGCGGCGGATTCACGCGCTGATCCCGTCGACACACGCGAGGGTCTGTTGCGGGAATGCAGATCGGACCCCGCAATCTAGCCAGCTCCCATGGGGGGTGTGGGCGTGACGCTGAACATGTCCAGGAACTCCTTCTTCGTTCGCGTGTGGGGATGCGGGAATTCCACCTCGAACTCGAGAGCAGAATACCCGGGCAGATGGTTGAACGGAACGAGGTAGTGTGGCAGCTTATTGATCGGGGACGTCGCAAAACGGGCCGGATCGATGTCCTCCCCCACAGCGGCCCCCAACTCGTCCTCCAGCCTGTTGCTGTGCCTATGAAGGATTCGACCCGGCCCTCGACACGTCGACAGAAGCTTGACGCTCGGAGCCCGATCGTCATCAATCGTGGCCTCGGCATAGGGTTCCTTCTCGACATCGCGTGCCTGCCCAAAACCCAGAGCTCGATTGACATTCGCGTTGCTCTGCCCAACGAATACCTTCCCGAGCGGCGAGATGACGAACACTTCATCGGCGTTTCGGATCAACGCGTTCTTCACGCCGAGGTGAGCTACGCCTCGAGCCATTGGTACAGGGCACCTGGGGGTGGATCTGCGAATCCGTACCCAGTTGCCGACGACGATCGCCATGACAACAGCGTGATCAGTCCCGCCGGCGCGTTTTCTCAGCCTGGCAATCGCATCTTCCGTTTCTTGTCCCGCAACCGCAGCGAATAGAGGGATGGGCACGCCCGGAAGAAGCTGGCAGTCGTCGATGGCCAGTCTGGCATAGCGATCGTACTGTGTTCGCCTTCCCGTCCGCATGAGCTCTTCAACGCCAGGGAGACTGTTCGTTACGAGATGGAAGTGCTTAGGCCACTCCTCTCCCTGTTGCACTGCTCTCACCGTCTCTATTCCAATGAGCTTAAAGAATGGCAGGAGTGTAGTGCCCGCATCGACCGCGAGGTAGACCTCACGGCCGGTTGTCTCGATGGTGTTCCGGCAACGCGCCAGGAGCATGGGGCAGAAGACCCGAGCCAGTTCCTCTTTCTCCTCTTTGAAGTGCTGCGCCCTCTCCCCGAACAGGGTGTCTTGGTACGGCAGGAACTTGGCGGCTTCGAGGGCAACAGCAGCCCAGTGCGGATCGTCCACCAGCTGACGCGAGATGCCCTCCGCTAGCTCGCTGGACAAAGCGGAGAACTTCCCCAGTTGCTGCTGCCTGGCCTTGGCCCATTCGTCCCTCTCAGCTCTCTCAGCGTCGAACTTCTCTCTCTCGAACTTCAGTCTAGCCTTCTCAATGTGGGAGTTCAGCCGTATCGCCAGATACGCCAGAACGACCGCCAGTAACCCAATCAGCACCGGTCCAAGGTTCTCGTTGATGATCTGTGGCATCTGGCACTCATCTCCCTTTCGACTCCTTTGAGTCGCCCCAGGTTCTCCGGAGGGTGAGTTACTTGAGTCCGGCCACCGCGACTGGAGCCTTCTGACTTTGATTGTACAGCCCTTCGAACTCGGCGGGCGGAATGTTCCCAATCGGCTCAAGCAGCCGCCGGTTGAGCATCGGGGTCAGATCTTGACTTGCGGTATCTTCCATCCCCAGCAACCTCCGTCCCTTAGACATTCTTGGCGAAGAGAAGGAAACAGACCACTGCTCCGCCGATGCCAATCCATTGAGTTGTGGAGTCCTCAGCTCGCATGCCGAGTCCATATAGCAGGCCAAGCCCTACAAGTAGCATCACCCAAGCGAACCCCTTGTCCTTCTTTGCGTTGCGCCTGGCACGTTCCTGCATCCGCTGCGACTCCTGCTGGTCTGAGATCCGGCCGCTGCCGGCGCACTCGGGGCAAGGCCTGTAGGGCGGCTTTACGCCGCCTACGGAGATCATCCCGGAACCGCCACACACAGGGCACGTAGGCATGAAGACCTCCCGCCTGATTCGGACTGCACAAGAGAGGAAGCCACTGATCTCTCTGTACGCGCTACTTCCTTCGCATGCACACTCTAGCACTCGCTCCTTAGAGCTCCAAATTAGCTGACCCAATGCTGTGAGAGCGGGGGTGCGGTTGAAAAGCGGTACCACTTGAGTTGCTAAGTCGAGGAGTGGACTAACCGTTGGGGAAGGGTCTCCCGAGGCGTGGCAGTGCCAACACTCGGCAAGTGGCATCGACGCTCCGCGCTGTGTTCCCATGAAACGGTAGTGGTATATTGAAGCATCGGAGATACGAGAGCATGGGGGGCTGTCAGCTCAGGAGCCGCAGGCTACCTCCATCGTTCTCCATAGCCGCACATGTTTCAGCACCTTCGCCGTGTGGCATACTCAGCGGCGCACCGTCTCGACGGCCGGACCTGAGAGCCAGCGGCGGATGCAGAGAGGCATCGTTGAGACGAACGGCGGCCAGGTCTTTCAGGGTCGATGATCGTTTGTGTCGAAGGAGGCGGGCGGGGATGCTCAAGAAACTGGGTTTGTGTGGTTTGGCTTTGTTCTTGGTCGTGGGCCTTGTCAATGGTGGATTGGCCGTGGCGCAGGTCACGGATGCTCAGCGGAACCAGGCCATCACGTTGGGCCTGCAATGGCTGGCGCTGCAACAGGACACCACTACCGCTACCTCCACTACTGGTAGCTTCGGGGGCACGTACTACCCGGTCGCTCTTACGGCCTTGGCTGTCCTGAAGTTCGAAGACCACGCAAGGCAGATCGGCGTGGATCCGTTCTCGCCGAGCTACCAGTACTACGATCAGGTGGTCGACGGGTGGGAGTACCTTTCCACCCAGATGGCCCCTGTCACCCTACTCCCGCAAAGCGGGCATAACCCCGAACAAGGGAATCCAGCGCCGAACGGCTACGCCATTGTCTTCAAGTCTCCGCAATCGACGAATGAGACATACGAGATGGGGGCTGTGATGATGGCACTGCAAGCGAGCGAGGCGCCGAATAGAATCTTCCCCCACAGCAACTCACCTACGTACCCGAATGGTCGGACTTTCTGCGATATCCTATGGGAGTGCGTCGATTGGGTAGCCATGGCTCAAATAGACTGGGGCGATGGTGAGGGCGGGTGGGTGTATGCGGCCTGCGACGACCAGGGTATAGTTACGGCGGACAACTCCGTCTCGCAGTGGCCGGTGTCGGGCCTACTGGCAGCCGAGGCGTGGGGGATTAGCGCGCCCACGTGGGTGAAGACCAAGTTGCAGATCTGGCTATCTGCCTCGGGCGCGTCCCCCGACGGGCGATTCTACTACCGGACTAGCCCCCCCAACATGTGTTACACCGATTGCTTCTCGACCACTGCCAGCGGCCTACTCGGGCTCACCTACTGCGGCGTGCAAAGCACCGACCCGCGGTGGGTGCAGGGGGATGTCTACATCGATGCAGCCTGGAATACGAGTACCGTCCCCAGTAGCAACCTTGGTTTCCTGTACGCGATGTACTCGGTGATGAAGACGGCCACGGTTGCGATTCCAGTACAGGTCCTGCAGTTCGGCAGCCACTCCTGGCAGTCGGAGTATGACCTATGGCTGATCGCTAACCAGGTAGTACAGCTGGGCTCAGTTGATGAAGGGTCGTGGCCGGAGTTGCCGCTTGCCGGGGGGGCGAACAGAGTCCTACAGACGGAATTCGCTCTACTCATCTTGCAGAGAATCGCCCCGCGTCAGCCGTTCTGCGCAGAAGGGACATGTGCAGCAGGAGCCGGGGACATCATTGCGTACGACGGCCACACTGAGGACACGGACCTCGGCAGGATACGGATCGAGGAGTGCGTAAGGCGGACATCAACACTGCCGTACGAGGATGTCTACACCTACAGGCTGACCAACCTCAGCTTTCTCGATGACGCGGGTTGCGGCATCACATCGTTCGAACTGCCGAACGACCTATGTCTTCCCTTGAGCAGTGTCGGGGGCTATGCGGTGACAGCAACTGGAAACACGAACTGGCAAGTGGCGTCGGGGCCGAGCGAGGTCACATGGAGCGCGCCAAGCGGCTCCGATGGAATCATGCCAGGAGAGTTCGGGATGTTCACGTTCACAGTCCCTGGGCCGACCACTGACGTCGCGGTGGTCGCGGAAATCCAAACGGGGTGCCGCCACGAATCCCGCGGGGTGCTCACAACCGGGCCGGGTACACCACCGGGCCCCTGCGGGCCCAACATGGTCTACTACGATGTACAGACCAGCAGCGTCACGTATGGCCAAAGCGTTGGTGAGGTCATGGTTGAGGAGTGCGTGACCCGGCTCGACGATCACGCTGGAAACCTGACCGACACCTACACCTACACTGTCACGAATCTCAGCGTCTCGAGTGGCGGATGTGGTCTCTGCGTGTTCGCTGTGCCCAATGCGGGGTTCAGCACAATCAGCCAGACAAACAACCTCGGGTGGAACAACACGGCACCTTCTGGCTCGTCGGTGGGCTGGTGGTTATGGACAGCGCCGGGGAGCTGTCCAGGGCAGCAGGGGATCCAGGTCGGCGACTCTGGCACGTTCTCGTTCAGTGTGGCGGGGCCAACAACCGATGCTGGGGTCTTGGCGCAAGCTGTGGTTTGCGACCCGCAAGATGCGTTCCCAGGCCTCTGCCTGGAGACGACCGGCCCAACGGGACCACTTCCAGATCTCGTGGTGAGTATTGAGGCCGCAACGTGCTCGTGCAACGAGGTCGGCGGAGGCTATCAGTGCACAGTCAGCCTGAACGTCACTGTCACCAACCTTGGTGCGGCGGCCGTGCCTGCCGGGACCGTAGTTACGGTGGGGGCCACAGCAAGTGGCTATGGAAGCGCATCCTCCTCTGTGACCTTGACGAATGATCTCGCCTCGAACTCCTCGATCCCGGTCACCGTGGTGGGGACGTTCTTGTGCCTAACCCCTCCCTATTGTCTCTGTCCCCCCGCGCCGTGGATCCAGGTGGTGGCCAGCGTCGACATCAGCCCACTTGCGGAATCCAATGACTCGAACAACGACTCGCAGCCATTCGAGATCTGCTGCAAAGATGCGTTCACCGCGCTGTGGCCGAATCTCTCGGTGGGAGGGCATGAGGATGAACAGGTGGCCTCTTGCGGCGGCGGCGTGTGCACCATCACCACCACTTGGCATGTCACGAACTCTGGTGGTGGGACGGCGGTCCCGTGCGACGCGTACATCACGGACGTAACAAACGGCGTCGTCTACGGTCCCATATCGGTGCCTCAGTTGGATCCGAGCGAGTCGTTCCTTCTCATCTACCCACTCGCCGTCTTGGGGTGCCCTTGCCCGCTCGAGGTCAGGATAGACGTCGACGTCAATAGCGTTGTGACGGAACCCTATGACGGGGACAATACAGGCACAATGTTTCTCTGCTGTCAGTAGTAGGTTCGCCCGTGGCAGAAGTGCGCCCCCAGTCCTCATGGGTACTGGGGGCGCTTCCCCGTTGGCCAGTCGCCGCCACGTGCAACAGATACTGAACAGGCGCGCAAACAGGACTGAGATCATCAGGCGAGATGGTCAGATCTTGACTTGCAGTATCTTCTATCCTCAGCGATGCGCTTCGCGATCATGCTGAGGGTCGAGTAGTGGAGACCGAGGAAGTCAGCGACCACCTGAAGTGTGTACTCGTGGACGCGGGTGGCTGCGTGGATCTGCCGGTCACGTGTCTTCTTGTCTCGTACCTTGGAGAAGAGTTCGTCGAGGCTCGGTCGGGTGGCGAGCCGCTCGCGGCGCGGAACCTCCTTCAGCGCCTCGTAGTCTGAGAGCAATGGCTTGAGCTTGTCCACGAACTCGTCGCTGCCCAGCAGGATGCCACCCCGCAGCTCGGCCCACGCGTCGACGCCACGGCCCTGCTTCACGAACCCGCGATAGAGCTCGATCGCGCGGCGAGGGCTCCGACGGAACTGCGCCAGAATCCAGCTCGGCGTGAGGAAATCGGGCGCGTCCACCATGCCCGCCGGCGCACGGTAGCTTGACCACGACCCGTGGCGGGCGCTCCGAACAGCTCGTGCCCGTACGGGGTTCAGCGCAACGTACCGTGCGAGCTCGAGCAGATGAGGTTCCTTCTCGACGAGGATCGCTTTGAATCGGCCTTGCAGCACACGGCCTGTTCGCGTGTGCCGGCGGCGGTGCCGCGGAAGACGGATGAGGGAATGCAGGGCCTGCCGCGCGCCTCGTACGGCCCCATCACCCGCGCGACACTGATTGACCCGGGACTCTGATCCGCTTACGCTGTTGCCATGGAGGATTGCCATGCGGAATGAGTTCACGGCCGTCATCGAACAGGACGGCGAGTGGTATGTCGGCTACTCCCCTGAGATTCCAGGCGCCAACGGTCAAGGACGCACTCGCGAGGAGTGTTTGCAGAGCCTTGCATCCGCCATCGAGTTGATCCTCCAGGACCGCCGCGAGGACGGCTTGCGCGGAGTCCCCGAAGGCGCCGCCCGAGACGTAGTCAAGATCGGATGAAGCGCCAGGCCCTTCTCCAGCACCTGCGACGCCACGGCTGCATCCTCAAGCGCGAGGGAAGAGCGCATTCTCTCTGGCAGAACCCGCTCACCGGACGCATCGAAGCCGTTCCTCGACACACCGAGATCCCCG
>Ga0315278_10002982_pt1 | contig 15101 bp, 15 predicted proteins | sample YL17G06_0_MG_FD_203880 | JGI IMG/M metagenome (GOLD analysis project Ga0315278, IMG submission 203880) | Sediment microbial communities from Yellowstone Lake, YNP, Wyoming, USA - YL17G06_0 | ecosystem: Environmental > Aquatic > Freshwater > Lake > Sediment | place: USA: Wyoming | collected... | reverse complement strand
ATCCCGAACAGGACGGTGAAACGACTCTGCGCCGATGATAGTGCGGATTGCCCGCGCGAAAGTAGGTCACCGCCAGGCGCCCCAAATGAAAAAGCCCATCCCGCAAGGGGTGGGCATTTTCATTTGGGGCTTCAGGAAATCGAGTAAGCCTCCGGTGCCGGCCCTACTGCCACACCGGACTATCGATTTGCGATAGTCGGCGTCACGACTGCGCCCTCGGCAGGCAGCACTTTTTGTATTTCTTGCCGCTGCCGCAAGGGCAGGGGTCGTTGCGGCCGACCTTTTCGGTCGGGCGCACATAGGGCAGGGCGGGCTCGTCGAAGAATTCGTCGTCGGTGTCCGTGAAGCCTTCATTCTCCCCGGCGGCTTCTTCCTCCCAGCGGTCCTGCCGGCGCGCGATCTTGCCGGGGGCATAGAACTGCCACGGGTCGCCGCTGCGCTCCGAGTTGCTTTCGTCGTGTCCACGGGCGTAGGCGATGTCGACTTCTTCCGCGAGGAACTGGACCATATGGCCACTCTGCCTTGCCGCGAGATCGGCGAGCAGGTTGCGGTGCCGCTCACGCGGGTAATCGAGCAGGGCGCCGCAGGCCGAGAGCCGGAAGTCCCAGTCCTCGCTGTCGTCGGCGACCCGCGCCGCCAGCCAGTCGATATCCCGATCGAGCCCCTCGGCGCCATCGCGGGCGGCTGCGTCGATCACCACGTCGGCCGCTTCGGAGCGGATGTACCAGTCGAGAGCGCGGTCCTCGCTCAGCGCGCGCGCCGCTGCTGCGACCGCGGATCGGGGTTTGTTGGCGAACAGCCGTGGCCAATAGCCCGCGAGCCATTCCTGCAGATTGTCGTCCCCGGACTGCGCCATGTGCCGCATCAGCCCGACCAGCAGGAGTCCGGCGGACTCCGAAGCGATCAGCCCGAGAATCATGGCTGCGTGCAGCTGCAGCCACCATTCGCCATGGGAGACTGCCGATCGCCACGCGCGGTCTTCGTCCACTTTCGTGCCCAGCAGCGCTGCCATTTCTTCGCCGCGTGCGGCGCAGTGCTCGATCAGGTTGCGCGGCGCCCGGTCCTCGTCACGGATCAGCAATGCGATGAGCGCCGAAGGAGAGAGGGCCGCGAGTTCGTCTTCGCTGTAGGTCGGTAATACGGGTGCGGTGTTCGCCGTCATGGCTCGCAGAAGGTCAGGGTGCGTGGTAGGGGATGCGCAGATCGTAGCGCCCGTCGGTCAGGAACTTGGGGCCGGCCTGCTGCCGGTGCGCGGCGCTGAAGCGCAGCACGGCGGTCGTGTTGGCCTTGCCGGCGAAGATGCCCTCGCTGCTGGCGGAATGTTCATCTCAGCGCAAATTCTCTTCGGTGTAGAGCGACAGTTCGATCAGACGGTCCAGCAACTGGTCAGAGGGCAGGCCGGGAAAATTTTTCTGCACCATCTCCTTGGCGTACAGGCGCACCAGGTAACGCAACTTGAGCGCCTTGGCGCGAGCGGCGTAGATATAGTCGCGGTGGCCGCTGTTGACGACGATCACGTTCTGCTCGGCGTCGAAGCGCGAGCGCCAGAGCTTGCCCGGCGCGTGTTGCAGCGTGTAGCCGGGCAGTCCCTGGCGTTCGGCCGAACGCGACTTTTCCTCCGGCAGGAAAGAGTCGGTGACTGTCACCGTAGCCTCGGCCTCGCACACGATTTCGCCCTGGCGGGCGCTCACGCCCAGACGCACCAGGCAGGGCTCCGCGGGCGCGGTGTAGGTGGCGAATTCGGCGGCCGTGTTGTCGATGCGGCCGGCGCCGTCGACAATGCGCCAGGCGAACTCGACGCCGTTTTCGATCGGGCGGCGATTGGCATCGCGCGCCAATGCGCGAAGGGTGCGCGATGCGCCAACGGCGAGCGTGCACATCGCCGGCACGATGCGAACGTTTTGCAGGGGACCGGCATACTCGAAAAATTGCTTCTGCCTGGGACTGGCCGCCTCCTCGCCTTCGGCGGCCACGGGGATGCCCTCGGGCGGCGCATCGTCCGTGCGCATTGCGTTGTCGCCGGCGCCGCCTCGCTGACGCACGCTCACGTCGAACCACTCGTATTCCTCCGCGGGCAGGGTGAGCAGGGCTTCGCGAAACGCGCGCTGGATCGATCGCAGCGTGTCGCGGCTCATGCGCTCCTCCTCCGCGCGCCGGTGCTCGTCGATGAGTTCCAGCAGGCGCGCTTCCAGCGGCGCCAGCGCCGCGGCGAACGCTTCCAGCGCGGCATCGTGGATTACGCCGGTGCGCGTGGCGGGCGTCAGGTTGAGGAAGGGGACATCGACGATGCCCTGCAGATAGCCGTCGGTCCAGGGCGATTTGCGGAAAACGTCGAGTTCGGCGAGGCGATGCAGAATGCGCGTTCCCGAGCGGTACAGGCCGACTTCGTTGGCCGGGTCGGGCGGATTCAGATACAACTCGGCATAGATCTCGCCCGCCGCGGCCGCCGCCGTCGGCAGGTGATGCAGCAGATCACCGGTGAACTGGCGCGGCTCGACGTTGAATTCCTTGCGCGCATGGCGATCGATTACCTTGACCCGCGCGCCGGAGTGGCGGATGCGCTCGCGCAGCTCCGCGGCCAGATACCACTGTATCTTCTCGCCCGATATCTGCCGGACTCCGGGCAGCAGCGGGCCGATTTTCAGCCGCGTACCCGGCTCAGGCGCGAGAACCTGGCGCCGCGTGACCTCGTAGCCGGGATCGCCCTTGCGCATGTGCATTTCATGGACACTGCCGTCGGCGCCGCCGGTGCTCATCGCCAGCGCTTCGCCCACGGTCCAGAACGAGAGCAGTCCGATGCCGAATTCGCCCTGGATGCCTTTCGCGCCCGCGGACTTTAACTGCCGTTTGATCGAATCGCAGATGTGGGTGGCGACATAGCGAAAATCGGGCGCCCCCTCGTCGTTTCTGCGCACCCCGGCGCCGTCGTCCACGACGGTGAGAAAATGCTCCCCGCGTTCGCGCGAGCGGGTGAGGATGATGTTGCGCGCGCCGGCGTCGATGCTGTTTTCGACGAACTCGGCAATCGCCTTCAGCGGATTGTCCTGCGACAGGGCAATGATGGTGATGGCGTTCCAGTCATCGCCGATGCGCAGCTTGCCGCTGCCGGCAAGCTGCGGCCGGCCCCCGGCAGCGGCGCTTTTCGTCCGGCGCTTGACGGCCCCCGTCACGGCTTGGCGTCCGCGTCCCGTGTGCCGCGGCGCTCGTGCGCCAGGCATTCGGTCAGTTCGGCTATTTTTTCCTGAGCGCGGACGATTTCCTCCGGCGTGAGCTGCGCCCATCGCCGCAACTGTTCCCGCCGGCTGCCTTCCCAGCTCGTCAGGTTCCAGTCGAAAGAGTCGAGCGGATCATTCTCCGGCATGGTCTTCGAGCCTCATACGCAGATGTTCGATGTCGATTCTATCCTGAGGCCGGTCCGCGGCCGCCTTCATGCGAATCAAAATCGGTATCGAGACGCATCGTACGGGGCTTGTTGCGTACAGCGATGGCTGGGCGCGCTACCGGCAAATGGGTGATTTCATCCCTGCCGTGTCCGCGCGCCAGAGCGAGGCGGCTACCTGTTCTTCCACCGCGGCGGGCGCTTTTGCATGAAGGCATCGATGCCTTCGCCGACATCCTCCGCCATCATGTTGCAGGCCATGACCTCTGCTGCGTATGCATACGCCGCTTCCATACCCATTTCCATCTGCTTGTAGAACATATTTTTGCCGGTGGCCACCGCGACGCTGGATTTCCTGATGACGGCGTCGGCGAGCGCCTTGACCTCGGCATCGAGCTGGTCCGCCGGCACGACGCGATTCACCAGGCCGCAATCCTTCGCCGTTGCGGCGTCGATGAAATCGCCGGTCAGCAGCATTTCCATCGCCTGCTTGCGCGAAACATTGCGGCCGAGCGATACGCTCGGTGTCGAGCAGAACAGCCCGACGGTGATGCCCGATACCGCGAAACGCGCGGCGTCGGACGCCACCGCCAGATCGCACTGCGCGACCAATTGGCACCCGGCGGCCGTGGCGATGCCGTGCACGCGCGCGATGACCGGTTGCGGCAAGTGCAGCAGCCTCATCATCACGTCGCTGCACTGGGCGAATAGCTTGTCGTAATAGGCCTTGCGCGGATTGGCGCGCATCTGCTTGAGGTCATGTCCCGCGCAGAACGCCGCACCGGCGCCGGCGATGACGACCACCCGCACCGAGGCGTCCCTGCCGATGGCCTCGAGCGTCGATTGCAGCTCGCTCAGCAACTCTTCGGATAGCGAGTTGTACTGTTTCGGACGATTCAGTGTGATGGTGGCGATGCCGCCGGCATCCCGGCGCAGGAGGATGGGGGCGTCACTGGTATGCAGCGCCGTTGCGGTGGCAGGCATGGCATGTTCTCCGCTGTGTGTCGCGTGGAGCCGCAATTATAGGCGCTGCGCGGACGCTTTTGTTGGCCCGCAAGCCCTGGATTTCGTCGCAGCCATGAGCGCGAAGGAAGGCGAGATCGGGTACGGTTTCCACGTCTTCGGCGACGACTTCGAGCTTCATGCTGCGCGGCGGCCTGCAGGTTTCCCGCGGCGCACGCGGGCCAAACCTGCCCAGCGACGAATCCGGGGAGGCCGCCCTGATCCGGGAGGCGCCCGGCGGGCTTCCGCAGGTCGGGTTTTTCTGCAGTGGCGAAACATCGCACAACCGGTTGTGTGGCTACGCGGGAGTGCTGACGCTGTTCCCAAGGAAGCCGGTACGACGTGCCGCGCGGCCATACCGGCTTCGCCATAATCGTGACGGCGAGACGTCGCAATAGCGCGGGAAACAAGTTTCAGTGTAGGCTAGATGTGTTCTGGCTTCACCTTGCAAGGGATTCATGGCATTTATCACGCATCACGATTATGGCGAAGCTGGTATGCCCGGGCGTCACGATATTCACGGATGCTTGACATGACTCGTCCCACCGCTGAATTCCTGCGTGCCGTATCGGCGTTTCGCCGCTACGCCCATGCCGAGCGCCTGCCCGATTGGGAGCAGCGTTTTGCCTTCGGCCTCGCCGACATCGAACAGGTCTTCGAATCGGCGGTCGCGGCAGCGCCCGTGCTGTGCGCGCCCGCAGCGAATCTGACCGAAAGTTTCGCGGCGGGCCGCTACGTGCCGTCTTCGATTGCGGACGAACTGGTGTCCGCCGGCGCGGTACAGATCGCCCACCAGGTCAGGAATCGCTCCCTGTCGCCGGTCAGAATCGCCGAGTTGTTCCTCGGGCGCATCGAGGCACATCGCCACCTCAATGCTTTCATCACGGTCAATGCGTCGCTGGTCATGGAAGATGCCCACGTTCTGGACCATCGTCTCAGGCGTGGCGAAGATCCCGGGCCGCTCGCCGGTGTACCGGTGGGCGTCAAAGATCTCATGTCGGTGAGAGGCTACCCGCTGACCGCCGGCACCAAGGCCATCGAAGCCAAAGTGCAGGAACGCGATGCCGCCGTGGTCGCGAGGTTGCGGGCTGCAGGCGCGCTGATCGTTGGCACCACCAATCTTCACGAACTGGCCTTCGGCATCAATAGCGCCAATCCCCATTTCGGTCACGTGCAGAACCCGCGCTATCCCGGCTATATTCCGGGCGGTTCCAGCGGCGGTTCGGCCGCGGCCGTTGCTGCCGAACTGGCCGCCATCGGGGTCGGTTCCTGCACCGGCGGTTCGATTCGCCAACCGGCCGCCTGTTGCGGCATCGTCGGCTTCAAGCCGACCTACGATGCCGTGCCGCGCGAAGGCGTCTTCCCGCTGGCCTGGTCGCTCGATCACATCGGCCCGATCACGCGCAACGTCGAAGATGCCGCCATCGCTTTCGAAGTCATGGCGGGCTTGCCGGAACATTCGATGCTGCCGCAAACCGCGATCACGGCGCCGCGCATTGTGAAGCCGCGCAAGTTTTTCTACGAGATGCTCGACGACGAAGTCCGAATGGCGATGGACGCAGCGCTGGCGCGCTTTCGCGCCGCCGGCGCGCCAATTGGCGAAGTCGACATCCCCGGCATCGAACTGGCGCCCGGCATCCAGTTGATCACCCTGGCCAGCGAGGGCACCCAGGCCAACTGGGATCTGCTGGCGCGGCATGGCGACAAGCTCGGCGAAGACGTGCGGCTGCGCTTGGAGACCGGGCAGTTCTATCTGGCGATCGATTACATCAAGGCGCAACAACTGCGCAATCAGGTCAGGCAATCGATGATCGCCTCGTTCGGCGACGCCGATGTCATGATCATCCCGGCGATGCCGGTGTTGCCGCCGAGAAGCGGTACCATGACCTTGGATCTGGGCGGCAAGACGGTGCACGTTGCGCCGACACTGACGCGGTTCACTTCACCGATCAACTTTTGCGGTTTCCCAGCGCTGTCGATGCCCTGCGGCAGATCCAGGAGCGGCCTGCCGATCAATCTGCAGGTCGTCGGCCGTCCTGGGGCGGACGCAACGGTGCTGCGCGTGGCGCGCTGGTGCGAGCAATTGGCTGCGGTGTGAACCGAATTGGGGCCTATCTGAATGACAACAGGAGCAATCCGGTGAAAATTCCGTCATTGGCCGCGATCGCGGCTTTCGGTTTCCTGTCCGCGGCCACTGCTGCCATCCCTACCTCTACTCCTACCCCTACACCGTTGCAGGAGTGCGCGGCGTCGAGCGTACCGATGGGCTGCCTGGACGCGAAGCTCAAGGCGGCCAATCAGCAACTGAATACGACATTGAAAGCCGCGCAGGAACGTCTCGAACAGTTACAGGCGCACGGCAGGCGACCGCTGCTGGGCGCGTTTATCGACAGCCAGAGAAAATTCAATGCGTACCGCGAAGCGCAATGCAACTGGCAGGGTATCCGGGCGGCGCCCGGGGCGAACGGCGCCGACTATGTGAAGGATTGCCAGATTCGCGTCACCCTTGGACGCGAGCAGGAGTTGGCTGAATTCGTGGCAGGCGACGAACGTCCAGCTGCCGCGGCAATCGCGCCGACCGTGGCAGAGGTCGAGTCCCGCAGCCCGGGAAATGCGGAGCCCCTTGCCGCGGATCAAGCAGCGGCTGTCGATCAGCCTGAGAAGCCGGCGGTGGCGTCGGATTCTTCGGCCATGGGGTCGCGCGGCAGCGAATGGCGTCTGGTCCATTGGGTCGCCAACGGCGCGGAAAAGCCGATCATTGCGGATTCCGCGGTCACGATCGCTATCGATCCCTCGGGGAAGATTGCGGGAAACGCATCGGTGAACCGCTTTTCCGGCGCCTGCCGCTTCGACGCCGATGGGCGCCTGGAATGGCCGCGCACGGGATTTACCCTGACCAGAATGGCCGGGCCGCAGCCGCTGATGGCGCAGGAGCGGGCTTTCCTGGAATCCCTGCGGCGCACAACGCTGTATCGGGTGGACGGGCAGGAGCTTGTTCTGAGAAGTCGAAGCGGCGCGACCGTGCTGACGTTTATACGCTAACGGTGAGAGACGAGGATCTGGGGGCAGCGACACCCCGATCCCTGCTCTCATATAATAATCACAGCCCTTCATCCAACCGGATGCGGCACGATCAGCGGAGCGGAAAATGGAACATTCTTCCAAGTTCTCGATAACCCATGTGGAAACCAGCGAGTTCAGGGACGACGGCCTGCGTCCGTTCTTCCAGTATCGTGACCTGGGCATTCGCGATGCCACCAATGGTGCGGTCGTGGCGCATGTCATCCGCGCCAAGCCAGGCATGCAACTTGAGCCCGAGCGCCACCATCATGAAGTCGAATTCCAGATGGTGTACGTGCTCAAGGGCTGGATCAGATTTCGCTATGAGGGTGTGGGCGAAGTCACGCTGAAAGCCGGCTCCTGCGTGCATCAGCGGCCGGGAATCAAACATACCGAACTGGGGCACAGTGACGATTTGGAACTGATAGAGATTGTGATGCCCGCCGATTTTCAGACGGTAAACGACTAGTATGCTGCAGTGGTTGTCACTGTGGCGCGCCTTCCCGCAGACGGGCGACTTCGTCGCTAACGAGTCCGGCGCGTACGGTTCCGATTTGGAACTGATAGAGATTGTGATGCCCGCTGATTTTCAGACGGTAAATGACTGAAAAAGCGGCGAACGGTGAACAGTTAACGCTAAAACCCCTCCCGCCGATCGGCCTGTTTATCGACCAGGCCATTTGCAATCACCTCCCTGTCGGGGACAATTTCGCCCAGCGGCGTGCATCTGCATCCGTCGATCGCCGGCGCCGAAGGCAATGCGGTCGGGGGGGTATCTCGTGCATGGTTGCGTCGTGCATATCACGGCGCAGATCGTGGTGGCCGACATGGGCGGGGTGCGCTTCGCGCGCTTGCCGCGTCCTTTGCGGTGAAAGCCTTTTTTGAGAACCGATAAATAAACTGAGGAGAGGAACATGGCACGCACACCCATCAATGCGGGGGCAATAGACTGGTCGGGCGAGAATCCCGGCATGTACCTGAAGGACAGGGCCGACGGGCCGTTCGTGTCGCTCATCAGCTATTTCCGCGTCGTGCATTCGCCGCACGGCAAGGGACATGCGGCCTTCATGCTGCTCGATCCCTTCGGCGACGGGCGTGGCGCGGACCGGCCGAATGTCTGCCTGACCGACAACGAGCCGCTCGCCGATTATCTGAAAAACGGGTTCGTGTCGTTCTTCGGCGCCTTCAAGGGCGCGACCGGGCTCGGCAACGTGCAGGTGAAACCGGCCTGGGATTTCATGGCCGGTGGCGACGGCCGCACCGTGCATACGGAGTGGTTCCGGTCCGCAATCGGTCAGGTCAATCTTTCCTGGAACCAGTTGAGCGCGCCGTTCCTGGTCGAATTCGACCAGGAGCGCTCCGCCACCGGCAAGCATGAAATGATTTCGCTATTCGTGGATTCGCGCGCGTGCAGCGCGACCATCAACGGCAATCCGGTTTCCGGCCAGGCGTTTCCCCGCGAGTTCGCCGGCAAGAAGGACAGCAGCACTGCGTTTCTCGCTTTTTCCGAAACCTGGATTAAGGTCTAAAAGGCCGTGACGATCGTGACGGTCGTGACGACGTGACGGGGCGATCGCTGATTCGCCTAAGGCGAACGCGGATATAGGCGGATCAAGATTTCCGACCGCCGGTGCAAGTTTTTGTCTCAGCCTGCACTAGCAAGCAGGCTTTTTGAATTTACGTCGTTACGTCGTTACGTCGTCACGGCTCAAGCGGGAGCGCAGAGCAATGTGTGGGCAATGGCGGCTCGATCAGCAGGACCTCGACACCTATCGGACCGACGGTCTGCTGAGGTCGCCGTTCCGGATTCCCGACGAGCAGCTTGGTCGCATGCGCGAGTCGCTGGACAAGTTGATGCGCGACAATGCGCACCTGGCGCCGGAGACGCTGGTCTGTCCGCACATTGCCTACGGCAAGACGCACGACGCAGCGGCCGCGGGTCCGTGGTTGGAATATGCGCGCCATCCCGGCATCCTCGACTTGGTGTCGCAACTCATCGGGGACGACATCATCCTCTGGGGCAGCCAGGTGTTCTGCAAGCCGCCGCTGACCGGCAAGGCGATTCCCTGGCATCAGGACGGGCAATACTGGCCGATCCGTCCCATCGCAACCTGCTCGGTCTGGATCGCGCTCGATGACGCCATGCCCGAGAACGGGTGCATGCGCTACATCCCCGGCTCGCACGCCAACGGCAGCATCTACCGGCATCGGCTGAGCGATCGCACGGACATCGTGCTCAATCAGGAAGTCGATCCCTCGCAGTTCGATGAATCAGCGGGGCGCGATGACACGCTCAAGGCAGGGCAGTTCTCATTGCACGACGTCTATCTGATCCACGGATCGAACGCGAATCGTTCGCCGAAGCGGCGCGCGGGCTTCGTGATCCGCTATATGCCGGCGACTTCCGTTTTCGAGCGTACAACCGGCGACGAGCACATTCAGTCGGGTGTCACCTTCAGCATGAGCAAGCGTCCGATCTGGCTGGTGCGCGGCAGCGATGTAAGCGGGCGCAATGACTTCATCGTGGGGCACGGCAAGGACTACGCGCTGGTGCCGCGGATTTCGGACGAGGACGGGGCCGAGCCGGAGTGACTGCAGCCAGAATAATCGGGAATAATCGGGGACAGACCACGATTTCTTGCTAGCCTCGCCAGCGTCTTCGATCACGGGAGTACCCCGTCATGCCCCGCCGCGCACGCCTGAGCCTTCCCGGCATCCCCTGGCACATCATCCAGCGCGGCAACAATCGCTCCGTGTGCTTCAACGCCGAGGAAGACTACCGGCTCTATTTACACCGCCTGCAGGAACTGGCGGAGCGCTTTGGCTGCGCGGTGCATGCCTATGCGCTGATGACCAACCATGTGCACCTGCTGCTCACCCCAGAGAGGACCGACAGCGCCGCGCTGCTGATGAAGCATCTGGGCCAGCGCTACGCGCAGTATGTGAATCGTGCCTACCGTCGCAGCGGCACGCTCTGGGAGGGACGCTTCCGGTCGTGCCTGACGCAAAGCGAAGACTATGTGCTCACCTGCTATCGCTACATCGAACTCAATCCGGTGCGTGCGGCGATGGTGCGCCGGCCGCAGGATCATCGCTGGTCGAGTTACGGCTTCAACGCGCAAGGCAGGAAGGACCCGTTGCTCCAGCTGCACCAGCAGTATCTGCGTCTGGGCAAGAACGAGGCAACGCGGCGGGAAGCCTACCGGGCGTTATTAAAGGCGCATCTGGACGATCCAATACTCGCGCAGATCCGTCAGGCGACCAATGGCAACTACGCACTGGGCAACCCGCGTTTCCAGGCCCGGATTGAAGCGGCATTGGGTCGGCGCGCCAACCGCGCCCCGGCGGGACGACCTAAACTCTCCGATCGTGCGGAGGGCTGATGATCAACGAAGGTTGCGGAAAATGGTGGTCTGCCCCCGATTTGCGCTCACCCCTCGCCCCTCACCCTGCGAGTGCCCTCGACCTGACCGCAGCGCTCAGTAAGTCCCACCCGATTTGCCGGCCGCAGGCTGGTCGGTGCGCATCTCTGCCACCGCGCTCTTTGCCGCGGAAGCCAGGAACGCGTTGTCGGCGAGCAAGGTGACGAACTGAAAGCCGAGCGCGATCATCTGCTTCGCCATGGCGGTGGATCCGCAATGGATTCCCGCATAGATACCGTGGCGTTTGGCGCCCGCCACGATGGTCTTGATCGCATCGATCACAACCGCGTCCGTCGGCACGCCGGAAGGCGCGTAGCCCAGTGAGATGGCCAGGTCGTTCGGGCCGATATAGAGCGCATCCAGCTCGGGCACGCTCAAGATATCGTCCAGATTGTCCACCGCCTGCTTGGTTTCGATCATCGCCATGGTGATGATCGTCTCGTTGGCGTGCTTGAAGTAGTCCGCTCCGCCGTACCAGGTGGCGCGCACCGGTCCGAAGCTGCGGTAGCCCTTCGGCGCGTAGCGGCAGGCGCCTACGAACGCCTCGCACTCCGCGCGCGTGTTGATCATCGGGCAGACGATCCCATAGGCGCCGGCGTCCAGCAGCTTCATGATGATGCCCGGCTCCATCCAGGGCACGCGCGCCAGCGGCGTCGTGGCCGTCGTGCTGATGGCCTGCAGCATCGTGACGGCCACTTGATAGTCGACATGACCGTGCTGCAGATCCACCGTCAGCCCGTCCCAACCCGCCTGCGCCATGTTCTCGGCCGCGATGGAACTGGGAATTCCCAGCCAGCCGTTGATGACGGCTCCACCGCGTTTCCAGATCGATCTGATATTATTTTCCCTCATCGCTCCCCGCCCCTTTGTGTGTGTGTGTTGCGTCCAGCGTTCTATTTGACAGCATGCCGACCTAACAGCGCGCCAACATAACAGCTTGCCGATATAAGGGCATGCCGATTTTGCAGCCGCGCGCGACGCGCCAGGTTGACTACGCCCGCCGCAGCTACGCGCTCATGGACCCAACGCCCGAACGGGTCTAGGATATCCCGCACAGCGCGATCACAGCGCATCATAAGATATTTACCGGGCAGCCACGTCGCGTCAACGGGAGGAGCCGCAGATGACTACAAGTAAATTCGATCGTCGCCGCTTTCTGGCGGCGTCCGCCGCTGCAGTGGTCGCACCCTATGTTCGCACCGCCCGTGCGGCCGGCTCGCTGGCGGTCGGCTTCTGGGACCACTGGGTACCCGGCGCCAACGACGCTCTCGCCAAGCTGTGCAACGAGTGGGCGGCAAAGGAGAAGGTCGACCTCAAGATGGACTTCATCACCTCCCAGGGCAGCAAGCTGCTGCTCACCATCACCTCGGAGGCGCAGGCGAAGTCCGGGCATGACATCCTTTCGTTTCCCACCTGGTATGCCACAGCCCAGGCGAAGAGCCTGGAGCCGGTCGACGATATCGTGCAGACGCTGATCGCGCAGTACGGCAGCCCCGCGGCGGCGGTCGAGTATCTCGGCAAACAGGATGGCAGCTGGCTCGGTGTGCCGGCTACCGCCGGCAGCCAGATCAAGGGGCCCTGCGGGCGTATCGACCTGTTCAGGCAGCACGCCGGGATCGAACTCACCAAGATGTACCCCGCCGGAGCGCCGCCGGACAAGACCCTCGCCGACAAGTGGACCTGGGACACCTTCCTGGTCGCGGCGGAGAAGTTGCACAAGGCCGGATTCCCGTTCGGTATCGGGATGGGACAGACGGCCGATTCCGTCGACTCGGCGGGCGCTATCTTCTCCGCCTATGGCGCACATCTGGTCGACGCCCAGGGCAACATCACCGTCGACTCCGATGCCACGCGGCAGGTGCTCGAGTACGCGAAGAAGCTGGTGCAGTTCCTGCCGCCGGATATTTTCGCCTGGGACGATGCCTCCAACAACAAATGGCTGATTGCCGGCAAAGGCGCCCTGATCATGAACCCGCCCAGCGCCTATGCCGTCGCCAAGCGCGACAACCCGAAGGTCGCCGAGCAGTTGTGGACATTCCCCGCTCCGAAGGGGCCGAAGGGACGCTATCAGCCCGGCCTGCCGTTCTACTGGGGCATCTGGAAATTTTCGAAGAACAAATCCGCCGCGCGCAGCCTCATTACCCATCTTTCCCAGCGCTCGTCGGTGGAACAAATGGTCCTGGCGAGCGGCGGATTCGACATCCCGGCCTTCTCGGGCCTGCGCGATTTCAAGGTCTGGGCCGAAGTGGGACCACCGAAAGGAACCCTGTACCACTATCCGCCGGGCGGCGATCAGATCGTGTCGATCCCGGGGGCGCCCGCCCCGACGGCCATCGCCAGCCAGATGTATGCGCAAGCGACCATGACCAAGATGATCGCCAAGTTCACCCAAGGCGGGGAGTCCATGAACAAGGTGATCGCCTGGGCTGGCTCCGAGCTCGAAGGCTTCATGCGTGTCTGAAGCGTTCGCGCGAGGATGAAAAAGTTCTTGCGGCGAAAATCGACCATCGCGTTCGCGATGGCGTTGCCGCTCGTCGTCGTGGTTAGCGCGCTGGTGATCTATCCGGCGTTGTATTCCATCTATCTCGCGACGCTCAACAAGTCGATGGAGCATTTCGTCGGACTGGGCAATTTCACCTTCCTGTTCAGCCGCGAGACCTTCTGGATGGTGGTCAAGCAATCGGTCATCTTCGCGGTGAGCGCCGTGCTGTTCAAGGCGCTGATCGGCCTGTTCGTCGCGCACTGCGTGCACAACGTCCCGGCCAAGGGGCAGCGCAAGTGGCGCGGGATGCTGCTCGTTCCCTGGGTCCTTCCCCCGGCCATGAGCACGCTGGCCTGGCTGTGGCTGTTCGATCCCTCCTATAGCGCCTTCAACTGGCTGTTCGAGCGCATCGGCATCGGCCCGGTGCCGTGGCTCGGCGATCCCTACTGGGCACGCTTCGCGGTGATCCTGGTGAACGTCTGGGTCGGCGCGCCGTTCTTCATGATCATGTATCTCGCCGCCCTCAAGTCGGTTCCGGAGCAGCTCTACGAGGCGGCCGCCATCGACGGCGCCAACTGGTGGCAGAAGCTCTGGTACGTCACGCTTCCGATGATGCGCAACATCATCGCCATCACCGCGCTGTTCTCGTTGATCGTCACCTTCGCCAACTTCGATATCGTGCGCGTGTTGACTTCAGGCGGGCCGGTGGATCAAACGCACGTGTTCGCGACCTATGCCTTCAACCTGGGCATCCAGAGTAACGACATCCCGCTGGGAGCCTGCGTGTCGCTGTTCATGTTCCCGATCCTCGGCATCGCCGCGATATTCATCCTGCGCGATATCGGCCGGCGCGGAACCGAGGCCTGAGCGTGGCGACGAGCGGACCAGCCACTCCCGATCACGCCGGCCGCGCGCAACGCGGGAGCATGCGGCGCGATCGGCGCCGGGCCTTGATCTGGTCCTATGTATTCCTGGCCATCTTCGTCGTCTTCTTTCTGACCCCGCCGATCTACATGTTCATCACCTCGCTCAAGACCAGCGCGGAGATCTCGGCGGGAAGTGCGCCGTGGTGGGTGTCCGACCCGACGCTCAGGAACTATGTCGAGTTGCTGACCTCGCCGATCTATCTGACGTTCTTCCGCAACTCGGTCGTCGTCGCGCTGCTGGTCGTCATCGTCACGATGGTCGTGAGCATCCTGGCGGCTTTCTCCCTGTCGCGGATGAAATTCTGGGGCTCCGCGACGCTGGCGACCGGCGTGTTCCTGACCTACCTGATCCCGGATACGCTGCTGTTCATCCCGCTGTTCAAAATTTTCGCCTATTTGCACGACCTCACCGGGATCGAGTTTATCAACCACTGGTGGATCCTGGTCCTGCTCTATCCGACGCTCACGATCCCGTTCTGCACCTGGATCATGATCGGGTACTTCAGCAGCATCCCGAAAGAGCTGGACGAGGCGGCTCTGATCGACGGCGCCGGCTATTTCCAGTTGCTCACCAAAATCTTCATTCCGGTGGCGCTGCCCGGCATCATCGCCGCCACCATCTTTGCGTTCACCGTGTCGTGGGCGCAATTCCTCTATCCGCTGGCGTTCACCACGTCCACCGACCAGTTGGTGCTGCCGGTGGGCATCGTCACGACGCTGATCAAGGGCGACGTGTTCAACTGGGGGCAGATCATGACGGGCGCCCTGCTGGGCGCTGCGCCGCCGCTCATCATCTACGCGTTCCTGATGGACTATTACATCGCCGGCCT
>Ga0315278_10002978_pt1 | contig 15113 bp, 13 predicted proteins | sample YL17G06_0_MG_FD_203880 | JGI IMG/M metagenome (GOLD analysis project Ga0315278, IMG submission 203880) | Sediment microbial communities from Yellowstone Lake, YNP, Wyoming, USA - YL17G06_0 | ecosystem: Environmental > Aquatic > Freshwater > Lake > Sediment | place: USA: Wyoming | collected... | reverse complement strand
GTTCCGAGTGCTGACGCCGGAACCGATCTCCCCTTCGAGCCGTCCGGAGCTGCTGTGCGCCAGGTCGACGCGAGTCCCGGCGGAGAAGACCATCCCGTTGTAGCTGATGTCGGCATCGTCCGGCGGCACGCCCGCCACCTCGTCGCCGTCTTCCCCCGCTGCTCGGCTCGCCCGGTAGGCCGCGCTCCCCGCGAGGGAAAAGGGCTTCGCCTTCGGGCTCCAGTCGCCGCCGAGCCCCGCCACGTGCGTATCGGAGTCGCGCTCCCGGAAGTCCTCGTTGTACGCGCGCCGTTCGAACTGGTAGTCGAGGCTCAGCGTGGTCCCCGGCGCGACACGCTGCCGCCACTCGATGCTACCGATCGTCAGATCGAAGGTCGCGCGCCGGTAGCGGGAAACCCCGCCCCCGAGCGGTATGTCCTCGTCGCGCAATTGCCGCAGGTAGTAGTTGGGCAGCTTGTAGACTCCGAACGTGATCGCCCGGCCCTTCGAGAACGATTCGCGCCAGGTGACGCTCCCCGCCCCGTAGTCGGCCGTCTGGTTCGTCGCGTGGAACGATCCCGACCAGCGTAAGCGGACCATGCGCCCGCGCCGCGTGCCGCGGTCCTTCGTGTAGGCCAGTGAGACGGAAGGCTCCCACACCACGTCGCCGATGGTCTCGATCGAGTAGCGGTCGGGATGGGTCCCCGCTTCGAAGGTGGCGATCTGCCCGTCGGAGTACTGGAGAATGTTGTCGTCGTGCATCACGCCCACGCCGGCGCCGAGCCGGATCCGCTGGACGGAGGTGTCGGGCAGGTCGGCGGCCGCCCGGCAGGTCGCCGAGAGGAAGAGCGCCGGCAGGAAGACGAGGAACGCGCGTCCGACGGCCGAGGCGGAGAAGGTTCGACGATCGGTCGGTCGCATGGTCACTCCTCGTTTCCAACGGAAGGCTGTGGGATGCGGAGGCGGACCTGGGCCGTGCCGCTCTTGGGTCCGAGGAGTTCCACGACGACGTCGTGGCTCCCCTCCGCGACGGCCACGACCGCGCGGTCCAGCTTGGACGGGATGCGGTCTTTCGCTTCCATGTACGTGGCTCCGAGCGCCTTCGTGGTAGTGAACGATTCCTCGCGGGCGGCCGCGCCGCTGACGCGGAGAGCGAGGCGATAGTGCTGGGATCCCCGCATGGTGGCGTCGAAATCGAGTCTCGAGCTCAGCTCCACCTTCGTCGGGCCGATGACGCGAAACCGAATGGGCGAGCCCACGCGTGTCGTGTAGTACGGAATCATCTTCTCCCCCTCGACCACCGTCACGCTCCGGCGGGCATCCACCGGGGTCAGGGAGATCATGCGGGCCTCGCGCGGCCGCTGCGGCGAGGCGACGAGGAGCCGGACCAGCACGCTGGCAGCCCCCTCCGTCCGAATCGTCACTCCATGCGGTCCTGCCGGGATCTCGACGAGAAGCGTGCGGCTCTTGCAGATCGCGCCCTGCCCGTCCTTGCGCTTCGCGCCGGGCGCGGGCGACGAAGTGGTCGTCACCTCGCCGATCGACTTTCCGTCCGAATCGACCCGCACCGAATAGGAGACGGGCGCAGAGGAACCGGCCGCGACCTCGGCGCGGGAGACGACGCGCAGGCGGGCGGGACCGGTGAGGGAAACCTTCAGCGGGGCGGGCGCGGTGATCGGAAAGTAGACCCTCGGACGCCCCTTCACCTCCACGACGACGGGGGCCACGCCCTCCACCAGTTCGACCGGATCCCACGAGGGCCCCCGCGCGGCGAAGGATCGGGCCGCCGGCGGCGAGGCAAAGGCCGCTGCTAGGAGTGCGATTCGCACGGCGCGAACGAGCATCGGTGTCATGCGGCGGGTCTCCGTTCCGGGTGAGGTCGTCCGAGCAATTGGTGCCGCAGATCGAGCCGAAGGATGAACACGTTCAAAAGAAGCACGAAGAGTGCCGCGCCCGCGACGATCCAGAGATTGTAATGGTAGCGGATGAAGAGGAGGCCCTTCCCCGGCTTCGGCGTGACGCCGGTTTCAGGATCGACGATGGAATAGGCCCGCGCCAGCCGCTCCACCTCCAGGAGCTGGATCACGGGGATGCGCCGTTCGGCGAAAACGTTCAGGACGCCGCGATTCGGGTAGTTGCGTGCCGCCAGCCGCCGCGTCAACCCGGCCGGGATGAGCCGCGCGTTTTGCGCCCCGCCCAGGCTCGCCACGCCGCCTCCCACGTTCACGTAGAGCCGGATCGGCCTTCCTCGTGCTGAAGCCACGGAATCGTAGAGGGCCACGCGCAGGTTCACGGCCTCGAAGACGTTCGGCGCGTCGAGGAACGAGGCGCCCGAACGCCGGATCGCGTCGAGGACGAGCTGGCGCCCCTGGGGCGAGAGCCCTCGCCCGGCGTCGCCGCCCCCGCCCAGGGAGGCCCCGGTCGTGCGGTAGGGCCAGAGGCCGGCCTTCGCGCAGACCTGCTCCATGTCGAGCCAGGTCATCTCGGGATCGTTGGCTCCGAACATCGAGGAGCCTACCGACGTGAGGACGATCGGTTCGGCGCCGATGGCGCGGCAGGCCGCCAGAACGGCGAGATTGAGTCCGGGAAGCGAGCCGGTCATCCCGACCCCGACGAGATCCCCCGGCCTCACGCCCCCTTCGAGCATCATTTGCGTCACGGCGGCCGCGAAATTGGGGTGCGCCGCCAGCGCCTTCGCGGACTGGGCGCCCCGGTCGGTCGTGATCAGCGTGAACTGCGGGCCGACCAGGCCACTGCCGTCGGGATCGTTCCGCGGATCGACCGCGATCCCCCGCTCCTTCTTCGCCATCGCGATCGTGCGCTCGGCTCGTTCCATCATGCCGACCGCCCGGAGTTTCATGCGGTAGGCGTTCGCGTGCACCGGCGAGACGGAGCGCTCGGCCACGGCGTAGACCGCCACGGCGGCGAGCGCGAGCGCCACCAGGGTCACGGTCGGGACCTTCGTCGTGCTCATCGGATGATCTCCCCGCCGCCGATCAGCATGAGGCAGAGCCGCACGACGATGGCCGTCGTCACCATGACCGCCAGCGTGGCCACGATGCCCTGGCGTTCCATCCAGTTGGCGATGAGCCCCGGGATGATGTAGCCGATCGTCTGGAACTCCAGAGCCGTCCCGTGCACCTTGAACACGAGGAGATCGCGCGAGATCGCCCCGAAGATGAAGCCGAAGAGGACGGCCACGACGATCCGCCGCCGCCCGTAGACCAGCGCGTAGCGGGAGAGGAGCTTCATGGCCCCGAGCGTGACGAGGCTGACGAGGATGGTCCCCGCGATACGCATCGGGTCGTGGACCATGAGCGCGAGGTAGCCCGGCACGACCATGCCGCCCGCGGCCACGCCGAGCGTCTCGGAGAAGATGAGGCTGATGAAGAGCCCGAGGCCGATCGCGGTTTCGATCATGGCTTCTCGGACCGGTTCCGGAAATGGAGCACGATCTCCTGCCCGAGCCCCACGATGTTCCCGATTCCGACGACGACTCCCCGCCGCTCCACGAGCGCCAGCACGCGCTCGTAGACTTGCTCCGCGGAGTAGCCGCCCAGATCGGTGATTCGCCCCGGATCGAGCCCTTGCTTCACGGCCTGGAACGCGACCACGGCGGTTCCCTGGCCGGAGAGGACGACGTGGTCCGCGTTGAGCCCGCGCGCCACGAGCGCGGCGATCTGCTCCGAACGCTGAATACGATCGTCGCGGCAGTTGGCGAGTACGATCCGCTGGACGCCCGGCTGGGCCTTGTCGAGTCCAAGCCGCTCCCAGATGAGCCGCGTCGAATCGGGATCGTTCGCCGCGAATGCGTTCACGAAGGTGACATCCTTCGTGCCCACCCGAACCCGTTCTCGACGGAGCACGCCGGGATCGGGGGTCGCGGTGATCATGCCGCGGAGGGCATCGGCGCGCCCGACACCGAGATGAGCGCAGACGGCCAAGGCCAGCGCGACGTTCTCGGCATGCTCGACGTAGGAGAAGCGGTCGACCTCCGAGGGGCTGACGCTTCCGGCCTCCGCGAAGACAAGCCGGCTGCCGCGGCGGCCCGCCTCCTCTTCGAGAAGGCGGAACCGATCGCGCTCGGCCGTGAACGCGACGGAGCCGCGCGGCAGGGTGCGCGCCAGCACCCGCGCGGCGTCGTCCACGGTCGGCCCCATGACGTCGAGATGATCGGCACGCGCGTTGGTGATCACGCCGACGGTCGAACGGACGAGGCGCTCCTCGGCGATCGGCTGGAGCTCGGGGGCCACCGCCATGCATTCCATGACGAGCGCCTCGGCGCCTTCCTCGACCGCGCGGCGGACGATCCGGGTCTGTTCGATGATATTGGGGCGGCCGACGCGGTAGACGTCGATCTCGCTTCCGTCGGGGAGGATCATGCGGGCCATCGTCCCGGTGGTCTTCGCGAAGACGCGGCGTCCCCCGGCGCGGAGCCCCGCGGCTATGAGGCGCGTGACCGACGACTTTCCCCGCGTGCCGTTCACGTGGATGCGAATCGGGATGGCGTCGAGGTTGGCGGAGTGGCGGCGGCTCTCCCAAACGCCGTACGTGGCCAAGCCCAGTAGGAGCGCGGCGGGGATGCCGATCATGCGGGAATCTAGAAGAGCCCCGGAGGCAGTCCCATGCCGCCGGTGACCTTCTTCATTTCCGTCTCCACCATGGCGGAGACCTTGGTCCGGGCGTCGCGGCATGCGGCGAGGACGAGGTCCTCGAGCAGATCGGTCTCCTCGGGGCGGACCACGTCGGGCGCGATGGTGATCGAGACGATCTCGTTGGCGCCGTTCATCGTCACCTTCACCTTGCCGCCTCCGGCGAGTCCGATCTGCTCGCGCCCCTTCAACTCTTCCTGGAGCGCGGCCACCTTCATCTGAAGGGCCTGCGCCTGCTTCATCACCTGCTGGATGTTCACGCCGTCCCCTCCCGTTTCGCGGCCCCGCCTGGGGCCGCCGACCCGCCGTCCGGCCGAGCCGGAGGCGCTTCCACGACCTCGCCGTCGAAGAGATCGACGATCCGGCGGACGAGCGACGCGTCGGCGCCGTGCGCCGCCGTCTCCTCGGCGTCGCCGGTGGCGAGCGATTCCCTGACCGCGCGATCGACGCGGGCGCGCTGCTCCATCAGTTCCGGACCCGCCTCCCGCACGACACACTGGAAGACGAGCTTCCGGCCGAACCCGCGCTCCAGCTCCTGCTGGACAAGCTCGCGGTTTTCCTTCATCTCGAGCATCGCCTTGTGGAACGAGTGCTCGGGCGACAGGGCGAGATTCAGCAAGTTCCCGGAGACTCCGATCAGGAACCCCTCCTCGAGACAGGTGCCGAGGAGGAGTTTCCGCTCCTTCACACGCTCCACGACGAAGCGCCACCGATCCGAGTCCCCTGCGTCGGGCGCGGGCCGTTCCGCTCCCCCGGCGCCCGCGCTGGGCGCCGCGAGATCCTCTCCCGAGTTCACGATGCCGAGCACCGGTTTGGCCGACGCGCGAGGGAGCGTGGCCTGACCGGCGGCACCGGGCGGCGGGGGCGCGGCGGGCGGCGCGGCGCGACGTTCCGCGCGAGGCGTTTCGTAGGCGGACGCGTAGCCCGATCGAGGCGATTCGCCTTCGGCCGCGCCCTTCCTCCCGGCGCTCCCTCCCCCGAGGCGCGCCTCGATCGATTCGAGTCTACGCAGGAGTGTGTCGATCCCCCCCGCCGTCGGGAGTGTGCAGAGATCGACGAGGCAGACCTCGAAGAGGGCGCGGGGCGCCTCGGCGCGCCGAAGCTGTCCGCGGCACTCGATCAGCATGGAGAGCATCGCGGAGAGATCGGTGGCGTGGAGCCGGCGGGCCTGGGTCGCGTAACGTTCCCGGTCTCCGGGGGCCGCGTCGATCATCGCCTCGAGCGAGGGATCGACGGCCAGGAGGAGGAGCTGGCGGAGGTGGTGCGTGAGTCCATCGGCCACCTCCTCCACGTCCATCCCGCGGTCGTAGAGACGGTCGAACGTGAGGAGGGCTCCCTTCGCCTCGCGGGCGGCCAGCGCCTCGCCGAGATCGAAGTAGGCTTCGAGGCCGGCCAGGCCGAGCGCCTGCGCCACGGACGCGGCCGTCACCCCTTCGAGCGAGACGGCGAGCGCCTGATCGAGCCGGGAGAGCGCGTCGCGAACGCTTCCCTCCGCGGCGCGGGCGATGAGGGCGGCCGCCTCCGCGTCGAGGGGCACCTTCTCCGCCTTGGCCACGTTCTGGAGATGCTTCACCAACTCCTCGCTCCGGAGCCGGCGGAATTCGAACACCTGGCAGCGGGAGGCGATGGTCTCGGGAACATCCTGCGGCTCGGTGGTGGCGAAGACGAAGCGGACGTGGGGCGGCGGCTCTTCCAGGGTCTTCAGAAGCGCGTTCCAGGCGAAGTCGGTCAGCTGGTGCGCCTCGTCGATGATGTAGACCTTCGACTTCCCGCCGGATGGAGCGTACTTCACGTTTTCACGAAGATTTCGGATCTCCTCGATGCCGCGATTCGACGCGCCGTCGATCTCGAGGACGTCGAGCGAGGATCCGGCCGTGATCTCGGTGCAGGTGCCGCACTCGTTGCACGGCTCTGATTCGTCCGGCTTTCGCGTCTCGCAATTCAGCGCCTTCGCGAGGAGGCGGGCTGTGGTCGTCTTGCCGCTGCCGCGCGGACCGGCGAAGAGGTAGGCATGAGCCACTCGATTCGAGGCGACGGCCCGTTCGAGCGTGAGCCGGACCGGATCCTGGCCGACGAGGTCGGCGAAGCGTTGCGGCCGGTACTTTCGGGCGAGAGCCAAGTGCGACACGGGGCGCTCCTCAAGAAGCGTGGGAGGCGAAGCGAATGTCGAGTTACCCGCGCAAGTACAAGGCCCCCCCGCGACCGGCTCGGGTCAGTCGGATCCGCGGCGCATCGAGTTGATCACGAGCCGTTGCTACCTTCCGGTCCTGGCGGGGTTGGTGACTCTCAATCGCGCGGGAACTGACCGTCAACGCCGATCCACGAGGAGGCCGTTGATCGGGCTCCGCGCAGCCGGGGGCCGATCACCCCCGGCGGAAAAACGGATACACATGGTGGAGATGAGCGGGATCGAACCGCTGACCTCCTCGTTGCGAACGAGGCGCTCTCCCAACTGAGCTACATCCCCACGGAATCTATGTACCTGACGTCCCAAAACTGGCGGAGAGAGAGGGATTCGAACCCTCGAAGCACTTTCGCGCTTACACGGTTTCCAACCGTGCTCCTTCAGCCACTCGGACACCTCTCCGGGAAGCCTAGGTGCACGCGCAATCCCTCGCGCGCCAACATCGTAATGGCGGAGAGAGAGGGATTCGAACCCTCGATACGGTTACCCGTATAGCGGTTTTCGAGACCGCCCGATTCAGCCACTCTCGCATCTCTCCGCGGAGGAGAATACGCGATCACGGCTCACTTATCCAGACGGTTCCGATCGCGGCGCTTCGCGCGGAAGAAGGCCTCGAGGATCGCGCCGCACTCCTCGGCCATGACCCCGGGAATGATCTCGGCGCGGTGATTGAGGCGCAGGTCTTGTGGCACGAGCGCCAGCGACCCGCACGCGCCGGCCTTCGGATCACGCGCCCCGTAGACCAGGCGCGGAATTCGGGCGAGGACGACAGCCCCGGCGCACATGTGGCAAGGCTCGAGCGTGACGTAGAGGGTCGCGTCCTCGAGGCGCCAACTCTTCAATGTCTGACAGGCCGCTCCGATCGCGAGAATCTCGGCGTGCGCGGTGGGATCTTGCGTCGACTCGACCCGGTTGTGGCCCCGGCCGATGATCCGGCCGCCCCGAACCACGACCGCTCCGACGGGGACTTCCCCCTCGTCGGCGGCCGCCTGTGCTTCGCCGAGGGCGGCCTCCATGAATCGTTCGTGGAGGGATTCGCCGGCCGGCGGAAGCCCGGTCACTTCGCGGGGAACTTCTTGAAGGCGTCGCGCACCAGGTCGGCGGCCACGTCTTCGTAGCGCGGCGGATCGGTCGCGCGCTTGTTCTGGATGAAGCCGGTGGCGTCGTAGTTCACGGCGCCGCTGGATGCGTCGATCTCCTGGCCGAATCGCTGCTCGCGGGGCTCCTTGAACCAGATCTTCTTCATCGACTTGACGTCGAAGCAGGCGAAGGAGAACGCGATCGTGGTGTTGGAATCCCCGGCGCCGATCACCGTGACGCGATGATTCTCCCACTCGTTGATCTTCACGAAGAGAATCGCGTCGAGGGTGAAGATCGAATCGACCGCCGCGACGGCTGTCGAGTCGAGCGTCCCATTCTTGCCCCACTTCTCGGTCAGGCGGAAGCCGAGGTCGAGTTGGTCGCGCTCGCGGAGGACGCGTTCGGAGTCGAACGGGAGGAGAAACGTGGCGCGGGTCAGCGGGACGATCTTCAGCTGCTCGCGGAGGATGTCCTCCATGATCTTCGGCGCGCTCAGGTCCTGCGAACCATTCAAGATGGGGAGAATGGCCACCTTCATCGACTTCGCGGGGGGCGCGGCGGGCTCGTCCTTCGCGAACGACGTGCCGGCCGCGGCGAGGAGCAATCCCAAGGCCAGGACCAGCGCCGCGGGGGCCAGCCTTCGTGGAGTCGACTTCGTCTTCATGACCTCTACCTCGGCGGGAATGGTTCCGGCACTACGCGGACTCGTGCGAAGGGGAGACTGAGTGGCGGGCCCAGGAGGATTTGAACCCCCAACCCTCTGATCCGTAGTCAGATACTCTATCCAATTGAGCTATGGGCCCGCGCGTCCGCATGAATCGTTGAAAATGGCGGAGAGGAGAGGATTCGAACCTCCGGTAGGATTTTAGCCCTACGACGGTTTAGCAAACCGCTGCCTTCAGCCACTCGGCCACCTCTCCCCATTCTTCGCCCCATTGCTGGAGCCGGGTGATGGTACAAGGCCCCTGTCCGGTGGTCAAGCCGAAGCCGGCGCTCCTCCTACCCCGCTCCCGACGATCCGGCCAACCGGGACCGGCACGGACGGGGGACCTAGAGGTCGGGGGGACGACCGTTCGGCCAGGCCGGCTCGACGTGGATGAGGACCTCCACGACCTGTGGAAGCGCCTGCTGGATGGAGTCCTTCACATCGTGGGCCAGTTTGTGGCTCTCCCGGACCGACATCTCCGGGGGAACCTCGAGGTGCATGTCGGCCATGTAATAGAGCCCCATCTTCCGCATCAGGAGTTTCTCGACCCGGTGGACCCCGGCCCGCGACTCGGCCACGATCCGCACCGCTTCGACCAGATCGGGCGGGGCGGTGTGATCCATCAATTCCTGAACGGCCGGGCGGAGAATCCGCCAGGCGGTGAACAGAATGATCGAGCTCGCGAGTAACGCCGCCCAGGCGTCGGCCGATTCGTAGCCGTGGCCCCCGATCAACGCGACCGTGATGCCGATCGCAGCGAATCCCGACGTGATCGCGTCGCTCCGGTGATGCCATGCGTCGGCCTCGACCGCGTGACTTCCGACCTCGGTCCCGACACGACGGACGAAGTGGTGGAGGATTTCCTTCACGAGCACGACGCCGAGGAGGACGCCGAGCGTGAAGGGCGCCGGCATCCGGTGCGGCGTCGTGATCTCGCGCAGCGCCTGGCCCGCGATCCCGATGCCGGCCCCGGCGAGGAGCACGGCGGCGAGAAGGGCGGCCAGAGGCTCGGCCTTTCCGTGTCCGTAGGGATGGTCGTGGTCGGGCGGGCGCGCGGCGATCTTGAGCCCGCGCCAGACGATCAGCGAGCCGACCGAGTCGCCGAGCGATTCGATGGCGTCGGCGATCAGGGCGTAGGACGTTCCGAGGATCCCCGCCGTCAATTTGACGCAGGCGAGAACCAGATTCACGCCGAGGCCGATGATGCTGGCCCGCATCCCCCGCTCATAGGGGTGCTGGGCCGGCGGCAATTCTTCCCGGACGGGCATCCAGGGACTATAGCCTTCCTTCATGAAATCTCCACGAATCCGTGAAATCCGGCTTCTCGCGCCCGATCCGCCCTAGATGAACCGGCGGACGCGGCGCCTGTAGGCGCGATAGTCGTCGCCGAAGCGCTCTTCGAGGTAGCGCTCCTCAGGGCGGATCACGGCGATGACGAGGAGAGCGAGAACGAGCGGAAGGAAGGCGAACGGCCAGAGCCGATTCTGGAAGAGCGCGAGCCCGACGTACGCGGTAGCGAGACCGACGTACATCGGGTTTCTCGTCACGCGGTAGGGACCGCGATCGACGAGGCTCGACACGGCCCGGTGCGGAACGATGGTCGTCTTCGCGCGGAAGAAGGTGAGGATTCCCCAGAGCGAGAAGCCGATCCCCGCCGCGACGAGGATGAAACCCGTCGGGCGTGCACCGCCCGCGATGAGGCCCGGGAGCGCGTCTCCGGGAAGAAAGCGGCGACACCAGATGCCGGCGAGAAATCCCGCCGCGAAGAGGAGGGGTGGCGGAATCACGATCCGCGCGCCGTGGCCCTTCGTGCCGCTCATGCCAGGGCCGACATCAAATCCTCGATCAGGTCGTCGGGATGCTCGAGCCCGATCGAGACGCGCAGGAGGTCGTCGGGCGTCGTCGTGGCGGGGTCCTCCATCGAGGCGCGATGCTCGAGAAGGCTCTCGACGCCGCCGAGGCTCGTGGCGTTGGTGAAGAGCTTCACGCGGGACGCGGTCCCGATCGCCGCCGCGCGCCCACCCTTCAGCCGCAACGACAGCATTCCCCCGAACGCTCGCATCTGGCTCGACGCGACGGCGTGCCCCGGGTGCGACGGGAGCCCGGGATAGAGCACCGCCGAGAGAGCCGGGTGCCCCGCGAGCGCCGTCGCCACCGCCATCGCGTTCGCGCTCTGCCGCTCCATGCGGCAGGAGAGTGTTCGAAGCCCGCGCAGCACGAGCCACGACGCGAAGGGAGAGGCGACCGCGCCGAGAAGGTGCCGGTTCTTCATCGCTCCTTCGAAGAGTCCGTCACGTTTGGCGAAGACGAGGGCCCCGCCATGGACGTCGCTGTGGCCGCCGAGGTACTTCGTCGTCGAGTGGAGCACCACGTCGGCGCCGAGCGCGATCGGCTGCTGGAGGGCCGGCGTCGCGAAGGTGCCGTCGACGAGGAGTCGCGCGCCCCGCTCCCGGGCGAGCGATCCCAGACGGGCAAGATCGAGCACTTCGAGCATCGGATTGGTCGGCGTCTCGACCCAGAGAAGGCGCGTGTTCGGCCGAACCGTTGCGCGCGCCTCGTCCGCGTTTCGCAGGTCGGCGAAGGAGGCTTCCATGCCCCACCGCGGAAGGTAATCGCGCGCGATGGTCTTGAATGCGTAGTAGATGTCCCTGTGGAAGAGGACGTGACTCCCCGGCTCGAGCGCCTGCAAGAGAGCCGCCCCCGCGCCGACTCCGGACGCGAACGCGAGCGACACTTCCCCACCCTCGACGGCGGCGAGCGCCTCCTCGAGCCGATCCTGCGTCGGATTGGAATCGCGAATGTAGACGTATCCGCCGGTGGGGGCGCCTTCAGGCGTGTGCTCGAACGTCGTGGCGAGGTGAATAGGCGGCGCGATGGCGCCGGTTTCGGCATCGGACTTCGCGGCGGCGTGAACGGCCATGGTCTCGAATCGCATGGTGGGAGAGAATAGCAGAGGTGGAACCTTGGTCCCATCGAACGCCGGGGCTTTCCGGGATAGTGTCCCTAGTAGGGATTGTCGGGATCGCTCCGGCCCCCGGCGCGATCCCGACGGACCCATTGCGGCGGCGTGACTCCGCGCCGCGGGAGGGTCGGAAATGACACGTCGGTTCTCGCTGCTCGCGCTCCTCCTCGCCGCTGCGTTGTTCGGGATCGGATGCGCCGCCGGATGGAATTCATCGCACGGCGGACATGGGGAGGCCTATGCCTCGGCGGGCATCGGCTTCTATTTCGACGACTTGGCGCCCTACGGCACCTGGGTGGAGGTTTCGAGCTACGGCTGGGTCTGGTGTCCGCTCGATACCCCTGTCGGTTGGCGCCCCTACACGGTCGGGTATTGGGCCTACTCCGACGAGGGTTGGCTGTGGGTGTCGGAGGATCCCTGGGGATGGATCCCGTACCACTACGGACGGTGGACCTGGGACCGTGACTACGGATGGTTCTGGGTACCCGGCGACGTCTGGGCCCCCGCCTGGGTCGCGTGGCGCTACGGCCCGGGATGGGTCGGCTGGGCTCCGCTTCCCCCCGACGCCTACTGGCGGCCGGGCGTCGGCCTCATGTACACCGATCAGGATCTCGATCGGCACATCCACCGTTACCGCTGGTCGTTCACGCCCGCGAACAGTTTCGGGACGACCCGCGAGCGGGTGCGCGTCGAGCCCCTGAGCCGAAACGTCACTCTGCTCAAGGACACGAAGAACGTCACGAAGTACGTGGCGGGTCCGCGACCGATCGAGCAGGGGATGAAGCCCGAGATGATCCGCGAGCGGAGCGGGAAACCGATCGAGCGACTTCAAATCGTCGACTCCAAGACGCCGATTCGCGAAGGGGGCGTGACGTTCCGCGAGCGCTCGGTGGAGGTCTATCGGCCGGAGAGCGGTGTGACCGCGACCGTTCGCGAGCGCGTTCGCGACGTGCCCCCCGCGGAACGGCCGGTTGCGCCGCGCCAGGCCGTCGAACGCATGCAGAAGGAGCAGGCGCAGGTCGAGAAGGTCGTCAAGGAGCAGCGTCAGAAACTCGCCGACGAACAGGCCCGCGAAATGCAGGAGCGCCCCCCCGGCGCCTCGGCGCTGGAATTGCAGCGGAGACAGCAAGAGGAACTCCGCGCGCAGCGCGAGGTCGAAGTGCGGCAGAAGCAGGAAGCGGAAGCGCGGGAGCGGCAGGTGCTGAAGCAGCAGGAGAAGGCGGCGCAAGCGGAAGAGCGCGGCGCGAAGGAGCGCCAGCGCGAGACGAAGGAGCCTCAAGGGGATACGAAGACGCGGACGAGGTAACGAAGCCGGAATCTGGGAACGTGTTGCGGCAAGCGTGGATGGCGCGGTCGAATTCGCGAACCGCGAGGGCCCCCCGGGGTCTCATAAGTGGGACGAGGGCGATAGCCAAGCGCCCCGGGAGGGCGAAGGGATCTGAAAGCGAACCGAACGAACGCCAAGCGCGCCTGCAGCGCCCGCCTGCAAGCGGGAGCACCAGAGCCAGCAACCTAAGCGACGGCCGCCAACCCAGACGGTGACGGCGCGGCCACCTAGACACGCCGACTCACGACCTCCCCGCAGCGACGCAAGCGGGCGCGCCGCGTTTTACCCGCCCGCGCGCAACTGGGAGGAACCGCCATGTTCTTCAAGAACCGCGCCGAAGCCGGCCGCCTGCTGGCGAAGGCCCTCTCGCACTACGCGGGTCAGGACGTGGCGGTTTACGCGCTCCCACGAGGGGGCGTGGTGACCGCCGCGGAGATCGCCCAACGCCTCCATGCCCCGCTCGATCTCGTGATCGCCAGGAAGATCGGGCACCCCCGCGCGCCCGAATACGCCATCGCCGCCATCGCCGAGGACGGTCACATGGTGGCCAACGACGAAGAGTTGGAGATGGTCGACGCCGCCTGGCTCGAGGAAGAGAAGGCGAGCCAGCGGAGCGAGGCGAAGCGGCGGCGCGTGATGTATCTCGGGGACCGTCCCCCCATTCCGGCTGAAGGCAAGGTCGCGATCCTGGTCGACGACGGCGTGGCGACCGGACTGACCATGCGGGTGGGAATCCTGGAACTCCGGCATCGTCATCCCAGGAAACTCGTCGTCGCCACGCCCGTGCTCCCCGAGTCGACGGCGGAACGAATCCGCCGAGACGCGGACGAGCTCGTGGCGCTCGACATCCCGCCGAGCCAGGAGTTCCTCGGCGCGATCGGCGCGTACTACGAAGACTTCCCCCAGGTCGGGGACGCCGAAGTGGTCGCGTTGATGAAGCGGTGGGGACCGGCTCCGGAAACGCGGCCGGCTCGCCACCACGGATTCGCGGAACGAGAGGTGGAAATCCGGCTCGACGGAGCCACCCTTCGGGGCACGCTCGGCGTTCCCGAGCGCGCCTCCGCGATCGTTCTCTTCGCCCACGGAAGCGGGAGCAGCCGGCGTTCGCCGCGCAACACCGCCGTGGCGCGAACGCTCCGGGACGGAGCGGTCGCCACGCTCCTCATCGATCTCCTGACCGAGGAAGAGGACGAGTCGTACGAGACGAGGTTCGACATCCGCCTCCTCTCGAACCGGCTTGCCGACATCGTGCGCTGGCTCGGAATGGAGCCGGTGACCCGGGATCTCTCGGTCGGCCTCTTCGGCGCCAGCACGGGTGCGGCCGCGGCGCTCCAGGTGGCGGCCGAGCTCGGAAATCGCGTCGCGGCCATCGTCTCGCGCGGGGGGCGGCCCGATCTCGCGATGGAGGCGCTCCCTCGAGTCGTCTCGCCGACGCTCCTCCTCGTGGGAAGCGAGGATCGGGACGTGCTCGCCCTGAACGAGAAGGCCTATCGGGCGCTCCGGTGCGAGAAGGAGTTGGAGATCGTGGCGGGAGCCACGCATCTCTTCGAGGAGCCGGGGACGCTCGAAAAGGTCGCGGACCTGGCGCTCGACTGGTTCCTCTCGCATGCCCGGCCGCGACTCCAGGCCCTCTAGCGCCCCTTCTTCGGTACCACTTTCGGGATCGTTCCCCCGACCCGTACCCTGGGTGGGTATCCGACCGCAGTCCGTAGAGCCAACCCCAACGGGGATCGGTCCATGAATCAGTTCATCCGCCTCCTTGCGTCGCTCAAGCTGACGGTGATCCTCCTCATCCTGATCGCCGTGGCCCTCTCGTTCGGCACGATCCTCGAGTCGCTCCACGGGGCGGAGGCCGCCCGGGCGGTCTACTACGCGCCCTGGTTCTTCGCGCTGGAGGGCCTCTTCGCGGTCAACCTCATCGGGGCGATCTGGGAGCGATTCCCGCGAAACCGCTTCCGGATTGGGTTCCTGATCACGCACGCGTCGATGCTCCTGATCCTCGGCGGGGCGCTCGCCACCGCCGCCTACACCGTCGACGGGCGGCTGCCGCTCTGGGAGGGAGAGAGCGCCGCGCGCATTCTCCGCGCCGGCCCGCACGGGACCGAGAGCGACTATCCGATCCCCTTCTCCGTCCGCCTCGACGCGTTCGAGCTGGACCGCTATCCCGGCACGCAGCAACCGGCCATGTTCCGTAGCCGGATCACGGTGCGAGACGCGGCCGG
>Ga0315278_10002977_pt1 | contig 15115 bp, 12 predicted proteins | sample YL17G06_0_MG_FD_203880 | JGI IMG/M metagenome (GOLD analysis project Ga0315278, IMG submission 203880) | Sediment microbial communities from Yellowstone Lake, YNP, Wyoming, USA - YL17G06_0 | ecosystem: Environmental > Aquatic > Freshwater > Lake > Sediment | place: USA: Wyoming | collected... | reverse complement strand
GAGGCCTGCAGCAGGAAAACGTCGTACTGGTCAAAGTGTGGGCCCACTGAACCACCGGTTGTGGCGACGCTGATCATCAGGTCATCCAGTCGCCACGTGGGGATGAAGTGAAACTGCGCAAGCAATGTTTGCAGCGGGGGGTAGTGCTTTTCCACGTCCTGGACCAACAAGGTCCAGTCCTGGTCCGGCAGGCGGCGCAACTCTTTTGCGCTGAAGGGCCCGTGCCGCTGCACCCAGTTTTTCTTGTCAAAGGTACCGCTGATGAGGCGCGATTCCGCCAATTCATCGCATGCCAGCCCAGCTACATCGTTGGCATCAAGTTCCGGCACAAAACCGGGAAAGGCTTGCTTGATCAGGCAGGGTTTCTGTTGCCAGTACTCGCCCAGAAAAACCTGGACGTCGAGCTCGCCCAGGGGCGGGCTCATTCCGCGCTACAGTCGTGCGCCATGGTTGCAGCATTGCCAGTGTATGAGGAGGGAGTCAGCGCCAGTAATTGTTTGCGCGTGGCTTCGGGAATTTTCAGTCCCCAGATGAAGGTAGCGAGCATTTCGCGGCTGATGCGCTGTCCCCGGGTCAATGCCTTGAGCTGTTCATAAGGCTGCTCCAATCCGAATCGCCGCATTACCGTTTGGATCGGTTCCGCCAGGACTTCCCAGTTTTCGTCCAGGTCCTGCTGCATGCGCGCGGGCGCAACTTCAATCTTGCCCAGGCCGCGGTTCAGCGCTGCAAGCGCAATCACAATATGGCCAAACGCCGTGCCGATAGATCGCAACACCGTGGAATCGCTCAGGTCACGCTGCCAGCGGGAAATCGGCAGCTTCTCGGCCAGGTGCTGCAGCAGGGCGCTGGCCAGTCCGAAATTGCCCTCGGCATTCTCGAAATCGATAGGATTGATCTTATGCGGCATGGTGGATGAACCGACCTCGCCGGCAACCGATTTCTGACGGAAGTAGCCGATGGAAATATAGCCCCAGGTATCCCGGCAATAATCAATCAGGATGGTATTGACCCGGCTTTGAGTGTGAAAGAGCTCTGCCATCCAGTCATGGGGTTCAATCTGCGTCGTGTAGGGATTCCAGTGCAACCCAAGGGAAGCGACAAATTGCTGTGAAAGGGCCGGCCAATCGAGTTCAGGATAGGCGACGAAATGGGCATTGAAATTTCCCACTGCCCCATTCATCTTGCCGAGAAACTCCTGTGCTTCGAGATGTTTAATCTGGCGGGCAAGGCGCTGCTGGCTGTTGGCCACTTCCTTGCCCAGGGTGGTGGGCGATGCGGGCTGGCCATGCGTACGCGACAGCATGGGCTGATCGGCGTTGGCATGCGCCAGCTGCGCCAGTCGCAAGCTTATTTGTTTCAATTCAGGCATCAGCAGATCGCGGTACACATCCTTCAGCATCAAAGCGTATGCCAGGTTGTTGATGTCCTCGGATGTGCATGCAAAATGCAGAAACTCGCTTTGCGCGGCCAGTTGCGGCAGCTCTGCGAAACGTTGTTTCAGGTAATATTCCACCGCTTTGACATCGTGGTTGGTAGTGGACTCTATGGCTTTTATCTGCCGCGAATGCTCGGGACCGAAGTTTTCAGCAAGGCTGTCGATGAATGCGTTCGCCGCTTCATCCAGTGGTGCAAGAGCGGCAATGCCGGGCGCGGAGCATAAGGCCTGGAACCAGCGCAGTTCGACGATGATGCGCCGGTGGATCAGTCCGTGTTCGCTACAGAATGGCCTGAGGGCAGCGGTCCTGGACGCATAGCGACCATCAACCGGTGAAAGTGCGGTGATCTCTGTCAGGTCCATCACGGTTTCGGGGTTCCTGTGGGCATAACATGAAAACGGGTAACCAGCCTTGTATTCTACTAGCGCCTGCAGGCCATGAATACCGCGACCTGCGGGTCAGTCCGTCGGGGGTACACCGGCAATGCCCCCGACAATGCCATTGGGAACGCAGGCGGAAATGTACGAAACCGGCTTACTTCGCATGGCCGGCACCCGTACAATAAGGCATGTTTTTACGCAGCAATAAATCAGGGAGCAGGTAATGGCACAGGAATTCAGAATCGAAAGTGACAGCATGGGGGAGCTCAAGGTACCCGCGTCCGCCTTGTGGGGCGCCCAGACCCAGCGTGCGGTGCAGAACTTTCCAGTCAGTGGATTGACCTTGCCCAAGGACTTCATTCGGGCACTTGGCCTGATAAAGGCTGCGGCCGCACGGGTAAACCGCGAAATGGGGCTGCTTGATGCGAACCGCGCCCTCGGCATCGAGAACGCTGCACTGCGGGTGGTCAGTGGGGAAGTTGATGACCAATTCCCGATTGATGTGTTCCAGACGGGTTCCGCCACCAGTTCCAATATGAATGCGAATGAAGTCATTGCACACCTCGCCAATGCAGACAGCAAGTTAGGCATTCACCCCAACGATCACGTGAATATGGGGCAGAGTTCCAACGATGTAATTCCAACCGCTATCCAGGTGAGTGCCTGCTTGCTGGCCAGCACTGAACTGATACCGGCGCTCAGGCACCTTGCAGAAGCCCTGGATATCAAATCCGAAGAGCTTACAGGCGTAGCCAAAACCGGCCGCACCCACCTGATGGATGCCATGCCGGTAACATTCTCGCAAGAGTTGGGCTGCTGGGCTGCGCAGATTCGTTCCAATATCCGGCGCATCAAAAGTGCCTTGAGGCGCATGCGTAAATTACCCCAGGGCGGTACTGCTGTCGGCACAGGCATTAACGCGCACGAAGAGTTTGGGCCGCGGGTAGCCGCGGTGCTGACCGAAATGACAGGCGTAAGATTCGTTTCTTCGGACAACTATTTTGAAGGCATCAGCTCGCAGGACGTGGCAGTAGAGCTATCCGGCCAGCTCAAGACACTGGCCTGTTCGCTGATGAAAATTTCCAATGACCTGAGGCTGATGAATTCCGGGCCCCTGGCTGGTTTCGGCGAGATCGAACTACCCGCGTTACAGCCGGGTTCTTCCATTATGCCGGGCAAGGTAAACCCGGTAATTCCGGAGGCGGTTTGCATGGTGTGCGCCCAGGTCATCGGCAATGATGCAACCATTACAATTGCCGGACAGTCGGGCCTGTTTCAGCTGAATGTCATGTTACCGGTGGTTGCTCTTAACCTGTTACAGAGCCTGGAAATCCTGTCCAATGCAAGCCGCTTGCTGGCGGATTCAGCCATCGCCGGGTTCAAGGTGCGCAAGGACAACATCCAGGCGTCGTTGGAATGCAATCCCATCCTGGTTACGGCTCTCAACCCGGTGATTGGCTATGAGCTGGGCGCTGCCATAGCCAAGAAGGCCTACAAGCAGGGCCGGCCTATCAAGGAAGTGGCCCTGGAAATGACCAAGTTGTCAGCCAAACAGCTGGATCGTTTGCTGGATCCCCTGGAAATCACCAAAGGCGGGATCAAGGGTTCAAAATAAATCAGCTGTCAGTGGCCCGGCGGCGCAGCCAGACTGCGCCGGCAAGGAACACTGCTGCTACTGCCAACCCTCCCGCCATTTGCAGGGAAAAGAGGCGATCCAGGATGTTGCCAATGGTCAGGGCGTGATCAAAACTGGAGGTGTACGGTATGCCCAGCGCCAGTGTTTCCTGTCCGCCCTGAATCTGTATGGAGATGATCACCGGGCTATTCGCCACCCACTCACCAATGATGCCAAACAGGCTGTTGTTGAAAGTGAATGTGCGCAAAAAATCGATCCAGAGTTGCAGGAGAGCAACAACAACCGGCGGGATAACCGCGAATAACAGGGGAATTCTCGGTGCGAATGCTGAGACCAGGAGCAGCCATCCGTAAAATGGCAGAAACCAGATGGAAGCCGCAAGGTAACTGCACAGCACCATGAACCAGGGCCCCAGGGGATTGAGATGACTCAGAAACAGCGTCCAGGGATTTTCGCCCACGGACAGCACCATGACAGACGCGGTAATGATCATAAGAATCTGGGTGATGATCAGGACTGTCCAGAATATCAACGGCACCACTACCATCGCTGACAACAGTTTTGAAGCAACGGTCTGTAGGTCCGATGCAGGCATGGATTTCCAGAACAGGATGCTGCGATCCTTGCGGTCATCGTACAAAGCGCCCAGCAGGTAAAAAAATACCACGAAGGACATCACTACGGTAAACACTATCGAGATACCAATCATCGTTTGATGCAGGTGGGTGACCATGGTTTCGGCTGGTTGCCGGGCCAGCAAGCGCATTGCCTGCTTGAAGGTATAGAGCTCGTTGTCGATGTGGATGGTAGTAAAGATGGCCATCAGCATCAGCGCGATGCAGACGCCACCGATCGCCATTGGGGTGGTGCGGAACGCGCCCTTGTTTTCCCAGAACTCCCGGCGCAACAGGGCCAGTATCCGCTTCATGACGGCTCTCCGCTCAAGGTGGCAACAAAAAGATCGGCAACACTGGGAGTGCGGAGTTCTCCCAAGTCTTCAAGCAGCTCGCGCTTCAGCCCGCGATACAAAAAGATATGCCGCCCGAACAACTCACGCTCATTCAGTGGCCCAAGTTGCCTGGCTGCTGCTGCGTTTGCCGGCGCGACCATCAATTCCACGTAATTGTTTTCTACCTCGTCCATGCCGCAGTCCAGGGCCACTTTGCCATTATTGATGAAGATCAGGTCGGTGAGGATGTGCTCCACTTCTTCCACCTGGTGGGTGGTTATCAGGATAGTCTTCTGGTCATCAAAGTAGTCATTCAGCAGGCTGGAGTAGAACTGTTTGCGGTAGATGATATCGAGGCCAAGTGTGGGCTCATCCAGCACCAGCAGTTGTACGTCAATGGCCATGACCAGGGCCAGATGCAGCTGGGCGACCATGCCCTTTGAAAGCTGTTTGACTTTGTGTTGCTGGCTGATCTTGGTTTTGGCCAGGTACTTGAGGCAAGTGTCTTTGCAGAACCGGGCGTGCAACTGCCCGGTCAGTTCGATCAGTTGCCAAACGCTGATCCAGCGCGGTAACACCGCAACATCCGCGATGAAGCAGACATTTTGCATCAGCTCCGCACGACGGGAGGCGGGGTTCAGGCCTAACACTTCAAGTTCACCTTCAAAAGTGGTCAAGCCCAGTATGGCCTTCATGACTGTTGTCTTGCCTGCGCCGTTGGGCCCGATCAGGCCAACAATGCGGCCTGCGGGAATTTCCAGGTCAATATGGTCAACAGCCAGGGTTCGGCCATACCGCTTGCTTAGCCCCCGTGCTGAAATAATTGGATTCATTCGAATTTGTCCCTTTTACTGGAATTTTTTTTGGGTAAATCCCAGGGTAAATCATTAACGTCCAGCCCCAGTTGTTCGATGCGCAGCAACGTTGCCGGCCACTCTTTACGCATGAACTTATCCCGCTCGGAAGCAATGAGCTTTTCGCGTGCACCGGCGCATACAAACATACCCAAGCCACGGTGCTTCTCGACCAGGCCTTCATCCACCAGGGCCTGGTAGGATTTGGAAACGGTGATGGGGTTGAGTTGGAAATTGGAGGCGACGGTTCGAACCGAAGGCAGGGGATCTCCCTCAGCCAGCGTTCCATCGAGGATCATGGCGACTGTTCGCTCTTTCAGTTGCCAGTAAATCGGCTCGACATCATTCCAGCGCGTGGACATGAGGGGCTAGTTGATCCGGAAAATCATCAGGCTGATCTTGCCGCCCCGCAAAGAGGTTTCAGAAACCTCTTCTGCCGCCATCTCGCGAGCATCAGGAGTGGCAACAAATGAACGATCTGTCATTGCTTGCCCGGAGAGGGAACCCATGCCGGGATGAGTTTTATCGTGCGCGTATTCAGCCACGGACGTCAGCAGCAGCATCACGGCAACGGCCATTGCAACCCTGCCTGATACCCGCGCTTGAATTTTCATTGGATGCCACAACATTTGCTTCGCCTGCGTTGGTTGATTGGTTTAGTGTTGTAGTAATGTACATCACTAGCATTCAGCCTGTCAAGCAAAACGTGCGAGCGGATGTCGAACAGAGTCACATTTGATTTGCCATGGTGCGTCCATAGTAGGACAATCCGCACTGCAAAATTTTCCCGGGCAATCATTGGCCCGAGGATTGGCTCGGGGATTGGCCCGGGTAACACCTGTTTATTTTCAAGGAGCAAAAGGTAATGAGTAGAGTTCTTGTTTTGGGCCTGATGGCGGCAACATCGCTGATCAGCGTGTCAGCGTTCGCGGCGAAGCCGCAAACAGAGCCCCAGAAATTGGGTTATATCATCGGCATGGATATTGGGGCATCGCTGAAGACACAGGGTTCCGAGATTGATCTCGATTCCTTGTTCGATGCGATTCGTACCACCTACACCGGCGGCACTCCTGAGTTGACCCCGGAAGAAGCTGCCACGATCCGTGAAGCCTTCATCGCCCAGCGCAAAGCTGCAGCGGAATCCGAGAAAGCTACAGCGGGTGCGGCTAACGCTGCTGCGGGAGAGAAGTTTCTGCTGGAGAACCGCAATAAGGAAGGCGTGATCGTCACCGAGAGCGGCTTGCAGTACAAAGTCGTGAAGATGGGCGATGGACCCAAGCCAGTTGCAACCGACAAAGTCACCGTCCACTACAAGGGAACCTTGCTGAACGGTGAAGAGTTCGATAGTTCCTACGCTCGTGGAGAGCCGGTGAATTTCGTTCTCAACCAGGTCATTCCTGGCTGGACCGAAGGCGTCCAGTTGATGCCGGTAGGAAGCACGTTCATATTTTACATTCCTTCCGACCTGGCTTATGGAGCGAACGGCGGTGGCCCGATTGGACCGAGCGAAACGCTCACTTTCCAGGTTGAATTGCTGGGTATTGGCGACAAGAAGTAAACCGGTCCTTTGCTCAATAAGTTAAGCTCTGAATAAATTCAGAGTTTCCTTAGAAAAAGGCACCTTCGGGTGCCTTTTTCCCTTATGGGCTGCGGTGCAGGTAGAATTCCCATGACCAATTGCAGTGTGACCACAGCAGATACAGCATGCACGGGGCCCTGAAGTGAAACTGCTCGTTACCGGAGTTGCCGGGTTTATTGGAATGCATACAACGCTCAGGCTGCTTGCTGCAGGCCATGAAGTGTTCGGCGTTGATAACCTGAATGATTACTACGATCCGCGGCTGAAACAGGATCGGCTCGACCGTTTACTCCCGCACCCGGGGTTTCGGTTTTTTCATCAGGATATTGCCGATGACAAGAGCCTTACCAAGTTGTTTTTCAAGGCCAGGCCGGAGCGGGTGGTTCATCTCGCGGCCCAGGTAGGGGTGCGTTATTCGCTGGAGAATGCCATGGCCTACGTGCACTCCAACCTGGTCGGATTCGCCGCTGTCCTTGAGGCGTGTCGTCACAGCGGCGTAAAACGGCTGGTGTATGCTTCGTCGAGTTCGGTTTACGGCGACAATGCACAGGTTCCCTTTTCGGAACAGGACCCGGTGGATCATCCGCTCTCCCTGTACGCAGCGAGTAAGCGATCCAATGAGCTGATGGCGCACAGCTATGCCCATTTGTACGGCCTGCCGGTCATTGGCCTGCGATTCTTTACGGTGTATGGGCCCTGGGGAAGGCCGGACATGGCGCCGGTATTGTTCGCGCGCGCCATCCAGGAAGGCAAAGCCATTCGTGTTTTCAATCACGGCAACCACCAGCGTGATTTCACTTACGTGGAAGACGTCGTTACCGGCGTCGTGGCAGTAAGTTGCAACGAACCCAATGCAAGCGCAATAAGTTCACCACCGTCCGGAGATCAGGTGCGTACCAGTGCACCATTTCGAATTTACAATATTGGCAACAGCGCACCGGTAAAGTTGATGGAGTTTCTCGCCACGCTTGAACAATGCATGGGAAAGAAAGCGCAAATTGAAATGGCGGATGCCCAGCCCGGTGACGTGCTGGATACCTGGGCTGACTGCCGTGCGCTGGAGCGGGACTATTCATACCGCCCAAACACGCCCCTGGCCGAAGGAATGCAGCGGTTTGTTGACTGGTTAAAAGATTATTACAAGACGTAAAACGCGCTCCTGGCGGGAATAACCCCAGGCGCGATTAACAGTTAATGGGCCGTCCGGGAGGACACCCCCCAAAGGCAGAGATTCAGTATGCGAATATCCATCATCGGTAGCGGCTATGTGGGGTTGGTCAGCGGCGCCGGCTTGTCCGAAGTCGGCCATCATGTGGTGTGCATGGATATCAACGAATCCCGCATACACGGGTTGCGCAATGGTGTCGTCCCTATTTTTGAGCCCGGCCTGGATTCAATGCTGCGGGAGAACGCCTTGCATGGCCGGATAGTATTTACGACTTCTTTGCGCGAGGCAGTGGAACACGCCGAAGTTTTGTATATTGCCGTGGGTACCCCGCCTGGCGAGGACGGATCCGCCGATCTCAGCCACGTTCTGGCGGTGGCAAACGGCATAGGGGACTGCCTGGAGAAATCCATTTTGGTCGTGGTGAAATCCACGGTGCCAGTCGGGACCTGTGAACGGGTACAGTCTGCCATTGCAGCCAGGTTAAGCGAACGGAACAGGGAAATTTCGTTCCACGTGGCATCCAACCCGGAGTTTCTGAAAGAAGGCGCCGCCATCGGTGACTTCATGAAACCTGACCGTATCGTAATTGGCACTGCCAGCGAAGAGGCGGAGCATCTCTTGCGCGAACTGTATGCTCCGTTTAACCGCAATCACGAAAAACTGTTGTGTATGGATGTCCGTTCTTCGGAGCTGACGAAATATGCCGCCAACGCCATGCTGGCTACCAAGATCAGCCTCATGAATGAGTTCTCCAACATTGCTGAGCGGGTCGGGGCCGATATAGAGCATGTGCGTATCGGCATCGGCTCCGATCCGCGCATCGGCTATTCCTTCATTTACCCTGGTGTAGGTTACGGTGGTTCCTGCTTTCCAAAGGATGTCCGGGCGCTGGAGCAGACCGCCAGCCAGCACGGCTACGATGCTGAGCTGTTGCGGGCCGTGGAAGCGGTGAACAATCGGCAGAAGTGCAAACCGTTCGAGTTGCTGCAACGGCACTTCGGTACCTCCCTGGCTGGTTGCCGGGTTGCAATCTGGGGCCTGGCATTCAAACCCAGCACGGATGACATGCGCGATGCTCCCAGCGTGAACCTTATTGAGGCCTTGCTCAGCCACGGCGCTTCCGTGGCAGCGCACGATCCGGAAGCGGGTGGGGAAGCGCGCAAGAAATTTGATAACCGCGATGGTTTTACCCTTTGCGATGATCCCTACGAAGCGGCTGCAGGGGCGGATGCCCTGGTCTTGATTACGGAATGGAAGCTTTACTGGGCGCCTGACTTTGACCGCCTTCACGGTTGCATGAAACAGCCGGTCATAGTGGATGGACGGAACATATGGCCGCCGCTGGTCGTGCGTCGCCGCGGTTTCGCTTACTATGCCATTGGACGCCCCTGAGCGCCCGGGAGAGGCTGCAGAAAATGACAAAGAGAGCTTTGATCACGGGAATTACCGGGCAGGATGGTGCCTACCTCGCTGAGCTGCTGCTTGCCAAGGGTTACGAAGTGCACGGCATCAAGCGCAGGGCGTCATCGATCAATACGCAACGTATCAATCACTTGTACGCAAATCCCCAACTGCGTCTGCATTACGGTGACATGGCCGATGGTTCCAGCCTGTTGCGCACGATTCAGCTTGTGCAGCCCCACGAAATTTATAACCTCGCGGCGCAAAGCCACGTGGCTGTATCGTTTGAAGAACCGGAATACACGGCGGAATCAGACGCGGTTGGAACACTGCGTATCCTGGAAGCCATACGCAATCTTGGAATGGAAAAAGAATGCCGCTTCTATCAGGCCTCCACATCGGAGTTGTTTGGCAAGGTTCAGGAAACACCGCAGAAAGAAACTACCCCTTTTTATCCCCGATCGCCTTATGGCGTAGCCAAGCTGTATGCCTACTGGATCGTGGTGAACTACCGCGAGTCCTATGATATGTTCGCGTGCAATGGCATCCTGTTCAATCACGAATCGCCCTTGCGCGGCGAAACCTTCGTCACGCGCAAAATCACCCGCGGGCTGGCCCGGATCGGCTGGGGACTGGATGACTGTGTATACCTGGGCAACCTGGATGCCCGGCGTGACTGGGGTCATGCGCGGGATTACGTGGAAGCGCAATGGATGATGCTGCAGCAGGACCAGCCCCGGGATTTTGTCATTGCCACGGGTGAGCAGCGTTCCGTGCGTGATTTTGTAAACGCGGCGGCAGCGCATATGGGCCTGGAACTTGTGTGGCGCGGCGATGGAGCGGAGGAGCATGCTGTCGTCATGGCCTCGCGGCATGCCGACCTGCAGTTCACCGGCGGTGAGGTGGTGGTGCGGATAGACCCGCGCTACTATCGCCCGGCAGAAGTTGAGACGCTGTTGGGCGACCCATCGCTGGCGCGGGAACTCCTGGGTTGGAAAGCCACAACTACGTTCGACCAGTTGGTGCGGGAGATGATCGAGAATGATTTACGCCTGGCCCGTGAAGAGGCCTTGATCAAGAAACACCGGGAAGAGTGCTGAGTAGTGAATCGACTGAGGACTTTTGTTGCCGGTCATCGTGGCATGGTAGGCTCCGCGTTGATGCGGCGCCTCGCGCATGAGAGCAACCTGGAGCTGCTTACCCGCGATCGCGCAGCGCTGGACCTGACGCGGCAATCCGAAGTAGAACAGTTTTTCGCTGGTGAAGACATAGATTGGGTTTTCCTTGCTGCGGCCCGGGTAGGGGGAATTCTTGCCAATCGGGATCACCCCGCGGATTTTATCCGCGACAACCTGCAGATCCAGACCAATGTAATTGATGCTGCCTGGCGGGCGGGCGTCAAGCGCTTGCTGTTTCTCGGCAGTTCCTGCATTTACCCCCGCCTGGCCAGCCAGCCCCTTGCCGAGGATGCTTTGCTTACCGGGCCACTGGAATCCAGCAACGAGGCCTACGCCGTAGCCAAGATTGCAGGAATTCGCATGTGCGAGGCTTATCACCGGCAGTATGGCTGCGATTTTCGCAGCGTGATGCCAACTAACCTGTACGGGCCCAACGACAATTTTGACCTGGATTCCAGTCACGTACTGCCTGCTTTACTGCGCAAGTTCCACGAAGCTGCACAGCAAAACCAGTCTTCGGTAACCGTTTGGGGCAGCGGTCTGCCGCGACGCGAGTTTCTCCATGTAGATGACATGGCAGCTGCCTGTTACCAGGTACTGCGCGTAGACGAAGAAAAATTCTGGGCGTTGGTGCCGGCATCCAATTCCCAGGTCAATGTCGGCTGTGGTGAGGACGTTTCGATTGCAGAGCTGGCAGAGCTGGTTGCCGGGGTTTGTGGATTTACCGGCAGCATAGTGTTCGATCGAAGTAAGCCGGATGGAACTCCGCGCAAGCTATTGAACGTGAGCCGCGCTGGGGCCCTCGGCTGGTCAGCCAGAATTCCATTGCTTGAAGGGGTGCGAAGTACCTATTCCTGGATGTGCAGCCAAATGGAAACGCAGGGCCTGGAGCTTACCCGGGGGAAGCGTGCTGAATGAGCAAATCCCTGCAGGACCAATTGAAGGCCCTGGGGCTGGCAAAAGAACCTGCGCCCAGGCCAGTCGCCAAGAAAATTAAGAAACCAAATTCGGATTTCCCGCAGCACGCTCGAAGACCAAAAGAAAGTGCCCTGCAAGCCAGACCCCAGGACACCGCACCGAGGCCACCCGGGCAGTTCGGTTCGCCAAGGGTTGATGGAAGCGACCTTACCCTGGAGCAAGCCTATGTTCTGCGTGAGCAACAGGCCAGGGCGGAGGCGGAAGCGAGCAAGGAGAGCAAGCGGCTCGAAGATCTCAAGCGCAGGCAAATCAATAATGCCATCAAGGCCATCGTTGAGCCGCACCGCCTGAATGATCCTGCCGCTGAAGTGGCCCGGCATTTCATGTACAAGGGGCGAATACGCAAAGTCAACGTTACGCTGGAGCAATTCAAAGCGCTTAATGAAGGTAAGCTCGGGCTCGTCTACCTGTCCGGTGGCTACCACGTGCTGGCCGCGGAGCACATCAACCAGGTGCGAGCTCTCTCGGAAGACCACGTCCCGGACTTGTCCGGTGGTGCGGAGGAAGAGGAACAGTTTCCGGTGCCTGATGACCTGATCTGGTAATTTTCCCCGCGCCCGGCCCGGGCGCGGGGAAAATATTACCCGTGGATGTTGGCTGGCAGGAGCCGGCGCAGGGACTCGACGCTGCAACCCTTGCGCTGTGCGTAGTCTTCCAGTTGGTCGGTTAGCACAGTGCCGATTACGCAGTATTTTGCTTTCGGGTGCGCAAAATAATAACCGCACACGCTGGCTGCCGGCAGCATGGACCAGCCGCTGGTCAGCGAGATGCCGGCGCGGTCGGTGGCACTGAGCAATTGAAAGATTTTTTCTTTTTCGCTGTGATCAGGGCAAGCAGGATATCCCGGCGCGGGACGAATCCCCTGGTAGTTTTCTCCAATTAAAGCCGCGAGGTCCTGGGTTTCGCCCTGTGCATATCCCCACAACTCCACCCGGACGCGCTGGTGCATGCGCTCTGCCATGGCTTCCGCGAGGCGATCGGCGAGGGCCTTGAGCAGGATGGCGTTGTAGTCATCATTGGCAGCTTCATACTTCGCGACGTGTGTCTCGATGCCCAATCCTGCTGTCACGGCGAACAAGCCGATGTGGTCGGCAAGACCCGATGCGCGGGGGGCAATGTAGTCGGCCAGGCAGACATTGAACCGTCCCTCGGCCTTGGCTTTTTGCTGGCGCAGGAATAGCAGTCGCGCCAACTCCGTACCCGGTTGCGCGGGGTCGAAAACCACAACGTCGTCGCCGTCTGTAAAGGCTGGAAAAAGTCCAATTACTGCGGATGCACCCACCCACTTTTCCCGGATCATTTGTTGCAGCATGGCGCGTGCATCGCGGTACAGGCTTGAGGCAATCTCGCCAACGACGGGGTCTTGCAGAATTTCCGGGTAGCTTCCGGCCAACTCCCAGGTCTGGAAAAATGGCGTCCAGTCTATAAGCTCAACCACGTCGTCCAGGGGATAGTCCGGAAATTCCAGCACACCGGTTTTTCGCGGGGCTGGCGGAGTGCCCTTTGTCCAATCGATAGGAACCCGGTTGGCCCGTGCTGCCTCAAGTGGAACGGGAGGTTCCCTGCGGCTGCCCTGGGCCCGGCGATCGCGCAAGCGCTGGTATTCTTCGGTGGTTTTTGCATGCAGGGCGCGGCGGCTACCCGGTTCCAGCAGTTGCCGCACCACGCCCACGGCGCGCGATGCATCCTTGACCCAGAAAACGCCCTGTTCGTATTCCGGTTCGATGCGCAATGCTGTGTGCACCGGCGAGGTCGTTGCCCCACCAATAAGCAAGGGTATGGTAAAGCCCTGCCGCTGCATTTCCGCTGCCACCATGCGCATTTCTTCGAGTGAAGGCGTGATCAGCCCCGACAGCCCAATGATGTCGGCCTTCTCGCGCACTGCCGCCGCAAGTATGGACTCACCGGGCACCATGACACCCAGGTCCGTGACGCGAAAATTGTTACATCTCAGCACCACGGCAACAATGTTCTTGCCAATGTCGTGGACATCGCCTTTGACCGTAGCCATCACGATGTGCCCCTGGTCGCTGGCCAATTCACCTGAGGCGGCTTTTTCGTTTTCTATATGTGGAATGAGCACGGCGACAGCTTGCTTCATCACGCGCGCGCTTTTGACGACCTGCGGCAAGAACATCTTGCCGTCACCGAACAGGTCGCCTACCACGTTCATGCCCTTCATCAGCGGACCTTCGATAACATCCAGTGCCCGCTGCGACAGCCGTCTTGCTTCTTCGGTATCTTCCTCGATGTAGGTGTTAATGCCTTTGACCAGGGCATAAACCAGTCGATCCTCCACTGGCCCTTCCCGCCAGGCTTCGCTGATGGCTTCGCTTCTTCCACCGCCCTGGAATGCCTGGGCTATTTCCAATAAGCGATCGGTGGCATCCTCGCGGCGGTTGAGCACAACATCCTCGACCGCTTCGCGCAATCCAGGATCAATCGTGTCGTACACTTCAAGCTGGCCGGCGTTGACGATACCCATGTCCATTCCGGCGTGAATGGCGTGGTAAAGGAAAACGGAGTGGATGGCTTCCCGCACCCGATCCTGGCCACGAAAGGAAAAAGACACGTTGCTGACGCCGCCGGAAATCAATGCGCCAGGGCAGGCCTCCTTGATTTGCCTGCAGGCCTCGATGAAGTCCAGGCCGTAGTTGGCATGCTCCGCAATACCGGTGGCAATGGCAAAAATGTTGGGATCAAAAATGATGTCCTCGGCCGGGAATCCAACCGTTTCGGTGAGAATTTTCCAGGCGCGCTGGCACACGGCTACCCTGTGTTCCAGCGTGTCCGCCTGGCCCTTTTCATCGAACGCCATCACGATGACGGCAGCACCATAGCGCAAGACCTTGTTGGCCTGGGCAATGAATGCGGCCTCGCCTTCCTTGAGGCTGATGGAGTTGACAATGCCTTTTCCCTGCAGGCATTTAAGGCCCGCTTCGATAACATCCCAGCGGGATGAGTCGATCATCACGGGTACGCGGGAAATGTCCGGTTCGGCAGCGATCAGGTTAATGAAACGGGCCATGGCCGCGGGACCATCAAGCAGTCCTTCGTCCATGTTTATATCGATAATCTGGGCCCCGCTTACCACCTGCTGACGGGCAACCTCGACCGCCGCGGTGTAGTTGTCTTCCTCGATCAGCTTGCGGAAACGGGCGGAGCCGGTCACATTGGTTCGTTCACCCACGTTGACGAAATTCAGGTCGGGAGTCAGCACCAGCGGTTCCAGGCCCGCGAGCCGGCAAAATGGGGCTGGCTGCGGCAAACGCCTCGGTGGTGCTGAGCGGACCGCATCCGTAATTTCAGCGATGTGGCGTGGAGTGGTGCCGCAGCAACCACCCACGATATTCAGCAGGCCCTCAGCGGCCAGGCCGCCGATGACCTTTGACATGTGCGCGGGCGTGTCATCGTACTCGCCCAGTTCGTTAGGCAGGCCGGCATTGGGATAGAGAATAATCGGGCAATCGGCAATGTGCGCCAACGCACGGATCCACGGCCGTATTTCCTCGGCACCCAAGGCACAGTTCAAGCCCACGGCAAATGGCCGGGCGTG
>Ga0315278_10002974_pt1 | contig 15119 bp, 13 predicted proteins | sample YL17G06_0_MG_FD_203880 | JGI IMG/M metagenome (GOLD analysis project Ga0315278, IMG submission 203880) | Sediment microbial communities from Yellowstone Lake, YNP, Wyoming, USA - YL17G06_0 | ecosystem: Environmental > Aquatic > Freshwater > Lake > Sediment | place: USA: Wyoming | collected... | reverse complement strand
ATTCCCGGCGAATGCCGGAATCGGCCGCCTCCCCGATGACCGCACGGCGCATGCAAGCGGAGAGATTGCCCGGACCGGAGAAGCAGCCAGCGGTCGCCGCTGACGGCCTGATGCGGGCGCGGGTTATGGTCGCGAGCGCTGGATGTCCAGCGGACGGTTCGGTGTCTGTTCCGACCAAGCGATTCCCGAGGAGCGACTCGGAACAGACACTGAATCGGCCGCCCGTGGCCCCTCTTCGCCTTCAGCTTTCGTGCCGACGGCCGGCAAACTTGCCCGGCGCCGAAGGCGCCCCCACTATCCGCTATCCGCTATCCGCTATCCGCTATCCGCTAATCACTATCCGCTACCCCCGTGGCCGGCCGTATCCCCCAGCACTTCATCGACGAGCTCATCGCCCGCACCGACATCGTCGAGGTGATCGGCAGCCGCGTGCCGTTGAAGCGCGGTGGCAAGGAGTACAAGGCCTGCTGCCCGTTCCACGACGAGAAGTCGCCCTCCTTCACCGTCAGCGCCGACAAGCAGTTCTATCACTGCTTCGGCTGCGGTGCCCACGGCACGGCGCTCGGCTTCGTCATGGAATACGATCACCTGAGCTTCGTCGAGGCGGTCGAGGAACTGGCTGCGCGTGCGGGACTCGAGGTGCCGCGCGAAGGTGGAGCGGCTGCACCGGCGCATCCGAACGACGAGCTGTACATCGCGATGGAGCGCGCCTTGCTGTTCTTCCGCCAGTCGCTCAGCGGTGAGCCGCGGGCGCGCGAGTACCTCGACCGGCGCGGCCTCGACGCCGAGATCACCCAGCGTTTCGGCATCGGCTACGCGCCGGCGCGCTGGGACGGGCTGCTCAATCGCTACGGGACCACCGAGGACGAGCGCCAGGTGCTGTTGCGCGGCGGCCTGATCATCGAGCGCAATCGCGAGAATGCGCGTCCAGGCGACGCGCCCGGCTTCTATGACCGGTTCCGCGACCGCGTGATGTTCCCGATCCGCGATACGCGTGGACGCACGATCGGTTTCGGCGGGCGAGTGCTCGACTCCAGCGAGCCGAAATACCTGAATTCCCCGGAGACCGAGCTCTTCCACAAGGGACGCGAGCTGTACGGGCTGTTCGAGGCGCGCCAGGCGACGCGCAGCCTGCAGCGGCTGATGGTCGTCGAAGGCTACATGGACGTCGTGAGCCTCCATCAGTCGGGGGTGACCTACGCCGTTGCCACGCTGGGCACGGCCACCACGCCGGAGCATCTCACCCGGATATTCCGGCTGGTCGGCGAAGTCGTGTTCTGCTTCGACGGCGATCGCGCGGGACGGGCGGCCGCGTGGCGAGCGCTCGAGAACGCGGTCGGCGAAGTGAAGCAGGGCCGCCAGGTGCGGTTCCTGTTCCTCCCGGACGGCCATGACCCCGACACGCTGGTGCGCGAGGAAGGCGCCGAGGCGTTCGAGGCGCGGCTCGCATCCGCGCTGCCCCTGTCCGATTACTTCATCCGCGAGCTGTCGTCGCGCGTAGAAATGACGAGCGTCGACGGACGCGCCAAGCTCGTCGAGCTCGCGCGACCGCTGGTGCGCCGCATCCCGTCGGATGTCTATCGCGAACTGCTGGTGACGCAGCTGGCCGAAGCCGTGCGCATGTCCCCGGGACGATTGGGCGAATTGCTCGGTGGCGACGAATCACCCGGCCGGCCGGACGGGCAGCCACCGCGACACGCGGGCCGCCCGCTGCTGGGACCGTCCTCATCCGCCGGCAGGGGCAACCTGGTGCGCCAGGCCATCACGCTGTTGGTCCACCACCCTGCCGCCGCGAGCGGCGCGACCGCCGCGGACATCGAGGCGCTCGCGCTGATCGACCGCCCGGGCATCGCATTGCTCGCCGAACTGCTGGCCCAGATCCGCGAAGATGCCCCGGCCAGCACGGCTGCGCTGCTCGAGCGCTGGCGGGACCGCCCGGAGCTCGCTTCGCTTGCCAGGCTGGCGGCGCTCGAGTGCCTGGTAGCGGATGCGGTCCAGGCCACCGGAGAACTCCGTTCGGCCGTCTCCCGGCTGATTCACGAGGAGTCCCCGGCCCACCGGCTGGACACGCTGCTGGCGAAGGCGCGCGAGGATGCGCTGACCGATCAGGAAAAGCTTGAACTTCAAGGACTTCTGCGCACCAAAGGCCAGTCCGGGCGGGCCCCGCCGGCGAAATAATTGCGGGGGCGCTGGCTGCCCCGTGTGGTATATTTCCGCTCTTTTTTCACACCCCTCCCCTGAGGCGCCCCATCTTGAGTAAGACGGCACCCAAGCAGGTCAAGAAAGCTCCCGCCCGTAAGGCGGCAGCCCCCAAGGCCAAGGCAGCGTCGGTCCGCAAGGCCGCGCACGCACCTATCAAGGCGAAGACAGTTAAACACCCTGCCAAGCACGCGGTGCCGGTGAAGGCCCACGCCTCACCCGGGAAGGCGCCCCACGGCAAGCCGACCAGGGCGGTTGCGCACGCCAAGCCAGTCGCCAAACCGATCACCAGGGCGGCGCACAAGCCAGCTCCAGCCAAGCACGCTACGGCGAAGCCGGTGGCTGCCAAGGCCGTTGTGGCGCCCAAGGCGTCTGCGCCGGAAGTGAAGGAGCACGGCAAGCAGCCCGTCCCGGTCCCGGCCATCGCGGTGGCGGCCGGGAAAAAAGGCGGCAAGAAAGCCGCCAAGGCGCAGCTCGAGAAACTCGAGATCAAGGCGCCCACGACGCCGGAGGACCGGCAGTCGCAGCTCAAGCTGCTGATCGCCCGCGGCAAGGAACAGAGCTTCCTCACCTACGCCGAGGTCAACGACCACCTGCCGTCCGAGATCGTCGATCCGGAGCAGATCGAAGACATCGTGCAGATGATCAACGACATGGGCATCCCGGTGTACGAGAAGGCACCGGACGCCGAAGCGATGCTGATGCGTGAGCCGGTGGTCGCCGACGACGAGGCGGCGGAAGAAGCCGCCGCCGCGCTCGCCACCACGGTCGATGCCGAGTTCGGTCGCACCACCGACCCGGTGCGCATGTACATGCGCGAGATGGGCACCGTCGAGCTGCTCACCCGCGAGGGCGAAATCTCGATCGCCAAGCGCATCGAGCAAGGCCTCGAGTCCGTGCGCCGCGCGCTGGCGTCGTACCCGCCGACCTACGAACTGATCCTCAGGGCGTACGAGCCGCTCAAGACCGGCCAGGGCCGCCTGATCGACATCATCGTCGGCTTCATCGACCCCAACGCACCCGACGTGATCGCCGAGCCGATCAATCCGAAGCTTGCCGCCAAGGAAGCTCCCGCGGAAGAAGCCGAGGAGAGCGAAGAGGAAGCCACCGAGGACGAGGAGGTGCTCGAGACGGGCCCGGATCCGGAAGAGGCCGCGCGCCGCTTCGCGTCGCTCGCCAAGGTCTACGGGCAGGTGGTCAAGTCGCTGCATGAGCGGGGCGGCCGCGACCCGAAGTCGCAGAAGCTGCGCAGGAAGCTCGCCGACGAGTTCATGGAACTGAAGCTCGCGCCGAAGATGTTCGAGCAGCTGATCAACCAGCTGCGCGAGCACCTGAACGAGATCCGCAGCATCGAGAAGGCCGTGATGCTGCGCTGCGTGCGCGACGCCGGCATGCCGCGTTCGGATTTCATCGACACGTTCCCGCGCAACGAGACCAACCTGCACTGGCTCGACAAGCACATCCGCGCCAAGCGCAAGCATTCGGCCGCGCTCGGCAAGTATCGCGAGGACATCGAGAAGCAGCAGCTGAAACTGGCGGAGATCGAGAAGCGCTCGCACCTGACGATCGCCGAGATCAAGGAGATCAACCGCGAGATCGCCGTCGGCGAGGCGCAGGCGCGCCGCGCGAAGAAGGAAATGGTCGAGGCCAACCTGCGCCTCGTGATCTCGATCGCGAAGAAGTACACGAACCGGGGCCTGCAGTTCCTCGACCTGATCCAGGAAGGCAACATCGGCCTGATGAAGGCGGTGGACAAGTTCGAGTATCGCCGCGGCTACAAGTTCTCGACCTATGCCACGTGGTGGATCCGCCAGGCCATCACCCGCTCGATCGCCGACCAGGCGCGCACCATCCGCATCCCGGTGCACATGATCGAGACGATCAACAAGCTCAACCGGATCTCGCGGCAGATGCTGCAGGAGATGGGCCGCGAGCCCACGCCGGAAGAGCTCGCCGTGCGCATGGAGATGCCCGAGGACAAGGTCCGCAAGGTGCTCAAGATCGCCAAGGAGCCGATCTCGATGGAGACGCCCATCGGTGACGACGAGGATTCGCACCTGGGGGACTTCATCGAGGACACCTCGGTGGAATCGCCCATCGAGTCCGCGACGACCGAGTCGCTGCGCGAGACCACTCACTCGGTACTCGCCGGCCTCACGCCGCGCGAAGCCAAGGTGCTGCGCATGCGCTTCGGCATCGACATGACGACGGACCACACGCTCGAGGAAGTCGGCAAGCAGTTCGACGTGACCCGCGAGCGCATCCGCCAGATCGAGGCCAAGGCGCTGCGCAAGCTCCGTCACCCGAGCCGCAGCGAGCAGCTCCGATCGTTTCTCGAAGACTGATCGGTCGGCTCAGCGGCTGGAACTGAAAGGCCCCGCGCGGGGCCTTTCTTCTTGCTGAGCTGCGCGCTGGAATTTTCGGAGCTACGAGCAGGCGCCCGCGGTGGTTCGGGTGACATAGGCAACGCCCGTCGCGCTGACCGTGACCACGCGCTCCTGCTTGCCGACGGGCGAGGAGCGACAAACCGTGAAAGTGGCCGCCGTCGCGCCGACGCCGATGGGCTGGAAACTAAGGCTGCTCGTCCCGCCCGTTTGCGTCACCTTCAGCCCGGTGGGCAGCGCCTGCTGGTGCTGCAGCACCGTGGTTCCCGTCAAGACGACCCAGCCCTGCTCCCAACCGCCCGAATTTGTGCACGTCGCGCCGTCGGACGACTGACAGAGCGTGGTCGCCGTATTGCGCTTGATGGCCTCGCTGCGCGCCAGCTGCACGCTGGCCAGCAGGTTGTTGGCCTGGGCGCTGAGCCTGGCCCCGAGCACGGCGTCGTTGAAGTTCGGCACCGCAATCGCCAGCAGGATCGCCGCGATGAAGATCGTCACCAGCAACTCGATCAGCGTGAAGCCGCGGCCGCCATGCGCCGCGCCTCGCGCTGACCTCCCGAGTTGTCTGCTGCCGTTCATGCCCCGGTGCGCCGTCACTTGTGGATGTACCAATAGGTCAGGCTCTTGGGCTGGGTCCCGCTCGAAGCGCCGCTCGGCTGCCCGCCTTCAAGGGGCGAATTCGGGTCCCCGCCGATCAGGAAGGGGACCGTCTGGCCGTTGTCGAGCGTCACCATACCCGCCACGGGGGATGGCGGCAGGCCGCCGCCGCCAATCTCCTGCGACCTGTTGATGTTGCCGTTCGCGGGCGCGGCATTGGAGAATTTGAGGTTGTAGACGCGCGCCGTTCCCAGGTTCGAGGTACAGGAGCCAGAGACCGGCACCGTTGGCGTATGCGTACTGAACGTCGTGGTTCCGAAGACCGTAATCGCCGACGTTACGACCTGCTCGTGGGTGTTCAGGCCGAGGTACCAGCCTTTCTTGGCAGCCAGATCGGAGTCCGTCGGATTGGCGCTGGACGTGATGGCGAGCAGCGAATTCAGGCACATCACGCCGGAACCGCAGTTGGCAGTCTCGTCCGACAACCAGGTGGTATTCGACGGGGCGTCCTGCACCACGAAGAAATAGTTAGTGACGCCGTAGGCCGAGGCCCAGTCCCTGAGCGGCTTTTCCCGGTCGCCGGAACCGACCAGCAGGTAATATACGCCGCTACTGTAGACGATGTCCGGCGCGAACATGAACTTGCGATTCGTCGGGGAGCAGCCGGTCGTCACGGTGTTGCAACCCAGCGACGCGATCCGGGTCATTGTCCAACTGGCAGGCGCCGTCGAACCGAACGGCGCGTTCGCGGTCGAGCCCGAGAGGCGATAGATGTTGCCGCCGAGGTCGACCACATAGGCCCACTGGGCGAGCCCGGTGGAGCTATCGTTGACGACGAAGACATCGCCCACCACACCTCGATCGGTATCGAAGGTCCTCAGCAGGGCGCCGGTGTCGGCATCCATCACGTAGACATGGTTGCCCTTGGAGGACGACGTGCAGGTGTTCGGATCGGCATCCTCACAGTTGTCGTAGCCGCCCCCCATGATCAGCATCGGCGAGGCGCCGGAACCATAACCCAAAGTCTTCATGAACTTGGGTGCGGACCAGGTCTGGCCGAGACCGCTGAATCCGCCGGTGCAGTTCGTATCGTCGGCCAGGTTCGGACAGCCCTTCTTCCACTTCAGGGTTGGACCGCTGGGGCCGGCTGGAGTACATGAAGCGGCATCGGTCATGCGGGTGGCATCGAAAGCATAGACGATCCGGCCGCCCCGCCGCATGGTCGGGTAGATCCAGGTATTACCGGGGTTACAGGTCGCGGTAGGGGTGCCCGCGGCCTTGTATACCGAGATCGGTCCGTCGATGCCGTAAGGCTTGGGCAGCGGCGTCGGCGAGGTCGTGATATTGCCCTTGAAGCTGATCTCCGTGCTGTTGTCGTGCAGGCGCTTGATGCTCGAGTAGAACTCGGGCGGGACGAAGGCCCAAAGTTCTTTGCCGGCGGCCACGCTGTTGATGGCTGTCGAACGGTTGCCATTGATGGCTCGCAAGACCCCTTCGTTGCCACCGTAGAACACGACGACCTTGGGCGAGGTGTCCGTACCGAAGTTGAGGGCTATCGGGCGTGAGTGCACGACGTCGCCGTGGGCGGACGGGCGCATCTCGGTGGTCGTGACCCCGTTGATATTCTCGTCGTCCGTGTCCAGCCCGCGTTCCCAGTTGATCAACAAGTCCCGCGTCGCCGTGTCGGTAGTCGGCACGACCCCCAAGTTGGAAGCCGTGACATTGGTGTTGTTGAAGTCGGTCAGGGTCGTGCAGGACGCGAACGTGGCGGAGCACGTCTTCACCGTTCGAGTCGTCGTACTGCGCAGTTGGTAGGCCTGCGCCCCTTTCTCGACGACGTTGCCATCAGGGTAGTTGGAGTTGTTCGCGCCGGCGACCGTGAGACAGCCGCCCTGTGGGCGGAACGTCCAGTAGGTATCCGTGGTGCTCGGCGTCCAGTAACTGCGAGCGCATTTGGAAATGAAGCCGGTCTGCCCAGACGAATCGATGGCTTGGGCACTGTCAGCATCCTCCAGCTTGAGGACATTGTTGATCAGCCCCAGCTTGTACTGCTTCAGGTTGCCGGCCCAGCGCGGGAACCCATCCGCGTCGGGACGGAACATGCCGATGTACACCTGGTTGAGGTAAGTGCCCTCGGTATTGACGCTCACAGGCAAGCTGACCGAGGCGAACACGCTGTTCACGGCCTGGATTTCCGAGAAGATCTCGTTCAGGGCCGTGCTGATCTGGGCGCCCCCGCCGGTGCTGGAACTCACGTCGAAATACTTGCCGGTGCTGACGCCGGCGATGCTCTTCAGCAGCGCACTCCAACCCGGTCCCTGGCCGGTGGTGACTTTGTCGACATCCACCGTATAAGTGACGATCTTCTTGCTGCTTTGGTGCATGAACCGGGCCCACTCGTCGGCCACGTTGCTCTGTGAACCACTTGGCGAGATCGGGATGGCTGTCGTCGCACCGGTGATCCCTTCCGCAGCCGCAGCGTTTGCGAGCTGGGTCGTAGCGGTCGAGGTATCCGACGCGTTGTCCTGCACCGCGCCGTTGCTGATGTAGATGATGTAGTTCCCGGCGCAGCTGCCCGACACGATCGGGCCGTGGTACGGAGAACCTGCCATGGTGGTCAGGGCATTGCCCGCCAGTGCATAGATGGCGTTCGAGGCCGCTGTGCCAGACACGTTGCCGGTGTAATCGGTCTTGACCTTGCTGTTGCCGGAGTAAGGCGCGAGGCCGGAATAGTACTGGTACGCCTCCGAGAACGTCTTGCCGGCCTTGCCACCGTTCGACTTGTCGCCAGTCACGTTCAGGCTGTTCAGCAGCGCCATGTACTTGGTCTTGTTCGCGCTGGTGAAGTCGCGCACCGCCGCGCGGACGTACCCGCCGTCGATGTTGTTGTTCGGGTTGCCGGTTTCGGTAAATAGCATCAGACCGACCCGGAATCTCGCGGTCCCGTCGGCATTGACGGGCAAGTTGTTCACCGAGGCAACGAGCGCCGCGATTTCGTTGGTGAAGGCCGTGTTCCAGTTGGCCGTATTGTCCAGCAGGATAAGAACGTTCGGCGCGCCTGCCGCCGTGCCAGGCGGCTGAACGAACAGGTCGATGTCCTCGGCGACAGCGGGCAGCGAACCGGCCAGCAGGGCGGTCGCCAGTAGACTTCCAAGAAAGCGCCTGCTCATGATCTTGCTCCTGCTTACCTTCGGTATCACGGGCACACCGAGTTCTTCTGGGACTCCGAAAGCAACACCCGCGCGCCAGCGTGCACTCGCGCCCCCGCGTTGCCCACGTTGCCACCGCCGGTCGTGTTCACTGTGGCGTCGATGTCCCACACCGTGTTCCAGGTGGACGCCGCCGACATGGACGGCGGCAGCGTCAGGCTGCTGGGATCGGCGCCGAAGGCCTGCGTTGCAAGGACGCATTGGGGCTGCGCGATGTGAACGACATAGTCGGTCACTGTGTCGTTGTCGATGTCGACATTGATGTCTTCGGCTGTCGGGGCAGTGGTGAACGCGGAGCTGATGACCTGCTCGATCGCCTGGTTGGCCGCGGCGATGGCTTCCTCGTGGAACTGCATGTTGCCCACGGACTTGAAATTGGTGGTGCTCAGGTTCAGGGCCGTGATCAGCATCAGCGTGATCAGCACCAGCATGATCATGCCGATCACGAGAGCGGCACCGCGCTGCGAAGGACTCATGCGGCGGCTCATGGCGTCTCTCTCCGGCCGGAGATGTTGGTCAGGCGCACGGTCGTGACAAAGACGTGTCGCTTGAAGCCGTCGTTGAAGGGGCCCAGTGCCGCGGCGCTACCCAACGTGTAGGTCTTGGTGTCGGTATAGCCCGGCGAGGTGTCCCGGCTGCGCACCAGCACGTAGATCCGGGCCGCCGTTGCATTGACCAGCTGGGCCGCAGTGCACGGCGTGCCAGTAGTGCAATGGATGAAGGTACCGTCGGGAGCCCCGTCCCCCCGGTTCGTTGTCGTTGTACGTGTGCCGGGGTCAAGCCAGTTGACGGCGGTGGAATAGTTCACTGGCGTGCCTGTCGGCTGCCCTGTGTACGCTTTACTCCGGTCGTCAATGCCGAACTCGACGCGGAAGCCCTGGATGCCCTCGATCATGGCAACCGGCGCCTGATGGGCCAGCGTGCCCGAGACGAGATCGAACTGCGACCGCATCAGGGTCGGGATGCCGTCGCCCGCGGTCACCGCGTAGTCGCGGATATAGTAGATGCTGGAAACGAACTTGCGCTTGTCCGCTGTCGTGGCGCAGCCGCGTTTGCGCAGCGTGAAGCCGCTGGTGTCGAACACGTAGCGGCTCACATCAGTGAGGCACTGCGACGGCTGGAAATAGAGCTTGCCGGAGACGTCGGCCTCGCAGTTGGGGTTGGCGGGGGTCTCGCCCGGTACGCAGGTCTCGACGTGGCGCACGACCAGCACGTCGGTATTGGCCTGCAGGTTGGTAATCACACCCGTGCAGACGGAAGCCGCGTCGTACGCCTGGACCGGGATGCCGATGAGATTCGTCTTGTAGGCGGCGTTCCAGTTGGTCGGGTTATAGGTGAGGCACGGATCCGGCACCGCCGTCGGCGCGTCGAGCGGGACGGCGGACGACGTCTGATCGTCATACGCCGGCACATAGGCCCCCCAGAAACCGGCGTGGCTGACGTCGCTTTCGAGCAGTTCGATGGCCAGCCGGCCGTTCTCGATCATGCTGTTGGCCCGCGCCATGTCGCGGTTGCTGCCGCTGGTGTTGACGAACAGGGCGACCATTGCCGCCAGGATCACCAGGCCGATCGTCACCGAGACCATCAGCTCCACGAGGCTTAGGCCCGATTGCCAGAGGCGCGAGAACCGCGGCGAGCCTGCGAGATGCAATTGACGGTTCATGGTGCTCACGTCAGCGTGGCGATGCGGACGATCGTCGTAACGACACGGCGGCAGAGATCATTGAGGCACACTGATCCGGTGCCACCGTTGTATTGGTTCAGCCCGCAGGCGACGCTGGCGGGTGGCGCCGATATCGGGGCGAGCCCCTGCCACGCCACGGTCACCAGGTATTCGCCGCTGCCGAGGCTCTCGACGCAACCACGCCCCCCGACCATGGCACCGACCGTCCCTCCCCCCAACGTCTCGCCGGCACCCTGCAGCGCGTTGCACCAGTCGCCCGCGTCCCGCTGCGCCCGCGTGGTGGTCGTGGCGGGACAGGTCATACCCGTGCCGAGCGGCGCGCTGGCCGGCGCACTGACGGCGTAGCTGGCGGCGTTGTTGCGGTTGAGCGAGATACGGCTCGCCATATCGTGCAGCAGCATCAGTGCCTGCGCGCGCTGGTAAGACTCCATCTGCAGGACCTGTAGTCGGCCCTGCAGCCCGACCAGGCCCAGCAGGCCGATGGCGAGGATGATCATGGCGACGAGCACCTCGATCAGGCTCGTGCCGCGCTGCGAATGCCGAGAATGCGGGTGCACGGTTACCACCTGCCTGTTACCACTTGCCCGTCGGGCCCTTGTTCCCCTGGCTATCCAGGGTCAGGGCGCCGTCGCTCACCTGGCTGCCCGCCGCCGTAAAGGTAATGGTAAAGCCGGGAGGCGGGCCGGCCGGTACGGTCAGATCGACGGCCCAGGTGTACTTGCCGGTGAGTTCGGTCGGCAGCGTATAGCCGAGGGTCGTCGCGTCCGCGAACGCGCGATTGGCTATGAAGTACTGCTGCTCGCGGTTGGCGATGTCCATCATGACGGCCTGGGCCGCGCGCCGATTGCCCTTGATCACGGATGCCCGGTAGGCGGGCAAGGAAACGCCCGCCAGGATGGCGGCGATCAAGAGGGTGATCATCAGCTCGATCAGCGTGAATCCGTTCAGCTTCTTCATGTGGTCACTCTATCAGGAACTGTCGACGAAACCAGTGCAGCGGGCGTGCCGGAACGGTTTTTCGGACCTGCGGCACGTCCTCGGTGACGAGCGGTTGGGTGCGTGCCGTTATTTAACATATCGAGCGGCGCCATTACGTTAACCGGTTCACACTTGTGCCGCCTGCGCAACGGGCTTGCGCGGCAGCCCAATACCCATGCACAACGAGCAGCGACTTGACGCGTGACGCGGTGCTTAGGTATCAAGACGGACACCTCCATGATCGTCTCCACCACGCTCACCGGCAGCAACGCCGACATCATCGGCGACGCCCTCGCCTCGGTCGCCGCACAGGTCGATCGCTGCATCGTGATCGACACCGGCGCACGCGACGGCACCCTGGCCGTCGCTCGGGCGGTGGTTGCCGACAAGCTCTTCGTGCGGGAGTTCCCGTGGCGCAACGATTTCGCCGCGGCGCGCAATTTCGCGTTGCAGGCCGCAACCCAGCTCGGCGCCCGCTGGGCCGTGACCGTGGATACGGACGAGCGGCTGATCCTCGATCCAGGCTTCGACCTGCGCAGCGAACTGGCCCGCGCGAAGGCCAAGGTCCTGCTCGTAAGTTACGAGGACGGCACCTACGCCAAGGAGCGCATCTTCCGGCTGCCGGCCAAGGCCGCCTGGAAGGGACCGACGCACGAAGGCCTCGACGGCGTGCGTGCCGGCCAGCGCGCGATCCTGCCCGGGCTGCGTTTCCGGGAATTGCCCAAGGACGCTGCCGCGGCACGGGCGAAATTCGAACGTGACGTCGCGATCCTGCGCGAGCATATCCGGGCGCACCCGGACGAGCCGCGCTGGTATTACTACCTCGGCGCCTCGCTCTATGACCTGCAGCGGCCCGAGGAGGCGATCGAGGCGTTCCGCGCGTGCGCAGCTCTGCGCGGCTGGCCGGAAGAAGGGGCCTGGGCGTGCTATCGGGCAGCGACGTGCCTGTGCGAACTGGACCGCTGGGCGGAGTCGATCGAGACCTGCGCCCTCGGCCTGTCGATCCGGCCGGCGACTGCGGAACTCGCCTGGCTCGCCGGCTGGGTGGCGTACAAGGCAAAGCGCTACGAGGATGCCATCGCGTGGTCACACATGGCGGTCGTCAACGGCCAGTTCGATGGTGCGGGCGTGAGCTTCGAGCGCACGAGTTTCCGGTATCTGCCGGCGCTGTACGAAGGTCCGTACGACGTGCTGCGCTGGACCTACGTGGCACTCGGGGATAAGGCTGCTGCAGAAGCCGCAGCCAGGGAATGGGCTGCTGCGAAGCAGGCGCGCGAACGGGCGGCGAGTTGGAATCCGCCAGCGTCCTGACGCCGCAGAGCAGGTATGTCTTTGATTCCCGGGCCCATTTGACCGCAGGGGCAAGCTACGCAGAAGCCCCTATTCGGTGTTTCATTGAAACCACGTTACGTCGCTCGTAGGATGAGGCGCTTGCCGCTGGTGATCGAAGCCTGGTGCAGCCAGGTCGGCAGGTGACAGGTTGCTCAGCACACTCTTACGGAGCGCCCGCGACATGAAGCGAATACTCCCGATATTTTCGGCTCTGACGCTTGCAGCTATTTCTTCGTCCGGTTGCATGAGCGCGGCGGAGCACAGGGCCGACGTGAGCAATCCGTCGGGCGACCGACTGACGGTCGGTACGGTTCAGAAGGAAATCCGCGTAGGCATGTCGGGCGCCGAAGTCGCCGCGGTCATGGGGTCTCCGAATATTGTCAGCACCGATGAGGAACGACGGGAAGTCTGGATCTACGACAAGATCTCGACCGAAGTTGCCTACTCGACCAGCAGCGGAGGCCTGAGCGCGCTGATCCTCGGTGGAGGATCGGGCGTCGGCGGAGGGGTGGGTGGCAGCGCAGGCAGGTCCGCGGGCGCTACGGCAACGTCACAGAAGACGCTGACGGTCATCATCAAATTTGATGATGCCAAGAAGGTCCGCGACTTCGCCTACCATACCTCCAGCTTCTAGAGGCATCGGACAGTGTACCGGCTCCATCCTGGACGACGATCCGGTTGGGCGGTGGTCGTGCTGGTTCTTGCGGCCAGCCTGACCGGTTGCGCGGCAACCATCCCGAAGGACGCATTGATCCCGACGCCGGACACGCTGGAACGACGGCAACTGCAATCGCGGCGCCTCGACGGTATCAGCGAAACGCAATTGCTCGCGGCATCGGCCGGTGTCCTGCAGGACCTGGGCTTCAACATCGATGAGAGCGAGACCAAGCTCGGCGTGATCGTCGCTTCGAAGGACCGCTCGGCGTTCAGCGCGGGACAGATCACCGCGGCGGTCGCGCTGGCGTTGCTTGGCGCGTATTACTCGGTCGACAAGACCCAGAAGATCCGGGTTTCGCTGGTGACTCGCCCCGCCCTCTCTGCCGACGGGAAGCCTCGACCGGACGCCCAGGTGATCCGAATCACCATCCAGCGGCTGGTCTGGAACGTCGAGAATCAGCTGACTCGCATCGAGGCGATCGAGGAGCCGGCGATCTACCAGGCATTCTTCGAAAAGCTGTCGAAGAGCGTGTTTCTCGAGGCGCAACAGATCTGATGAAAACAAGAAAACTGCTTTCCACCCTGGTCTGCACATGCCTGCTGGCAGGCTGCGCACCTTCGACCAAGGCGGTAATGGAGATGGACCAGAGCGCCGTGCAGTTGCGCAGTTACCAGCAGCGCGCATTCGATACCGCGGACAAGGAGCAGACGCTGAGATCCGTCATCGCGACGCTGCAGGACCTGAGCTTCGTCGTCGACAAAGCCGACCTCGACCTCGGAACGGTGAGCGCGACAAAGCTGTCGGGATACCAGGTACGCATGACGGTGACTGCAAGGCCCCGGGGAACGACGCAGATGCTGGTCCGCGCAAATGCGCAATACATGGACAAGGCGGTCGAAAGCCCGAAGCCGTATCAGGACTTCTTCACGGCGCTGGAGAAATCCATGTTCCTCACGGCGCATCAGGTCGACTGACAAACGCGTCATCTCGGGCGGGCGAGGCCGGGAGGCCTCACGCGGCAAGATGCCTGCGCAGCCAGCCGGACGCGAGGCGACACCCACAGATCAGCGCCCCTCTTGCACCCCGATCGTGCCCACGCCGGCCGCGCGCGAAAAATCCGCCTCCGCGCTGGCGAGGTCGGTCGCACAGAACCCGAGGTCGCGCAGCAAGCCGTCGCTCAGCCGGTACACCCACGCGTGCACGGTGAGCGAGCGCCCGTTCTCCCAGGCCTGCTGGACCATCGTCGTCCGACACACGCGCCGCGCCTGGAACAGCACGTTCAGCTCGCAGAGCCGGTCGATTCGCTGATCGTCCGAAGGCAACCGCAGCAGCGGCTCGCGATAGAGGTGCGCGACGTCGCGGATCGGCTGCAGCCAGTTATCCACCAGGCCCAGTGGTCGCTGTTGCCAGGCGGCCATGACGCCGCCGCAGCCATAGTGGCCGCAGACGATCACGTGCTCGATCCCCAGCACCTCGATTGCGTACTGCAGGACGGACAGGCAGCTGAAGTCGTTGTGCAGGACGAGGTTGGCCACGTTGCGGTGCACGAACAGTTCGCCCGGCGCGAGACCGACGATTTCGTTCGCGGGGACCCGGCTGTCGGAGCAACCGATCCAGAGGTAGCGCGGCGCCTGCTGGGCGGCGAGACCGGCGAAGAAGCCGGGCTGCCGTGCCTCGATGCGCTCGGCCCAGCGGCGGTTGTTGGCGAAGAGTTCGGGGAGTTTGTGCAAGATCGCGACCGCCCTGGAAATCGACGGACAGTCTAATGCAATCGAAGCGGGATCGCGTCGTTCGGGGGCCGTCCGACAGGTTTACACTGGTGCCCAAGGGAGGATGCCGTGGTCGGTCCAGGGAACGCGTCGACACAGACGGCGTGGGACAAATTGCGCCACCGCAAGGTGGTGCAATGGGGCCTTGCCTATGTTGCGGTCGCCTGGGGGATTCTCCAGGGATTGGAGTTCGCGGTCTCGACGTTCGGCTGGCTTCCCGCAATCACGCGTGCAGCAGCAGTCGCCGCCGTGGCAGGCCTGCCCATCACTGTCGTGCTCGCGTGGTTTCACGGAGACCGTGGCGATCAGCGA
>Ga0315278_10002973_pt1 | contig 15124 bp, 11 predicted proteins | sample YL17G06_0_MG_FD_203880 | JGI IMG/M metagenome (GOLD analysis project Ga0315278, IMG submission 203880) | Sediment microbial communities from Yellowstone Lake, YNP, Wyoming, USA - YL17G06_0 | ecosystem: Environmental > Aquatic > Freshwater > Lake > Sediment | place: USA: Wyoming | collected... | reverse complement strand
ACAACATCCCCACTGCCGCTTTCCGAGGTTTTGGCGCACCGCAAGCCCTCTGGATGGCGGAACTCCAGATGGACAAACTGGCCGAAAAACTGGGTCTGGACCCGGTCGAATTCCGTCACCGCAATGCACTGCGGGATGGTGACACGCTTAACGTGGGTACCCCCGCGCCTGGACGCGTGAGCATCGTACAATGTATCGAAGCAGCACGCGACCGGTTTGGCTGGTCAGGAAACCTGCCTGACGGAAACCAGCCAACTGTCAATCGTGCAGGGAAGAAAAAAACCTTATCCGAAGAATTGAAGAATAAGATTGGCTCAAGCGCGCGTGGACGTGGATTCGCTTGTGGCTTTAAGAATGTCGGTTTCTCCTTTGGTTACCAGGAGAATTCCTGGGCGCGCATCGAATTGCACGGCAAGACTGCCATCGAGCAGGTCGTTGTCTGGCACGCCGGGGCGGAGGTCGGCCAGGGAACCCATACCGTAATGGTTCAGATTGCAGCTGAGGTGGTGGGTGTTCCTGTAGGGAAAGTGGCGATCGTCACTTCAGACTCGGCTACGATGGGCAATCCCGGCAGTGCTTCAGCATCGCGCCTGACCTTCATGGCCGGACAGGCCATCCGTGGCGCTGCCCTTGAAGCCCTGAAGAAATGGAAGATCGAGGAACGCCCGGCTGTGGCTGAATTCACCTACCTGGCTCCCAAAACTACTCCATTTGACCGGGAAACCGGCTACTCGACCCCGAACCTGTCGTATGCTTATGTGGCCCAGGCAGTTGAGGTCGAAGTGGATCTGGAAACTGGTTTCATCAAGATCCTGCGATTTGTTTCTGCAAACGACGTGGGTCAAGCAATCAATCCTTCACTGGTCGAGGGTCAAATCGAAGGCGCTGTTGTTCAGGCGGTAGGCTATGCGATTACTGAGAATTTCATCGTCAAGAACGGGCACATCCTCACCGACCAGCTCAGCACCTACCTGATCCCCACTGTGCTCGATATCCCCGAAACGCTCGAGTCTGTCATCCTCGAGGTGGCAGAACCGAATGGACCCTTCGGGGCACGCGGGCTGGGTGAGCTGCCCTTCCTGCCGGTTGCCCCGGCCATTGCCGCGGCGGTCCACGATGCCACTGGCGTCTGGTTCAACGAGTTCCCTCTTACCCCTGAACGCATCCTGCGGGGACTGGGCAGGATCTAGGCGGTTGGATCAGCTGATATCACTTTGCGAGGCTGAAACCAGGTTTATGGTACAATTTCACACCTCCCGCATTTGGCGGGAGGTGTGTTTTTTTGAATCCTTTTTACTTCGGCATGTTTTTATCGCCCGGGTGTTGGTTCTTTGAAATCTACCCACGTGCCATGCACACAGCCCGATTGGAAACCTGAAGATATGATCCAGAGACTCTCTCAGCATAAATATAAAATCGCGATGGTCATGTTGCTCCTAGGCGCATCAGTGATATCAGTCCTGCTCGCCCGGGCACGCATGGTGTACTCCAACAGCCAAGACTATTCAACTCTGATCTGGAATCTATCCCTTGCCTGGATCCCTTTCATCTTTGCCTCCCTTGCGTATATGGTATCCTGGTCGCGCCGGCTGCTCTACCTGGTTGTGCCGGTCTGCTCTCTGGTGTGGTTGCTCTTCTTCCCCAATGCACCATATATTTTGACGGATTTCCAGCATCTCAGTACCAATGCCAATAATGCCCCGCTCTGGTACGACGTTTTAATGCTGATCTGGTTCGCCTGGACGGGATTGTTCCTGGGAGTTGTATCCCTGTATTTAATGCAGGAGATCGTCACCAGGGCATTCGGGAGAACCGCCGGCTGGATCTTTTCCATTATGGTAACCATCCTGAGCAGTGTCGGCATCTTCCTGGGGCGGTTTTACCGCTGGAATAGTTGGGACGTTCTGGGCGATCCGTTGCCAATCGCCCATGACATTTTGGGTTGGTTGAAACATCCCTTCGAGAACCTGCGCCTGGTTGGATTTACCCTGCTCTTTACATTGTTGTTCCTTTTTGTCTACCTGGCCATCCATGCCTTTGGCAGGGTGATGCAGGAAAGGCAGCTCAAGGATATTGGCAGGTAAGTGCCGGCATTTGAACCTTGTTCATCAATTCTCCTCACTTGAGATGAGTTAACAGGTCGAACATGATCCCCCTCGATTACCATATGCATTCCCTTTACTCCGAAGACGGCAAGGACGCTCTTGAAGCCATGTGCCGTCGCGCCATCGCCCTCGGCATACCCGAGATTGGTTTTGCCGAGCACTGGGATGTTGGTCCTTACGAGAAGAAGCCGCGTTTCTTCCAACCTGAGGCCTGGTATACCGAAATCGAGCACATGCGCGGCCTCTTTTCAGAGAATTTGACCATCCGTGCCGGGGTTGAGATTGCCGAACCACACCTCTACCCGCAAGCCTCCGCGGAAATCCTGTCCCGCGCACCGTTCGACTTTGTGCTTGGTTCGGTGCATTTTGTCGGCCCGAATTTTATGTTCGACAAAGACTTTTTTCGCAGTTACACGGCTGATGATGTCTACCGGTCGTATTTTTCAGAAGTTGAGACACTGCTTGAAACCGCTGACATCGATATCCTTGCCCATCTTGACATCCCCGTTCGCACTGCCGGACCCATCCTCGGCTACGACCCTGCCCGTTACGAAGAAGAGATCCGCAGGATCCTGAGCAGGGTCATTGACCGCGGTCTTTCTTTGGATGTAAACGCTTCCGGTTTGCGCAAGCCCTCCCACAACCTGATGCCAGACCCGCAGATCCTGAAATGGTACTCAGGGATGGGTGGTGTTCAAGTAACGCTCGGTTCAGATGCCCATTCAGCGGCTCAGGTTGGTTTGCACCTCGATACTGCCATGGAAGCCATTCGCCAGGCTGGTATCTCCCAGATCACCTGTTTCGAGCACCGCCAGGCAGGATTCATTCCACTCTAATCTGGATTTCCCGGACGAATAATCTCTTTCTTTTTATGCGATTTTTCCTTCCCTCACGAATACCATCCCAAATCTGTGGTTTAATATCCAAATGCCTTCTATAATCATTATCCGTGGCGGTGGTGACCTCGCCACAGGTGTCGCCATCCGCCTTCTCCGTTCCGGTCTGCGCCTGGTGGTGACGGAATTGATCCGGCCTCTTGCTGTCCGGCGCACGGTCTCTTTCGCTGAGGCGATCTATTCCGGCGAGGTAACCATCGAGGAGTTCACTGCCCGGCGGGTGGGAGAGGCAGGAGATGCCTTGCAGATTCTCAGTACACTTGCCGAAGGACTGGTCCCTGTGCTGATGGACCCTGCCTGCGCTTGTGCTAAATTCCTTCATCCCGCGGTCGTCGTGGACGGGCGCATGACAAAACTGCCACCCGAACCCATCGGATATTCCCCCGCCCTTTACATCGGTCTCGGTCCTGGTTTCGAGGCGGGTGTGAACTGCCAGGTTGTTGTGGAGACCCGCCGCGGTCACACGCTTGGTCGCCTCCAATGGAACGGCGCTCCGGATGCGGATACCGGTCAGCCTGAAGGTGACCCGGCGCGCGTCCTGCGCGCTCCTGTGGATGGCGAGCTGGCAATCCTTGCCAATATCGGTGATCTTGTCAAAGAGGGTCAGGTGATTGCCAGTGTCAGCGGGCAACCTATCGCCGCGCCCTTCTCCGGTCTCCTGCGCGGCCTGCTTCACCCCGGTCTGCAGGTCACCCGCGGGCTGAAGATCGGAGACATTGATCCACGCACCGATCCACGCTTGTGCCGCCTGGTGTCAGATAAAGCCCTTTCCATCGGTGGCGCTGTGTTGGAGGCGATCCTCTCAAAGCCGGAATTGCACCCCATCCTTTGGAAATGAATCTCGCCCTGGCATTGCGCCTTCATTCTCACCCCTCCGTTGCTGGTACTTCCTCCCTGATGCATGGGCTTGAAGGAAGCTGGCAGGCGGTCGCGTTCTCAGGCGCAGGCGGGAAAACAACCGCCCTCTTCCAACTGGCACGCCAGCTGCCTCCACCCATCATCACCTGTGCCACAACCCACCTGCAAGTGGACCAAATGAAACTGGCTGATTCCAACTGCCAGGTCTCAACACCGGAGCAGATCCCCCCTCTCGATAAAGGCCTGGCGGATGTCACGCTCTTCACCGGTCCATTGGAACAGGATCGGACAGAAGGCTTGAGTGGAGCAGCAATGACTCGCCTGGGCGAGGCGTGTGCTTCGCGCAACCTGCCACTGCTCATCGAGGCTGACGGTTCCCGCCGGAAGCCTCTAAAAGCACCCGGTGATCTGGAACCTGTGATCCCGTCGTTCGTCCGACAGGTTGTCGTGGTTGCCGGCCTGGCTGGACTCGGCAAACCATTGACCGGGAAAATCGTCCACCGCCCGGAAATCTTTTCCCGCCTGAGCGGGCTGGACCAAGGTGAAATAATCACCCTGGATGCGCTTGCGCGCCTGCTCGCCCACCCGGCTGGCGGGCAGAAGAATATCCCGTTCGCAGCCCGGCGTACCCTTTTGCTCAACCAGGCTGACAGCCCGGGTTTGCAGGCACAGGGGATGAAATTGGCATTGAAACTACTGCCCGCATTTCATTCTGTCATTGTCGCCTCTCTTAGAACCTCCCGGATCCACGCTGTTTGCGAACCGGTCGCTGGGATCCTCCTGGCGGCTGGAGGCTCTGCACGCTACGGTCGCCCCAAGCAGCTGCTCCTATGGAATGGGAAGCCATTTGTCCGAATTGTGGCTGAGACGGCTCTTTCAGCAGGGCTCACCCGGCTGGTGGTGGTGACCGGCGCCCATGCGGAACTGGTCGAAAACGCGCTGGCGGGTCTGCCCCTCCTGCTGGTACGGAACCAGGATTGGCAGAGTGGGCAGAGTTCATCCATCCAGGCCGGGCTGCGCCTCCTTTTACAGCCATCCAAGGAAGGTGAATCCTTCCAACTCCCAGACAGACAGGGAGAGGTGGGCGCGGCACTCTTCCTCCTCGCTGACCAGCCGCAGATTACATCTGCGATCGTCCGGGCTTTGGTTGAGCATCATAGCAGAACGCTTGCACCCATTATTGCGCCGCAGGTCGCCGGTCAGCGTGCCAACCCGGTTCTGTTCGACCGGGTCACCTTCCCGGACTTATTGGCACTCAGCGGCGATGTGGGAGGCAGGGAGATTTTTAAGCGATTCCCGGTTGAAGGCTTGCCCTGGAATGACTCCAGCCTGTTAGCTGATGTGGATACTCCCCAGGATTACAGGAAATTGGTTAATGGGAAATGACCTCTGCGCCATTATCCTGGCAGCCGGGAGTTCCAGCCGGATGGGCTGTCCAAAACTATTTCTTCCCTGGGCAGGCACAACCATCCTTGGGCAGGTGCTTTCCACGTTTGCAGCGGCGGGATTGCAGGAAGTAGTGGTTGTTACCGGAGCCTCGCACTCGCAGATTGAATCGCTCACCGCTGATCTGGGAGGCAACACTCCCATCCGCACAGTCTTCAATCCGGCACACGCGGATGGGCAAATGCTGGATTCAATCAAGACAGGATTGTCGGCGCTGGATGCCTCATCTCGCGCCGCTTTGATCGGGCTCGGTGACCAGCCCCAGGTGCAGGGGGAAACCCTGCGCAGCATCATGGCAGCTTTCTACCGCTCTTCTTCCCCGCTGGTAATCCCCAGTTACCAAAACCAGCGCGGCCACCCCTGGCTGGTTGCCCGCCCGCTTTGGCAGGCGATCCTTGACCTGCCAGCCTCAACCACAGCGCGTCAATTTCTCAGGTTGTATAGTAGGAGTGTGGAATATGTTAATGCAGATGAAAGCATTCTACAGGATGTCGATACACCGGATGAATATGTCCGTCAAAGACCTTGAGCCCTTGCCATTTGCCATATAATATGCTATTTTATCTGGCAAGGATAATTGCGCTTGTACTCAAATTTATATCCATCACTAATTAATGATAATCAGGAGATCGTGCTAAAGGTGACCGGCAGATGATGCTGCGGTCTTTCGTCGCTTTGGAATTGCCGGCTGGGATCCAGAACGAGCTTGCATGCAGCACGGTCTCCCTCCAAAAGACTTTACCCAGACCTCTCGTCCGCTGGGTGGAGCCGAAAAATGTCCATCTGACACTCATCTTCTTGGGGGATGTTGCGCCTGCCCGCCTCGAACAACTGGCTGATGCCCTCAGGGATGAAACCCTCGCGCACGAACCGTTCGTTTCATCCGTCAGCGGGCTCGGAGCGTTTCCGAATGCGCGCAAGGCACGCATCATCTGGATCGGGCTCACAGCCTCGCCAGAATTGGCAACCCTCGTTCGTGGAGTTCAATCGGCAGCGGTGAGGTTGGGATTTACCATGGAGGAACGTCCCTTTTCACCTCATCTGACGATTGGGAGAGTCGGACAGCACGCCTCCGCAACAGATCTGCAACGCATCCTCGTAGCACTCGAAGAAACCAGCATTGGCATGATCGGGACATTCCAGGTGGAAGCCCTTCAAATATTCAAATCGGAACTCAAGCCGGGCGGGCCAGTATATACTAGACTATATTCCTTGCCATTGGGAAGAACAATGGAAAAAAATCATTGATTTCGAGGTGCCTTCTGGACACAATGGAACTTGCTCATACAATCGTCAATGCCCTGGAAGATAAAAAAGGTGAAGATATTATCCTGCTGGATATCAAAGGGATCGTATCTTTCACTGATTATTTCATTATATGTACAGCCACCAGCAACCGGATGTTAAATGCCATCGTTGATGGAGTGATTGACAAAACCCACATCGGGCATAACAAGAAAGGTCGCATTGTAGGGACGGCGGATTCGGGCTGGATGATCATCGATTACGGGGATATCGTCGTCCATATTTTTGATGCAATTCTGCGACGTTACTATAAGATGGAAGAATTGTGGGACGAGGGGAAAGTGCTGTTGAGGTTGCAGTAGGAGAATAATACAAAAGTGTCCCGCAGGTTTTTCCGGCGGGACACTCAATTTACTCAAAAGGATCTCTAAGGATTCCCGGTCAAGCCTTGCGCGACATCCACTGCTTTCAACTCAAAATAGGCATCCATGACCGCTTTTACAGTTGGAGCAGCCACACGCCCTCCTTCACCTGCGTTATATAAAAAGACGATAATGGCAATTTCAGGATCGTCATAAGGCGCGTATGCCATCGTCCAACCATGGGCAGGCCAATTCCCGGGTTTGCAGACGTCTTTGGCGCTCGCCACATCATCACAATATTCAGCTGTTCCTGTCTTCCCGGCGACCGCGATCGGGTAATTCAGGAAAGAGAAATCATAATGCAATGTCCCATTCGGATTAGAGACTGCCAGGCGCATCCCGGCCTGGACTTCCTTCACTGTATCCATGCTGACCGTTTTCATGATACCCGTTGGGAGGCATTCACCGTTCACACAGCTGTAATCCTTGATGATTGGATCAGCGGTGATATCCCAGCGCAGGCGAGGGGTAAAGGGTTGGATGATATTTCCTTCGCCATCCAGAATTTCCCGGATGATCGTCGGTTGCATCTGGCGTCCATCATTGGCGATCGTCGCCGCAGACATCAGCACCTGAAGGGGAGTGGCCAGCACGTAACCCTGTCCCACGCTGGCAAGGTAGGTATCCCCCGTTGACCAGTTCTCGCCTTGATAGATGCGCTTCCAGGTGCGGTCCGGGATGAGGCCGGGTAGTTCTCCCGGTAGTTCAATCCCACTCGGCTGGTTATAACCCAGCGCCTCTGCGTACTGCTGCAGGCGGGTGATATCCAGGCCTTGCTCGATTTCTCCTGGATAACCGCCGCCGACTTTGTAAAAGCAGACATCGCTGGACTGGGCAATGCACATCAGGAATGGAATTTTTCCCAGACCTGTTGTTGATTTATAGAAGGTGTAGGTCCAGTCATAATAATATTGGATGCTCCCGGGGTCAGTGGGTGAGAATGATGTCTTCAGACCGATCATCGCCGGGGCATCGATCACCGTGGAAGGCGTCACCACTCCTTCATTCAAGGCGCCTGTTGCCGTGGCGATCTTGAAGGTTGATCCCGGTGGGTATTCAGTGGAGATTGCAAAATTGAGCAGGGGATGAGCGGGATCCTGGTCCAGTTGATTGTAATAATACGCCGGGATGATGCGGGCCATGCGGTTATTTTCATAAGTCGGGTATTGTGCCATCGCCAGGATTTCACCCGTCTTCGGATTCATGGCGATCACCAATCCGCTTGAAATACGGTAATAACCATTGTAAACAATATTCCAATAATCAATGTCGCGTTTTAATATCGTGGCAGCCGCCTGTTGAAGGCGGGTGTCTATCGTCAGGACGATATTATTGCCAGCGACCGCTGCAACTGGTGCGGCCAGGTTTCCAAGGACCTGTCCAGCCACATCCACTTCCACGGTTCTCTCTCCGGGAGTACCGATCAGAGTGTCGTTCATTGAATATTCCACGCCAGCATAACCCACCTTATCCCGGTTGGGCAGGAAACCCTGAGCCCGGTATTCGTATTCCAATGAAGCCGGGATGGGACCCAGAAAACCGACGATGGTGGCGGTCAATGATCCCGTCGGGTAATCGCGGATCGGATCTATCTCTACACTCACCCCCGGCCATTCCACCTCATGCTCACGCACCACCATGGCAACCTGTTCATCCACATAACACTGGATTTTTACCGGATCGTAGGGAGCATTTGAGATACCCAGGTCCACCAGTTGAGTGATTCCAGGTCCGGGTGTGCACACCTGCAATAATTTGGCTTCTTCCACAGTTCCATGGTTCACCGGTACACTGATCAGTGCGGATAGGTCGCGGTAGATGCGTTGGATATCTCCGTCATCGTCTGGCAATAATGCCGGGGTGATCACGATGCTGTAAGTAGCTGTGTTGCGTGCAAGCAGGATTCCATTTCGATCATATATGATGCCGCGTGGCGGGGCTATGCTGATTGTTTTTGTGCGATTGCTTTCCGCCTGCTGGCTGTAGGCCTTTCCATTCAAAATCTGCAGGTTGAGAAGGCGTAATACGAAGATCGCGCCAACAGCCCCAAGCAGGCCGTAAACGACCACGTGGCGCCATTGCTGGTAACTTCTCAGGCTCGTTCGTACAGTCATGTAACCACCTGCGCGGGAAAAACACGGTTCGCCAGATCGTGGATCAGGGCGTGAATTGGGATGGCGAGTAATAGATTCAACAGGACGCTCGGTAAAATGATCTGCACGAAAGACAAATTGAAATCCAGGGGTAGTTCAAAGATGGAACGCGCCAGATAGGTAAGCAGATGTAAAACCAGCGTACCAGTCAGAGTAACGGTGAACATCGCAAGCAGGGGCGCTTGCCATACACGGTGGGCTAGAATACGCGCCAAACCCACTATCCCCATGTAACAGATGAGATAAATATACCAGGGGTTGCCAGAAATTAATCCGACCAGCAATCCTGCTATCACTCCCGAGATCCAGGCACCGCGCACACGCTCCTGCAATCCCCAGGCTGCCAGGAAAAGCAACACAATGTCGCCCGATCCATTGAGCAGGTTGACGCGCGCAATGATCGAAGTCTGGATCATGACTGCCAGGCTAAGCACAACGATGGAGACAAGTATGGTTCTGCGCATATCATGGACCTGGAGTTGAGATCAGAGGGGCGATATCCACCGGGGCAAAATTTGTGATCACCAGTAGAAAGCCCAGTCGATCGAAATTCACATTGGGTTGGATGGCGGCCTGCTGGAATAATTCGTAATCCAGTTTACGAATGCTGATCACCTGCCCCACAAGAAGGTTGGGCGGGTAACTGCCACCGAGCCCCGAGGTCAGGACGATATCGCCGACAGTGACAACCGCATCCTGTGAGATCATATCGAGCGACAGGTCGCCGGTCACAGAACCAACAAGCATGGCCTCTGTATCGGAGGACTGCAGGCGCACATTTACAGCCGATGCCGCGTCAGTTACCAGTTGTACACGGGCTGCCTCGGCAATTACGGCATCCACCCTGCCAACCAGTCCTTTATCAGTGACCACCGGCATGCCCGGCAAGATGCCCTGGTTCGAGCCGATATTAATGATGACATAGCGCAGGAACGGGCTCGGATCGAGGCCGATGACAGCTGCAGCCTTGTACGAGTATTCTGGATTGGCGCGGGCAAAATCGACCAGAGCAGAAAGGATGTTCGTCTCAGTCACCTGTTGCTGAAGGTCGATCACCTGGGTTTGCAGCCGGGCCACTTCACCTTCGAGTTGTGCATTGCGCTGGCGCAGTGAAGCCACATCACGCGGTACGGTCAGGAATTCCGCCACTGCCAGGTAGCGGGTGGAGATCCAGGTTTGTGCATCGACCATGAGCCTCGAGAACCAGGAACTGAGCGGATTAAAATATCCGCCCAGGGCGAGCGCTATCAAGCCAATCGCCACTAATGCAATGATTACAGCCTGCAGGGAACGGGGAAAACTTGTTTTCATAGCCAATTGGGAAAACCGCGCTGTCTTGACGCGGGCACCTGCTTATGAGTGACGCGTGCTGCCGCGCTCCAGCCCAACCAGGTAACGGTTGCCAGCTGAAAAATCATCCAGAATAATGCCTGTACCCCGCACCACACAGGTGAGTGGGTCCTCTGCCACCCACACACGCAGGTTGAGATCATCAGCCAGCCGATCTGCCAAACCGTGCAGGAGCGCACCGCCTCCCGCCAGGCAAATGCCGTTATCCATCAAGTCAGCCACAATTTCAGGCGGCACCTCGTCAAGCGCATCCTTTATCGTCTCAACGATCACCTGCACAGATTGCGAAAGTGCTTCGCGCACTTCGACGGAGGAAATTTCAATTGATTCTGGCAGGCCCGTCACCAGGTTTCGGCCGCGTACTTCAACGGTCTTTTCGATCGGCAGTGGAAAAGCTGAGCCGATATTCCATTTGATTAATTCAGCAATCCGTTCCCCGACCAGTACATTGTATTTATTGCGTATATATTGGACGATGCTCTGGTCTAATTCATCGCCTGCCACACGAAGGGAACGGGAGACCACCACTCCAGACATCGACAGGACCGCCACCTCGGTGGTTCCACCCCCGATATCCACGATCATTGAACCACGCGTCTCGCTGATCGGCAGTCCTGCTCCAAGGGCAGCGGAAGTGGGTTCCTCGATCAGAAAAGTCTCGCGGGCACCTGCAGCCATGGAGGCATCATATACGGCCCGTTTCTCAACTTCAGTGACACCCGATGGGATGCCGATGACCACGCGCGGCCGCGGCAGCGGCACCACACTCTGCTCGTGAACCTTGCCTATAAAATATTCCAGCATCGCTTCGGTGATCTCGAATTCAGAGATAACCCCATCTCGCAAGGGACGCACAACGACGATATTCCCCGTGGTGCGACCAACCATTTCCTTGGCTGCCAGTCCGATCGCCAGCGGTTGGCGGGTGCGCTTGTCGATCGCCACCCAGGACGGCTCATTTATGACAATCCCCTTGCCTCGTACATATACAAGCGTATTTGCCGTGCCCAGGTCTATCCCAATATCCAGAGAAAACAGACCCAGAAGCCAGTTGAGGGGATTGAAAGCCAAAGTTTGATGCTCCTATTGAAATATTCAGCACAAATATTATACCATGAGGGGTAAAAGGGCATTTTTTACGGGTTTTTATGGGCGCGATTCCTCGCCGAGGCTGTTGCGCGACCAGGCGATACCGTGAAATTCGTGAAAACTAACACGGTTTCTTTCCAGTTTGTAGTGCAATATGCTTATGGATCTTTTGGTTGGATGGTTGCCTGACTAAATCGTTCGTTTGATCCCCAGCATGGTCATATCGTCGTCAGGTGAGTTTGAACCCATGAATTTCCTCACCGAAGCCTCAATTTCGTCCAAAACTTCGCGCACGTTGATGGCCCGTGCTTTCTCGAGTACTTCCTGAAGCCGCTCTTCGCCAAAGGTCTCTCCTTTTGGCGAGAAAGCCTCTGTCAAACCATCAGTATAGAGGAGGAGCAGATCGTCATCTTCAAGTGTTATCGAGCGGTCTTCCATCGGCAGATCCGCGAGGATACCCAGCGCGGCTCCTGTTCGACTTAGCAGTGTCATCGTCCTTTTCTTCCCGCACAACCAGATGGGAGGGTTATGCCCGGCGTTGGCATAGGTGAATATTCCACTTTCCAGGTTGAGCACTCCATACATTGCTGTGACGAACATCGTCTGCAGGTTGTCGGGGATGATCAAAGCATTTACCCGCTGCATGACTTCCGCAGGAGACGGCGTATCAAAAACCACCGCCCGCACCAGGGTGCGGGTAAGTGCCATGAAAAGGGCAGCCGGGATGCCTTTATCTGACACGTCCGCGATGAACAGACCCATCCTGCCACCGGGCAATTCAAAAACATCATAGAAATCGCCGCCCACCTGGGAGGCTGTGATCCAGGTAGCTGCCATGTTCCATCCTGCAATTTCAGGAAGGTGTTCAGGCAGGAAAGTCTTTTGGATCTGCCGTGCGAGATGGACCTCATGTTCCAGACGCTCGCGGACGACCATTTCTCGCTGGAGGTGCTCGTTCTGGATGCTGAGCGCCACCTGTTGGGCGATGCTGGTGACGATCTCCACTCGCTTCTGGCGGAATCGGCGCACATCCGAATCTTCTTCCACCAGCATCACCCCAAAGAAATCACTCTTTACCATCAGCGGAAAGCCAATCAGCAGGTGTTCGCCTGTCTGCAAAGCATATACTGTCTCTTGTTCAGTTCGCGCCAATTCCGGATCCAGCCAATCCGCGGAGATCTCAGCAGGCAGCAATCCGGCAACCATCTGGGTGTTATCTCGAACAGCATCCAGCAGGGGAAAGTCACCCCGGTTAAATTCCCGGTTCAAGAGAAGGGCTTGCGCAGCCTCAGTGAATCCATAGGCCTGGAGGATGCGGAAGCAATCCCCTTCCCATAAATAGATGCCACAGGCTTTTACACCCACGAGAATGGGTGTGATGCGGACAACACTGCCAAGGATTTCTTCGATGCTGTTCGCATTTGCAACTGCCTGCGCCACCTGCAAGAGAGCTGCAGAGGCATACGCCTGCTCCTGCGCAGAATCATACAGGCGCGCATTTTCAATGGCGACCGCTGCATAGCTGGCAAATGTTGCAGTCATTGCCTGGGCTTCGTGTCCGTATCGACCGGAAGTATGGTGTGAGAGTGTCAGAACCCCCAGCGGACGGTCTCCCACACGCAGTCCGGCAGCGATCGAGGAATAATCCGCTGAAAAGCCCAATGCAGTTCCGGTGGGGCCGATCGGGTCATCCGGCTTGCGGACGATCGGTTGTTCCGCTGCCAGCGCAGCGGTGAGGAATTGGTACGCCTCTGGCCAGCGGTGTGCAGCATCATCCACTTCCAGGATGTCCGCGCCGTGCACCTTGGCGAGATATAGGTTTTCTTCCTCCAGAAGCCAGATGGCGGCCACTTCACAGGGCAAATTGCGCTCGAGTTCCTGCAGCACCCTGTCGAGCACATCTTCAAGTCCTGTATCCGCTGAAACGAGTCCAGCCACCTCGCGCAGGCTATCCGCCACCTGGCGCCGCCATCGCTCAGTACGGTACAGGTCTGCATTATGGACGGCGGCTGCCACGCTGTCTGCCAATGCGCTGCAAAGGACGCGGTCATCCTCACTAAAATTATTCAAACGGTCGCTCTGCAGATCGAGAATGCCGACCACCTGTCCATCATATATCAACGGAAGGGTCATTTCCGCACGGGTATCCCCGGGCGGGAACGGCGATGGGCGAAAGCGAGTTTCCTGGCTCACATCGTTGACCAGCATGATCTGTCCATTGCGCGCCACCCATGGGATGAGACCCTCATCATGATCCAGGTCCAATACGGTGCCTTTGAGTGCCACGCTGCGCACACCACTGCCGGCCTCGTAAATGATCTGCCGTCGATTTTGATGGACCGTGAACAGGTGCACGTAAGGAAAATTTAATTTCTTCTGGATCAGTTCTGCCACCCGGGAGAGCAGTTCTTCCAGGTCCAGGAAAGAGGTGATGTCCTTGCTGACCTCCGCCACAAGCGCCAGGTGATCGGCACGCGTCTGCAAATCGCTGTACAGGCGGGCACCATTGATCGCGATCGCAATCGTATCAGCCAACGCCCGTAAAACTAGTAAATCGTTCGGATGAAAGGCGTCCGGTTGATCGGATTGCACATCCAGAACACCCAGGATCTTGTTTTCTATCTTAAGTGGCAATACCGCTTCAGATTGGGTCTCTGGAAGCGAATCGATGAATTTATAACGCGAATCGGTATGGACATCATAACTGACTGCTTCTTCCCCCGACTTGGCGACAGTTCCGATCAATCCTTCTCCCAGCCTGGCTTTAACTCGCTTGCCCCTTCCTCGCTCAGGACCGGCACTCGAGCGGAAGTGAAGTGCCTCCCGATCCTGTTCGCGGGTAAAGATGGCCACATAGTAATATTGAAAAGTTCGTTGGATGAGCTTCGCCACCCGCCGGGTTAATTCATCCAGGTCAAAAACATTGGCGATCTGCGCGCTCACCCTGCGGACGAGGGTCAGCTGCTCGATGCGCCATTGTTCAACAAGAAAGCGATGGGATGCCACCAGCGCCAGCGAGATATGGCCGGCGAGACCATCCAGCAGCTCAATCTCCTTTTTGTTGAAAGGCTGGTTGGATCGTTCCACCTGTAACGCGCCCATCACCGTACCACCGTTCTTGAGCGGGACAGCCAGATGTTTCCTCTGACCTTTTAAGGGAGCAGTTTGACCACTGTAAAAGGCATTCATCATAGGACCGGAAGGAGGCTGCGTATTATATAGAGGCGCCTGGTTCAAGCCTGGTAAGCGGAACAGCCTTTCATCCAGCCACATATCTGCACGACAACCCAGGATCCGTCCCGCAGTGCTTACGATCAAATCATGCTGGGAAGTAAGCGAAGCCGCACGCATGAGCTCCTCGCCCAAATTGACGACCTGTTTCCATACAGATGGCGGCTGGCTGGTCCTGGGTTTATGGATTCCAATTTTTCTTTGTTTGACCATGGTCAGGATGTTGCCGGCTTCGCCCAGCGGTTCAAATCGCACATCATCCATGAGTTTCTTCATCAGGAACACGCCCAGACCGCCAACCGGGCGGGAGTCGAGATCTGCATCCAGGT
>Ga0315278_10002971_pt1 | contig 15129 bp, 15 predicted proteins | sample YL17G06_0_MG_FD_203880 | JGI IMG/M metagenome (GOLD analysis project Ga0315278, IMG submission 203880) | Sediment microbial communities from Yellowstone Lake, YNP, Wyoming, USA - YL17G06_0 | ecosystem: Environmental > Aquatic > Freshwater > Lake > Sediment | place: USA: Wyoming | collected... | reverse complement strand
GGCGTTCAAGGCCAAGGTGGCCCTGGAGGCAATCCGAGCGGTCAAGACGGTGAACGAGATTGCCCAGGAATATGGGGTCCATCCGACCCAAGTGGGACAGTGGAAGAAGGAACTGCACGAACAGGCCGCAGACCTCTTCGACGCCAAGCGTGGTCCGAAACCAGCTGACCCGTCGGCGAGTCCGGAGCGGCTCTACTCCGAGATTGGGCGGCTCAAGATGGAGCTGGACTGGCTTAAAAAAAAGTCTGGGCTATGCCTGTAGCCGCGCGGACAGGCTGGGTGAGCCCTCATGAACCACTGACCCTGACCCGGCAATGTGCCCTGACCGGGGTGACGCGTTCCACGCTCTATGCGCCACACCCCGCTGCCACCCCGGACGAGCAGGAATGGATATTGCTGGGACTGATTGACGCGGAATACACCCGGCACCCGTTCTACGGCAGCCGCAAGATCACGGTGTACCTGCGCGGCAGGGGGCACCGGATCAACCGCAAGCGGGTCCAGCGGTTGATGGGCATCCTGGGGCTCGCGGGTATGGCGCCGGGGCCGAACACGAGTCGCCCCCACCCGCAGCACAGGGTGTATCCCTATCTGCTCCGAGGCGTGATGGTGACCCATCCCAACCACGTCTGGAGTACGGACATAACGTATATCCGCTTGGCGCGTGGATTTGTGTACCTGGTGGCCGTGATCGACTGGTACTCACGCAAAGTGCTGGCATGGCGAGTCTCGAATACCCTGGAGGGCGCGTTCTGTGTGGAAGGGCTGGAGGACGCCGTGCAGCGCTACGGCATCCCCGAGATCTTCAACACCGATCAGGGCTGCCAGTTCACCGCGGACGCCTTCACCGGCGTCCTCAAGGCGCACGGCATTGCCATCAGCATGGACGGACGCGGACGGGCTTTGGATAACATCTTTGTGGAACGGCTCTGGCGGAGCGTCAAGTACGAAGACGTCTATCTGCGAGGGTACGCCACGCTGCCGGAATTGCTGGCGGGACTGACGGAATACTTCGTGTTTTACAACACGGAACGACTCCACCAGTCGTTGAATTACGTGACGCCTGACGAGGTCTACCGGACCGCGAGTGGAGGCGGAGCCAGGATTGTGGATCAATTCGGTGAGACCGCAACCACGCCCCCAGAAACACAACACGAAACAGAACACCGGGGCAGCGCCGTTCCGCTGCATGTCAACGGTTACCCTCTTAAACTCAAGGCACTAGTGTCTTGACGGAGGGGTCCACTGTAACCAGGTCGTCCTGTCGTCGGATCTGGTCCTCTCACAAGAGAAACTTCATCGCCTTCCCTCAGTACCTTCCCTCTTCTCTCTAGTCTGCTGAGAAGCGTATAGAAATACCGATACGCTTCCCCGAAATTCTCCATCTGATAGCCACATTCATACATGTGTTCCCTCAGTTTTGCTTGAGAGATCGGACCATCAAGCTGCTCAAGATAGAACAGTATGGCCTCGGATGGAGACATCTCGGATCGTATTTCTGATTTGCGGGCAAGGACCCGGATAGCGGCTAATCGGCGCTGGTAGGATGAAAGTAGTAATTTGTCCCTTTCAATCTTTTGTACCAATTCATCGGCAGCCCGCTCCCATTCGGCGATGATCTCTGGGGGAAATGTCACGCTTGATAGGTTCATGAAAATCACATCACGAAGTTGATTGTGGTATACATTTATCATTATACAATATGTTGTGTAACCATTCAACACTTTTCTTCAATTTAACACATGTAGAACCCCTAGAATGAATAATCAACATCCACAAACACATGCCTGTTGATAACTTAGATGTAGGGAAATCTTCTTCAAAATCAAAGCCTTAAATTCTTGACTCCTGGCATACTGAGCGGTATATTCACAGCGTACTTGCTCCCCGCTCGATATGCTGAAAGGCCTCGGGCGGGGTTATTTTTTTGGGGCCTGCCTGCCATTCCACTAGAACCTGCCATTAAGCGCGCCATCATTTTCGTAGACGGTCAGAACCTTTATCGGTCTGCAAAAGAAGCTTTCGGTTATATTCACCCTAATTACGATGTTCAGGCACTCTCACAAGAGACGTGTAACCGCGCTGGATGGACCCTTCAACAAGTGCGGTTTTATACGGGCATCCCAGATCAACAAGACGATGCCTTTTGGCATTACTTCTGGACGGGTAAGATGGCTGTAATGGGAAGACAGAAAGTCGTTGTGTACTCGCGCTCCTTACGCTATCACAATATCCAGATTAAGTTACCTGACGGGACTATCCATACGAAGCTTGTTGGTAGAGAGAAGGGAATCGACGTCAGAATCGCACTCGATGTAATTCGTCTAGCGCATCACAATGAATATGACGTTGCGGTTATTTTCAGCCAAGATCAGGATTTGACAGAAGTTGCAGCGGAAATCCGTGTTGTAGCTAGCGAGCAGAACCGGTGGATCAGGATTGCCTCCGCATTTCCTTCGAGCCCAACAATGAAGAACAAGCGCGGCGTTAATAACACTGAATGGATTCCAATTGATCGCGCTCTGTACGACAAGTGTTTAGACCTGAGAGACTACCGTCCCTCAGGTTCTAGCTCTTCCACCTCACCCTAGCAGCCTTCTTCGCAATCTCGATCCTTTTTTCAGCGGTTAGTTTAGCAGCTCTCGCAACGCCGCCTTTCAATCCTCCCAGGCATCCCAGGACGACAGCAGCAGGATTCTTCTCTCGTAGGTTTTTCTTCTTGGTGGGTTTGGTGTCGGTTTGGCCTGTCACAGTCTGCATGATCTCAAAGGCCGTGACATTCACATCGGTGGATGTTTTCTTTTTTCGCCATGCTTCCATCATGCATAAGCGCTTAAGCATAGACAATATCTGGCTATTTCAATAGGAAGAAGAGTAGATGGTTGAAGGAAGCCCCCGGAGGGCCGGAGGCTTCCCAGCTAAGAAGCTCAGCGCTTCAGCACGTGAGCGGAGATCCACTCCTTGGCTTCACGCGCGACCTTGAGAAGGGCTTCGAGGTCATTGAGACCGAATGAGGTCTCATTGCGCCACGTCCCAGACTGATCCTTGAATGGGCGAGAGAAGGTCGTTGCGAAGAACGGACCTTTCTCGCTGACATTCTGCCAGATCGTCGCTTTGATGTTGCCGCATCGCAGCGTGTTCGCGGGTTTGTTATTGGTAGCCATCGTGTTTCCTCCTTTGTTGAAATGAAGTTGGCTCTCTCGCAGGGACAGGAGAGCCAACGCGCATTTCGTGGAGGAAACAGGAGGAAGAAGCCGTCGCCGGCGTGCCGGAGAGGATCAAGCGGCGGGAGTGACAGTGAAGCTGGCGCGAGCGGTGCGCCTCGCAGGTGCTAGCCGGTTAGCCACTGCCGGACTCGGCTACGACAACAAACCCGTTGCTGCGGTGTAGCACCGAGGTGTCAAGCAGTCATGAGATCACGTGGAGCGGTTCAGCGGCTGGATCAGCGTCCTTCAATTCGGAGGCCGCGGCCGTAGGGATTCGTGGGACTGCTGGGGCTGTAGGGATTCCCGGCGCCGTAGGGATTCTTGATCGAGTCCGGCGAATACGGAGAGCCGAAACTGGTCTATCTTGTTTGTCTGGTCGGTCTGGTCTGTCTTGTTGGCCGGATCGGAAAACCAACCAGAGGAACCAGATAGACCAGACGAACAAGACAGACGAGCAAAGAGCCGTGGTGCGTCTGTGGCAAATGGATTCGTCGCCGATTGGTTGCTGAAGGGACTGCCGTAGGGACTGAATGGATTGTTCAGGCCGTCCGGCTTGAAGGGACTTCCAGCCCCGAAGGGGTTGGATGTGGAATTAGGATTATATGGATTCGCGCTCAACTCGCCGAGATCTTCCGCATGGACGGAGAGTGGCAGGAGCAAAAATAGGAGGACAACCCACATGGCGAGCCTCGCATAGAGCATGTAGCCAGTGAGTTTAGCCTACTCCCCGTCTGGAGATCAGTGCAAGCGGACAGAAACTGTTCCTGACACCCTTATTTCTTCTAAGCTCGCCGAGATCTTCCGCGTGGACGGAGAAAGGCAGTGGCAGCAGCACCAAAAGGAGGAAGAGAACCCACATGGTGAACCTCCGAAGAACGAAACGAGCAACGGATTCAGTCTACTTCACCCGTCCACTTCAGTGCAAAAAACAGCCAGTTGCTTCCCCAGCAGATGGAGAATGCCCTTGATTCGTGCTCTCTATCCTCCGCTCTGTCCTGTGCCCCTGCCAACGACTTTACCAGTTTGACGACTAACCCACACAACGTCCACAGGTCCATCCAAGACACTAGACATGCCACCTCGTCTGATAACTACAATCCAACAGTCTTCACATTCCTCTATGATGTGTCTGTAGGCAGCATAGGGGCTTTCGTGCGTGCTTCCGCTCAGCACTTCGCATTCAGATTCCGTATCAGCCAAACGATTGGCATTCAGAAAGGAAAGCGCAATTTCACGAGCTTCATCCGTGGAAATACTGGCCGACGGAGAGCTCTTCGAGCTAGAACATGAGTCCATGCCAATCCATCCGCGAAGGGCTTGGTTCGTTCTTTCGGTCGAAAAAGCATGTCTGGCGCAGAACTCATTGAGACCACGAAAGCCCATCAGCAAAAACTGTTGCAAATCTGTCGGAGAGAGTGTTACTCGCCCTTCAGATCTATGAGGCGGGAATAACATTAATCCGAGTAGAAGGACCATATGAGAAGTGCTGTCCAGCCAATAGAAGAGACCCGGAACACGATGAAACAGAGCCTGATAATAACTCCTAACTTCGGGGATGTCGTACAGCTCTCTGGGGTCATTAAGGTAACCGAGGACCTCAAGCTGAACGCGGTCACGATTTCTCTCACACAATTCTGGGATAAACGATTCCAAAATGCTCGCGACTGGCTCAGTGTCACACGTCAATATCGAACTACTGTCAATTTGGATAGTAACCGGGCTAGGGTGTCCCATTGTTTCTCTCTTTCAACGTACGTTTGACTAAAACTTAGTGACCCCCTGTGGATGTACCAGCCGCTACGTGAAACGAGAACTACACCGACAGCTATTTGCGACGGAACGTGCTGGAGGATGCTGTCTGGAAGAAAACATTCCCAGTACCTTTCTGATCCTTGACTATTCTCCGCATTGATTCACTGAGAGGAATTTCTCCGAGTCTGTTCGGGGATATGGGATCGCTTGCCACGCTCCACAGGATCTATGCGATTAGCTCACAGACAGAGGGGATCAATTCCTTCAGAACTGTCAGTCCGGCCTCCAGAGATCCAATGCCCTTAAACTTTTCTCTTTTCACTATTGCCCTTTTCGACTCTCATCGACTTGTGGAAAGCGTGTCCGAATGTATTCCTTCGTGTTCTCCGGGCTAAGCTTCACGGTCCCTGGGCCACTGCGGACGTAGAAGTCTCCTTCTGATTTGTCTTCGACTCCCTTCCACTTCAGGAACACCGGCTCCGGGCTTCGTTGACAGCTCACGAGACAGACAGTCTTCCCCTCAACAATTTGCGTCTTCGGATCAACGCAGGTGCCCGCACGATCACCCAAACCGTTTCGCACGACTTGGGTTAGATGCCGCATGAACTTGTCGTCATTTTCCAATTGGTCATGATCGATTCCAAGAACCTTCCGATCATCCGCAACACCGATGAGAAGGTCGCCGCCTTCTGTATTCAAAAACGCGGCGATGGTCTTGAGCACGGAGTAAGTGATCGCCTTGTCGTCCTGGCGATTCTCTTTGAGGTTCCAGCGAAGACTCGCCTTGAATTCAAGTGTTTTCGATTCCTGCTGCTTCAAAAGTTCATCGGCCTGTCGGTGACTCCGCAGATACTGGTCAAAGAGGAAGTTCTTGATGGCTTCTCCGAACATGCGATCATCCGTGATGCGCTTGTAGAGTGAGAAGTTCGTATCCACAATCTCTTGAATCGTATCTTCCACCTTCTGCTCGAAGGCCAAGCGAACATTCTCGCGTGTATTGACCCGCGCACTGGCGTCCAGACCGGCGTCACGATCGAGTCGCTCCATCATCTGTCCAAGCGTGACACGGTGTTCAGGCCCAAGGTTGAGCCCAAATCGTTCGTTCAGCTCCGCGATGATGAGAGAAAGCGGCTCGGGATGTTCCTCAATAATGGAATGGTGCGGTTTAGTCCCAATAGGTTCGAGGTTTCCAGCCTGCCGGTCAAGGCGGATCTTGCCGGCAGCGGTCTGCTGAACTCGGTATGATTCCATGTCAATGTTCTGCTGAACCTCACGGGGTAATTCAACCCGGTCGCCAGTAGCCAAGCGCCGTAAGTGCCGTGCGAACACATAGGCTTTCTCAAGGTCGGTGTCGGCGAAGGGCAACACTTGGGCCAGAAACGCGTAGAGCCGAACGTAGTCAGTGAGTTCAGCGCGAAAGTCCTGCTGTTCCTCGCGTGAGAGTGCACGGAACCGTTCCACCACGGGGGCCAACAACGCGTAGAGTTGGTCCTGCGTAGTCTTGGAGTTGAAGTAAACTTTGGCAAACGTGTTCACATCGGCCTCAGTGTAGATACCAAAAGCCAGAAGCCGGCTCTGGACCTCATACAGCAAATTCGGGTCGGTGGCTTCCGAAAGAAGAGTCGTCTCGAAATAGGGTTCGAAGGCCTTGCGAATCGCATCCGCTTCGTTGGCGAAATCCAGAACCATCGTCCCTCGCTTGCCCGGATGGGTACGGTTCAGCCTTGAAAGTGTCTGCACCGCATTCACACCGCCCAGTTTTTTATCCACGTACATAGTGTGGAGGAGCGGCTGATCGAACCCGGTCTGGAATTTATTGGCGACGATGAGGAATCGGTACTCGGGTCGTTCGAATGTTTTGGCCGTTTGACGCTCGGAAAATCCATTCATCCCCGATTCCGTATAGGATTGCCCACCATCTTGAACCGTCCCCGAGAAGGCGACGAGTGCCTGGAACGGATGCCCCTTCTCTTTCAGGTATCGGTCCACCGCTAACTTGTACCGAACCGCGTGCAAGCGCGAACGCGTCACGAACATCGCCTTTGCCTTGCCGCCAATCTCGTGCTGCGCCTGGGCAGCAAAATGCTCAACCATGATCCGAACCTTCTCGTTGATCGCGTGAGGGTGCAGCTCGACAAAAGACTTGAGCAGGTACGTGGCCTTGTTCTTGTCATAGCGCGGATCGTTTTCGATCGTCTTGAGAAGCTTCCAATAGGCTTTGTATGTGGCGTAGTGCTCTAAGACGTCGAGGATAAACCCTTCTTCGATGGCCTGGCGCATGCTGTAAAGATGGAAGGGTTCGAACTTCCCGTCAGGCCGCTTTGTCCCGAACAGCTCAAGAGTCTTTGACTTGGGTGTCGCGGTAAAAGCGAAGGTGGAAAGATTCGCCAAGCGCCCGCGTGTCTGGATCTCGGCCAGGATCATATCCTCGAGTTCCTCTTCCGGAGTCGCTGCCTCAGCCTCCTCCCGTTCGGCCTCCTCCAGGCTGCCTGAAGCCAGTACCGCCTTGAGACTCTTCGTGCTTTCGCCGGATTGAGACGAGTGCGCTTCATCCACGATGATGGCAAAGCGTTGACCCGGAAGCTCTCCGATCTGCTTCGCAATGACGGGAAACTTTTGAAGCGTCGTCACGATGATCGTCTTCCCAGACTCTAGGGCTTCCTTGAGCTGTCGCGAGGTCGTGTCGATGTTCTCTACCACGCCAAGCGTCTGCTCGAACTGCCGCATAGTGGCCTGGAGTTGCCGGTCAAGGACGCGTCGATCGGTGATGACCACAATTGAGTCGAAGACGCGCCGGTCGCTCGCATCGTGTAGCGTCGACAGTTGATGCGCCAACCAGGCAATGGTAAAACTCTTCCCGCTGCCCGCTGAATGCTGAATGAGATACCGCTGCCCAGAGCCACGGCTACCAGCATCACTGACCAGCCGACGCACCGCATCGAGTTGTTGGTATCGAGGGAAGATGAGAAAGCGCTTGCCCGTCTTGCGGCCCTTCTCGTCCTCCTCTTCGACCTCGTGGATGAACTGACGAATAAGGTCGAGCACACTATCGCGGCTCCAAATCCGTTCCCAGAGATAACCGGTTGCATAGCCCTTCTGTGTCGGTGGCACCGGAGGATTCCCCGCTCCCCCGAACTTCCCTTGGTTGAAGGGTAGAAAGCGTGTGTTGTGTCCAAGAAGGTGCGTGGTCACATAGACCAGGTCCGGGTCTACAGCGAAGTGAGCCAGACAGCGACCATAGGAAAAAATTGGCTCGCGTGGGTCTCGGTCAGTCTTGTATTGCTTGATCGCATCTTCAACATTCTGGCCCGTGAGTGGGTTCTTCAGTTCAGCGGTGAAGATCGGAATTCCGTTCAGGAATAACACGAGATCGAGACTCTTCTCGTTTTTCTGACTGAAGTGAAGCTGTCGGACTACGGCGAACAGATTCGCGGCGTGCAGCCGTTGGAGTTCTTCGTTCAGTCCACTCGATGGCCGGAAGTAGGCCAACTGGAACTTGCAGCCCGAGTCTTTGACGCCCTGGCGCAACACGTCCAGCGCGCCCCTCCGTTCAATTTCTGAAGACACGCGCCTGAGGAATTGCTCTTTGACAGCGACCCCGTGATGCTGCTTGAGTTTGTTCCATTCCTTCGCCTGCGTGGAAAGGATGAAATCAAGAACATCTTGATGGATCAGACAAAGTCCACGGTCATAATCCTCAGGCACCCGTTTCCGATAGCCCCCCGGTCTTCCGGCAAACCAGCCCACGGCCTCTCCCGCCAAACTGGCTCCATCTAGAGCGTTGCTCGGTGAATCTTGTGCCAACGTAGCTTCGATCGATTCCTCGAAGCTACGCTCGGAGACATCAGGGCTCATGCTGCCTCCCCTCGAATATCAATTATCCCGGTAACCGCAGCGGAGATGAGGGCAGTGCGAAGCTCCTTGAGGCGGGCGATGGCGTTGCGGACTTTAGCGATGAGAGAGTCAACCCGCCCGGTTTCACAATCAATTCGCGCAACAATCTCATCCTGTTCTGCTGGTATCGCAAGCGCTACGGTAATGCGACCGATGATCGAGGTATTTAGATTTTGCATAGTAGAACCAACCGATTGCAGTTGTAGCCAATCCCGCACGCCAGACGTTGACAACAAATGCGTAAGGAACCGAGGTCTCGCCAAGTCTCGTCGCGTTCGGATTCGGAGACTTCCAGTACCGCAAACCCAGCCCTTCTGTTGCTGGGTTGTCAAACCGCATCGTCCCAGTTCCCCTCGACGTGCGAGGAGAATGTCGTCTACTGCTAGTCTATGATGTTCCAATCGTCGGGCAGTAGCCTCATCGACCGTGCAGTCCCAGTCTGGAACTAGCTGGCCATCTTGTAGATTCGCAGGGTTGATCACGGGGCATCCACCGGGGACGTACTCGTCAGCGTGGAGTTGGCTGCCGAAAGGTCCAGTCTGTAGGGACTCCGCAATGTCCCGAATCCGCTTCACTTCCCAATGTGCAGGAATCTGTCCCAGCCAATCTACACCGGAGTCTTTCATCGGCACGGTTGGGTTAAGGCCTTTGGTAACGGCTTGGGTGATGAGGGCTGTGCGCTTCTCCTGGAGCAGCTCGATCAGCCGCTCATTCTTCACCACCAGAGCATCGATCTTCGCCGTCTTCCGGTCGAGGAAGGCGGCGATACCGTGTTGCTCAGGTTCGGGTGGCACGGCCAACTCATAAGTCGCCATTTCACTTTCGTTTATGGCGGGAAAGCTCACACCTTTCGAGTTCGCGACCACGCGCTCGACGAAGTAAGGCGTTCGCAATGCGTACCCCGCGTAGCCTGTGGTGAGGCCATCTTCTGGTCGCACGACTGCAAAGCCTGTGGAGACGATCATGCCAGGCTCTGGATCACTAATTGGAGCGATCGCGCGCAGATAGGTACGCACCGTAGACACGATCACGTCACCATCGCGGACGAGTCTTCGCGCACGGGAAGGAGCCGCGGCGAACGTCAGTGGTTCGCTCTCCACGATGCGACCAAGACTGCTCACCCCGCCAATATCCACATAAACCATCTCCAGCGTCGGATCAGTGTCCTCCGGAAGCGCCTCCGGGTTCAGCATTGCCAGATGCTTGAGCCGCTTTATCTCCCAATGCGCCGGAATCTTCCCCAGCCAATCAACGCCAGAGTCTTTGTACTCAGGGTATGGCTTAAAGTGATGACTGGTCGTTATTTGTGCCACGCTTTTACTCATTGCCACGGTCCTTCCGGCTGCCAAATCTCATTGAACTGTATCTGTTCAACCAAAGCGCGAAGGGGTTTCCCCAGGAAGGCTCGGAGCCGTTCACCCACCAGGCCAAAGTCGGCTGGCGCGCCAGGCAACCCGTTGCGATCGAGATACGCTCGCCACTGAGTGGCACGGTTTTCTTCAGCGAAAAATGCTGGGGCAAGCGCAACGGGCAGGGCTTCGGGGATTGCAGTCTTGCGTCGTTCGAAAGTCGCGGCGATCGACCCTGTGAGTGTGTCTCCGGCAAAGGGGAAAAGTGTAGAGAGCACATACAGATCGTAGAAGTCTTTCAGTCGGCTGTTTGTTGACCCGAGGACCACCATCGCGTGCAGTTTCTCGGCAACGACCGATTCACGCGGATAGGCTCGGATGAGCGGCGGAGGGCCGTTCAACAGCGTTGGGTACTCCTCGTCCTGAGCCCCAGGCACAATCGCATTGCCAAAACCGACATCGACCTGGAGTCTAATTTGTGCACTGTCGAGCAAGGCACTCAGGCGCACGCGAAACCCACCGTAGTCGCTTTCGTCACGGATGGGTTCCGCTTGTACCGTGTCGGGCTTGAAGGTCAGGCCGTCTGCCGAGCATGGCGTCAGGCAAATCTCACGAACTGCATCGATGAGCCACTGAATCTCATCCTGTCCATATCCCGTCAGATCCAGATCGCGCGTCGCCCGATACATGGAGCCACCCCATAGCGCGAAGAGCATGGCTCCCTTCAGAACAAATTTTTCCCGATGTCGACTTGCTCCAAGTCGATAGAGAAAGCGCTCTGCCGCGTATCGTTGCAGCACGAGATTAAAATCCTCACCTCTTGTCTGTGCCCCCGCGAGCAATTTCGCGCGAACGGAGGCCGCGATATTGGTGGGCAGTTTGCTCATGAGGCCATCGATTCGAGATAGGGCCGAATCACGGTCTGTATGCGGCAGACTTCTGCCGCCCGCCTGATTTTTTCTACCGTCACCTGTTTTGATCGGAGGCTATCGCGCAGCGCTTCGAGCGCGACATCCAGTCCGATTCTTTTGCGATAGCGGAAACAATCGACAATCGTTCGTGCCGGGGAGGTGACCCGGACTTGAATCCCTTGGATGGTTTGCGTTTCGACGGCATAGGTCAGCATTGGTCCTGAGAACCGGACGATCCTGGCCGGTAGATCTTCAAGCTTGGGTTTGCGCGCTTTGCGATCCAGCGCGATCCAGACTTCTCGCGGAAGCTGTGTCCCAATGCCATGGAGGTGAAGCGCTGTGAGCAAACAGACGATGGCGCGAGGCACTTTCGTACAGACCCTGACGATGGTGTCCTGTTCGGTAAGTTCCGCATCGCGATGGCGATAGAGGCCTCTACCGATCCGCTCGGCTTCTCCCCGCCTGAGCCAGGCCCGAAGCTGATCGACTGAAACGCCAAACTCCGCAAGGTCCTTGGGGCGAAATATCCCTGGCAGCCGCGGAGGAAACGGCTTGGAGCGCTCTTGCACGGTCTGTTTCATGGACGGCACTATAACAGAAAGTGTCGGCACATACAAGCAAGTGCCTACGATTCATGCATGGTTCGTGGAGAGGGTCGGAAGCTGCCACTGGCTACTACTTCTCAAGACCAAACTTGTCGCCTCCGGTCACTTCAGCCAGCATTCTGACGATGTCCTTTTCCATTGTACGGATGTCGGCTTCAATGATCTCCAGGGGGCGGGGCGGTTGATAGCGATAGAAATAGCGGTTGAAGTTGATCTCGTAACCCACGATGCCGACTTGGCCATCTTTCTCGTCTCGTTTGGTCGTGTCGATCCAAGCGTCAGGGACGTGAGGCTTCACCTCCCGCGCAAAGAACGTCTCGATGCGCTCGCTCAGCGGCACACTCTCGGTGTCTCGCAGGTCAGGATCTGGCTCGGGGTTGCCCTCCTTGTCTCTACAAATCGCTGCCGATTCGTCCTTCTCTGAGAGTGCCGAAAGGATCGCCTTCTTTATTGGAGCCGAGAACTTCAGCTTGGCCTTGTCCGCTGAGGCATCCAGGATCTCCTCGAATTCTTTACGATCCTTGAAGAGCGAGCTGGGAAGGGTGCGGAGGAACTTGCGAATGATCTCTTGCTCGGCTCGCCCAGCTTCTTCCTCTTTGAACTTTGCTGCTCCATTTTTCCGCGAGATTGCGAGATTCTTAAATGCTTGTTCTTCTTCCAGCCGAGGAAAGCGCTCGGAAGATGCTTGGAAGTTGAGCCGCAGAGGACGCTCTATCGTGATCTTCCGAAATCCGAAATGTGTAGTGGGGAATATCTTGCTGACAACGATGTCCTCGGCCTTGCCTTCGTTGGTCACCGTTCGGGTATCACCATCCTTGGAATCTTTCAGTATCTTGAGAATGTCCTGTCCCTTCTCAAAAGGAATCTCGCGGCGCTTGGCCCCAAGAGTCTTGCGCATCTGAACACAAAACAACCCCTGCTTCGCATCTTGATCAAACTGAGACGCATCAATGAGCTGTACCTTACCGCGTCGTTTTAGTGTCTTTCGATTCGTGAGCACCCACACATAGGTGGCAATGCCGGTGTTATAGAACAGTTGTTCGGGCAGCGCGATCATGGCTTCCAGCCAGTCGTTTTCGAGAATCCAGCGGCGGATCTCACTCTCCCCACTCCCGGCGTCACCCGTAAAGAGCGGTGAGCCGTTCATAATGATGGCTATACGAGAACCACCGTCCTTTGCTTCCTTCTGATGCGCCAGCATATGGAGCAGGAACAAGAGTGCGCCGTCGCTGATTCTTGGAAGCCCAGGAGCGAACCGGCCGGTCGGACCTCGTTCGTGCTCGGCGCGCACAGCATCTTCGTCCCGTTTCCAGTCTTTGCCGTAGGGAGGATTCGCAATAAGGTAGTCGAAGCCTCGTTTAGCGTGTCGATCATTTGACAGTACGCTTCCGAACGCAATGTTATCGGCATCCCGGCCCTTGGGTTCTTTCATAAAAAGATCAGACTTCGACATCGCCCAGGTCTCGGGATTTACTTCTTGGCCGAAAAGATGGATTTCAGCCTCCTGGTTGATCGGAGGACTGATGATGCTTCCATTCTTACGAACGCCGACTCCGATGTGCTCCTTGGTAATCATGAGCATTCCGCCCGATCCACAGCACGGATCGTAGACGGTGCGGGCAACGCCTTTCGGTCGGAGAAGGGCTTCATCACCAGCAAGCATGACGTCGACCATGAGGTGAACCACATCGCGGGGGGTGAAGTGCTCCCCGGGGTTTTCATTGAGTGCCTCATTAAACTTTCGAATCAACTCTTCGAAAACCGTCCCCATGGTAGGGTTGTCGACCTTGTCCGGATGGAGATCAACGTCTTTAAAGCGCTCCATGACTTGGAACAAAAGCCCTGCTTCGTCCAACTTGGTAATGGTGTTATCGAAGTCGAATTTCTCCAACACTTCGCGCATGTTCGGACTGAAACCGGCAATGTAGTTGCGCAGATTGGATGCAAGATGCGGAGCGTCTGCCAGCAGCTTCTCGAAATCGTATCGTGACGTATTGTAGAAGGCGAATTTCGACGCGCTACGGAGCTGGGGTTCGAGATTGTCGAGTTTGCCCTTGAACTTGGCTTGAGCCTCAAGAACTTTGGCTTTGGTTGGAGCGAGAACGCAGTCGAGACGACGCAGTACCGTGAGAGGAAGAATCACGTCCTGGTATTTGCCCCGCTTGAAGGTATCGCGAATCAGGTCCGCGACTCCCCAAATAAAGCTGACTATTTCACTGTGGTTCATAATTTAAAGTCCCCCGCCGCCGAAGCTTACCCCTTTCCCCGCAAGAAAGCACCCGAACTTGGGAGGGAGTGGCCCTGGAAATGGAACCGTTCATCCCGCTCACTTGCGTACAAACCTGCCGGTATAGGCACGTAGAGCACGCTTTTTTGCGCAATGTTTTCCACTGTTCGCACTCGACAGCCCGGTAGACACCCTGCTCATCATCATTACGTACCATTAAGTATTCCTCTATTCGCACACCGAAGTTACATTCCCTTCGGATTGTTTCGTGACCTTTGTCCCTAAGAGTCCCTAACTGTCCTAAGCAGGCCTAACTAGGGTACTTCCCATATTTATCACACACCGGTATGGTCAGCGGCGTGCTGAACTGCACCATTAAGAAAGGACTGGGCATGAAGAAGAAGGATGTGCTCACGGTGAAGGAATTGGCGGCGGAACTTCGCATGAGTCCGAAGTCGATCCAGCGGGCCTATCGCAAGGAGGAGATCCCCGTGGAGTGGCTGGGCCGCATGGCTCGGTTCAATCTCGCTAACGTGCGCCGGGCGATGGAACGCAACGGACGAAGCCGCATGCGTCGGCTCAACGGCAACAGTGGGAGTGCGGGCGCGATCGCCGGCCAGGGCCGGCGACGCGCACGAAACAGCCCCCGCTCGGTAAAACGGGGGCGGAATTTCCAAGGTTCCTCACGGAGGGTTGTATGAGTGCATGGACGTGTTCGCTTGGGTGGTTCCGCTTTACCGTGTCTGACTCGACCGCCGATGAGGTGATCGCACGGGTAGGGGGAGAGTGGATCAAAGATAAAAAAGGCTTCCTGGGCTACCGGCAAGGCTGGTTGTCCCGTGGCCATGCCGGTGGGTTAGGCCGGATCGGGACGGCAGCCACCTGGGCCCCTCGTGAAGTGCATGTGGATCTGTCCCAAGAGTTGATCAGTGACTGGACCTATCAAAAGTTTCACGACGTGGCGACGTGGGTGTTTGAGAAGAACGGACATTTCGGGCGCATTGACGTGGCCCTCGATGACCGCAACGGCGTGATCGACGTGGATCGCATCTATGCGGCGGTGAAGGCGGGGAATTGTGTCTCACACTTCCGTCAATCCCGCTTGATTGCGGGCCTGGATCTGGGTTCGGGATCGGACACCGGCAAGACGCTGTGCATGGGGTCCCGCCAGTCGGATACCTATTT
>Ga0315278_10002969_pt1 | contig 15140 bp, 11 predicted proteins | sample YL17G06_0_MG_FD_203880 | JGI IMG/M metagenome (GOLD analysis project Ga0315278, IMG submission 203880) | Sediment microbial communities from Yellowstone Lake, YNP, Wyoming, USA - YL17G06_0 | ecosystem: Environmental > Aquatic > Freshwater > Lake > Sediment | place: USA: Wyoming | collected... | reverse complement strand
CTTTCCAGTGCCCTTCCTTCCGCCACCAATACGTCCCCTATGTAAGAGTAAATAAGCGCCAGTTTCATTGTCTTTTGCGAAAAGCCCGGATACCTGCGCCGTGTAGCCCCTTACAGGGGGGTTAATCTCTACAACGATTATCTGCGCGCCATGTTGTCTTATTGCCAAGCCGAATCCATTCCAGTAACGCTTTACGGGCACATCCGTTATTTTGAAACTGGAAAACCATAGTGTGTTGTTTGAATAGACTTCTCCGGTGAAGCTTCCTCCGGGGTGGCCAATCAAAAGAGTTCCCTTTTTTTTAAGTTGCCTACTGAGCGCACGGGCTAACGCATTTTGGCATCGCTCAATCTCACGCGCGTCGGTTACGGCTGTTATCATTTCCCGCTACTCCTTTTCGAACCCCTGGCTCGTGAATTTCAGTGTCCGGCTGTTCTCGGTGACAGTGCGGACAACGTGGTCAGGGGCGCCGGAAGGGATGTCGGCCTCTATCTCGAGCGTGACAGTCACCGTCGCGCCGACTAGACCGGAGAGATGCGCGATGACCTCGTCGGCGATGCGGCTGGCATCGCGCCCGACGCGGGTGGCGTCTAGGGTGACCGTGCCGTGGAAGCGCTTCGGCTGTGCCGTCGAAGGCGGGGGCACTACTGTCGGGGCGGCCCCCGGCCGTGGTGCCGCCATTCCTTCGCCCCCGACGGTCGGCCCGATAGGCGGGACCCCCACGGGCGGCTTCACGCTTTCGGCATCCATCTGCTTGCGTGCTGTAACTCCCTTCACCAGCAGCCCTGGCGCGTCACTATCAGCCAGCGGCACGATCTGCCCACCGCGCAAGCCACGGTAACGGCCGGCGCTTTCGTCGAAGCTGTCGGCATAGGCGAAGGAGTCTTGGCCCCATGTCAAGAGTCCAAAGCCGTCGCGGATCGCGCCGAGCAATACCGTTGAGTCCTTAAGCCGCGGCAGGTAGAGATAGCGCGCGAAGTCCTCGACAATTTGCTTGATGGCTACATGATCCCCGCGCCAGAGCGGAACGCGGTCCAGATCCATTCGTAGCCGCGTTGCGGCAAAGCTGGTGATCAGCAATTCGTCGCTCTTGAGCTTTTTGCTTGCTCGCACGGCGAGGGCGTCCTGTCCCGAGAGCCGCAAGGCCTGCCACCCAATCGCTGCCTGTGGTGTCGTCTGCACAGGCACCAGCAGCCACTGGTAGGTCTCGGGCAGGCGCGCGGTCACGGTACCATCGGCGGCGACCTTCTGGGTCTCGGCCTGCTTCACCTGTTGCGGATCAAGATTCAGCGTCACCTTCTCGGCCAGGATTGATTCCCATGCGAGATACTTCCGTACCGCCTCGTCGAGATCCTGCAACCGTATCTTGTCGGCCGCGAGGAAAACGAGTGTGTTGCGATAGAGCCGAGGCGTGTTTCCGCGCGACTCTAGAATAGCCTTCGCGGCAGCCTCGGCCGCACTTCCCGGTTCCTTGCTGTATGGGTGATCGACCCCAAGCACGACCAGCCGTGCATCCAGGTCGTCGGGCACGTCCTGCCCCGATTGCGGCATGGGATGGATGCGGCTGAAATCTCCCTTGCGCTCCAGGTCCTTGCGCAGGCGCCCATTCAGCTCGGTTACTACCTTGTCCGGGTCACGCTTGAGCTGCTCGGCGCGGTCCTCTGCCAGTTTGGTGACCGTGGGCTGGGTCGAGTACCAGTAGCGGGGGCCGTCCTGATAGAGGTAGGTCGCCGCACCGGACAGCCGGCGCAGGGCATCGCCAAAGATTGCCGGCGACTCGCCCGGCATCACGCAGCCGAGCTTAACCCGCCGGTCCTCGATTCCCCGATGGGCGGCTGTTGCCGTGGGTGCCGAGCCCATGTAGATGGCGCGTGCTACCCGCCGACACGCAGCGAACTTCCCAAGGTTGGGCACTTCACCGTCCAGCCGCAGAGGCAGCGAGCTTGGGCCGTCCACGTCCTTTTCGATCACCGGAACCCAGTTGTCCGAGAGGTAGCGGGTCAGTTCGAACTGCACCCGCGGGTCGTCAATCGATACGTTCGCGGGCAGGATTAGCGGGTTCTTGTCCCCCTTCTCCCACAAGCTGTGAATAACCGCGGCCATGAGTCGCAGTACACCACGGGTGCGCTGAAACTTGATCAGGGTGGACCAGTCCGTGTAGAGCCGGTCAAAGATCTCCGGGTGGATCGGGTAGGCTGCTTTGATGCGCTTTTCGTAATCGGCGTCGCGGCACTCCGGCGGGAACTCCTGGTGCTGCGTTCGGTAGAGGTCCGCGAAGGCTCGCGCCACTACGTCGCGGTCCTTGAACTGGGAGGGATCGGCCAGCGGCTCGAAAAGACGCCGGCGCACGATCTCGAAGCTTTCCTCGGCGCTGGCAGGCCGCCACGAGGACTCCACCCGCCCAACCACGTTCCTTAACCGGTCGAGCGCCTCGCGACCGCGCTGGCCGCCTACCTCTACGTCATTTGCCTGGGTGTGCGGCGAACCTGTTGTGTCCGAAGCCGGGAGACTGATCACCAGAAGACAGTTTTTCGCCAGTTTCGCCGACTCGGTGAGCACCTGGGCAAAGGTAAACTGGGTCTCGAACCCGCCCGCCGGCAGGTCACCCTGGTCGTGGAGCTGACGTGCGTAGGCCACCCACTCGTCGATCAGTATCAGGCACGGCCCGTACTCCTTGAATAGTTCGCGCAAGACATCGCCGGGGCTGGTCGCTTTCTCGTCATCAGCTTTGATACGGGCAAAGGCCTTTTTGCCGAGTTGCCACGCCAACTCCCCCCATAGCGTGCGAACTACGGTGCCGTCAGGTTTGGTGGAAGGGTTGCCGGGGGAGATCTTGTTGCCTACGAGCACCAGTCGTCGGGGTGTCGGCAGCTTCTTGGCTTCGGCCTCCTGCATCACCGCGTCGATCCCCGCCAGCTCCGTGGGTGCAATGCCGGAGAACAGGTGATAAAGGGCCAGCATCGAGTGTGTTTTGCCGCCACCGAAGTTGGTCTGGAGCTGCACCACTGGGTCGCCGCCCTGACCGGCGAGTCGCCGCACCGCGCCAACTAGCATCTTCTTCAGGCTTTCGGTAAGATAGGTACGGCGGAAGAACTCAATGGGGTTCTTATACTCGTCGGTCCCCTCGCCTAGATGCACTTGCCACAAATCCGCGGCGAACTCGGCCTGCTGGTAGTGGCCACTGGCCACGTCCTTGTGCGGCGTGACCACCTCACGCCAGGGCTTGAGATTACCCGCCGCCGCGCTCTCGATGGCGGTGCCAGCGCTCTTCCGTTTCTCACCGCGCACCTGCTCGTCGAAACGCAGGCGCAGGAGCTCCGTCTTCATCTTCTCGATCTCATCGGCCTGCGGCGCCGATACGGCGGTCAGGAGCCGTCCGGCCGAGTCAAGGACGCGGTAGGTATCATCACCGGAAAAGGTCTCCTGGTGTGCCCACTTGTTTCGGTGCTCGCGCAGCTCGCTCAGGAGGCTGCGCTCGGCGGGCCCGAGCGTCTTGCGAAAGACGTCGTTCCACGACTCCCACATGAGCTTCAGCAAAGCTGCTGCATCCCATTCCACGATCGGCTTCTTTGCGTTCAGGCGATCCTCACCCAAGAATCGGCTTATCCTGGCCGGGGCCTCCTCCTTGTAGGCGTTTGCGAACTCCCTCTCGACGAACGGCCCGAGGCCTGCCTTCAAGGATTCAAGCGCTTTGCCGACGCGTTCATGGTTCGTGATGGCCATTACGTATACTCCTTACCCGAGGTGGACAATGTCGACATCGCCCCAGTGTCGCTTGAGGTACTCCGCTACGAGCCGGCGATGGCAGTGGTGCGGCTTGTCCTCGCTGCACAGGAGGCAACCATCCCCAACCACCTCTCTTGGTATTGTCTCCTTGATGCGCCGTTGTTTCATCAGTTCGAGGTATCGCGTTTCGTACGTCAGCCAATCCCCGCGGTTCTTCTTGTACTCGTCCAGCATTTCCTGCGTCGGCGCCAGCACGGGTAGATGGACGTAATCCATTCCACAAATCTCTTTTAGAAAGTAGGCGAGATCGTCCTTCTTTGCGAAACCGGCGAGCTGCGACACGTTGTTTAGCCGCACGTCCACCACGCGCTTAGCTCCCGAGGCACGCAGCAAATCGAAGAAACGCTGCGCCGTCTTCTTGGTGAATCCGATAGTGAATACTTTCATTGGGCGCCTCCTGCTATCTCGGCTGCCTTCTTCTCGTCCACGTACGCAACACGTTCTTCCTGCCGAGCAAGTGCATCGGCGATCAAATCTTCTCTTGCCCGGAAGAGGTCCTCATGGGGCAGTCCCACTACGTCAAGGAGCCTTACCATGGCATCCGCGTGCGATTCCAGTTGTCCGCCGGCCAGGATGTGCTCTACTGTGACACCACGCTCTTCCAAGGTGCGAGCCACCAACAGTGTTCGGTGACACTCCAAGGGATCCTTCTCGGCACACATCAGCGCGATACGGTGCTCTTTCGCCCCCCGGATGACACGCTCGATGCCGCTGCGGAATAGCTCCGTGTGCGCCAGGCGCGCATACCGAACGCGCCCGTTCTCGTAGCAGGATCGGTCATCGGAACGCCCGCCGAGCTCGCGGCCGAGGAACACGTACTTGATGCGGTTCGCCTTCAAGCTGCGATCGAGCGCTTCTTTGTTGAACTGCGGGTTGAACCGGCTGTAAGGCACGGAGCGGACGTCGGCCACTGCGGTGACACCGTGTTGCTGCAGGAGCGCCACGAACATGTCGAGTGAGTGATCGGAATGCCCCACCGTCAGGACGACATTTCTCACTAAGGTCATGATGCACCCCTTCGATTAGGCTCTATGATAGCAGCAATCAGCTTGTAGCAGAAGTCGTTGTATGGCTCACCAAGGCTGATCGTCAGGAAGCTGTCGCCGATCTTGTAGTCGCCGTTGGGCTTGGCGAGATGCCTCCGCTCGTAGATGGGATCCGTGACCCAGAGCGCGTAGTCCGCGCCACCATGTTGGAAACGTCCCTGCACCCGGCGCTTGAGGTTGCCGAAGACCTCGCCCGGTTTAAACACAGATAAGGCCAGGCGATCTACCCGAATGAGGCGTAGCGAGCTGTCCAACGAATTGGCCAGGGAAAGCGGGACCTTGTCGTTGAGTCCATTGTAAGTGCTGTAACAATCGATCCAAAGCGGTGCGATAGGATCGGCATGTCGCGGCAGGTCCTCCCATCTGGCTTGGCCCGCTTTCGTCCAGTAGTTGTCGGGGTCGAGCAACCAGTTCTCCCGCTGATATCCCTTCGGTCTCGCCTCGAGGAGCGGCACATCGATGATGTCGAGCACCCGCGGGTCGCTGCCATCCTCGAACTGGCGCTCGTACTCTGAAACCTCCTCGTGTTCGCGGCTGCTCACCGGCCGAAGCCAACCGCCAAGCCGGTGGCCGAGCAGCACCTTTCCAGCAACACAGCGGCCGCTCAGCTTGCGTGAGTTGGCAAGGCATACGATGCGTTTGACTATTGCCATCGGTTACTCCTTGGCTTTCTTAGAACAGCCTTGTCTGATCCGGTAGGGGCTTGCCGCCCTCACGCGCCAGCCGCGTAATCTCCGGCCAACTCTGGACGAGGCCGTTGTAAGAAAGGGCCTCCGTGGCGCGCTTCTTGCGCTCGCATATCGTGTAGAGCCGGTAAGCCAGCTCGCGGGCGATCTCGGCTTTCGATCCCAGCTTAGCGACGAGTTCTGCCGCCGCGCTTTCTCCGCCTGCTTGGAGAGACCGGATAAGCTGATGCACCCCTTCCCAGGCTGTCAGGCGCTTGTCTGTCATCGGGTCCCAGTCCGCCGGCAGCTCGTCGGGGCGGAGCAAGCGCACTTTTCCATGGCTCGAATTCAGGATGCCGGTATCCTCCATGCCCTTGACGCTGGTATTCTTCGCCTTGGAGAGCATCTCGGCCACGCCCTATTCGCCCTCGGCAAAGCCCGACTGTTCAAACCAAGCCAGGGCCCAGCGGCTGTCGACGTCGAAGTCGCCCTCCTGTTCGGCCAGCGCCTCGTCGAGGGTTTGGTTGATGAGTGCCAGCGCATCCCGCACCGATAGCGGATTGCCTTCGGCGTCGAGCACCCTGGCGTAACTTGTGTATACCGCCATGCCCGGGCCGATGGCCGCCTGCGCGAGGTCCACCGGCGCGATGTTGCCACGCTGCAGGTGAGCGAGCGCCATGGGCAGCTCCGCCTTGAGCGCGGTGACGAACTCGCGGCGCGTGGCGGTGGGTGAGTCGAGCGGGCGTTTACGGCAAACGAGAACAATGCTGGAGGCGAGGGCATTTGACTCGCCTCGATCACGGACCCGCGCCTTCATTTCTGTCCTGACTGGCCAAGTCCCACTGATCGCGAAGCCAGCGCGGATCACTGCATCGAGAAAGGTCTCCCATCCTGTGGATGAAGTGCCAGCGCTCTCTGTCTCAGATTGTTTGAAGGCATAGTAGATAGAGACGGGGAACGCAGGATGTGCGTCCTCTGTCAGGCGGTGCATCGCCCTCGTCATGCCGTTCAGGAAGAACGCCTCAGCCCCCCGCTTTCCGCCATGACGTGCTGGGGTCGCGACGAGCTCCCCCGTCTTCACCGTACTAACCGTTGCGAACAGGTTAGGGAAAACGGGCTTGAGTGAGCCACGAAGCCAGACGTAGAAGAAGTCCGATAGGTCAGCGTAGCCAATGTTGTCGTAGTACGGAGGATCGGTCGACACGACTTTATTCCTGCTGATTCCCTGCAGAGATGCATCCGCCATTTCGGCTCTTGAACCAGCGGAGGACGGGAACAGCTGAAAGCACTTAGACACCCACTCGATTGATCCTAGAAAGTGTCCGGTCGACTCGCACAATGGATTGCCTTCGGCAAAATCCCATATCATGGGTATTGCTTGACGGCCAAAAACTGGCTGCAGCAACTCTCGCAGATTGTGCCAGCTTGAAATATTCGACCAATACTGAGAAATCCGACTAACGGCTAGTGCCAAGTAAACTGTCACAGCATCGGCATAGGCTTGAGCTCCAGTGCCGCCGACGTTGAGACCGAGACCGTTGTCGGATAAGCCGAGGGCTAAAGTATCTTGCTTCACCATCCCTCGAGCCTCCCGCACGAGGTCAGAAAAACTGGTTAGAGCCACTAGTTGGCGAAGTGTGAATAGATCACTCCATTTAGTCAAACCGTAGTTGCCAACGCGGAAGCCGAGCGCTTGTTGGAAAAACTCCACATCAGGCCTCCACGCTGGCTGCGCTCGATTGGCAATGATCTCGTGTTCAGGCGAAGGTGGAAGGTAGACACGCCCGCGTTCACCCTCCGCCACGATTGCGAGCAGCCGCGCACCCATGCGCCCAGTCTTGGCCTCTGACCGGATATATTCGTAAGGAATCGGCGTTCCGGAAATGAGGCAAGAGAAGCTACCCCCGCTGCTGCCCGACCTGGTGCCTATCTTCGTCGCGTCTGCATCCTTCGGCGTCCCCACCTTCACCGTGAAGCGGTAGCCGCCGCCCTCGATCACCACTTCAACATAGGCCTCCTTGCCCGCCTTAGTGGAGAGCATGAAGGACGAGACGAGCGGGACGTCAACCTGCGCAAATGCCGGGTTCGGGCTCTTCACCGTGCGCGCCCAGAGCCAGGCGATCACGGTGAGCTTCTTGCCCACATAGGGTTTGAGGTCTTTGCGTTCCTTTGCCATCTCCGCCGTCACCTCTACCTTGGGGTAAAGGTGGCCTATGCGCTTCTCGGCTTCATCACGCATCCATTTTCCGTAGTAACGCACGTCCTCGGCCAATCCCTGGGCACCGCGCCACTCGCGGTCGACCAAGCTCTGCTGTCCACGCCATTCCCCCTCACCCTGCCCTCTCCCGCCGGGGGAGAGGGTTCGATAGTCGGGGTTCACGGGCGGCTTGCCAGCGAACTTCGGCGGGATTTCGATCATTGCCTTGTTGATGAGAACCGCCACCGGGTTCAGGTCGCTGGCGTAAGCTTCAAGTCCCAACCGCTGCGCCTCCAGCGGCAGCGCCCCACCGCCGGCAAAGGGGTCGTGGAATGCGGGCAGTTTGTGTCTGTCGAACAGTTCCTTCGCGCGCGGGTGATCCGCATTCTCGGCACAGGTATAACGCCAGCTCTGCCAGATCTCGTCACGCGCCTGCTGCAGCACCTTCTCGTTGGTCGTATTCTCCCACAGCACCAGGTCTTCGATGATTCGGAACAGCCGCTGGCGCTCCTTCTCCTGCTTCTTCTCGGTGGGAAAGAGATCGGGATGCGCGGAAGGGTCGTCCACCATTTGCGCAAAGATCACCGCCCGCGCCGCCGCCAATGGCCGTCTCGCCCACCAGAGGTGCAAGGTACTCGGGTGCCCGTGGCGAATGGATTTCTCCCGCGCCGAGGCCTTGTTGATGGCATCCAACGGCAGGGCAACTTCGATGAGTTTTTTACGTCCTATCATAGTTTAAACTTTTCCATGCCTTTGAATTCGAGGCTAGAGCGGTCGAAGATGCCCAAAAACGATCCGTCGGGCATGACGCTCCACGATGTGTCTCTTTTCGGTTTCGGCAGATCGGTCAGTCCCTGTCTATCAAGCTGATTCAGGGTTGAGGCTCTTGGCCGATGGATCGCTTCAGCGATCAGGTGCATGACCCCTTGCTCGATACCAATGGCGAAGATGCTGCTCTTTGAAGGCCATGGGTGTGGGAAGCTGATCGTCCACCTCCAAGGCCCGATAAAGGGTATGTCTAGGCCTGGTGAGGTCTTCCACCCGGCTGTTGTGAATGCAAAGTTCCTTCCGTCGACCTCGATAATCGGCAGGTCTATTGCCTCGACGTTCTTCTCCCGTATGTCACGCAAGGCGTGACCGGCGGAGACCAAGCCCATCCCAACGAGCCATGCACCATAGTTGCAGCGGCGGACCAGATCGTTATGTAACTCGACAGGCGGAACGTCGCGCTCCAACTGCCCCGGTGGATCAACGTAGGCGATCAACGACGGATCACCATTGCCATCATGCTCCTCCCGGAGATAGGTGCCAATTCCAAAGTTTTTCTGCGGTGCGGGCGCAATAACAGCGGACCAAGCAGCGAGCTGCCTCAATGCCTGCTGCAAATCGGTTTTTGTCGAGGGATTGTCCTTTGTCGGGTTGACGAAGCTGCCTTTCCCCTCCATCAGAGCAACATCCCCATTGAGCTTCTCGAAGATGAAATCCGGCTCGTTTTTCGGCCGCCCTGACGCCACCCGCGAGGAAAGATACTGCGCGACGCGCAACTGCTCGGGATGGGTTATGTTCGCGCTTCTCGCAGCCCTCTCCCAGACCGTTGCGCACCGGTCCCAGAAGACGTAACCCCACTTGATCATGGTCAGATAGGCGACCGCCTCCCCGATACGACCAGCAAAACCCTCAGAAGCGAAGTCTTCGAGTGCGAAGACACTGCTGTCTTGCTTCCGAAAGTTTCCGGTGTTCCAAATGAACGTGTTTTCGTGCTCCAAGGCGAAAGCGAAGGCACGGCGATCTGCGTCCGTGTTAGTGAATGAGCTGGCGAGTTCGGTCTTCTTGGCTGCGTGGAAGAACTGCCAGGCCGTGAAATCGAGCTGGTCTATAAAGTCCCCGAAGGAACAATCGGCCATTTGCCGCTTCATCGAGTCCTTCCTCAGACGAATGTGCTTGTTCTTCGGCCGCACTTTGGCCTTGTCGATCTCGACCATGTGAAGTGAACTCGTTCCTTGCGGTGGGGTTACAACAATGGAATACGATGGAATGACGAGCTGAGTCATGATCCACCTCCTTTCGCGTAACCACTTCCATCCTGTTCCTCGGCCAAGCGGTACTTGCTACAGAAAAGGGTCCACTTTGCGCCATCCAAGTTTTTCAGCTTTTTTCGAATAGATACGAAGGACCGAATTCCGCAAATCATTCTATTCATTGTGGAGGCTCACCCCGCGCAAGCAGCTCGGCAAAGTCGTAGTTGACGCTCGTCACGCCGAAGTCCGGCTCCCGCTGGAAGGGCTGGCGCACGTAGTGGACACGGTGGAAGTCGCCTTCCAGGAACTCCACGATCGCAAGGATGAAGTCTTCGGGTTTGTTTAGTGAATAAAGGATTTCGTTGCGGGTCACCGTGACCGTCGGCGCACCCGTTACACGCCCCTTCACCTCGATAAAGCGCAGTTTTCCGGTGTCCGGAACCCGGCTTTCTAAGTCGTATCCGAGTTTTTCGAACTCACGGTCGGTCGGGTCGAAGCCGAGGCTGCGCTCGACTTCCATGACGATGGCTCGAGCACGCGCGGCACTGGCCTGCGTATCGGCGGGCGCTGTCGAAACCGCTGCCCCGCCCGTCATGGCTGCGAGCAGGCCCATGGGCACCACCAGGAGGCCGCCCAAGACCACGGGCGGCAGGGGTGAGATTTGGGCTTCGAGCTTCAGATCCTTCAGCCGTTTCTGCAGTCGCGCCTGCAGAGCATCGGCGCGCTTACGGGCCTCACCTGAGTTGAGCCGGGCATTGAGCCTGCCGGCCTGCTCCTGGAGCTTAAGCTCCTCGGAGCGATGATCCCAGTAAGTAATCTCTTTGGTAAGTCGATCCTTGACTGCCGCTTCGGTCTTGGCGATGAGTGAGAGCCTGCCGTCGCGCACTTCTTTCAGGTGCTCCGGCACAACATGCGTCACCGCGTGGCCCTGCGCCCTTTGTTCCAGGCCCCGGGCAATCCAGGCACACTCGGGCCGGTCGAGAATTGCGTTTACATCCGGCTCCCCCGCGGCCAGCGGCCGGTAGTCGAGATAGGGGGCGTAGTGCACATGGCGCACGGTGCCGCCCGCGTCGAGCTCGACATAGAGCATCCGCTTGGAGATGACCCGGCGATCGCCCGAGCGCGTGAGGCTCGCGTCCTGAATTGCATGTTCGAGATAGAAGAGCACGCGCGGCTGGGTGCCGGTGTCGCGTTTGTCCACCAGCACGGCGCCGCGTTTCAAGAGGTCGCGATGGCGCCCGAGGGTGAGGTCGATCACCGAGTCGAGCAGGGGATGACCCGGGCAGACGAAGGCGGCCAGGGGCTGACCCTGCGGCGCAACCAGCTCCTTCTCGAAGGCGATACGCTCGTAGCGCGGCAGCACCGGTTCACCGATGCCGATCAGGCGGTCGCGGTGGCGCACCGGAGCAGGGACGTGGGTGATCTCATATCGGCGCGGCTCGCGCTGCCTGGACGATCCGCCAAGTTGGCGGAAGGCTTCGAGGAAAAAGGACTCGATGTAATGCGGCTGCAGGCGACGGGCTTCAGCACGCTCCATGTCTTCGCGGATGCGCTGGAGGCGGCTTGAGTCCATGGCGTCATGGACAAGAGCGTGGTCTTCGAGCAGCTCCTGGAGCTGGACGTGATCGAGCGCGTGTTCCACCACCGTCGTGAGCCTGGCTCGCACTTCGGGCTGATCGCCATAGCGGATGGCCTGGATCAGAAGATCACGCAGGGATTTGCCCTCGAACTGGAGCTTGCCCAGAACGTCAAATACCTGCCCCCCCAGGGACTGACGGGCCTGCTCCAGTTTGTCCAGGAGCTTGCGATAGACGTCGCCTTCGCGGGTTTCCTCAGCCACCAAGTTCCAGAGGTGGCATACCTCGGTCTGGCCGATGCGGTGGATGCGGCCGAAGCGCTGCTCGATGCGATTGGGGTTCCATGGCAAGTCGTAGTTCACCATCAGGTGCGCGCGCTGGAGGTTAATGCCCTCGCCGGCGGCGTCTGTGGCAACCAGCACCTGCACCTCGGGGTCATGCTTGAACGACTCCTGGGCCTTCATCCGCTCCTCGCGGCCCATGCTGCCGTGGATCATGACCACGGACTCTTTACGGCCGAGCAGCGTGGTGATGCGGTTCTCAAGGTAGTTCAGCGTGTCGCGGTGCTCGGTAAAGAGGACGAGCTTCTGGCGCGGCGAGGGTGTGGGACGCGGTATATCGCCCGCTCCGTAAGGGGTAAGCGGCTCGGCCACGCAGTCAGCGATGGCGGCAGTGGTAAAGATCTCGCACAGAAGGCTTGCCAGCTCACGCCACTTGGTGTCCGCCCCGCTACGTCGGACCTCGAGCGCAAGCGCCTCCAGGCCTTTCAGGGTCTCAATCTCAGCCTTTAACTCGGCGATTGAACGGGCCGCGGTCGCCTGATCCAGGATCTCTTCCTCGGCGGCTTCGACCTCGTTGTCCGGCGCGTCTTCGAGATCCTCGACATCCTCCGCGTCCAACGTCGGGAGAGCGGCCGCGAGGGATAGCGCGGCCTGGCCGCCCCGCTGGAGCACTTCCATCTCCCGCAGACGGCTTTCCAGCCGTTCGCGACGGCGGCGGAGCGATTGGTAGATCGCTTCGGGTGAGGAAGCCAGCCGCCGCTGCAGGACGGTGAGGGCGAACCCGACGGTTCCGGCTCGCTTGTCGTTCGCAAGGGCCTCGGCGCGGTTGAACTCCTCGCGCACGTATTCGGTTACCGCCTTGTAAAGCCGGGCTTCGGCCTCTGAGAGCTTGTAGGGAACAGTATAGGCGATGCGCTCGGGAAAGAGCGGCGTGCCGTCGAACTTGAGCAGGCTCTCCTTCACCATCCGGCGCATCAGGTCCGAGACATCGGTCACATGGACACCATCGCGAAAGCGGCCCTCGAAACGGTCGCCGTCAAGCAGCGCCATGAAGAGCTGGAAGTCCGCCTCCTTGCCGTTGTGCGGGGTCGCCGTCATCAGCAGAAAGTGCCGGGTGAGGGTCGAAAGAAGCTGGCCGAGGCGGTAGCGTTTGGTGTACTTCGTGTCGCCGCCGAAGACCGTGGCCGACATTTTATGTGCCTCGTCACAGACCACGAGATCCCAGCGACAATCCGGCGCCTGGAGCTTCTGCTGCACGTCCTCGTTGCGCGAAAGTTTGTCGAGGCGGGCGATGACCAGGTTGGTTTCTAGGAACCAATTGCCGGTGCGCGCGGCCTCGAGCTTGTCGTTGGTGAGAATCTCAAAGGGCAGATGGAATCGGCGGTAGAGCTCGTCCTGCCACTGTTCGGCCAGGCTTCCTGGGCAGACGATAAGGCAGCGCTGGAGATCGCCACGGGCGATCAGCTCCTTAATGAACAGGCCCGCCATGATGGTTTTGCCGGCGCCCGGGTCATCGGCGAGCAAGAACCGGAGCGGCTGCCGCGGCAGCATGGCCTCGTACACCGCAGTGATCTGGTGCGGCAGCGGCTCGACGACCGAGGTGTGGACGGCGAGTACTGGGTCGAAAAGGTGTGCAAGGCGGATGCGGTGTGCTTCGGAGACCAGGCGGAAAAGGGCGCCGTCGCCGTCGAAACTCCAGGGACGGCCTTGTTCCACGAGATCGAGGCGCGGCTCGTCGTGTCGATAGAGTAGTTCGTTCGCCACCTTGCCGGAGGGCGCCTTGTAGTTGAGTTCGAGGGCCTCGGATCCAAACCACTGCACGCTGACGACCGTGACGAGGCAGTCTGGAAGGAGGCCTCGCACCGCGGCGTTAGGTTGAAGGTCTTCGAGCCGAATCATTCTGGTCCTTTACTGGCAACCTTGGTCCGACATGCAGCCCATCCAACGAGCTGTGGCCCTTTCGGGGTCAGGTTTTGCAATATCACTTTTTAGCCATAGGAGACCCACGTCGAATAGCTCGGGATTCCTGATCAAATCAACGGCCCTATGGCTCACTTGAAACTGAGACAGGCATTGGTCTAATGCTTTACAAACGAGATCCCTGTAAAAATAGAGGGACATCTGTTCGGTCAAGGTAAAAGGAGGAGGGATTTCAAATTTGAAGGTGTCTACGAAAGCCGAGCGATTGGCTCGATCGACTCTCTCGGTATACAGGGGAGACCCGGCCGCCTGAAGGGCTTCCAGGTCGCAATAGATCGTGCGTATTCCAGTTTCTTCCCGCTGCGCGATCTCTGTTACGGTCAACCCATTGGGGCTGTCCTCGATTGCCCGGATGATACGCCATTGCCGGGCTAACTGATCACCCCGCATTCTTGTTCCCCAATCTTGTACTGGCAACCCGGATTTAGATCCAGAGCGTATGTCCGGGGTCTTTATTCTTGACAATTTGGTCTCCATCCATGAGTCTCAAGTCCCGAGTCAAATCGCCCTAATTTCCTTCATTACGTTCATAGAGATGGGGCTCGTTGAATATTGAGCCAAGTTCCTGGACAAATCCTTACGAACCATTTCCTTAAGCTTCTCCGGCTCTAAAACAGCGACTTCCGGGCCAAAGCTGAGGACCCAACGCTTGATTTCATCCAGACCAGCAACTCGGAATATAATCTCCAGGCTGCCGTCCGGGAGCTTGCTGACCTTCTGGCTCTCGTGCCAGATCTTCTCCCCTACCCATCGGGCCCAGCCGGGAGAGATTCTGACCTTTACCTTGTAAAGCTCATCGTGCATCACCTTGAAGCTGTGGCGCATGAAATCATCCAATCCCCTCACGCCAAGGCGCAAAGGGCGCAAAGGACTGCCCGGCTCAAAGTCCCGCGTCCTGAGAACAGCGCGGAGCGCCGATCGCTTCGCTCAATGACCAGGCTTCGCCTTCGAGGAGCGTCACGCCAAAAGCGTGACTTGAGGCGCAAGACATAAGTCCCAGTTTCATCCCCTACGGCCATATAATCCTCCCTTTTCCCGCAACTGAAAGCCGATTTTCTTGGGCTGCTTTTCCGGCGCTGCCATCAACTGACGAATGGCCGACACGAGGGATCGAATCGCCTCATCATGGGTTTCAATTTTGCTTTCCAGCTCTGCCGGTTTATGGACCAATGCCTTATGGGTCGTTAATATTTTACGGAGTCTAACGAAAGCCCGGACCACAAAAACGCTAACCTCGGCAGCCCGCGGCGTATTGAGAACGGCGGCCAACGGCAGGGCGACTTCGATGAGTTTTTTCTTGTGAGTCACACTATCTCCAACGGTTGCCGGATGATTGTTCCCGCGGGTCGGATGAATGTCGGATGATATAGTTTTCCCTCAGAAGACGGGAAATCTGACGATTAGAGCCGACCAGCGGACGATTATCGGACAATTCACCCCCAGCGGCGATCCGTCCGCCTATGAATTGTCGGCCATCCGGTTTACGATTACGACGGATCGGTTTACGATTCGTTGACGAATATGCCCTGCGATCCGGGAGCTGACGGGCGACCACCGCAGGGGATGGCGTGCTAAATCGGTAGATTAGCC
>Ga0315278_10002967_pt1 | contig 15147 bp, 10 predicted proteins | sample YL17G06_0_MG_FD_203880 | JGI IMG/M metagenome (GOLD analysis project Ga0315278, IMG submission 203880) | Sediment microbial communities from Yellowstone Lake, YNP, Wyoming, USA - YL17G06_0 | ecosystem: Environmental > Aquatic > Freshwater > Lake > Sediment | place: USA: Wyoming | collected... | reverse complement strand
GGATGAACTGGCAACCGGTCAGCGCCACGAGGGCATCTTTTACAGCCTGGTCTCCCTCTTCAAAAAGGTTGCCTCCTCCATTGCCATCCCATTGACCTTGCTGGTCCTGGATTGGAGCGGGTATGTATCCAATGTTGCCGTCCAGAAACCAGCCACCATCCTTGCCATCCGTGTTCTCACCGGTCCGGTTCCGGCCTTGCTGTTGCTGGCAGGCATTGTCTTTGCATTCTTCTACCCGCTCAGTCGTACCGGCCATGCCCAAACGCGCCGGGAGATCGCGGCCAGGGACCTTGCCAGCCGGGATCGCTGATACTTTTATACAAAAAAATACCTGTTATTAATTGGAATACATGATGTTTTGAACCGTTAGACCTTTAAGAAATACGATATCAGGGTCGCTGCCGAGGCGATCACAATGACAACCGTGCAGGCGATGGCAAAGTATTTCTGGAATTTATTATTGGCGAAATGACCCATGAGTTGCCGGTCGTTGGTCAACTTGATCAGGTAATAGAACACCAGCGGGAGAGCAATGGCATTGATGGTCTGAGTGACGATAGCCACCTTGAATAGCGACAGCCGGGTGAAAATAACCACCACACCCACGATGACGAGTTGCAAGGCAAATAGAATATAGAAGGTCTTGCTTTTCTTGAAATCGTCATTCAGGCTCCCCGAGAGGCCAAAGAACTCGGCAAATGCGTATGCCGTGGAAAGCGACACGATGATCACGCCCATGAATCCGGCATTCAGAATGCCGATGGCGAACAGTGTGCCGGCCAGCTCTCCTGCGAACGGCTTGATCGCCAGTGCTGCCTGTTCGCCAGACTCGAGCGGAATATGGTTCACAAAGAGAGTTGCGGCGGTGGCTACGATCATGAAGAAAGAAAAGAAGTCCGTCAGGAATGCGCCCCAGTAGGTTTCGAGTTGCGAATAATTGATCTTCCCTTTCTCGATCTTCTTGTCGTAGGCAAAGCTGCTTATAAAGAATTGTCCCCAGGGGGTGATCGTGGTCCCCAGCACGCCCATGCCGATCAGAAGATAATCGCGCATATAAGCCTGGTTGAACTCAACCCCGTGAGGGTAGAACAGGTTGCTTACAGCCAGGCTCCAATCCGGTTTCGCCTTGATTGCAGAGATGATATACGCAATATAGAACAGGCTGGCGAGCAGCATGATGGACTGGGTGAGCTTGTAATTCCCTTTGACGATGAAAAGGAATGAAATGATCAGGATGACCACGACCGCTGGAATGGCGGGCAGGTTAAGCATTCGACTGGTTGTCTTGACCGCGGACAGGTCTGTAATGAGCGTTCCAAGATTCGCGATCAACAAAGCACCAAACATGAACATGGCCGTTCGGACGCCAAACTTTTCCCGGATGAGGTCCGCCAGCCCCTTGCGGCTGATGACAGCCAGCCGCATGCCCATTTCCTGCGTCACGCCAAGCAGAACGGTGATGATCACCAGCAGGAAAAGGATCGGGTAGCCGAGTCGCGCGCCGGCGATCGAATAGGTTGCCACTCCACCTGCATCGTTGTCCGACATGGCTGTAATGGTTGCCGGACCGAATACAGAGAGGAATATCAGGATTTTTTTCCAGTAGCGCTGAACGAAGCCGCCTCTGCTCATGGTTTTTGTCATTGGTTCCACCCCGGGATTATCTGTAGAAGCGCGGCAGGCGTTTCTTCCAGGCAGTAGGAATGATCTTGTCGAGGGCATCATCGGCAGTGACGATGCCGTGCAGGCGGTTTTGATCGTCCACCACCGGAACAGCCAGCAGGTCATATTTTGCCACCGTCTGGGCAACTGTCTCCTGATCGTCAGTGAGATTGACGGTGATGATGCGCTTGGTCATGAAGTCCGATACCATCTGCCCGGGTTTGGCAAAGATCAGGTTGTTCAGGGAGAAGGTGCCCACCAGGTGCTGGTCATCATCCAGGACATATACATAGAACATTGTCTCCACTTCGTCTGCCATGCCGTGCAATTGCTTGATTGCCTCCGAGGCGGTCAAATTCGGGTGCAGCGAAGCGAACTCAGTGGTCATAATGCCGCCCGCTGACTCCTCGGGATAGGTCAATAGTTTGCGGACATCATCGGCATCTTCCTTCTCCATCAAAGCCAGCAAGCCTTCCTTGCGTTCCCTGGGCATGTCCCCGAGCAGGTCAGCCGCCTCGTCCGGTTCCATCTCTTCGAGCAAGTCAGCCACTTTTTCATCCGTCATATGCTCGATCAGTTCTGCCTGGAATTCAGGTTCCACCTCTTCAAGGGTATCCGCCAGGTGCTGGACATCCAAAGTATCCAATAATTGACCACTTTCCAGTCTGTTCAGATCCCTGACAATCTCTGCCAGGTCCGCCGGGTGCAGATCGTGCAACTTCGCAGCCGGAACGCGTAAATGCATTTCCTGGTCACGGCGCATCAGTTCCACGTCATCCCAGGCGATCCCTTTTTTCTTGATATGACTGCCGAAAAAACGCGCCAGCCTGACAAGTCCCAAACGCCGCATGATCCCCAACCAGGATACATCCACATTGCTGACATAGATCGTCCCGTTGACCCGCACCAGTTCCACGTCGTTGACTCTCACCACGCGCGCCCCTTCAGTGTCAATGATCTGCTTGTCGAGCACATCCCGGGATAGCAGAACATCATCTTCCTTCAAATCAAAAGACGGAGCATCAACCAACCGGTACTTTAATGGGATAACCGGCGAGAGCAGAGCCGCAACCGCTGCGAAAGGCAGGATCCGTTTCCCTCCCCTGCCTTCGATCGCCACTGCTTCGATCAACGGGTGCGGAAATTCCGCCCAGGCCCGCACAATGACATCAGTTAATTTCCCAACAGGCTTCCCGTCCAAGTCTGTGACCTGGCGTCCAATAATTTCGCTCAAGTAGGCCATCATTCACCTCCAAAATACCTGCACATTCGATAATCATGGCAACTGGCGGAGATCCGGTTTGTTAGAATGTAGCAAAACGCCGCCTGTTTCACCAGCAGAGGCGGCGCGTGTGTGGACCAACAAGAGGGATGGCTTCCCGAGGGTTGGTACTCCCCTGTAGATCATTCTTCCGATCCCGGGAAGGAGGATGCGCGGACACAAACCGCACACCTGGTCCAGCATTGCGCTTTCTGCCAGTGTGTTATTACGGATAGCGGAATACCATCAGCGTCCACGCGATCACCTCCTTTCCTTATGCATTAGATTTGGCAAAGCCACGCACAAATTAAGAAACCTCCCGCAAGGCAGGAGGTTTTAATGACGCCAGAACAACCCACGGGTGATCCGTGGGCACCTCCTGGTCGAGCTTTGGCACTGCGTATCGTAGGGGGACAAACTCCCAGCCACTTTGAGCGGGGCCTTAATCCGGCCCGGCCTGGTCTATCCCTTGGCGTCTTTCGACGTTTCGGGACAATGGCCTGTTTATCACGCAGACGCCTCGCCTAACGAGGTATTTAATTATCATGAGGATACCCCAACCCCTTGCAATCCGTCAAGGAGGAAAAAGATGGTATTCACCCATCCTCAAGACCCCCTACTCAGGGAGGATATATCTATTTGGTCGGGGAGGCAGAGTTGCGTCAGTCCCCCGCAGGGGGAAACCGGCGCCTGAATGAAAAGAATCCTGTTATCGGAGCCTTGACCTGGAAAATAATCATATTGGTCGGGGAGGCAGAGTTGCGTCAGTCCCCCGCAGGGGGAAACCGGCTCCTGAACGAAAAGACTCCTGATCTCGGAGTCTTGACCTGGAGAAGGATCATATATGGTCGGGGCGGGCGGAGTTGAACCGCCGACCTCTGCGTCCCGAACGCAGCGCTCTAACCGGACTGAGCCACGCCCCGAACAGGCAAGCCGGGATTATACCCGCCCGCCACTTATTTGACAAGCTGTTTGCGGTATAATTCCTTTGCTAAACGATTTCCCCGGAGGGGCACAGCGTGGCTGTGCCCTTAACGCGTGAGGACAAATATGGTCGAACCCGAATCAACCGGCTCAAACCCGGAACAAGTTAAACAGATCATCGGCACGATCCAGATGGCGGATATCGATGAGACCATGCGCTCGGCGTATCTCGATTATGCCATGTCGGTGATCGTCGCCCGTGCCCTGCCAGATGCCCGCGATGGATTGAAACCCGTTCACAGGCGAATTCTCTATGCCATGCAGGATATGGGTATTCGTGCCAACTCGACTTTTAAGAAATCCGCCCGCATTGTTGGCGAAGTGCTGGGTAAATACCACCCGCACGGTGATTCCGCGGTCTATGAGTCAATGGCGCGCATGGCGCAGGATTTCTCCATGCGTTACATGCTGGTGGACGGACAGGGCAATTTTGGCTCTGTGGATGGCGACGCCCCGGCTGCCATGCGTTACACCGAAGCCCGCCTGCATAAAATGGCGGAAGAACTGCTGACCGATCTCGATAAAAATACGGTGGATTTCACCGATAACTTCGACGGTTCCCTCCAGGAACCAACCGTGCTCCCCGCCCGCATCCCAAACCTGTTGCTTAACGGCGCTTCCGGCATCGCGGTTGGAATGGCAACCAATATCCCTCCGCATAATCTGAAGGAATTGGCTACTGCTCTGATCTATCTGATCAACAACTATGACACGATGGATGATGTACCCATCGAATACCTGATGAAATTCATCCCGGGTCCCGACTTCCCCACGGGTGGGATCATCGTTGGGACAGAAGGGATCGAAGCCGCTTACGGTTCAGGAAAAGGGCGGATCGTCCTGCGCGGCAAGGCCCATATCGAGGAAACCAGCGGCAACCGCCATCGCATCGTCATCACCGAAATCCCCTACCAGGTGAACAAATCCACCCTGATCGAGCGCATCGCAGACCTGGTGCGCAATGAAAAAATAGATTCCATCGCAGATCTGCGGGATGAGTCTGACCGGCGCGGGATGAGCATCGTGATCGAATTAAAACGCAGCGCCCAACCCAAGAAGGTCCTCAATCAACTTTATAAATACACCTCCCTTCAGACCACCTTTGGTGTACAAATGCTGGCGCTCGTGAATGGCGAGCCGCGGCTCCTGCCTCTCAAGAAAGCCCTGCAGATATTCCTGGAACACCGCCAGCAGGTGGTCACCCGCCGTACGCAGTTCGAGTTGGAGAAGGCGCGTGCCCGTGCACATATCCTCGAAGGTCTCACGATCGCCCTGAACAACCTGGACGCGGTCATCCAGACCATCCGCGAGTCAGCGGATGCAGAGGCAGCCAAAGAACGCCTCATCAAGCGTTTCAAGCTATCAGACCTCCAGGCTCAGGCGATCCTCGATATGCAATTGCGGCGCCTTGCCGCTCTCGAACGGCAAAAGATCGAGGATGAGTACAAGCAGATCAAAGGACAGATCACCCACCTGGAGGACCTGCTCGCCCATCCAAAGAAGATCCTGACCCTGATCGAGGAAGACCTGCGAGCCCTCTCGGACCAGTACGGGGACGAGCGCCGCACCCATATCGCGGTGGAAGCCGTGGAGAATTTGAGCGAATCAGACCTGGTGCCAGATGAGGCTGTCCTGATCTCGCTCACCGCGCGCGGGTATGTCAAGCGCGTCGCCGCGACCGCCTACCGGTCACAGGGTGCGGGCGGAAAGGGCGTCACCGGTCACCTCACGAAAGAAGAAGACGAGGTGCTCACCCTGATCCCTGCCCGCTCGCTGGATACCATGCTGTTCTTCTCCGACCACGGGAAGGTGTATTCCGAAAAGGTGTACCAGATACCGGACGCTGACCGCACCACCAAGGGCATCCCGCTCGTCAACGTCCTTTCGCTGGACGCAGGCGAGATCATTACGGCTGCTCTTTCTGTTCCAAATTTCGAGGTTGCTGGATATATCACCCTGGCGACACGGGATGGAAAGATCAAACGGATGGCACTGTCTGAATTGTCCGCAGTTCGCCCTTCCGGTATCATTGCGATCGGGCTGGAAAACGACGATATGCTCGGCTGGGCACGCCTTACCAATGGTAAAGACGAGGTCATCCTGATCACCGAACAAGGCAAGGCATTGCGCTTTGCGGAAGACAAAATCCGCAGCACAGGTCGCAATTCTGGGGGTGTGACCGGCATTAAATTAAGTGCCGTGGATAAGGTCACCAGCATGGAAGTGATAGAACCTGGTGGATACCTGCTCCTGGTGACCACTCAGGGATACGGGAAGCGCACCTCGTTGACCGAATACCCCGCTAAAGGTCGCGCCACCGGCGGAGTGCAGACCATTGCAAAAGCTGCATTCGATAAAATCGGGATCATCACCGCCGCGCGTGTCGTCCAGGAAGTGGATGACCTGACCATCATTTCCGCCAACGGCATGGTTCTACGCATGAAGGTCAAGGATGTGAAGCATGCCGGGCGTGCCACCCGCGGCAATCACATCATGGATGTCAAAGAAGGCGACCGGGTGGCATCCATAGCCCGTATTGCAACTGCTGAACTGAAACGTGCAGGGGTGAAAACCAATGGCGATATCGTACCCGAACCGGGTACCCAGTTTGAAATGCCTATGAGCTGATCGGTTGGTTGACAGCCTGGATAAGTAAATGCGATGCTCAATTGAGCATCGCATTGTTGATTCAATTCCAGGGATAACAGGGATCGGTGGTTCAGGAAATAAAGGCAGGGAAGATCTTCCCGGTCATCAATAGCATCATCGTTCCCAGCAAACAGACCATGACCAGGAGCATGGCTGCCAGGACAAAACGCTGGAGAGCGGTCATCCCGGTGATCTGGTCGAGGCTGCGTCGCGGCCTGCTCTGCCTGGGCGTCTTGGGTTTCTTGAGTGGTTTGGTTTTTTTCTTGGCTTCAGACTCCGGTGGTTCTTCGTCTGGTTTGAAAGAAGACTCATCACGCAGGTTTTCAAGCATTGTACACCTCGTCAGAAGGCATATTGATTATTGAACCCGTAAAAGTATATCATAACACCCGGCGGAGGTGGACTTCCCCGAATTGCACCGTAATGACCTGCCCATCATCAACCTGCAGGAGCAGGCTGCCATCCTTGTCCAGCCCCGCGACCCTTCCGTTCTTTACCTTTCCTTCACCCATCTGAACACTCACCCTTTCCCCGCAGAAAGCCAGGCGACTTTCCCAGGCAGTCAGGAATTCATCCTTTGATAAATTGCTTCGCCAGTAGAGCAGGGCACGCAAAATTTCAACAAGGAAATCGAGTCGGCTGACTGGTTTTTTCAATTCCTCTTCGACACAGGTTGCGGGAAAATCGATAAGTTCGGAAGCCGGAACTGCTTCAGGAGACATATTCACCCCGATTCCCACCACGATGCTTTCAAGCTGCTCCCCCATCCAGGTTGCTTCAGCAAGAATTCCACTTACCTTGCGCTGCCCGATCAGGACATCATTCGGCCATTTGATTTCCGGATGCAACCCAAGCTTCTCCAGTGCCATGCAGACTGCCACGGCCCCCAACCCGGAGTAGCGCGCCACTGATCCACCCTCGCCGATCAGCGGATGCAGCACGAGGCTGAATGCCAGCGAGCTACCAGGCGGGGTGAACCAGCGATGGCTGCCTCTGCCGCGGCCGGAGGTCTGCTCCTCGGCGTAGACCAATGCCAGGTCGGGGGCGCCGCCCGCTGCCCAGGTAAGGGCCTGGTCATTGGTTGAATTAATTACTTCATGATAGCGCACATCCCCCAGCGGGAATTCGAATAGTGCCTTGCGGAAGGTGGATTCGTCCATGCTGGGTAAACCCCATTCTTACAGGCAATAGGTTGGATGATCTTAAGGATTGGGTAAATAATAATGAGGGTTTACAAAGAGTCCGTTCTGGCGCACTTCAAAATGCAAATGCGCGCCAAAGGAGTTGCCCGTGTTCCCGGCAAGACCTATCAATTGTCCGGCATAAACAGACTGGCATGGCACAACATTGATCTGACTCAAGTGACCGTATACGGTTATGAAACCATTCCCGTGGTCGATCATGACCAAATTGCCATAACCGTAGTTCCAACCGCCCTGCGCGATTGTCACCACGCCTGAATCGCCAGCAACAATGGGCGTGCCCTCCGTTGCCGCAATGTCGATTGCAAGATGGCCAGACCAGAATTCATTCCCGGAAACATAGTGATTGGGACTCGGCCAGACAAAGTATCCACCACCCACCGGCCCTTCACCGCATGCCGCCCCGTTGACCGCGGCGGTGCCGGACCTGCCGCGTGCCACGGTCGGCACGATCCATTGGACGAACTCCCGTTTCCCGCCCGGTACCATGACATACGTATCCGGTTTGATATCCGGATTGGTCAGATCGATGTTATTTCCCGGCCAGTTTAAAATATCATCCACGCTGACTTCAAATTCCTGGGCGATCGAATCCAGGGTGTCCCCCGCCTGCCACTTGTAATAGACGCCATCCGTGGGAGGAATGTTCAATTCCTGCCCAACGCGTATGCTGTCGGGGCTATCCTGCAAAATATCGTAATTGGCCCACAGTAATGTTTCCGGTTTGATTTTATGGTCATTTGCGATGCCAAAAACAGAATCCCCGCGCGTGACCGTGTATTCGACGACCTTGTAATTGGTGCTTGAAGAAATGACCGTCTTCAACACGATGTGCCTGACGATTGCCTGCGCACCAACCCCCGTACCAGGAATGGTGGGCAGGGAGGCTGGCGCCCCTTCTTCAGTTGGGGTCGGCTGAGGAGCGGCGGATACTTGCCGGGGAGCGATCTTCCAGGCAGTGAAACCCAAGAGAATCGCAACAATAAGCGCCGTCACCCCCCACGAGATACCGTTGAAAAGCCGGGGGGACCTGGCGAAACTATCCTTTGAGCTCATAAGCCTTCTGTCAGGGTCTCGAGAAATTCCTGGTTGTTCTTGGTTTTGGAGATGCGCTGTAAAAGCGCCTCGGTAGCCACTGCCGCATCCATTCCTGCCCCCTGAGGTGGCGGCGAAACCATCTGGATATACATCCTGCGCATGGTCCATACACGTTGAAGAATATCCGGGCCGAGCAGCAGGTCTTCGCGGCGGGTGGATGAACGCTCGATGTCCACTGCCGGAAAAATCCTCCGTTCCTGCAATTTACGTGACAGGATCAATTCCATATTGCCTGTGCCCTTGAACTCTTCGTAAACCACATCATCCAGGCGCGAACCGGTATCCACCAGGCAGGTCGCAATGATCGTCAGCGAGCCTCCTTCTTCAATATTTCGAGCGGCTCCAAAGAAATGCTTGGGAGGGTATAAAGCCGATGGGTCCATACCACCTGATAGCGTCCGCCCGGATGGATTGACCACCAGGTTATAGGCGCGCGCCAGGCGGGTGATCGAATCCACCAGGATGACTACATGCCGTCCGATCTCGGTGAGACGCTTGGCCCGGTCGAGGGCAATTTCAGCGGTGCGAACATGCGCCGTTACGGGTTCATCGAAGGTTGAAGCCACCACTTCAGCATCCACCGACCGGTCCATATCGGTCACTTCCTCAGGGCGTTCCCCGATCAAGGCAACCATCAGGGTCACATCCGGGTACTGCGTGGAAATCGAATTGGCGATCTGCTTCAGGATGGTGGTCTTGCCGGCTTTTGGCGGTGAGACGATCAAGCCGCGCTGCCCTCGTCCGATCGGGACGATCAGGTTGATCAGGCGGGTGGAGAGGATATCGCCCCGCGTTTCAAGGTCAAAACGCCGGTCGGGAAAGATCGGGGTGAGGTCCTCGAAGCGCGGCCGTCGCCGGGCTTCTTCTGGATCGATCCCGTTGACAGATTCGACTTTGATCAGCCCATAATGCCGCTCTGATTCACGCGGCGGGCGGACATGCCCGATCACCAGGTCACCGGAGCGCATTTCGTAGCGCCTCAATTGCGCCTGGGACACGTAGACATCATCTTCGCCGATGTTATAGCGCGCCGAGCGCAGGAATCCGATCCCTTCGCTCATGATCTCAAGGATTCCACCGCGCATGTCGATGCCCTGCTGGGCAGCTTCTGCCTGGCAAATTCCCAGAATGAGAGCTTCCTTTTTCAAGCGGTGGGCATTTACCAGGTTGAATTCCTTGGCCATGTCGCGCAACTCTGCCAAGGGTTTGTTTTCAAGTTCAAGTATGTTCATTTTGCTTTCTCAATGTGTTGGTTGATAGGTTGGAATAGTCCACGGACAAGCGCCCCCAGGGCGGGCTTGTTTGGGAATTTCGATTTTAAGAAGGTGGGTAAGAATTCGGATAAATCAACTTGTCATCCAGGCAGGATGATACGAGCCTTCAAGTTCCCGGAAATTATAGCATGTATCCATGAGTGCTGCAAGCAGTTCATGCCCCGGTTCCAATTTGAATTATGCGGTTCTGCAGGTCCCATAAGCGGCGAAAAAGGCCATCAGTTGCAAGAAGATCAGCCTGCCTGCCTCTCTCTACGAGGCATCCATGGTCCAGGACCAGGATCTCATCCATGTTTTCCAGGCCTACATACCGGTGGGTCATGAGCAGGAGCGATTGACCTTGCCTCAATTCGAAAAGGTTTTCCAGGATTTTTCTCTCCATGAGGGGATCCAGGTTGGCGGTTGGTTCGTCCAACAGGAGGATAGGGGCTTGCTTCAATAACGCGCGTGCGATCGCAAGACGCTGGCGTTCCCCGGCGCTGAGGCGAAATCCGCGTTCTCCGATGACCGTATCATATCCCTTCGAAAGCCCGAGGATAAACTCATGGATGTGTGCCTTCCTTGCCGCAGCCTCCATCTCAAGGTCGCTTGCTGATGGCCGGGCGAGGAGTAAATTCTGGCGGATCGTATCGTTGAAGAAATATGTCCGCTGGGAACTGATGCTGAACATCCTGCGAACATCTTCCTGGGTGTATTCATGCAGATCAAGGCCATCGATCATGATGCGCCCGTCCGAAAAATCCCAGAAGCGCAGCAGGAGGTTCGCCAGCGTGGATTTCCCTGCCCCACTCGGTCCGATGACAGCAATGCTTTCTCCGGGTGTCAGAAGTAGATCTATGTCCTGCAAAGCATGTTGAGTTTGATCTGGATAGGAAAAGGTGAGACTGGACACCTGCAGGGTATGGCCCTGGTTGGAATCCAAAGGCAGCGTTTCCCGAATGGAGATCGAATCTCTAACCATTGGAGGATCATCCGCAATCTCATACAACCTCCTGGCAGATTGCAGGCTGGAGGAAAGCGTTTGAGCAGCCAGCGGCAGCGGGAGCACCGCCTCGAATCCTGCCATGGCCGCAAGAGTAACAACTGCCAGCATCACTCCCGGTAGCGCTCCGGAAACGACCATGGGGATGGCAGCTGCCAGCATGGTCAGCATCCCCAGATTCATCACCAGAATATTCACTGCAAGCGAAAAACCGGTCAGTGAGGCATGTTGCTGCTGGTTTTGGCGGTAGGCTTTTCCTGCCTCATTAAGACTTCTCGCGTAATCCCTGCCGCGGTTGAAAACAAGGAGTTCCGGCAGCCCGAGGATGCCTTCCAAGAGACTGGCATATAGGGCTGCTCGGCGCGAGGTGAGTTCAGCTCCGAAACGCCGACTGATCACCCAGGCGAGCACAGGCGCGCCTGCACCGAGTACCAGCAGATATGCCAGGTAGATCCAGGCCAGGTGAGGATCATACCGACCCAGGAAGATCAGCATCACGATCGCAATGACAATTGCCGTCAAAGGCGGAGCCACCGCGCGCACATAGAAATCCTCCAGGGATTCGACATCCGAAATGATGCGGGCAAGCAGGTCGCCTGAACGGTGAGCCATCAACCGGGCTGGAGCGAGCGGCTCTAAAACCCGGTAGAACCAGGAGCGGAGATTTGCCAGCAACCGGAAGGTGACCTGATGAGAAGTGAGGCGTTCCGCATAGCGGAAGACCCCTCGCACGATCCCGAAGAATCGCACACCCACGATTGCCACCTGCAGGGTCCCAATCGCAGGGTGAAGGGCGGCTGCAGAGATCAGGAAAGCCGAAGTACCCATCAAACCGATATTACTTACGATCGTCAGTGTTCCGAGCAGCACCGAAAGCGCCAACCAGTCCCACGAGCCATGTAAATGACCTAGCAAGCGGGTGACGGTCGGTGGATGATGTTGCGAAGGTTGTCGCTCAGCGTCGGGATGGAAGGGTTCCGGTGTGCCGCGATCCTCCCTGTAGCGATGTTCCATTGGCTTGCTGGGATGTTGCACCAGCTTTATAGAAGCGCTTACCATACGAGAATATATTCCACCCAGCGCCAGCAGTTCTTGATGAGTCCCTGCTTCCACGAGAAATCCTTTTTCCAGAACGAAGATCTTATCCGCCTGAAGAACCGTGTTGAGGCGCTGGGCGATGGTGATGACTGTGCGCCCGTGCATCAGCTCGTGCATGGCGGTTTCAATCTGCGATTCCTCCTGCGGATCAAGGCTGGAGGTTGATTCGTCGAGGATGAGGATGGGAGCGTCCTTTAAGAATGCGCGCGCCATAGCCAGGCGCTGTGCCTGTCCGGCGCTGAGCCGGGTGCCTTCTTCACCAACGATCGTTCCAAAGCCATCCGGCAGCGATTGGATCAGCTCATCCAGTCGGGCTGCCCTGCACGAGACTTCCAGTTGCCTGTCAGAGGCGTCCGGTTTCGCCAGGCGCAGATTGGCACCAACCGTGTCGTGGAACAGGTATGGGTTCTGCGGAACCCATGCCACGCGTGCGCGCCAGATTTCGAGCGGAATATTTGTAATTGGCTGACCGTTAATGGCCAGATTTCCACGGCTGGGTTCCATGAATCCCAGGAGCAGTGCTGCCATGGTCGATTTACCCGCGCCGCTGGCACCAACCAGGCAATATGCTGCCCGGGTTCGATTTCCAGGCAGATATCCTGCAGAGCTGTTTCGATTTCACCCGGATACGTGTAAGAGACATGCTGAAAGGAAATTTTCTGACCTGCTGCTGAGACCTCCGCGGATCCTTGCAGGTCATTGCCGGGTCTGAGAGTAGTGGGAAGGTCGAGTATCTCAAAAATCCGCCGCGCGGCAGTCGTCCCTGACATCCCGGAGTGGAAACCCAATCCAAGTTTGCGCAAAGGGAGATAAAACTCCGGCGCCAGTAGCAGAATAAAGAAAGCCTGCTGGAAAGCCATCTGCCCATAAAGCAGGCGTAAACCAATTTCCACCGCCACCACTGCGGTGCTGACCGTGCCGACCATCTCGAGCACGAGAGCGGAGAGGAAAGTGACTCGCAGCACTCCCAGGGTCACATCCCGGAAGCGGTCGCTTGTTTCCTTGATTGAACCGGCGCGGTCCCGGCTGCGACCCAATTCCTTGAGAGTGGTCAACCCTTGCAGGCTGTCGAGGAAATGAGCGCTCAACCGGCTGAGTGTTTCCCACTGGCGCCTGGTAAGTTTTTCTGCTGTTTTTCCGATCAGGTACATGAAGACCGGTATGAGCGGGGCGGTCATTAGCAGGATGGCACCCGAAAGGGCATCCCGTGGAAAGATGGCCACTAAAATCGAAAAGGGAATCAACGCGGCGAGGGCCAATTGCGGCAGGTATTGGCTGAAATAGGCATCCAGCGCCTCCACCCCCTCCATAGCCGTATTGACAAGTTCACCGCTGCGCTCCGCGCGAGTGTAGGCAGGGCCCAGGCTCAGGATCTTGTCAAATAACCGCTGGCGCAAATCGCTCTTGACGTTTGCAGCAACCACCCTCGCACAGACCTCACTTCCCCATCCCAGCAAAGCCCGCAGAAAAATGATGCTGATCAACACGCGGACCAGCGGCATCACACCTGCCAACGATTGCCCACCCAGGAAAACCTGCTCCACAATCCGGCTGAGACCATCTGCCTGGGTAATGATCAACACTCCAGTCAGCAGCCCGAAAATCAATACAGCCGCCAGGGCAAGGCGGCTGTCACGTGCCAGAGTCAGCAACCGGCGGGTCAGAGTTGGCAATGGCTACCTTGTCATCCAGAATGACGGCAGGAAGATGCGCAGGAGCGTGTCCAACAGCACACCCAGGATGAACAGGTTTCCGAACAACCGGTTGTGATAAAACGCGAATCCGGAAAACCAGGTGGGCCAGCCCGGCCATTCCTTTGGCGGTTCAGCCGGCCTTGGCTTGGTATGAACTGCTAACACCAGCAGCAGCCGCTTCCCCGCCAGCAGAACGATAAGCAGCACCGGTGTAAAAAACCGTCCCACGAATACAAGGTAAATGATGACAGCATAGATCAGGAATAAGACTGCCATGTTCACGTAACGGGCTGCCTTTTCCCCAATCCGGACCGGCAGCGTACCAACCCCTTTCTTCCTATCCTCCACCGATTTGTCAATATGCTTGCCGATATTAATACTGACCACGCTCAAACCAAAAGGCACTCCCGCCAGGGCGATGGTCCATAAATGATCCGTCCAGCCGCGTGCCAGGACCATATAGACACCCGCCACAAGGATCGGTCCCCAAACCAGGAAAATGGAGATTTCGCCCACTCCCAGGTATTTGAGCGGCCAGGTATAGAACAACAAGACCAATGCTCCAAAGGCGAACAGACCCAAGACTGCCAGAGAAAAGTCCGAGTAAAGAATTGCATATATGCCGGATGCAAACGCCAGGCTCCCGCTGACCACGAACCAGGTCAACTGCTGGCGCCGGGTCCAAAAAGCCTGCACCAATGGATGAACTCCGTACTGCGTCCGGAAATAGTTGTCCTTGTCAACACCGCGTTTGAAATCGGTGTAATCGTTGAGCAGGTTGTTCGTCCCATGAGCGATGAACAGACCGAGTGTCACCACCAGCCAGGGCAGGAATGAAAAGATATGGTCGCGCCATGCCAGGAGCCCGGCGATCACGCAGGCATAGATCGTCACGGTGGTCACCGCCGAGCGGGTGGCGATCAGCCATTTAGAAATGCAATCGAGTCGGTCCCATTCAGCCTTCTGATCGATCTTGATCAGTTCTGAAAGGGCTTTCCTCCACATGTTGAAATTGATCTTCATGTTGATTCTCCCTGGGTGGATGAGGCAACTGAATTCTACTGCTTCTTCCGTGATTCTGTTAAGGGACTTAGCTTATTCAACCTGCATCGCATGGAATAAAATGCCAGAGTCAGCCTCTTCTTGCGCTTGATGAAGTAGTTGCTGGTTCAAAATAAAAAGGCGCTATATGCGCCCTTTCTTTCATGACTCTCCTTGGAGTTAATAGGTGAGGTTTTCCGGC
>Ga0315278_10002966_pt1 | contig 15148 bp, 10 predicted proteins | sample YL17G06_0_MG_FD_203880 | JGI IMG/M metagenome (GOLD analysis project Ga0315278, IMG submission 203880) | Sediment microbial communities from Yellowstone Lake, YNP, Wyoming, USA - YL17G06_0 | ecosystem: Environmental > Aquatic > Freshwater > Lake > Sediment | place: USA: Wyoming | collected... | reverse complement strand
CGCGGGGCTGGAAACAGGAGTAATTTGTTGACCAGACGGCGTCTGTCGATTGGCAAGGCTGTTGCTGATCGACTGAGTGGCGCTGGCCTTGTCGTCCCGTCCGGCGCCTGCAGGGAGTCCTTATGAAACCGCTCATCTACGCGCTGGCCGGCGTTGCCGTCGTGCTCGCCCTCGCCGCTGGTCCGGTGGCGGCGCAGGGACGCGAGCGCCCGGCTGGGAGTGGTAGCGGCGCGGCCTCTGGCGGCGGAGAAGCCGGGGTCAGGACCGGAGGCGGGGCCAGCGGTGGCGGTGGGATGAGCGGCAGCGGCGGTGCCGTGGCCGTGCCGCGTGGATCGTCTGGCAGCGGGTCGTCGTCCAGCGGGCCGCCGTCCGGATACTCGGGCCCGCAGTCGCCCGGTCCGTCAGGTTCGTCCGGGTCTCCCTACTCCGGCGGCGCCGGGCGCGTGAATCCTGCCAACGGCAACAGCAGCTACGTGCGCGAGATGTACGGGAGCCCGAGCGATCGCGCCGTGCCGCGCGGCTCGCGCCCGAACCCGGGAGGTCCGGTCGTCGGCCAGGCGGTCCCGAGAGGGGGCGACTACTACGCGCCGGGGCGTCCGCCGGCCAACGGTGGCATCGGCTACCCGTACTATCCCTACTATCCCTACTATCCCTACTACGGCTGGGCGTTCGGCCTTGGCTACTACGGCTTCTACGGCTTCTACGACCCGTGGTGGGGGTGGGGCGGGGCTTACGGCGGTGACGGCTACGGTTACGGCTACGGCAGCGACCAGGGAGGCCGCGGCGGCTTGAAGCTCAAGGTCGAGCCGACCAACGCCGAGGTCTACGTGGACGGCTACTACATGGGCACCGTGGACGACTTCGACGGCACGTTCCAGAAGCTCGAGCTCGAGGTCGGCGCGCACCACGTGGAGATCAGGGCGCCGGGCTATCAGACGATCGCGTTCGATGTCCGAATCGAGTTCGGCGACACGGTAACCTACCGCGGCGAGCTGCAGGCGCTCTCGAAGCGGTAGGGTCGCCGCGGAAGGGGTTGTCCGTGGGCGCGAGCGCCGCGTGGCTGGCTTCGATCGGAGAAGACGTCAGACTGCTGACGAGCGCGTTCCTGCCGGAGCTTCTGCTCGTCACACTCCTGCTGGTGGTGTCGTGGGGCATTCGCAGGGGGCTTCGCCGCGATGCCCGATCGACCTTCTAGCGTCCGACCGCTCGCCGCCGTCGCCGCCGTTTCTGGCTTCTACGACATCTCGCTCGGCGTGGCACTGCTCGTCGGCCGCGACCTGCTCCAGGCCGCGTTCGCGCTGCCGCCGCCCGCCCCGCCGATTCATGCCGACCTGAACGGGTTATTCCTGCTGGCCGTCGGCGTCGGCTACCTGCTGCCCTACCGGCGTCCCGATCGCTACCGCGGCTACCTGTGGGTGATGGGGCCGTTTCTCAAGGGCGCGGGATGCCTGCTGTTCCTGGCCGACCACGTGCTTCGCGGCTCGCCAGACGCCTTCCTGATCTTCGCGCTCACCGACGGGGCGCTGGCGCTGTGGGCGCTGTGGGCCCTGACGAGGGCGTCGGCGAGACCGCCCGATTGATGAAGTAGACGACCACGCCCGCGGCCAGCGTCACGGCTCCTGCCAGGAGAACCATCGGGCGCTGCCTGACGACGAAGAACATCATCCAGCCTGTGACCGCCAGGAAGACCAGCGGCGTGATCGGGTATCCCCAGACCCGGTAGGGACGGGGCAGTTCGGGCTGCGTGATTCGCAGCACGAACACGCCGGTCACGGTCAGGAAGGCCGAGAACGACAGGATGAACCCGATGTAGTTCACGATCGCGTCGAACGTCGATGTGAGGATCAGTCCCACCACGAGCAGATACTGGAATCCCAGCGAGACGTGGGGCACGCCGTTCGCGTTCCTCACCGAGAGGGCCCGCAGCAGCCGGACGTCCTCGCCCATCACTTGCGTGACGCGCGGCCCGGCCCAGACCATCGAGCTGATGGCGGAGACGAGCCCCGTCGAGATCAGCAGGCCCATGATCAGGCCGCCCGTGCTGCCGAAGATGTGGCTCGCGGCGATGTAGCCCACGTCGACCTGCCCCTTCAGCTGGTCGATCGGCGCCGCATACAGGAACACCGCGTTCAGCGGCGCGTAGAGGAGGACGACGAGGAGCGTGCCGAACGCCAGCGAGAGCGGCAGGTAACGCCCCGGCTGCTTGACGTCGCTGGCCACGTAGATGGCGGCGTTCCACCCCGAGTAGGCGTACATCACGTAGACGAGCGAGGCCGCGAACGCGGGCGTGAAGACGGAGTCGACGGCCGCCCGGCTCGGCAGGAAGCTCACGGGCTGGGCCGTTGCCAGCGCGAAGCCGCTGACGATCAGCATGACGATCAGCGAGACCTTCAGCGTGGTGAACGCCACCTGGAACCGGCTGACAATCTTGATGTCGAACAGGTGCACGATGGACACCAGCGTCACGCCGGTGATCCCGACCACCGTCACCGTCAGCGACTGCGAGTCGGCCGCAACGACGCCGGTCTGCACCAGCACCCGCGTCAGGTACTGCCCCATCGCCATCGCGGCCGCCGCGATCGGTGCGGAGAAGCCCACGACGACCGAGACCCAGCCGGAGAGGAAACCGACAGCCGGATGGTAGACCCTCGACAGCAGGTAGTACTCGCCGCCCGACCGAGGCATCGCGCCGCTCAACTCGCCGTACGACAGCGCGCCGCACAGCGCCGCGAGGCCGCCCACGAGCCACAGCGCGAGGATCGCGAAGCCGGTCTCGAGCGACAGCAGCTGAAACCCGAGGCTCGTGAACACGCCTGTCCCGATCATGTTCGCCGCCACGACCGCCGTCGCCGTGCTGAGGCCGATCGACCGCTCGTCCCGATTGTGAGCCACCATGTTCGCGATTATATCGGATGTGTCCGCAGCACCCTGGAATCCAGGGGCGGGAATGGGGGAACCGTGCGAAGGTGTCGGCAACCGGCGGTCTACCTCGTGAGCAGTTGGCGCGCGATCGGGTATTCGCCCATCTTCGCCCAGTCCTGCGCGGCGAACTTCGCGAAGAGCTCCACGCGCACGTCCTTGAACTGGCTGTGGGTGAACATCTGCGCCCGAGGCGCCTCGCTCGTGTAGCCGACGTCGATCTTCATCACCACGGGACTGCCGGTCTGTCCCGGCGCCAGCCCCTCGGGGCCGATGGCACGGACGTACGGCCCGGAGCCGAGCTCCTGGGTGTCGCCGACCTGGCTGAACCTGGCGAGCATCTGAACGCTCGCGATCGCCTGGCTGTCGCGGTTCTTCAGCCGGATGGAAATCGTCGGGACGATCTTGTTCTTGCCGTTGATGATGCCGGCGTCGAAGTAGCCCGTGCTGACGTCGGTCACCTCGAGGGCTTTGGGCAGGTCGATGGTGCGCGTCGTGCAGGCGGGCAAGGCCACACTGGCCAGCAGCAGGAACGCGGGCAGCAGGCGGCGGAGGTGGTGAGCCATGGGCGTCATTGTACTCCTGCCTGCTTAGAAACCGGTCCCGCGTCCCGGGTTCCCCGCCGCTTCGCGCTCGGCGCCTGGGCGGGGCTTCGCCGGCGCTACTTCTTCAGCGTCACCGGGAACAGGTTGGTCGTCGTCGGACCAGGGCGCGGAGCCGTGATGGCCGCCGGGACCGCGTCGAGTCTCCGCTGCGCCTGGAACTCGCCCATCACCTGGCTGATGCGATACGAGGTCCAGAGCTGCTGGCGCTGGGCGCTGTCGTCGATCATCGCCTGCACGGACGCCAGGACCCGGCGCTCGTCAGGGCTGGCGGCAGCCGTGACACCGACCGGACCCGCCCCGACGCTCGTCGCGCGGACGGCGGTCAACTGCTGGCGGAACTCGTCGCGCAGCTGGCGTTCGAGCGACGCCATCTCGGCGCGCCAGGGCGCGTCGCCGCGACCGGGCTCCTGCGCGGCGAGAGGCGCGGGCGCCGCGGTCATCACCGGTGCGGCCTCGGTGACGGGGGCCTTGGGTTGGTTGACCGCTTCGCGGACTGCCGCCGGCGGCGTCTTCTGCCAGCCGGTCCGCACGGCGAAGCCTCCGCTGTCGTAGCGGACCTCGAGATTCGCCAGCGCCGCCCCGCCTGCGAAGAGCAGCACCCCGGCGGCGACCCTCGCCAGCGCCGGAATCGGCGCCTGCCACCAGCGCGCCGGACGCAGGACCCTGGCAGGAGCCTGAGCCGCGAACTCCTCATCACGCACGAGCCGGAAACCGGCGACGCGGTCGGGCGGCGTCCACTCGGACAGCGCCGTCCTCACCCGGCCGAATCCGCCCGCTTCGTCGGCGCATGCCGGGCAGGTCGCGAGATGCGCCTCCACGGCGCCGCTCGTCTGGTCGTCGCACTCGCCGTACACGTAGGCGATGAGGGTGTCCTTGTCCGTGCAGCTGAAGCTCATACCGTCCTCGTCCCCGAATGGATGCCACTGCGCTCGAGCTCCTTCCGAAGGACGGTGAGTCCCTGGTAGAGCCGCGTCTTCACGGTGCTGAGGGGGCACCCCAGCAGGTCGGCGATTTCCTGGAACGTCAGGTCGTGGTACTCCTTCAAGACGATGGCCGCCCGTTGCTCTTCCGGAAGCACGGTCATCGCGCGGGCCACGGCCCGGCTGAGGTCCTTTCGCGCCACCGCGGCGTCCGCCGTTTCGACCCCCTCGGACTCCCCGGCGAGTTCGACGAGGTCCACGCCGTCCGGCGTCAACACCACCGGCGCGCGGCGCTGGCGGCGCATCCAGTCGCGGCACAGGTTCAGCGTGATCCGGTAGAGCCAGGACGAGAATTTCGCCTGCCCCTTGAAGCCGCCGAGGCCGCGGAAGGCGCGGAGGAACGCCTCCTGGACGACATCGCGCGCGTCGTCTTCCCTGCCGATCGTCCGGTACGCGAGGGCGTAGATCGGCCGCTCCCACCGCTTGATGAGCAGGTTGAAGCTCTCCGGGTCGCCGCCCGTCGAGCGCGCCACGAGTTCCTCGTCGGTCAGGCCGACAACAACGGCCGCGTCCTGCAGGAGGTCCTCCCGAGACGCCGCGCCCGGGTCCGACGCCCGCCCCACCGCGGCACCGCGAAGCAGGCGGAATCACCTGCTCCTGGCCGTTTAGACGGCCGTCCGCCCGGGATGGTCTGACCCGCGAACGTCTCTCGGTCATTATATGCCCTCGAAATCCACGTCGAGACTGGCGTAAGAAGCGTGACAGTTCACGACATCGAACGCCTCGATGGAGCAGCACCCCCGAATCGGAGGTGGCGTCGGCCGCCTGCCGGTGGCAGGGCCGCGTGCTATCATGATCTTCCTCGCGGGCGACGAAGCCCTGAGCCGTCGCACGAACGCCCTTGCCGCCGCCGCGGCTGAACCAGACCAGCGACCCGTCGGATGATTCAGATCTCCTCCCTCACGAAGTCCTTCGGCGACCGGGTGCTCTTCGACAACGTCACCTGGCAGATCTCCGACGGCGAACGTGTCGGCCTGTGCGGCCCGAACGGCTCCGGCAAGACGACGCTGCTGAAGATCTTCGCGGGACTCGACGACTGCGACGCCGGGAACGTCGTGAAGCCGTCGGGACTGACCGTCGGCTACCTGCCGCAGGACGGCCTCGAGCACTCGGGCCGCTCGGTCTACGAGGAGGCGATGCTGGCCTTCGAGCCGCTGATGGCGGTCAAGGCCGAGATGCACGAGCTCGAGGACCGACTGGGCCACCCCGACGTCCCCGAGGGCGAGCACGAGCAGATGCTCGCGCGCTACAGCGACCTCCAGGACCGCTTCCGCCTCCACGACGGCTACAGCATCGACCTGAAGATCGCCACCGTGCTGCAGGGCCTCGGCTTCGGCCCCGCGGATCTCGAGCGGCCGGCCGAGACGTTCTCGGGCGGCTGGCAGATGCGCATCGCGCTGGCCAAGCTCCTGCTCGCGCGGCCGAACCTCCTCCTGCTCGACGAACCGACGAACCACCTCGACCTCGAGGCGCGCAACTGGCTCGAGGCCTACCTGCACGACTACCCGCACGCCGTCATCCTCGTCTCCCACGACCGCTACTTCCTCGACACCGTCGTCACGCGCATCGCCGAGGTCTACCTCCGCACGCTCAACGACTACCCGGGCAACTACAGCCACTACATGGCGGAGAGCCAGGCGAGACTCGAGCGGGTGCGCGAGGCCAAGCGCCAGCAGGACGAAGAACGGGCGCGGATGAAGATGTTCATCGACCGGTTCCGCTACCAGGCCACCAAGGCCGCGCAGGTGCAGAGCCGGATCAAGATGCTCGAGAAGATCGAGCCGATCGAGGTGCCGCCCGAGCGCAAGCGCGTGCACTTCTCGTTCCCGACCTCCGTCAAGAGCGGCCGGATGGTGCTCGAGCTGAAGCACGTCCACAAGGCGTATGGCGCCAACGTTGTCTTCCGGCGCGTGGGCCTGCACATCGAACGGGGCGACCGCATCGCGATCGTCGGCCCCAACGGGACGGGCAAGTCGACGCTGATGCGGATGCTCGCCGGCGTCGAGGCGCCCGACTCCGGCCACCGGCACGAGGGGCACCAGCTCGTCATGCAGTACTTCGCGCAGGACGAGGCGGCGAGGCTCGACCCCGATCTCACCGTCTACGACACGCTGGGGACCGGCTCCCCCAACAACATGGTTCCGGCCATCCGCAACATCCTCGGCGGCTTCCTGTTCTCGGGCGACGACGTCTACAAGAAGGCCGGCGTGCTGTCGGGCGGCGAGCGCACGCGGCTCGCGGTCGCGCGCATGCTGCTCCGCCCGTCGAACACGCTGCTGCTCGACGAGCCGACCAACCACCTCGACCTCGACTCGAAGGACGTCCTGCTCGACGCGCTCGAGGACTACGGCGGCACGCTCATCTTCGTCTCGCACGACCGCTACTTCGTCGAACGCCTCGCCAACCGGATCGTCGAAGTCGGCGGGGGCGAGGCGCACAGCTACCCGGGGACCTACGAGGAGTTCCTGTGGAGGAAGGCAGGGCCCGCCGGCGGCCCGCCGTCCGCGGCTGGCGGCGCGACCAGGCGTGACGGGCCGCAAGGCGCAAGCCGCAAGCCGCAAGCCGGCAGCGCGCCGGCAGACACGAACAAGGCCAGGGGCGACCTGTCCGCCGACTTGTCCGCCGAAGCCCAGGAGGCGAAGGCGGAAGCCCGAAAGGCGGAGGCGGGAGCCCCGGGGGCGAAGGCGGAAGCCCGAAGGGCGGAGGCGGAGGCGAAGCGCCAGGCGCAGAGTGCCGCGAGGCGCGTCGAGCGCGCCGCGAAGGCCCACCAGGCCAGGATCGCCGACCTCGAGGAGCGCATCGCCAGTTGCGAGGCGACGATCAAGCAGCTCGAAGCCGACATGGCGCGCCCGGGTTTCTACGACGACCGCGCGGCGGCCCAGCCCGTCATCGACCGCCACCAGGGGATGATGTGGCAGGTCGGCGACCTGATGCACCAGTGGGAGGCCCTCCAGACCACCGAGAATCCGGCCGGCCAAGCGGCATCCGCCGGCCCGCCGCGGAGATGAGCGGGCGATTACGGAATCGTTTAGACTAGACCGCATGACGGACCGTCCCGGACGACGCGGGCCCGCCGTGTCGCCTGGCCGCCCACGCAAGACCGCCGGAGTCGCCGCGCCCGACCCGAGCGGCGACAGCTCCCGCCCGTTCGCCTCCGTCAGCGATCGGTTCTACCGGCATCTCGTCCTCGGCATGCGGAACGGCGTGCTCGCGGTCACGCGGGACGGGCGCGTGGCGATCATGAACGAGGTGGCGTGCCGCATTCTCGACATCCCCCTCCAGGACAACGGCCTGGGGCGCGCCTGCGCAGCCGTGCTCGCCAGCCAGCCCGACATCGTCCGCATCCTGTCGGCCGCGTTCGACCTCTCGCACCTGCCGAACCGCGCCGAGCTCCGGCTGAAGCCGTCGGGCAAGGTGATCGGCTACACCTTGTCCCACATCCTCGACGAGAACGGGCAGCCCGAGGGCGCTGCCTTGTTCTTCAAGGACCTGACGCTGGTCGAGCAGGCGGAGGAGCGCGGGCGCCTGCGGGATCGGCTGGCGGCGCTCGGGGAAATGGCGGCGGCCATCGCCCACGAGGTGAAGAACCCGCTGGCGGGCATCGAGATCATGGCGGGGCTGCTGCGGCGCAGGATCCCGGACAACGCGGACGCACAGTCGCTGGTCGGCGACATCATCAGCGAGGCGAAGGTCGCCAACAACATCGTGGTCGAGGTGCTCGAGTTCGTGCGGCCGATCCGGCTCCAGGTGGAGCAGACCTCGATCGCCCAGGTGCTCCACGACGCCGTGGCGATGGCCGAGCGGAAGGTGAGCCGCGGCGGCGTCCACGTCACGCTGGACATCCGCGAGCAGCTGCCCCTCATCAAGGCCGACCATCACCAGCTCTGCCAGCTGTTCGGCAACCTGCTGACCAACGGCCTCGAGGCGCTGAACGGCACGGGCGCGATTACCGTCGTCGCCCGACAGGGCGTGGCGTACCAGGAACCGGTCGAGAGCCCGGCCGGGCGCGCGCCGGACACCACGGTCGTGGTGGACGTGGCCGACGACGGGCCGGGCCTGCCGGCCGACGTCGCCGAGCGGGTGTTCAACCCGTTCTTCACCACCAAGCCGCAGGGGTCGGGCCTCGGCCTCGCGATCGTGCGGAAGATCGTGGATGCGCACAACGGGCAGATCGATCTGACGACGGCGCCGGGCCAGGGCACACGGTTTCGCGTGACCCTCCCTCTCAACTCGGGCGAGCAGTGGCTCCAGTAGCCGGGGACGAACGGGCATGGGACGCATACTGATAGCGGACGACCATGACGCGCTCAGGCGCGGGCTGGCGCGGGCCCTCACCGAGGCCGGCCACGACACGGACGAGGCGCCGAACGGAAATGCCGCCATCGCCCGGCTGCACGAGGCGTACTTCGATGTCGTGCTGAGCGACCTGAAGATGGGTGGCAGCGACGGCCTCGACGTGCTGCGCACGGCGAAGGCGCTCCACCCGACGACCGCCGTCATCCTGATGACCGCGTTCGGCTCGGTGACGACGGCCGTCGAGGCGATGAAGAGCGGCGCCTTCGACTTCGTCCAGAAGCCGTTCGAGATCGAGGAGATGGAGGTCAAGATCGAGAAGGCGCTGGAACTGCGCCGCATGCGGAACGAGCTCGACTACCTCCGCCACGCGCAGAACGACATCTACGAATTCGACCGGATCATCGGCAGCAGCGGCGCGCTCGCCGCAGTGCTCGGCATCGTCCGCAAGGTCGCCAAGAGCAACACGACGGTCCTGGTCCGCGGCGAGACGGGCACGGGCAAGGAGCTGATTGCCGGCGCCATCCACCACAACTCGCTCAGGGCCGCGCGCAACTTCGTGCGCGTCAACTGCGCGGCGCTCCAGGAGAACCTCCTCGAGTCGGAGCTGTTCGGCCACGAGAAGGGCGCCTTCACCGGCGCCGACAAGCAGCGCATCGGCCGCTTCGAGCAGGCCGACGGCGGCAGCCTGTTCCTGGACGAAGTCGGCGACATGAGCGCCAACACGCAGGCCAAGATCCTGCGCGTCCTCCAGGAGCACGAGTTCGAGCGGCTCGGCGGCACGCGAACGCTGAAGGTGGACGTGCGCATGATCGCCGCGACCAACCGGAACCTCTCGACCATGGTCGCCCACGGGCAGTTCCGGGAGGACCTGTACTACCGGCTCAACGTGGTGTCGATCGAGATGCCGCCGCTCCGCGATCGCAAGGACGACATCCCCGCGCTGGCCGATACCTTCGTCCGGCGGTTCGCGGGCGAGCTGAAGCGCAAGATGGACGGCATCCGTCCCGACGCGATGAAGCTCCTGCTCCGCTACAACTGGCCGGGCAACATCCGCGAGCTCGAGAACTCCATCGAGCGGGCGGTGCTGCTCACCGAGGGCACCACGATTGGCGTCGACGACCTCCGGCTGGGCGAGACGGCGGCGCCGGGCGCCGAGGCGGGCGGGCCGTCGGTGGTGCGGATTCCGCCGACCGGGATCCCGCTCGAGGAGATCGAGCGGCGCGCGCTCGTCGAGGCGCTGAAGATGTCGAACTGGGTCCAGAAGGACGCCGCCGACCTGCTGTCGATCAGCCCGCGCGTCATCAACTACAAGATCAAGATGCTCGGGATCGAATCGCCCAGGAGCCGAAAGGAAGCGGCGGCAGAGACGCCGGAACCGGAGTAGCAGACAGCGGGCAGCTGGTAGCCGGCTGCGGATGGCTTGCCACGGGTCTTCCGCTGCCAGCTGCCAGCTATCAGCTGCAGGCTGACTGCACTCCCTGCCTACTGCCTACTGAAGATCCGCTGCCAGCTTCCCGCCGCCGGCTACACCCCGTCACTGCCCCTCGCCCTCGGGTGCGCCCGCCGGTACACATCCATCAGCTGCGCCGCGTTGACGTGCGTGTACCGCTGCGTGGTGCCCAGCCGCACGTGGCCGAGCAGCTCCTGGATCACCCGCAGGTCGGCGCCGGCCTCGAGCAGGTGGGTCGCGAACGAGTGCCGGATGGCGTGCGGGCTGATGCCGAACCGCACGCTGCACGCCGCCACGTAGTGCCGCACGAGGCGATGCACGTGGCGCGACGACAGCCGGGTGCCGCGGTAGTTGAGAAAAACGGCTTCTTCGGCTGGCGACTGGCTGCGCGCAGCTGGCGGCGTGGATGCGGCCTGCATCGTTCGGTCGGCGGAGGGCTTCCTGCGTCCTCGCGGGATCCGCTGCCCGCTGCCAGCTGCCGGCTGCCGGCTGGCCGCTGCCCGCTGGCTGAGCAGCGCTTCGCGATCGGGCAGCCAGGCCCGCAACGCGTCCGCCGCGCTGCGGTTGAACGGCACGAGCCGCTCCTTTCGCCCCTTGCCCATCACGCGAACCATCCGGCTGCCGAGGTTCAGGTCCTCGAGGTCGAGCGCCACGAGTTCGCTCAGGCGAAGCCCTGACGCGTAGAGCAGCTCGAGAATCGCACGGTCGCGACGGCCGAGCGGCGCGCTCACGTCGGGGGTTTCGAGCAGCCGCACCATCTCGTCCACGTCGAGGTGCCGCGGGATCTTCTGCTCGCGCCTGGGCGTCACCACCAGCAGGCCGGGGTCCGCCTCAATCAACCCTTCCCGCTTCAGATAGCGGAGGAACGTGCGCACGGCAGCCAGCTTCCTCGCCGCGCTCGCCCGCGACTCCCCTTCTCTGAACAGGTCCGCCAGAAAGCCGCGGATCGTCGGACGCGTGATATCGGCCGGCTTCAGGTCCGGGCGTGGTCGTTGCAGCTCGGCGGCCAGGTAGGTCGTGAACTGGGAGAGGTCTCCGTCGTACGCGCGCACGGTGTGCGCCGAGGCGTTGCGGTTCAACCGCAGGTAGGAGAGAAAGGCGCGAAGGTGGTCTTTCATAGCTGGCAGCGGGCAGCTGGCAGCGGGCAGCGGACCAGTGTCAGTAGGCAGTAGGCGGTAGGCAGTAGGCAGTGTGTCACACGTGCTCGGCCGACATCCGATGAGATTCCATTCTATCGTCGCAGCGGCGCAACGGACTGGTCTACAACGTAGGTGTACCCCTTCGACAGCACGACCGAGCCCGAAGGCGTCGTCACGACAACGTCGGCGGGCCCGGGCTTGCCTGGCGGCACGACGACCTTGATCACGCCCACGTAGCGACACTCGACCGATGTCGCGGGCTTCCCTCCGACGAGGACGGACGTTGCCCATTCCGTCGCGTTGTCACTGAACGGCACTCCGGTAAGGGTGACGAGCGAGCCGCCAGATGCCGGGCCCGCGCCTGGTTCCACCAGAAGTCGGCCGCCCTCGAGGTCCTGGACGAGCTCCGTCAGGCTCTTCGCGGGGGCCGGCCTGAGCCCGAAGTCGACGCCTGCAACAACCCACGGCCCGCCGACGACGACGGCGGTGCCGGCGGTTGGCCGGCACGTCTCCCGCGCGCACTCCGCGCCGCGATACAGCTGGTCGATGTACCCGTGGACCTCACCTTCCGCGGTGGTCAAGTAGTATGTCCCCGGGGGCAGCGCCGGAGTCGCGTACATGCCGTCGCTCCCGCGCGCGATGGCCGCAAGCACGCTCGCATGCGTGTAGACCCTGAGGCCGAAATACCCCACCGGCTTTCCCGTGTCCGAGAAGGTCACCTTGCCCTTGATGACGCCGCCCGCCGCCAGTGCGAAGTCCCGGCCAGTCACGGCCGCGCCAGCCTCGACGGCGACAGGCGCTCCGGACTTCACCGACAGGTTGCCAGGCCGGTACGGCACGGTCGGGTAGAGGGCCCCGACAACCGGAGCGTCGTCGGGCGGCCGGGTCCGCATGTAGTAGGTGCCGGCCGGCAACGCCGAGGACGTGTAGTTGCCCTCGAAGTCGGTCAAAGCCGCACTCACCAGGATGCCCGCCGCGTCGTGAAAGATCACGCCGACCTGGCGTACGGCCTTGCCGGTGGAGGCGTCAACAACTCGTCCGGAAACGGTCCCTCCCTGCCCGAGCGGGAAGTCGATCCCGGTAACCGACGCGCCGGGATTGACGCCGACTGGCGTGCCCTTGACCCGCACGCCGCCGCAGAAGCGGGGCGAGCAGCCGACCGCCGGGAAGACCTGGCCCAGCAGACCCGGGAGCTTCGGGCTCGATCGGCCCATGCTGTCGGACGTCTCCGGCGCCTGCGCTTCGACGTAGTACGAACCGTCCGCCAGCCCTGCAACCGAGTAGCGGCCGTCCCGGTCCGACACCGTGTTGGCGACACGGGCCAGCGACGACAGGCCGGCGTACGCCTCGACGCCGGCGCCGGGAACTGGTTTGCCGGTCGACCCGTCGGTGACAACGCCGGAGATCTTCCCTCCGGCGGACAAGGCGAAGTCGATGCCGGACGTCGTCGACGGAGCCGTCACGACGATTGGCGTGCCGCCCTTGAGGTCGTAGGTCCAGCCCGTCGTGGGCGCAAACGAACGCCCCATGTAGACCTGGGGTACCAGCGCGTCCTGCTGGGCCTCGACGGCGGCGACGGCGAGGTACGTGCCGGTTGGCAGACCTCCCGACGCGTATCGGCCGTTCGCGTTGGTGCGGACCCAATCGATCTGATCTCCTGTCGAAGAGTAGAAGTGGACCCGGGCCCCGGCGACGGGTTTTCCGGTTGGGGCGTTCGTGACGACGCCCGAGATGACGCCGCCTTCGGCAAGCGAGAAGTCGACACCTCGCACGGTCAGGCCCGCAGAGACGGAAACCGCTGTGCCGGCCCCCAGAGGGCATGACAGGTTCCAGCAGGGAGGCCCCTGGTAGACCTGGCCGAGGACGCGCAGCGGCGGTTGCGAGTTGATCCAACGGTGCGAGGACGTGAACAGCGCATGGCGGCCGCCGGCAAGTCCCGTGATCTCGTACCGGCCCCGCTCGTCGGTCGTGCCGTGGCCCGACGCTCGTTCACCGCTCGCGTCGACACGGATGCCGACCACCGGCTCCCCGGTGCGCGCGTTCAGGACGGTGCCCGTGATGACGCCGCCCTGCACCAGCGCGAAGTCGATGCCGGTCGCGGCTCCGGGCGCGGTGACGACCACCGGAGTCCCGGCATCGCGCTCGGCCCCGACGGCGCCCTTCGCCACGTAGACCTGTCCCAGCAGGCTCTCGAGGAACAACCCGTGCTTCATCCCGAAGCTCAGGATGCCTTCCCAGGCTGGCCTCGCGGTGACGCGGTAGCTTCCAGTTCGCAATCCGGCGACGCTGTAGCGCCCGTTCGGATCGGTCACGCCGTAGCTCATGGCCGATGGGGAACGGACCTCGATTCGAACGCCTCGCACGGGCTCGCCGGTCGCGGTCTCGGTGACGACGCCCGAGATCGAACCGCCCTGGATCAGCGCGAAATCGATGCCGCCGGTCGTAGAGCCCGCCACGGCGGCTACCGGCGTACCGCTCTGCAGGTCGGACTGCTGCCGCTCGATCGGTTTGCCAGGGTAGACCTGGTTGAGCATGCCGACCTGGTCGGGACCGTCGGTGTGGACGTAGTACGACCCAGGCAGGAGCCCGGTGGAGATGTAGCGCCCCTGTGCGTCGGTCGGGGTCGCCGACGAGTCGCCGCGCAGCGCGGGTTGGAACCCCACACTCACGCCGGCGACCGGTGCGCCGGTGGCGGCGTTGGTGACCGTTCCTGATATCTGGGCGCCGCGCTGCAGCCTGAAGTCGATGCGCGTGGTGGTTTCAGGGGCGTTCACTTTGACCTGCGTGCCCAGCGTGCGGTCGCACCTCTCCCACCAGCAGCGGATGCCGTCGTAGAGCTGATCGATATGGCCCGACGAACGCGGCATGCGCGTGAGCACAGTGAAGGCGTCGGTCGGCAGGCCGCGGATGGAGTAGTCGCCGTTCGCGTTCGTGATTCCGACGCCGCGCCCGGCGGTAATCGTGACGCCTGGAATCGGCGTGCCCGTCGCCGCGTCGGTCACGCGCCCGGTGATCGTGCCACCGGGCTGGAGTGCGATGTCGATGCCGGCGGTGACGGCCGGGGCCTTCACGACCGCTGTGGCAACCGGTTCGCGCGTCGGCCCGCCGCCTGAGATCGGGTTCGCCGGATACAACGCAGGAAGGAGGCCCGCCTCGGAGGCGTCAGCTCCAACCTCGTAGGTCCCCGAGGGCAGGCCGGTGATCCGGTAGACGCCATCGGCGTCAGCAACGGTCTCGACGCCTCCGGCCCACACTCTGGCCTTCGGAACGCGCGCGCCGGTGACTGCGTTGCGTACGGTGCCAGTGATCGCGCCGCCGGGCTCGAGGGCAAAGTCGATGCCGGTGGCCGCGCCGTTCGCCGTCACGGTGACGGCGGTGCACTGCTTCATCTCGTCCCACGACCTCAGAAGGGTCCGGTCGCCGGCGGGAACCTTGTCGAAAAACTGCGGGACCAGGCCGAGCGGGTTGAGGCTGGCCGTGCGAACGTAGTAGTCGCCAACCGGCAGCGGCGGGCTGGTGTAGCGCCCGCTCGCATCGGTCGTCGCGGATGCGACCCTGCGGCCGACGTCGTTCTGGAACGTCACGTCCAGGCCCGCAGCAGGGCCTCCCGTCGCCGCATTGACGACGCGGCCGGCAATCGTTCCCGTTGGACCGACAGGTTGGCTGGCCGGCCCTGCCTGCTGCGCGCGCATCGCCTGCGACGCCAGCACCGCAAGCCAAAATCCCAGCGAGGTGACGGCGAAACGGCGGAAGAAAGCA
>Ga0315278_10002964_pt1 | contig 15152 bp, 13 predicted proteins | sample YL17G06_0_MG_FD_203880 | JGI IMG/M metagenome (GOLD analysis project Ga0315278, IMG submission 203880) | Sediment microbial communities from Yellowstone Lake, YNP, Wyoming, USA - YL17G06_0 | ecosystem: Environmental > Aquatic > Freshwater > Lake > Sediment | place: USA: Wyoming | collected... | reverse complement strand
GATCGGGTACTAGGCCGGCGGGAAGGGAAGCGCCGGGGCATCGCGAAGTGTCGGTGCGTCCGGCGCCCGCCTGTCCCAATCACTCTTCATCCTGGTGACCAAAATGCGTTCATTCTCGGTCGGACTTGTAGTCGTCACCGCACTGGTTTGCCTCACGCCGGAGAAAGTCTTCGCGCAGCAGGACACTGCTGCAGGACCACGCTTCCGGGAAGCGTTCGCCTCTCTCCCCGAGGGTCGCACTGTCAAGGTACTTCGATCCTCGGGCACGACCGTAGGCCAGTATGGCGGCATCGTCGGTGACTCGCTCGCCCTGCGGACCAGTGATGGCCCGCCAGTCACCCTGGCGCTTGATGACGTCGAGGCAGCGTGGAGTCGCAAGCACAAGGCGGGGAAGGGGGCTCTCGTCGGTGGCATCGTGGGCGTGGTGCTGGGGGGCCTCTTGGGAGCGGCGGCGCAATCGTTCTGCACTGGGTTGAGTGATGGAGGGGACTGCGGCTCCGTCAGCGGCAATATCGTTGTCGGAGCCTTGGGCGGCGGTGCTATCGGCGCCGGCGTTGGCGCGCTCATCGGCGCGGTGATTCCTGGCTGGAAGCCGCTGGCGCCCGCCCCGGGAAGGTGACGTGAGCCGACGTGCCGAGCCCGTCGCGCTCGACGAACCACGTCCGGCGCTTCACGAGTGGCGGCGCGGCGGAGGGCTGGTCGCCCCTGCCTCCGCCCCTGGTTTCCCGCTTTCGGTTCCTCCGCAGTTGCCGTTCCTCTTCACGCCGTCGCTGTTCCCTCACGTCCTCACGCCCTCACGTCCAGCGCGCGCGGCCATTACACTCCACGAGTGAATGACTCTCAGGGCCGCGCGCGCACCGGCCACATCGCTCTCTCTGGCGCCCCCAACGTCGGCAAGTCCTCCCTCCTGAACCGCCTGGTCGGCACCCACCTCGCCATCGTGAGCCCCAAGCCCCAGGCGACGCGATTGCCCACCATCGGCCTCCGCACCGACGGCGACACCCAGTACATCTGGCACGACCTCCCCGGACTCCTCGACCCCAGCTACCTCATGCAGGAGCGCATGCGCGAGCTCGCCCTCGCGGCACTGCCCCGCATGGACGTGATCCTCCACCTGCACCCGGCCGCCGACGCCCCCGCGCCCCCCTTCCGCGAACTGGTCGGTCCCGACGCGAAGTTCCGCGCACCGGTGCTCGTCGTCTACACCAAGGTGGACCTGGTCCACGCCGATCGTCGCCGTGACCTCGCTCGCGAAGCGCTGGCGATCTCCACCGAATCAGGTGACGGCATCGAGCACCTCCTCGCTCGCGTCGGCAGCCTCCTCCCGGAAGCGCCGTTCGAGTTCGACCCCGAGGACGTCGGCACCCAGCCCGTCCGCTTCTTCGTGGTTGAGTACCTCCGTGAGGCCGCTTTTGAGCTCCTCGGCGACGAGCTGCCGTATTCCTTTACAGCCGAGGTGGAGGAGTTCCGCGAGGACGAGGAGCCGGTGTACATTCGGGCATCTCTGTTCGCCGAGCGCGAGTCCCAGAAAGGCATGATCATCGGACGCAGCGGGTCCATGATCAAGCAGATCGGCAGTCACGCGCGCGGCCGGCTCGAGGCATTGTTGGGCCAGAAGGTCTACCTGGAATGTCGGGTGAAAGTGGCGCCGCGCTGGCGCAAGAACGAGGCACAACTCCAGCGCTTTGGTTTCCCTCCAACGGAACGGAAGAAATGAGTCTGCCCAAAGAGCTGCTGGACATCCTGGTCTGCCCGAAGAGCAAGGCGCCCCTCGAGTATCACGAGGGCCCGCCCGAGGTCCTCGTCTGCCGCCAGTCGAAGCTCGTGTACCGGGTCGAAGACGGCATTCCGATCATGCTCATCGAGGAAGCGATACCGCTCGACGAATCGCTGTACCCACCTGCCAGGTGAACACTCAGGACTCACGACTCACGACCCACGACCGCCTCAGCCTGTCATCCAATGCCTGAACAACCCCTGAGCGAGGGCGCGGAACGCGTCCTGGGTGATGCGCGCGCGGAAGCCGAGCGGCTCGGCCACGAGTTCATCGGCTCCGAGCACCTCCTCCTCGGCCTGTTGCGCTCCAGCGACCTCGCCCAGTCGTCACTCGATGCCGCTGGTATCGACCGCGCCGCACTTGCCACCGTGCTCGAGACCGGGCAGAAGCGCGTGCGCGTGCGGAGCGACGCGCCCCAGGCGGAAGGCGTGCCGTTGTCGTCGCATGCCCGGCGCCTGCTCGAAGCCGGCACCGAGGGCGAGGGACCGCTCGAGGCGAAGGTGTTGCTCGCGGCACTCACCGACCGCCGCGGTGCCCTCACCCGGTTCCTCGGCGAGAAGGGGATCTCCGCCGATGTGGTGATCGCCGAAGTGGCGATGCGCGCCGGGATGAGTGTGCCAGTGGCCCCACAGCCGCCGCCACCCCGTGAGCCGCGTCCGCAGAAGCCGCCGCGCCCCGAGCGTGCGCCACGCGAGGAGAAGCCGGCCCGCGAGAAACAGGAGCGCTCGGCTCGGCAGGAACGCCCGGCGCGCCCCGCCCGCCCGGAGCCTCAGGAGCCTCAGGAACGCCGCGCGCCCTCGGTGGGCAAGCTGGCACCCAGGCCCAGGCCGCGCGTCTCCTGGTTCAGGATGCTGCTCCTGCTGGCGGTGCCGGCGAGCATCGTGCTCAACGCCATGCACGCGGCGCCCCTCCTCGTGTTCGTCACTGCCTGCCTCGGCGTGCTCCCCCTCGCCGGGTTCATGGGCGAGGCGACCGAGCAGATCGCCGCGCGCTCCGGCCCCACCCTGGGTGGCCTCCTCAACGCCACCTTCGGCAATGCGGCCGAATTGATCATCGCCATCGTCGCGCTGCAGGCCGGCCTCGTGGACCTGGTGAAGGCGTCCATCATCGGCAGCATTCTCGGCAACCTGCTGCTCATCATGGGTCTGTCGATCGTGGCGGGCGGGGTCAAGCAGTCCGAGCTCAAGTTCAATCGCACGAACGCCGGCATGAGCGCCGGCATGCTCGTCCTGGCCATCGTGAGCCTCGTGCTGCCGGCGCTGTTCACCTATTCGCATCCCGAGCCCGGCGCCCGCATGGCTGGACTGCATCTGGCCGAGGGCGTGGCCATCGTGCTGCTCATCACCTATGGCGCATCGCTGCTCTTCACACTCAAGACTCACCGGCGACTCATCGGTGGCGAGCCGCATCCCGTGTCCGGCGAGCGCTGGGGACTGGCCCGCGCCCTCGCGGTGCTGGCACTCGCGACGGTTGGCATTGCCGTCGAGTCCGAGATCCTCGTGCACGCCACCGAGGCGGTCACAGCCGACCTCGGGCTCTCCCAGGTCTTTCTGGGCCTGATCATCATCCCCCTCATCGGTAACGCGGCCGAGCATGCCACCGCCATCATGGTGGCGCGGAAGGGTCAGATCGATCTCTCGCTCCAGATTGCGCTTGGTTCGAGCACACAGATTGCACTGCTTGTCGCTCCTTTGCTCGTGTTTATCGGCCTGTTCCTGGGCCAGCAGCTGAACCTGGTGTTCAGTCCGTTCGAGGTGGCGATTCTGTTCCTCGCTACCTTGGCGTCGTCAACCGTCACACTCGACGGCGAGTCACATTGGTTCGAGGGCGTGCAGCTCCTTGCAGTGTATGCCATGATCGCGGTTGCGGCGTTCTTCATTTAGGGAGTGACCCAGCGGGAGGCGGCGGGGGCGGGCGGTTTGACTCTCCCTCCTGACCTACGTAAGTTACTATCAATTATTAGTTTACGAGGCCAGTAGGGTGCGAACCAGACCCACAATTCTCTTCTACGCACCCGACGGCGCGCCTGTGCCGGCACTCGTGCGCCAGTGGGCTCAGGAGCACTCCTACCCCTTGGTGTCGCTCGCCGTGGCCGAGGAGATCGAGTCGATCGTGCTCCGGGGCCACCCCTGCGTGCTCTTCCTGGACGCGGAACGGGCCGTCGAGCAGGGCTTGGGGCTGGTGCGCCGGCTCAAGGGCGATGCCTTCACCGCCATTGTGCCCGTGGTCGCCTTGGCCGGCGAGCATCGCAGCGATGTGGTCCGGGAGTGGTTTTCTGCGGGGTCCGACGAGGTGCTCACCAGCTTCTTCTCCTCCGAGGAGCAGCGCGCCCGCATCGAGGCGATGCGCACCCGTACCGAGCGCGACGTATCGGTCCACCCCTCCACCCGGCTCCCCGGCACCACCGAAATCGAGCGCGACGTGCGCCGGCGGCTGGAAACGAACGAGGAGTTCGCGGTCTGCTACGCCGACCTCGACCACTTCAAGGAATACAACGACCGCTACAGTTATTATGATGGCGACCGGGTCATCTACCTGCTGTCCCGGCTGCTGCACGACGTGGTGAAGGGCCTGCTTGGCGCCCGCGGCTTCGTGGGGCACATTGGTGGTGACGACTTCATATTCATTGTGCCGTCCACCGACATCAGCCTGGTGTGCACCGAGATCCTGTCTGTCTTCGACACCCTGATCCCGCTGCAGTACAGTGACCAGGACCGGCGGGCCGGGTATTTCTTCGGCAAGGATCGTCGCGGGCAGCTGCACCGGGTTCCGCTCATGACGCTGTCCATCGGCATCGTCACCAACCGGAACCGGAAGTTCACCCATCCCGCGCAGGTGAGCGAGCTCGCCACCGAGATGAAGAGCTACGCGAAGACCTTGCCCGGTTCAGTTTTCGTCGTTGATCGCCGTCGGGGGACGGCGGCAGAGGAGGGCGCATGAACGTCCAGTGCCCGAGTTGTTCCACTACCTACCGCGTCGATCCTGCCAAGGTACCGGCGGGCGGGGTTCGCGCGCGCTGCTCCGTCTGCGCCGCCGTCTTCCCCGTCTCCACCACGCCGGTCGCGGGCGCACCGGTGGAAGCTGCGCCACCTGTGCGGATGGCACCGCCCCCGCCGCCCCCACCACCGCCCGCGCCCAGGGTTGAACCGGTGGCGCCGCAGGTGCGTCACACCCCAGCGCCACCGCCCGTGGCGACGCCGGCCACGCCGCGGCCCATGCAGTCGTCATCACTCATTCCGCCGGCCATTCCCGGCGCCCGTCCGCCCCTGTCCCGGTCCGGCACCACGCCGATGCCGCATCCGGTGGTGCCACCACGCCCCGCCGCCGGCGGCCGCACGACGAATCCCTTCCTCTCCCAGGATCCCAGCCTCAAGGCGCGCCGGCTCGCCCGAGCCCTCGTCTCCGACATGGTGGTCTATCACCCCGCCAAGCGCCGTGACGCGCTCAAGGCCGGTACCATCAAGGACTCGTTCAAGGAAGAGATCACCAAGAGCTGGGAGGAGTACGTCGAGCAGGTGGGCCGCGAACTCGCCGACTCCACCCCGTACTTCCGGGAAGCGCTGAACGAGATCCTCGGAGACGGGAGCCCGATCTTCTAGGAACAGCGTAAGGAGTGACGAGTGAGCGCGCGCGCCGTGCCAGGACGAGCCCCCTTTGCTGTTCCTCCTGACTCCTCACGCCGTCGCAGTGCCCCTCACGCTGTTCCGTTTCCCCCACGCGGTTTCCGTTCCTCCTCACGCTGTTTAAGTTCCCCCCTGACTCTTACTTAGGCCTTGCATGTCCGACCTGACCGACCGCCTGTCCAACCTGGAGCTCCGTCTCCACGAACTCCGAGGTTTCCTTTGACCTGGACAACAAGCGGGAACGCCTGAGCACGCTGGAATCCCAGCAGGGCGACGCCGGTTTCTGGTCTAACCAGGAGCGGGCCCGGACCGTGGTGCAGGAGGTGAAGCAGCTCAAGAACTGGGTCGGTCCATTTGATGACCTGAACTCGCGCGCCACCGAGGCACGCGGGCTGTCTGACCTTCTGCAGGCCGAGCCGGATGAAGGCATGCAGGTGGAGCTGGAGGGCGAGGTCGCCCGCCTCGATGAAGGCGTGCGCGCCATCGAGCTCCAGGCCATGCTGCAGGGACCAGACGATGGCCGCGACGCCATCCTGACCATCCATCCCGGCGCTGGCGGCACCGAATCCCAGGACTGGGCCGAGATGCTGATGCGCATGTATCACCGCTGGGCCGAGCGCCACGGCTTCACCGTGACGCTGCTGGATCTGCTCCCGGGCGAGGAAGCCGGCATCAAGTCCGTCTCGCTCGAGATCAAGGGCCAGTACGCCTACGGATACCTCAAGGCGGAGAAGGGAGTGCATCGCCTGGTGCGCATCTCGCCCTTCGATTCCCAGTCGCGACGGCACACATCCTTTGCCTCCGTCTTTGTCTATCCCGACATCGACGACACCATCGAGATCGACTTGCGCGACGAGGACATCAGGATGGACGTGTACCGGGCGTCGGGCGCTGGCGGCCAGCACGTCAACAAGACCTCGTCCGCGGTGCGGCTCACCCACGAGCCCACCGGCATTGTCGTGGCCTGCCAGCAGGAGCGGAGCCAGGGGAAGAACAAGGCGATGGCGATGAAGATGCTCCGCGCCGCGCTCTACCAGAAGAAGCTCGACGAGCAGGAAGCCGAGAAGGCCAAGCTCGAGGCCACCAAGACCGACAACTCGTGGGGCAACCAGATTCGTTCCTACGTCTTCCAGCCCTACACCATGGTGAACGATCACCGCACCGAGCTGAAGCTCGGTGACGTCCATCGCGTCATGGACGGCGACCTCGACCAGTTCATCCAGGCGTACCTCAAGCGCTTCGGGAGCAAGGCGGCGTGACCGGCGCTGAGCCGACCTACGTCGAGGCCGCCCGGCGCGAGAAGCGCGCGGCCCTCGAGGCCATGGGCGTGGCCCCGTACGCCTATCGCTTTGCGCGCACCCACACCACCGCCCAGGCGGTTGCCGCCTACGATCCGGCCATGGGCGATGACGGCCCCGCCGCCTCGGTCGCCGGCCGGCTGGTGGGGTTACGCTCCCAGGGCAAGACCGCCTTCGCCCACGCGGAGGACGAATCCGGGCGGTTGCAGCTCTACTTCCGGCAGGACGCCCTCGGCGCCGCGTTCGACCTCGTGCGCCTCCTCGATCTCGACGATCACGTGGGCGCCACCGGCCGCCTCTTCCACACCCGTACCGGCGAAACCACCCTCCGCGTCGAGTCGCTGACGCTGCTCGCCAAGAGCCTGCGGCCCCTGCCGCGCGGCAAGGTGCAGCAGACGGAAGGGGGTACCAGGGTGTACGGCGGGCTCGAGGACCCCGAAGTGCGCTTCCGCCAGCGCTACGCCGATCTCGCTGTGCATCCCGAGGTGCGCGAGATCTTCCGCATCCGCGCGCGGATCATCAGCCACATCCGCCGCTTCCTCGATTCGCGCGGCTACCTCGAGGTCGAGACCCCGATCCTGCAGTCGATCTACGGCGGTGCGGCCGCCCGGCCCTTCGTCACCCATCACAATGCGCTCGACCAGCAGCTCTTCCTCCGCATCGCCGACGAGCTCTACCTCAAGCGGCTCCTCGTCGGCGGGCTGGAGCGCGTCTACGAGATCGGCCACAACTTCCGCAACGAGGGGATGGACCGGACCCACAACCCCGAGTTCACCATGGTGGAGTGGTACCAGGCCTACGCCGACTACCATGACATGATGGAACTGGTGGAGGAGCTCGTCTCCGGCCTGGTGCATGAGGTGAGCGGGGGCCCCACCCTCGTCGGCGAGGATGTCGCCTACGACTTCAGCCGGCCGTGGCGGCGGGTGCACTTCGTTGACGGCATTCGCGACGCATCCGGCATCGACGTGCGGCAGGCCGCCCAGCCGGAGATGCGCGCGGCCCTCCACCAGCATGGGGTCTCCCCCGACGAGGCGGCCACCTGGTCCGGTGGCAAGCTGCTCGACGAGATGTTCAAGGCCTTCCTCGAGCCGTCGCTGGTGCAGCCCACCTTCGTGGTGGACTACCCGCGCGTGCTCTCGCCCCTCGCCAAGGCCCATCGCACCGACGCCACGCTCGCCGAGCGGTTCGAGCTCTTCATCGGTGGCCGCGAGATCGCCAACGCTTTCAGCGAACTCAACGACCCCGACGACCAGCGCGCCCGTTTCGAGGATCAGGTCTCCCAGCGCGCTGCCGGCGACGACGAGGCCCACGTCTATGACGCCGACTACGTCCGCGCCCTCGAGTACGGCATGCCCCCCGCCGGCGGCGTCGGACTCGGCATCGACCGGCTGGTCATGCTGCTCACCAACCAGGCCAGCATCCGCGACGTGATCCTGTTTCCCGCCATGCGCCCCGAGGAAGTAGCGCGGCCTGCTCCGGCGGAGGGTGAGGGGCCATGAGCGACCTGACCACCCGCCCACCCGCCTACCCGCCTGCCCGCCTCGAGTGGACCATCGCCCGCCGCTATCTCCAGTCGCGGCGGAAGGGGCGCTTTCTCTCGCTCAATACCCTGATCGCCACCGGCGGCGTCACCATCGGCGTGGCGGCCCTCGTCGTCGTGCTCGGCGTCATGAACGGCCTGCGCGACGACCTGCGCGAGCGGATCCTCGTGGCCAACCCGCATCTCCGCATACTGACCTACGGCTCCGGACTGCGCATCGACAATTGGGAGAAGGCGCGCGCGATCATCCTCAGGGATCCCGACGTCGTGGCCGCCGCACCCGAGGTCATCTCCCAGTCCATCCTCACCGCCGGGCGCGACTATGCCGAGGCGGTGAACATCCTTGGGTTCGAGGCCGACACCGGGTCGATGGCGGTCACCACGCTGCCGCAGAAGATCATCCGTGGCGATCTCCGCTTCCAGACGACCAACGCCTCGGTGGATGGCGGCGTAATCCTCGGGGAACGGCTCGCCGACCGCTTCGGGGTTCAGGTGGGCGATGTCGTGACCCTGATTCCGCCCAAGCCACCCAGGGTGAACGCCGCGCTCGGCATCGCCGTGCCGCGGCTCTGGCAGTACGAGGTGACCGGGATATTCAACACCGGCATGTTCCAGTATGACAACCAGTTCGTCGTCATGTCACGCCCGGCGGCGCAGCAGTTCGCGGGCCTGGGCGAGGCGGTGTCGGGTATCGAGATCCGGCTGCGCAGTCCCGACCTCGCCCCCGAGGTGGGAAAGCGGCTCGAGGGAAGTCTCGGCTTCCCCTTTCGCGCCCTCGACTGGCAGGACCAGAACAAGGGGCTCTTCAGTGCGCTGCAACTCGAGAAGATCGCCATGGGACTCGTGATCTTCTTCATCATGATCGTGGCGGCGTTCAACATCGTCGGCACGCTCACCATGGTCGTCACCGACAAGACCCGGGAGATCGGCATCCTCCAGGCCATGGGCGTCACCGGCCGCTCCATCGGCCGGATCTTCCTGCTGCAGGGCGCCCTCATCGGCGCCGTCGGCACCTTCCTCGGGCTGGTACTCGGCCTCGTCATCGCGTACATCGTGGACCAGTCGGGCCTCGTCCGCATCGATCCGTCGGTCTACTTCATCGACCGCCTGCCGGTGCACGTGCAGCCGCTCGATGTCCTGGTCGTGATCTTCGCGAGCTTCCTGCTGGCCGTGGTCGCCACTGTCTTCCCGGCCCGGGCGGCGGCGCAGCTCACGCCCGTTGATGCCATTCGGCACGAGTGATGGCACTCCTCGACGCGCGCGGCATTCGCAAAGTGTACGAGGGCGGCGACGGCCAGCCCATCGATGTGCTCACCAGCGCCGACCTGAGCGTCTCCCGGGGCGAGTTCGTCGCGATCATGGGGGCGAGCGGGGCGGGGAAGAGCACGCTCCTCCACCTGCTCGGGGCGCTGGATCGGCCCACCAGTGGCACGGTGTCACTGGATGGCAGCGAGTACCACGCTCTGGCCGGCGATGCTCTCGCGGCGCTCCGCAGCCGGAAGATCGGGTTCGTGTTCCAGTTCCATCACCTCCTCCGGGAGTTCACGGCGCTCGAGAACGTCATGCTGCCCCAGCTCATCGCCGGTGCGCCCGAGACGGCGGCGCGGGCCCGGGCCGAGGAACTGCTCGCCGCCGTGGGGCTCGCCGGCCGGATGTCCCACGAGCCCGGCCGCCTCTCCGGCGGTGAACAGCAGCGGGTGGCGGTGGCGCGCGCGCTGGCGAACGATCCGGTCCTGCTGCTCGCCGACGAGCCGTCCGGCAACCTCGACGCGCACAACGCCGAGCGGTTGCACGATCTCTTCTCCGGGCTGGCGCGCCGGTATGAAACGGCGGTGGTGGTCGTGACCCACAATCTCCTGCTGTCGCAGCGCGCCGATCGCATCCTCTCCCTCGAGGAGGGACGCCTGGTGCCGGCGAGCGGCGCGGGAGCGGCCTCCTGATGCAGTGCGACCAGTGCAAGGAACGCGAGGCGGTCGTCCACCTCACCCAGATCGTTGAGGAGCAGGTCACCACCCAGCACCTCTGCGAGCGGTGCGCCGCGGAGCGCGGGGTGGAGAGTGCCACCCTCCTCCCCAAGACCCCGCTCGGGAGCTTCCTCGCCGCCATGGGCAAGTCCGCCGGGCCCCGCGGCACCGGTACGCGCACCGCCTGTCCCGGCTGCGGCGCCACCCTCCAGGACTTCCGCGAAGCGGGCCGGCTCGGCTGTGGTGAGTGTTACGCCACCTTCGGCGCCGAGTTGCGTGACCTCCTGCGCCGGCTCCATGGCTCCACCACGCACGTGGGTGAGCGCTACCTCGCCCCCGGCGGTGCCGGCGTGGAGGCGCTGCCCGGCGATCTCGCCGTGACGGAGGATCCCGCGGTCGCCCTGCGCGACCTGCTGCGCGCCGCCGTCGCGGCCGAGGACTTCGAGCTCGCCGCCGAGTTGCGCGACCGCCTCCGCAGTCTCGAGGGCGTCGAATGATCGACCTCTCCCTGGTGCCCGATGGCGGCGTGGGCTGGCTCGACGCGAGCGGGCCCGCCAGCCACATGGTGCTCTCCACCCGCGTCCGCCTCGCACGCAACCTCGCCGGCCGCACCTTTACCAGCCGGAACAGCGATAAGGAGCGGGAACTGGTGCTCCGCGACCTCGAGAGCGCCGCCGCCGACACCCCGACCCTCCGGCAGGCGGTGCGCTTCCGCCTCGACCGGCTGGAGCACGCCGACCGGCAGTTGTTGCACGAGCGGCACCTCGTGAGCCGCGAACTCGCCGGCCTGGAGGTCGAGGCCAGGGTCCGGACCGGGGCCAGTCTCCTCCTCCAGGGACACCTCGGGGTCATGGTCAACGAGGAGGATCACCTGCGGTTGCAGGGGTTTTGTTCGGGGTTCAATCTGGCCGCCGTCTACGACGAGGTGAAACGTCTGGACACTGAACTGGGACAACGACTTCCCTTCGCATTCCATCCTGAGTTCGGTTACCTTACCTCGTGTCCGACCAACGTCGGAACTGGTCTGCGCGCCTCGGTGCTGATCCACCTTCCGGGCCTCGTTCTGACCAAGGAAATCTCCAAGGTTCTGCAGGGCCTGGCGCAGGTCGGTCTGACCTACCGCGGGTTGTACGGCGAGGGGAGCGAGGTCGTCGGCAACTTTTTTCAGTTGTCCAACCAGACGACGCTTGGAAAGTCGGAGCACGAGTTGCTCGATCACCTCGCCAAGATGGTCCGTCAGGTCATGGCGTACGAGGAACAGGCCCGCGACGTGCTGCTCCGCAATGCGCCGACGGTCACGGAGGACAAGGTGTGGCGCGCGTTCGGTCTCCTGCGCTATGCCCGCACGATGTCTTTCGAGGAGGCGATGAACCTCCTCAGCGGTGTCCGGCTCGGCGTGGGCATGAACATCATCCCCGGCGTCGGCATGTACCCGCTCAACAAGTTGTTGATCAATACGCAGCCGGCGCACCTCGCCCAGTTGGAGGGGTTGACGCCCGCTGATCCCGATCTTCCGGCGCGCCGTGCAGCGCACGTGCGCCGGGTCCTCGAGGAAGAGGTCGGTCGGCGGCGATGATGCGGACAAGACTCCTGGCGGGAATGCCCAGATGAACGGTTACAACTTCACCGATCGGGTGCGGAAGGTGCTGCAGATGGCCCGCGAGGAAGCGGCCCGGCTGCACCACGAGTACGTGGGCACCGAACACATCCTGCTGGGCCTCATCCGCGAGGGTGAGGGCGTCGCCGCGGCCGTGCTCCAGAACCTCAATGTCGACCTCGAGGAAATCCAGCAGAAGATTGAGGAGACGGTCAAGAAGGGGAAGGCGGCCGCGGCCGCCGGCCCCGACCTGCCGTACACGTCACGCGCCAAGAAGGTGCTCGAACTGGCCATGACGGAAGCGCGGGAACTCAACCACTCCTACGTCGGCACCGAGCACCTGCTCCTCGGCCTCCTGCGCGAGGAGAAGGGCATCGCGGCGCAGGTGCTCACCGACGCCGGGGTCAATCTCGAGCAGTCGCGCGCCGAGACGCTGCGGCTGCTGGGCAGCGATATGCCGGCCAGCGCGCCCGCCGCGGCGCAGGCGGCCGCCGCCAGCCCCAAGGCCGAGAAGAAGTCCAAGACGCCGGCGCTCGATCACTTCTGCCGCGATCTCACCCAGCTCGCCGCCGAAGGACAGCTCGACCCCACCATCGGTCGAGCCAAGGAAATCGAGCGCGTCATGGAGATCCTCGCGCGCCGCAAGAAGAACAACCCCGTCCTCATCGGTGAGCCGGGCGTGGGCAAGACCGCCATCGTCGAGGGCCTCGCCCTCATGATCGCGAATGCCCTCTGCCCTGACGTCCTGCGCGACCACCGCGTCTTGTCGCTTGACATGGCCGCCGTCATTGCCGGCACCAAGTATCGCGGCCAGTTCGAGGAGCGGCTCAAGGCCGTCATGAACGAGATCGCGGCCAACAAGCAGATCATCCTGTTCATCGACGAATTGCATACCCTGGTCGGCGCCGGCGCCGCCGAGGGCGCCATCGACGCCTCCAACATGCTGAAGCCGGCACTGGCCCGCGGCGAGCTGCAGTGCGTCGGCGCGTCCACACTCAACGAGTATCGCAAGTACATCGAGAAGGACGGCGCCCTCGAGCGACGCTTCCAGACCGTTGTCGTGGAACCGCCGTCGATTCCCGAGACGATCGAGATCCTCCGCGGCCTGGTCAAGAAGTACGAGGACCATCACCGGGTCAGCATCCCCGACCCCACCCTCATTGCGGCGGCCGAGCTCTCTGAGCGCTACATCACCGACCGGTTCCTGCCCGACAAGGCCATCGATGTCATCGATGAGGCCGGCGCGCGCGCGCGCCTCGCGTCCCAGGTGCCCCCGGCCGAGGTGTCCGAGCTCAAGGCCCAGCTCGAGAAAGTGAACGTTCAGAAGGAAGAGGCGGTCCGCGACCAGAACTTCGAGCGCGCCGCCGCCCTCCGGGACCAGGAGCGCGACCTGCAGAACCAGATCCGGCTCAAGCAGGAGGAGTGGGAGCGCGAGCGGCAAACCCGGCGGCCGGTCATCGATGAGGAGCACATCGCCTTCATCGTCTCCCGCTGGACCGGCATTCCCGTCACCCGCCTGCAGGAGGCTGAGGCCACCCGCCTTCTCCGCATGGAAGATGAACTGCACGGGTCCGTGGTCGGGCAGGATGAGGCCATCAAGGCCGTCTCCCGCGCCATCCGGCGCTCGCGCGCCGGCCTCAAGGACCCGAAGCGACCCATCGGCTCCTTCATCTTCAGCGGCCCCACCGGCGTCGGCAAGACGGAACTGGCCCGCTCCCTCGCCAAGTTCCTGTTTGCCGATCCCGCCGCACTGATCCGCGTGGACATGTCGGAGTACATGGAGAAGTTCTCCGTGTCCCGCCTCATCGGCGCGCCACCGGGCTACGTCGGATACGAGGACTCGGGCACCCTCACCAAGACCGTGCGGCGCAAGCCGTACTCGGTGGTCCTCCTCGACGAGATCGAGAAGGCGCACCCCGATGTGTTCAACATCCTGCTCCAGGTACTGGATGAGGGCCACCTCACCGACAACTACGGCCGCCTCATCGATTTCAAGAACACCGTGGTCATCATGACCTCCAATGTCGGCGCCCGGGACATCATGCAGAACCGCTCCCTCGGGTTCCACGGCGGCTCGGCCGGCGCAACCTTCGAGAAGATGCAGGAAACCGTCCGCGAGGAGATGCAGAAGACCTTCAATCCCGAGTTCCTCAACCGGCTGGACGACGTGATCGTGTTCCACCCGCTCGAAAAGGAGCACATCGCGCAGATCGTGAAGATCCTGATGGGCGAGGTCCAGCGTCGCCTCGGCGACGAGGTCCGCCTCACCCAGGCCGCCCTCGATTTCCTGGTCGAGAAGGGTTTCGACAAGAACTACGGTGCCCGGCCCCTGCGCCGCTCCATTCAGCGCTACATCGAGGACCCGCTCAGCGAGCGGATCCTGCTCGGTGAACTCGGTCGCGGTGACGAGATCGAGGTCGACGTAGCCCCCGAGGGCGACAAACTCGCCTTCCGCGCCCTTACGGGCTCGGGCAGCCAGGCTTGACGCAGCCCCGGCGGCGTCCCTTCGGGGGCGCCGCCGTCTGTCTGTCGCGGATGCACCGGTTCTTCCTCCTGTTGGTGTTGCCGCTGCTCGCGTGCACCGCAGCATCGCTCTTCGCGCAGCAGGTGCCGGGTACGCAGCCCGCCCCCATCGACAGCTTCGAGGTGGTGGGGGCCTCGCGCGTCCCCGCCTCCTTCATCATCTCGGCCACCGGCCTCGTCCTGCAGCAGCGGCCCAGTCCCCGTGACATCCAGAAGGCCATCGCCGCCATTTATCGCTCCGGCGGCTTCGACGACGTCCGGATCGACACCCGCATCCAGGACGGCAAGAACATCCTCATCATCACCGTCGTCGAGCGCCCGCTCCTCGCGAGCTGGACCGTCCTCGGCGCCAGCAAGATCCCCGTGGGCACCGTGCGGGACCAGGTCAAGCTGCTGGTGAACCGCCCCGTCGACCGGGTGGCCATCGCCCATGGCGAGTACGCCATCGACTCCCTCTACCGCAATCGCGGCTTCTACTCCGCCATCGTGACGGTCAAGGCCGTCACCGCCTACGACGGCCGCGTCGACGTCACCTACACCATCGTCGAGGGCGGGCGCGTCGCCATCGCGATGGTCGAGATCGAGGGCGAGAAGGGCGTCTACGACGATGACGACATCGTGAAGCACATGGCCACCCAGCCCGAGGGCTTCTGGTGGTGGGAGAAGGGCACCTACGACGAGGACGTGCTCGAGGCCGATATCCGCGAGCGGCTGCCGGCCTGGTACGCCTCCAGGGGGTACATCGACTTCCAGGTCGTGGACGACAGCCTCATCCCCGACGAGACGCGCGCCAAGGCCACGCTCCGCCTCACGGTGGACGAAGGGCC